>Ga0315274_10005789_pt1 | contig 18062 bp, 10 predicted proteins | sample YL17G02_20_MG_FD_203700 | JGI IMG/M metagenome (GOLD analysis project Ga0315274, IMG submission 203700) | Sediment microbial communities from Yellowstone Lake, YNP, Wyoming, USA - YL17G02_20 | ecosystem: Environmental > Aquatic > Freshwater > Lake > Sediment | place: USA: Wyoming | collected...
AGTTGTGCTTTTCTGGTAACATTACAGTTTGCTAATGAAGGCCTCGATGCTTTTTTTTATTTCCGCGTGATTTAAAACATCTGATTTTTACGGGATGTTTTTTGCCTTTTTAGGGGGGTATTTATGAGTTTGACACAGCCGGTCTCTCAAGGAGCCGAACCTAGGAAATCGTATTCTAGGATAGCCCACATTTTGGAGGTACCTAACCTCATACAAATCCAGTTGAACTCTTATCGCAGGTTTTGTGACGAGCGGCCTTATTATTTAAGTCCTGATGAGCGGGGGGGACTAAGGTCCCTATTGGATGAGATTTCCCCTATACAGGATTTTTCCGGGTCCAGGTTCGAATTGCGTTTTCTCAGTTATAGATTTGGTGAGAAGAGCGGCGCTCAAATGCCTGCTTTTAAAGATGATGAACACTTCTGGGATTATATGCGGAACTCTGCACCGGAAAAGCGTTCCGAGAGAGAATGCAGAGAGCGGGATATTACCTATTCCGCCCCTCTTTATGTAAAAGTACAGCTGATCATTAAAGATACTGGCGAAATCAAAGAACAAGACATATTCATGGGCGATTTCCCCCTGATGACCCCCAAAGGAACCTTCATTATTAACGGAGCGGAGAGGGTTGTAGTCAGCCAGCTTATTCGTTCACCCGGCGTTTATTTTACCCTTGAGCAGGATGTCACCACCGGCAGACAGCTATGTTTTGCAAAGCTGATCCCGGAGAGAGGCGCCTGGCTGGAATTTGAGACCAGCAGCAAGAATGTGATATCGGTAAAAGTAGACGGAAAGAGGAAAATACCCGTCACAACAATGCTGCGTGCCGTAGGGTACAGCAGCGATGAGGAGATATATAAACTTTTTGAAGGGATACAGGAGGGCCAGCGCTTCATACAAGCTACTGTTGAGAAAGATTCTGTAGTAAGGAATAAAGAGACAGCATTAATAGAATTCTACAGGCGATTGCGTCCCGGGGATCCTCCCTCGAAGGCTAATGCTCAGAGTCTTATTGAAAACCTGCTGTTCAATCCCAGACGATACAATATGGGGCGGGTAGGCCGTTACAAGGTTAACAAACGATTAAACATCGATATCCCTCGCTCGCATCAAACGGCTACTGGCGAGGATTTGGTCGAGATTGTACGCCACATAATCATGGTTAATACCGGCGCAGACACTCCCGATGACATAGATCACCTGGGTAATCGGAGGGTGCGTACTGTTGGTGAACTGATTCAGAATCAGTTCAGGATCGGTCTGCTTCGTATGGAACGTGTGATCAGGGAACGGATGAGTATCATCGATCCGGAATCCGTTACTCCAAGTGCCTTAATTAATGTAAGGCCGGTAGTGGCTGCTATGCGTGAGTTTTTCGGGGCCTCACAGTTATCGCAATTCATGGATCAGACGAACCCGCTGGCAGAACTGACCCACAAACGCAGGGTTTCAGCACTGGGACCGGGCGGTCTATCGAGAGAGCGTGCCGGATTCGAAGTGAGAGACGTTCACTATTCCCATTATGGGCGTATCTGCCCTATTGAGACGCCTGAAGGTCCCAACATCGGTTTAATAGGATCGCTGGCTACTTTCAGTATAATCGATGAGTATGGATTCATCCAGACGCCGTATCGCAGGGTTGTTCATGAGGTGGACAATGATTCTGCTGATCTCGCGGGCAGGATGGTGGCGGAGAATATCCTTGATGATGACGGGAAGTCAATAATTAAATCTGGCAACAAGGTTACAAAAAAGGCAGCAGCAAAGTTGACCAAGTTGAATCAGCGAAAGGTCAAGGTTTCGCCCTTTGTATCTAATGCGGTTATATATTTCTCGGCGGATGAGGAGGATGAATACGCTATTGCTCAGGCCAACGAACCTCTGGATGATAGGAACCAGTTTGTTAACGATAAAGTGGAGGCCAGGCTTGGCAGTAAATTTGAGGAATCACCGGCGACTAAAGTAAATCTGATGGATGTCTCACCCAAGCAGATAGTAAGCGTTTCTACTGCCCTCATTCCATTTCTGGAGCATGACGATGCCAACCGTGCATTGATGGGATCCAATATGCAGCGCCAGGCAGTGCCGATCATCTGGGCCGAGTCTCCGATAATCGGAACGGGAATGGAAGCACAGGCGGCGTATGATAGCGGGCAAGTGTTGATTGCAGATCGGGATGGAGTAATAAAATCCGTTACCTCCAAGCAGATTATTATTCGAGACGGGAAAAAGGAGCAGATATATCCGTTAACGAAGTTCGCACGCTCAAATCAGGGGACATGTATCAATCAGCGCCCCCTTGTTTCTAAAGGGCAGAAGATCAAAAGGGGGCAGGTGCTCGCCGATAGCTCTTCTACGGATCATGGTGAGCTGGCACTGGGGAGGAATGTCCTTTGTGCTTTTATGTGCTGGGAAGGATACAATTTTGAGGATGCGGTGGTTCTCAGTGAAAATTTTGTCAGGGATGATAAATTTACATCTATTCATGTGGAGAAACACGAGATCGAATCTCGTGACACGAAACTGGGGCCGGAGGAGATCACCAGGGATATACCTAATGTAGGAGAAGAGAGCCTCAGAAATCTTGACGAAAAAGGGGTTGTGCGGGTTGGGGCTGAGGTTAAACCTGGTGAGATCCTTGTTGGGAAAATCACACCAAAGGGAGAAGCAGAACTTAGTGCCGAGGAGAAGCTGTTGCGGGCTATCTTCGGCGATAAGGCGAGAGATGTGAAAGACTCGTCGCTGAGGGTGCCCCACGGCGAATGGGGCAAAGTTATTGATGTCAAGGAGTTTACCCGCGAAACGCATAGCGAGCTCCCGCCTGGTGTTAACAGAATGGTTCGTGTATGGGTGGCGCAATTGAGGAAGATATCCGAAGGCGATAAGGTTTCGGGGAGGCATGGAAACAAGGGGGTGGTGGCCAGAATCCTGCCCATAGAGGATATGCCTTTCTTGCCGGATGGGCGTCATGTGGATGTTGTTCTCAACCCCATCGGTGTACCTTCACGTATGAATTTGGGACAGGTGCTGGAAACACACCTCGGCTGGGCAGCAAAAACACTCGGATTTAGAGTAGATACACCTGTGTTCGATGGTGCTGATAACGATGATATTGAGGATGCATTAGCTAAAGCCTGGCTAGCCCATCGTACTAACGCGATTGTTCCCGATCCCGAGAAGGGCGACCGTTTCGAAGTAGATAGAGCCAAGGAATATTTAAATGATCTGGGATATGATGGGAAAAAGGTCTTTGATAGTGATCATGTCGGTGAAGCCAGGCGTGTCGCCCTGCTATTGTGGATGAAGGATGCGGGAGCCAGGGTTAAAGAAGGCCTCAATGATGAGGAATTATTGGCAACGGCGTTAAAAACCAGCAAGGATAAAAGCATCCCGCTGCCTATATGGGGTGCGACTACCTTGTATGACGGCCGGACCGGGGAGCCTTTTGATCAGCCGGTTACAGTAGGGTATACATATTTAATGAAACTTATTCACCTCGTTGAAGACAAAGCCCACGCTCGCTCAACTGGTTCATATTCGCTTATCACACAGCAGCCATTGGGCGGTAAGGCTCAGTTCGGTGGCCAGCGTTTTGGCGAGATGGAAGTCTGGGCTTTGGAAGCTTATGGAGCAGCCCACGTGCTTCAAGAGTTACTGACTGTTAAATCTGATGATGTCACGGGTCGGGCTAAGACATATGAGGCTATAATCAAGGGGGATACTATCTGGGAGCCGGGTGTACCTGAGTCCTTCAAGGTATTAGTTAAAGAGCTTCAGAGCCTGGGGCTTGCGGTTGAGGTGTTGAATGATGAGGAGGAGAGTGTGGTCCTAGCCTCTGACTTAGGTGAGTATCCGGGCTCCAAGATGCCAAGACTCGAAGGGAGCGACAGTGGTGCTTGAAGTTAACGATTTTAGCGCTGTACGAATTTCTCTGGCCTCGCCGGAGCAGATAAGAAGCTGGTCATGGGGTGAAGTGACTAAACCCGAGACTGTTAATTATCGTACGTTGAAGCCGGAGCGGGATGGCCTGTTCTGTGAACGGATTTTCGGCCCGACGAAGGATTTTGAATGCTATTGTGGCAAATATAAAAAAGTGCGGTATCGCGGAATCATTTGCGATAAGTGCGGTGTAGAAGTTGCCCGCGCCAGGGTGCGGCGTGAGCGCATGGGACATATAGAACTCGCTGCCCCGGTAAGCCATATATGGTTTGTTAAAGGGACTCCCAGCGTATTGGGATTGCTGTTAGATATTTCTCCAAGAAACTTGGAGCGTGTGCTTTACTTCTCCCAGTATATTATTACAAGTGTAGATGCAGCAGCTAAAGAAGCCGCTGTAATGAATCTTAGGGAACAGCTTTCCGCTATAGAGGCTACAGATGAAACCACTCCTGAGATAGCGGGGGAGAAGCAGAAACGCTGGGACGAAATTAACAGCAGAATCGATGAGCTGGAGGAAATCCAGAGGCTGGTGTTGCTCGGCGATAATAAACATCGCGAACTTAATGATAGATATCCGGGCGTATTTAAGAATGGCATGGGGGCAGAGGCTGTCCTGGGTATACTGGCAAAGCTCGATCTCAATGGTTTGAGCGAGGAGCTTTATAAAGAAACACGTTCCAGCACCGGTCAGCGCCGCAAGAAGGCGATCAAAAGGCTCAAGGTGGTGGAGGCGCTAAGGAGAAGCGGGAATAAGCCGGAGTGGATGATAATGACAGTGCTTCCTGTGCTTCCTCCAGACCTGCGCCCGATGGTCCAGCTGGATGGCGGCAGGTTCGCTACATCTGATCTCAACGATCTGTATCGCAGAACAATCAACCGCAATAACAGGCTGCGGAGGCTTTTGGATCTCGGTGCGCCGGAGATAATTGTTCGTAATGAGAAGAGAATGCTCCAAGAGGCTGTAGATTCCCTCATCGACAACGGTCGCAGGGGGAGAGCCATCACCACTGCTGGCAATCACAAGTTGAAATCATTATCAGATATGCTTCGAGGTAAACAGGGGCGTTTCCGCCAGAACCTCTTGGGCAAGCGGGTGGACTATAGCGGCCGCTCGGTTATCATAGTCGGCCCGGAGTTGAAGCTGGGGCAATGCGGCTTACCCAAGAGAATGGCCCTCGAGCTGTTCAAGCCGTTCGTGATGCACTATCTCATCATCCAAGGCCATGCCCATAATATTAAGAGCGCCAAGCGCCTAGTGGAACGTGAAAGGCCGGAGGTATGGAACGCTTTAAATATTGTGATGAAGGAAAGGCCTGTGCTGCTTAACCGTGCTCCTACCCTGCATCGACTGGGTATTCAGGCATTCGAGCCTGTATTAATAGACGGCAGCGCCATTCAACTACACCCGCTGGTCTGCACAGCGTTCAACGCCGACTTCGATGGCGATCAGATGGCGGTACATGTTCCTCTTTCCAAGGCGGCCGTTCTCGAAGCCCGGGAGGTAATGTTATCTACCAAGAACATGCTGCTGCCGAGCTCAGGGGAGCCTGCTGTGGCTGCCACACTCGATATCGTTCTGGGATGCTATTACCTGACCATGCCGAAGGCGAATGGAAAAGGAAAAGGCATGGCCTTCAGCAGTTTCGAAGAAGCTAAATTAGCTTATGATATGGGTATAGCAGATCTTGGCTCAGAGGTTGAGGCCAGGAATGATGATGGCGAACGTCTTAAGACCACTATCGGTCGCATAATATTTAATGAGGTCGTTCCCAAAGAGTTAGGCTTTATCAATAAGACGACAGACAAAGGGACGCTGAGGCGCATGGTAGCCGAGTGCTATAAAAAACTGGGTAATGAAAAGGCTGCAAAGCTGGCCGACGATATTAAAGGTCTGGGGTTCCGTTACGCTACGCAGTCAGGTTGCAGTATAGCTATACATGACATGCAGGTGCCAGGGTCGAAGAAAGAGATATTGGAAGAGATAGACAAAAAAGTAGCTGAGGTTGATAGGCAGTTCCAGAAGGGGCTTATCTCCGAGGAGGAACGCTATACTAACACTGTTAGATTGTGGTCGGAGGCCACTGATAGGGTCTCCAAGGCTATTGAGGAGTCTCTGGACAAGTATGGCTCTATATATTTGATGGCTACTTCAGGGGCCAAGGGTAATATCGCTCAGATAAGGCAGATGGCGGGTATGCGAGGCCTTATGGCTGACCCATCAGGGAGGGTTATTGACCTCCCTATCCGTTCCAGCTTCCGCGAGGGTTTGACGGCACTGGAATACTTTATCTCCACGCACGGAGCAAGAAAAGGGCTGGCTGATACAGCGTTACGTACTGCGGATAGCGGTTATCTCACAAGGAGGCTCGTGGACGTCGCACAAGACGTGATAGTGCTTGAAGAAGACTGTGGCACGACTGCGGGTATATGGATTACCTCAGAGTCGGGGAAACGCATAATAGCGCCTTTCGAGGAACGCATAGTAGGGCGAACTGTAATAGAGGGCATTGTCCATCCGAAAACCGGTGAAGTAATTATTGAAAAAGATCAAGAGATCGATGAAAGTAAGGCCAAGGAGATTGCCCAGGCTAAGATAAAAAGCGTATATGTAAGGTCGGCGCTATCCTGTCAGCTCAGGCACGGCGTTTGCCAGAAGTGTTATGGCAGGAGCCTGGCGCATGGTACGCAGGTCAGGATGGGCGAGGCGGTAGGAATCATAGCGGCACAGAGCATCGGAGAGCCTGGAACGCAGCTAACACTACGTACATTCCACACCGGTGGTGTTGCTGGGCAGGATATTATCAGTGGTCTGCCGCGTGTTGAAGAGCTTTTCGAGGCTCGTTCTCCGAAAGTTCAGGCTGTTATCTCTGAGATAGACGGATATGTCCATATTGTCGAAGATGAGGACGAGCGCAGGATTAATGTGGAAAGTGCCGAGACTTATAAGGATGATTTTACTCTCCCATCAGGATGGAAAGCCAACGTAACTACAGGCCAGTGGGTTGATATCGGAGAGGTCCTTGCTGAGCCGAAGGTTACCTCCAAGGCGAAGGCGCTAATTGCAGAGGCTGCTCCGCAAATTGCCAGGGTTGCTGGCACTGTGAGCGTTGACAAAAACATGATCTCTATTTCATACGAGGAGAAGGAACAGCGTGAGTACACGGTGCCGGCTGCATCACATATCGTTGTGGAATCGGGTCAGCCGATACATGCGGGGCAGCAGCTCACCGAAGGTTTTCTTAACCCTCAGGATTTGCTGCGGATAATGGGCAGAGAGGCTGTGCAACAGTACCTGGTAGACGAGGTGCAGCAGGTGTATCGTTCTCAGGGAGTGGCTATTAATGATAAGCATATCGAAACTATAGTGCGTCAGATGCTGCGCAAAGTAAGGATAGATGTTCCCGGGGATACCGAGCTGCTACCTGGCGAGCTCGTAGATCGCTTTGTATACGAGGATATTAACGCTAAGGTACTGGCAGAGGGTGGTGAGCCGGCCACAGCGCAGCCGGTTCTATTAGGAATAACAAAGGCTTCATTAAATACGAGCAGTTTCCTCTCAGCGGCCTCATTCCAGGAAACGACACGGGTACTAACAGAGGCTGCGGTAGCCGGGAAGACGGATAAGCTGCTCGGGCTGAAGGAAAATGTTATTATCGGCAAACTGATACCGGCGCGATGCACGCTGTCGCCGGAGGCGCTGGCGTCCCTTACGCCCCCGCCGCCGCTGGTGCTCGATGAGATGACCTTCGAGGGGGCGCTGCAACAGGCGCTGGGAGACGGGCTGGCGAAGGGCGAGCCGGAGGCTATCGCGCTTGCAGCGGAAGGGCTTGTTGATGACGCGCTTGCGGAGGGAGAAGGGCCTGCGGGGGGGAGAACCTGATGAGAGTGAGCCTTCCGATGACGGTGAGTCTGTAGCTGATGGTTAAGGATTGATTGGCGCTGCCAAATATCCCGCGCCAAAGCCGTGTTGATATTGACCACCGCGACGCATATCTCGCGCCATGGTCATGAACGCCGCCGGGCCTGCGAATCTAGTCGCATCCTACGCTTGTAGTCGCTGGCGGTCACCGGTGCCGCATCCGACGCTTGTCGGTATGATGGTCGCCGCTCCCGTTCGCCGCAGCACTGTATCGCTCGGCAGCTATGATTTTCGATTGACGTTCATCCACGCTGAATATATAATGCTGACGTTCACGGAATCAGCCTGAAAATGTCGTATGGCATGGTGATGGCTGTATCCGGCGAATACGATAAAATCAAGGAGCAATTCTTATGGCTATAACATCCGGCCCGAGAGCTCTCTCGAAAAAACAACGCGAAGGCGCTAAGAGCCCTCGCTCCAAGTCTAGCTCAAAGGTTTCGAAGCTCGGCCCCGTGGGGGCCTTTATGGAACACCACTACCGGCACTTCAATGCCGCCGCCCTTATCGATGCGGCGCGGGCCTATCGTGATTTTCTGGCCCGGGGCGGCAAGATGATGATCTCGCTGGGGGGCGCCATGAGCACTGCGGAGTTGGGGCTGTCGCTGGCCGAGATGATCCGACAGGACAAGATACACCTCATCACGTGCACCGGCGCCAACCTGGAAGAAGACATCTTCAACCTGATAGCCTACGACTTCTACGAGGACGTGCCGAACTACCGCCACCTTACGCCCAAGGAAGAGGCGGCGCTGCTGGAGCGCCATCTGAACCGCGTGACCGATACCTGCGTCCCCGAGACGGAGATCATGAATCGCATGGAGAAGGCCATGATAAAGGTCTGGGAAGATGCGGACAGGAAGGGTGAGCGCCGCTTCCCCCACGAGTTCCTGCAACAGCTCCTCGCCAGCGGCGCATTGGAGAAGTTCTACCAGATCGATCCACGCCACTCCTGGGTGCTTGCCGCAATGGAGAAGAAGATTCCGATCGTCGTGCCGGGCTGGGAGGACTGCACCCTCGGCAATATGTATGCTGCGGCCGTGATCCGCGGCAATATAAAGAATGTCCACACCGTGCGCACCGGCGTCGAGTATATGGTCTGGCTTGCCAAGCATTACACTGAAACGACAAAGCGCAATCCCATGGGTATGTTCCAGATCGGCGGCGGCATCACCGGAGACTTTCCTATCTGTGTGGTGCCTATGCTCCAGATGGACCTGGATATGGACGTGCCGCTGTGGGGCTACTTCTGCCAGATCAGCGACAGCACCACCAGCTACGGTTCTTACTCCGGCGCCGTCCCAAATGAGAAGATCACCTGGGGCAAGCTCGGCATCAACACACCCAGGTTCATCATTGAATCCGATGCCACCATAGTCGCGCCGCTGGTGTTCGCGTACCTGCTAGGCTGGTAGACGGCTAACTCGCTCAAGTCGTTCGACAGGCGCTGTCAGGACTGATTTAACCAACCCCCTAAATCCCCCGTACTCGGGGGACTTTTTATTGAATTTGGGGGACACCCCCAATTCCCTCGGCAGGAGAATCCTCCTGCACCTCTTCTTATAAGCTTCTGCATAGAAGCAGGTCTGAATATTCCTTAGTTCTAATAATGACACATGACTGAAGGTTGACTTGTATAATGTTAAACTGACATAATATTCCTTTGCTAGGATTTCATTCTTCAGCGAGGTATAGAGATGGAACTTGAGATTATCCGCGGGGTATTGATCTCGATAGTGACCGCGGCGGTCATAGGTTACATTGTGCACAGGCTGCGTCAGCCCATAATTATGGGTTATATCATAGCGGGCATCATCATCGGGCCGCAGCTCGGGCTCAAGTGGGTGACCAATCCCGATGCTATAAATTTCACCTCGGAACTGGGCTTGATCGCCCTCATGTTCATGGTCGGACTGGAGCTGGATCTCAGGAAAATCAAAAAGTCGGGCAAGGAACTCCTGATCCTGGCAGTCCTGCAATTTGCCGTATGCGTAGCTCTGGGATTGGCCTTCTTCAATCTGCCCGGATTCAGCGGCGGCGGGGAATATGCCGCTCTGTACCTCGCTGTAGTTTTTGGCATGAGCAGCACCATGATCGTGGTCAAGCTCCTCTATGACAAGTTTGAGCTTGATACCCTTCCGGGACGCATCACTCTGGGGATACTGGTTCTGCAGGATATATGGGCTATCATATTCCTTACCATCCAGCCTAATCTGGATAATCCAGCGATCGGAACGCTGGGGCTGTCGCTTCTCAAGGGGGTGGGGCTGGTCGTCGGCTGTCTGCTGGTCACCCGTTTTATTCTCCCCTATATCTTCAAGAGTATCGCTAAGAATCCTGAGCTTGTATTGGTCACTGCGCTGGGGTGGTGTTTTCTGGTGTCCTGGCTATCGGGAGATGTCGCCGGGCTGAGCCGGGCCATGGGAGCGCTTATCGCCGGCGTAAGCCTCTCCGCTTTCCCCTACAAGCAGGAGATAAACGACAGAGTGAACAGCATCCGATCCTTCTTTCTCATTCTGTTCTTCGTGTCCCTGGGCATGAAGGTGAATCAACCCAGTCTGCATATCTTTCTTGTGTCGCTTGCGGCCTCTCTGTTCCTGATAGCAAGCCGCTTTATCTCCGTTTTCCCGGCCTTATACCTGATGAAGAAGGGCATCCGGGTCAGTTTCCTTGTGCCTCTTAACCTGGCACAGATAAGCGAGTTCTCCCTGGTTATAGTTGCCATCGGAATCAACTATGGGCATGTCAATGAGGATGTAATGACCATTGTGCTCTTCACATTGATGATCACGTTCCTAGTCTCTACATATATGATAACTTACAGTCACAAGCTCTATTTGTTCGCAGACCCCGTGCTTAAGAAACTGAGGCTGAGCGATGCGAAGATGAAGGAAGAAGAAGCTGTTGAGGCCGAAGCCCACCGGCCCATCTTGTTCCTGGGATTCTACAGGATCGCCAGCCATCTTCTGCAGGCGGTGGAGAAACAGAACCCGGCCATCAAGGATCAGATCGAGGTGATTGACTTCAATCCGGATGTTCACCAGAAGCTGAACAGGCACGGCGTTAAATGCGTCTTCGGCGATCTGGGGAATACCGGGACGCTGACGGAATGCGGGCTGGAGAGCGCGAAGGTTGTGGTCTCTACCATTCCGGATACAATTCTGAAAGGCACCAGCAACCTGGCGTTGCTCAACTATACGAAAAAGGTCAATCCTAAAGCGAGGGTAATAGTTACTGCCGAAAGCATGGAGGCGGCGAAGAAATTGTGGACGGCGGGCGCCGATTTTGTGATACTGCCCCATCTTGAGGCGGCGGAAAAGACGGCTACCCTGCTGGAGAAGCTGTTAACTGAAGAGTCTATCCCTGATGCGTGCTCAGAATATCGCTGCCGGGTAATGGAGGATGAAGGGGAGATCATCGGATGATATATCCCTCGACATTGTTAAGCAAGCTTTTACAGTCGGAATAGGTCTATATAAAGATCGATAACTTGGCCGTTTCTCACTTGTCAAAGCGGGGGCGGCCAAATTTATTAACAGAAGATGTTTTATGAAGAATGTAGCTGAGAAAGAGCGGCTGACGCTGAGATTTGTCGATGTTGCGCCGCACGGCGATGCCATAGCCCGCAAGGATGACGAGAAGGTTTTCGTCGCCGGCATGATCCCCGGCGAGGAGGCCGTGGTTGATGTGAGGCGCGGGCGACGCAATATACTCTATGGCCATGTCGTCGAGATGCTCGTGAAGTCCCCCCACCGCGTCGAGCCGCGCTGCCCGTACTTCGGCAGGTGCACCGGATGCCAGTGGCAGCACATCAATTACGGCTATCAACTCGAGTTCAAGCACGACGCGGTGCAGCGCCAGCTGCGGGAGCATGGCGGCTTCGCTTCCCCACCCCTGCGCGCCACCCTGCCCTCGGTCAAGCCATGGAACTATCGCAACCACGCCCGCTTCACCGTCGATAGAGACGGCCGTCTAGGCTTCGTCCACCGCGAGAGGCGCAATTTCATCGCCATCGAATACTGCCATATCATGCACCCGTGGATCAACGAGACGCTTTCCGCTCTGCAGGGACGCTGTCAGAAGCGCACACAGATATCGATGCGCTACGGCGTAAATACGGAGAGCTTCCTTATCCAGCCCAAAATGACGGAACTCGATATCCCCTCCGGGCAGAAGTGGTACGAGGAGGAACTCAAGGGGCATCTCTTCCGCATCTCGTCGCCGTCCTTCTTTCAGGTGAACACGGCGCAGGCGGAGCGCATGATTGATGTCATCGAGGATCGCCTCGATCTTAAAGGGAATGAGGTCATCGTCGATGCCTTCGCCGGCGTGGGCACGTTCGCCGCCGTACTCGCTCCCAAGGCGGGGAAGGTCATAGCCATCGAGGAGGCGCCCGCCGCAATCGATGATGCCAAAGTTAATATTACGGGCCTGGATAATGTCGAACTTATCATGGGCAAGACGGAGGCAGTGCTGCCCGCGCTCGAAGTCGCCGTCGATGCCGCCATCCTGGACCCGCCGCGCGCGGGCTGCCAGCGCAGCGGCCTCGATGCCCTGCTCAAGCTGGGGCCGCGTAAGGTTATCTACGTTTCGTGCGACCCGGAGAGCCTGGCGCGCGACCTGCGCGTCCTGTGCGACGGCGGCTACCGCCTGGCCGAGGTGCAGCCAGTGGATATGTTTTCTCATACGTATCATGTCGAGTGCATAACAACGCTCGTCCACAGTGATATCTCTCCCGACGTCGTGCTGGCATCCGCATCGCCGCGACGCCGCGAGTTGCTGCTTGCGCTGGGGCTCGATTTCGAATCAGCCTCATCCTCTGCCGACGAGGTAATCGAATCGTCCGATCAGCCCGCAACGGTCGCCGAGCGTCTGGCGCTGGCCAAGGCGCGTGCGGTGGCGGCTTCGCATAGTGATAAAGCTGTCATAGGTGCCGATACCATCGTTGTGCTCGACGGGGTGGTACTGGGAAAGCCGCGTGATGAGGCTGAGGCCGCCGATATGTTGAGGAGGCTGCGAGGGCGGCAGCATGATGTGATCACCGCCGTGGCTGTCGTCCGCAACGGCCGCGCGATCGTCGACCACGTATCAACTAAGGTTACGATGCGTCCTTACGCTGACGGTGAGATCGCGGCCTACGTTGCATCCGGTGACCCGATGGATAAGGCGGGAGCGTATGCTGTGCAGGACGCTGTCTTCGCCCCGGTTGCAGGCTACGACGGGTGTTATCTCAATATCGTCGGCCTGCCGCTGTGTCTGCTGGCACGTCTTATGCGACAAGTTGGTGTGGAAGTCAACCCGAGGCCGGAATGGTCACTCCCGTGCCAATGCGCGTCGTGTGAGGGCAAGGGAGTCTTGACCGGCGGCCCCAAAATACAGCGATGGTGCGGGGAGATTGGGGAGGGGTGATTTGCTGCCGCACTGTACCCGGAATTATGACGTTAGGCCTGTAATGGATACCTGTAATTTATCAAAGCCAGGAAAAAGACATTAATAAACAGGTGGATAATAAAAGCCGGCCAGTAAGACTTACCCCTGTACGCAACGTAACCGAATAGTATTCCAGTAAATATAGTGCTCACTGTCTCCAGTTCCGGCTTGCCGAGATGCATCAGCGCGAACGGAATCATCTGCAATAAAATGCTGCCTTCTTTGAATTTCTCTTTAAGCCCGAACAATAGAAAGCCGCGGTAGATAAACTCTGACGCGGACAGGCTGACACAGCTTGTTAGGAAGTAAACGGAAAAGTCGAAGTTTTCCATCTGGTAATAGCTTTGCAGAGAAGAGCTGAAAGAAGACGCATACAGAATTACCGCTGCCACCAGGCAGATTACGCCTACGTGCAAACCCCATATCCGGGGAACGCCTAACCTCAGCCCGAAATTGAGAGGGTTTTTCCGCAGTATTATGAGAATTACTAATATGGGGCAGACGGCGCAATAGATAAAGGTGCCCAGCCATTCCGGCTGGAGGGGATGGTATCGGTCAAGGGTGAGGAAAAGTATGGCGGAAGCGACGATAATCGTCTCACTGCTGTTCCGTTTGAGGAACTGGCCGATGCCAACAAATTCTTCTTTAAACAGGCGTAACATCAAGGATAGTGTAAAAGAAACTTGCTTTGAAAGGCAAATAACCTGATGTCGTGGATTTAACAAGCGATTGAGCGATGCAGTTTATGGACTCTATCCTGAAACATAATTATCTTAGAGCTTCTCTTCCAAACCGAAATATGTCACTGGAGAACCCGTAAATCCTTGACAACGTACGTACATTTGAAGGGCAAGTGCTGTAGGCGTTATTAATGCTAATGTGGAACATGGATCGAATCCTCCTTGGATTAGTCCAAGTGTACGGAGGTGATCTAATTCACGGTCTAATCTGTGGAAATCATTGATTGCGACGAGTTCTTGTAGTTGCTTGAGTTCTATTTGTAGGTAATCGGCGTTGAGCCAACCGGCAGGAGAGACCTTCTTCTTACTCGATTCGCAAGCATGGTTGAGGATTCTCGCCTGAACGCTCGTGATCTGAGATAGGAGATTCATGAAGATAAGATTTGTTTCATCACGGCCATCTTTGGTACATGATGAAGCTAGTAATCCCGCCCACATATCTTGGACTTTTTCGTCGTCCGCCCATGATCCCTCATTCATGACTTTCCCGACAAGGCGTGGATGTGCATGTAGGTCTTTTTCTTTGGAAGCTGAGGAAAGGATTTCCTCGGCTTTATTGGCAATTTGAGTGATATTCTTAGTCCGCCAGCCTGCTACTTTTTCACGTAGCAGCAAGCCAAACTCCTCAGCTGCTGGTAAGCAAATTCTACCCAAAAAAGCTCCTGCTCCTGCCATAGCCCCTTTGGCTACAGTGTTAAGGGCTTCGCCATATGGTGCTACACCAAGGTGATCGACACTTTTCTCATTCTTTTCCGTCATATGTTCCTCTTGGAGATATTATTTGCCTAGCTCTCGCGCTCGCGCTTCTTTTCGGCTAGGCGCAACTCTCTCCTGCTGGCCGCCTGAGCATGGCGCAGTTTTTCCAAATCGGTTTCAGGAATTAAGGGCGGAACCTCCACCGGCTTGCGGTTGTTATCCAGAGCAACGTAAGTAAGATACGCCGAGGCTATGTGGCGTTGCTCTCCGGTCATGACGTTTTCAGTATCAACCCTGACGCCGATCTCCATCGATGTCCTGCCGACGAAATTCAGGCTTGCTTTGAAGGTAAGGATCTCTCCGACGAAGGCCGGGTTGTGGAAGTCGATTCTATCGACGGAGGCTGTTACGGTGTTGGCATGTGAGTGCCGCGCAGCAACAACGCCGCCGCAATCGTCTATCATCCTCATGATAACGCCGCCGTGGACGTTGCCGTAGTAGTTGGCGTCCTGCGGCGTGACGAAATGTGAGAAAACGAGGGCGGTCTCTTTGACGGTCTTACCTTCCATGATATCTCCTCTGGATTATATAGCTGACACTATGTTGAGCTATGTTAATGTATCGCTCATGGGGTGTCAAGCAAAAGCAGGGTTGGAGTTAATAAGAAAACGCTGATTAGGGCTAATCAATCCCCTGTTGTCCCCCAATCTTGGGGGATTTTAAAAAAAGCTGGGGGGCACCCCCAGTTCCCCCGGCAGGAGAGAAATCTCCTGCACCTCTTGTTCAAATACCTCTCCCCTCAGGGGGAGAGGGCTAGGGTGAGGGTGAAAACTATTTTCAGAAGTTCGTCTACGGCTACGGTGTTTCCTTTATGGTTACGCTGATTATCTTGGAACCGTTCTTGAGCTTCTTTAGAGCGTCCATTCCCTCTACGAGCTGGCCGAAGACGCTGTGCTTGCCGTTGAGGTGCGGCTGGGGCTTGTAGCAGATGAAGAACTGGCTGCCGTTTGTTTTGGGTCCGGCGTTGGCCATCGATAGTGCGCCCATGACGTGCTTGCGGTGTGTGAACTCGTCGGCAAATTGGTAGCCCGGGCCGCCGCTGCCGGTGTCGGCCGGGTCGCCGCCCTGCGCCATGAAGTCGGGGATTATGCGGTGGAAGGTTGTGCCGTCATAGAAGCCGTCGCGGGCCAGGAAGACGAAGTTATTTACCGTCATCGGCGCGTCGGCGGCGAACAGGTCCAGTACGAGTGTTCCGGCTGATGTCTCCATGGTGGCGGTGTAGCTCTTGGCGGGATCGATGGTCATGGCTGGCGGTGCAGCGTATTTCTTCATATTATTCCTAACCTCCAGATGAGAGGATACTTCATGCTCGATATAGTGTCAACGAGTATGTCAAGCTGCGGGGTTCTGAGTAGTGTATCAATTCATCATCCAACCCCCTGTAATCCCCCAGACTTGGGGGATATTAAGAAGAATTAGGGGACACCCCTAAAACCCTGGCAGGAAGTATCCTGCACCTCTTGTTTAACCTTCTGCATAGAAGCAGGTCTGAATATTACCTAGTTCTAATAATGATACACGATTGAGTCGTCGCTGAGAAAAAACTGATCGTCACAGTTTGACAATCGGCATAACTCATTCTAATATAATTTTCGTTTGCATCTTTTAATGAATGATTGTTTAAGCTTGAGGGGAAAAGAGAATCTTATATGAAGTATATAAAAGCATTTAAATGGCTCTCAGTGATTCTTATACTTGCTGTCATGATAGCGTTAGTCGGCTGCGGCAAGGGAGGGAATCAGGAGCCTACCCCGACGCCAACGGCAACTGCTCCCGCTGAACCGACGGGGGAAACTGGTACCCTATCTGATCTTGAGGGGGGCGTCCAGGTGCAGCGGCAGGGGGTGGGTGCATGGATCGCAGCGACGTCAGAGATGAAAATTGGTGTCGGCGACAGTCTGAAGACGGGCAGCGGCGGATACGTGCTCATCACGTTCTTCGACGGCAGTGTGATGGAGGTCGAGGCTGATAGCAAGATCTCAGTGGAGGAGCTAAGTGTCGCTCCCGGCACCGGCTCGACGATGGTCCGCATCAATCAAGTGATAGGCAGCACTCTCAACCGTGTGGAAAATCTCATAGATTCCTCATCGACGTATGAGGTGGAGACGCTGGCGGGCTCGGCGGTGGTGCGGGGCACAATCTTCAATATGGCAGTAGACCGGGATCGCGGTGTTATTCATACATGCGTTAATACCTCAAAGGAAGAAGATGAAGAAGTGCATTCTGTAGACTTCAGCAATAATGGGAAAACAGTAGAAGTGATTGAAGGGAAAACATCCTGCTGCTGGGAAGGCGGTGTCCCCGGCAATCCTTTCTACACCGACCCTGATGATAATCCAGCGAACTTTCCCGGAGGTGGTGGTGGCGGTTCTTCATGCTATGGATACGGATGTCCCGGATACGAGCCGACACCGACACCGTAGTCTACGCCGACACTATATTAATGTTTAATTTGACAATCCATATAACTAATCTTAAGATATTCTAGTTTAAATCATTTCAATGATTGAGGTAAAAAGGGGATTTTATATGAAGTATGTAAAAGTATTTAAGTGGCTCTCAGTGATTCTTGTAATTGCTGTTATAATACCCGCGATTGGCTGCGGGAAGAAAGAAGCTCAGGAGCCCACCCCTACTCCTACTGCAATACCAACAGCAACGACTCCTGCCGAACCTACCGGGGAAACGGGCAGTCTGTCGTCTCTCACCGGGGACGTTCAGGTGTTAAGGCAGAGTGCGGTTGCGTGGATCATGGCGGCCTCAGGCATGAAAATATGGACAGGCGATAGCCTGAAAACAGGTAGTGACGGATACGTGCTTATCACGTTTTTCGATGGCAGCGTGATGGAGGTCGAGGCTGATAGCGAGATCTCCGTCGAGGAGCTCAACGTTGCTTCTGGCGGTTCTACAACTGTTCGCATCAATCAAGTGATAGGCAATACAGTCAACCGCGTGGAAAATCTCATTGATTCCTCATCGACTTATGAAGTAGAGACGCTCGCGGGCTCGGCAGTGGTGAGGGGCACAATTTATCGTATACAAGTGAACCAGTATGGTGAAATTACCCATACATGCACCAGTACCCTGGATGAGGAAGATAAAGAAGAGCATTCTGCGGATTTCAGCAATGGTGGGAAAACGGTAGAGGTGCCTGAAGGAATGACTTCCTGCGGCTGGGAAGGCGGCGTACCCGGTGATCCGTTCTATACCGACCCTGCTGATGACCCACTCCAAGGCTCAAGCGGTGAAGGTGGTCAGCAGCCTTCCTGTGGGCCCGA
>Ga0315274_10005790_pt1 | contig 18061 bp, 13 predicted proteins | sample YL17G02_20_MG_FD_203700 | JGI IMG/M metagenome (GOLD analysis project Ga0315274, IMG submission 203700) | Sediment microbial communities from Yellowstone Lake, YNP, Wyoming, USA - YL17G02_20 | ecosystem: Environmental > Aquatic > Freshwater > Lake > Sediment | place: USA: Wyoming | collected...
GCCGGTCTGACCAAGGTGGTTCACACTGGTGCTGGCAGCTGCGACACGTCGATCGTGATCCGGGTGAGCGACCAGTGTGGGAACTCCACGGACTACACGTACGCGACGCGGGTGGACAACACGGCGCCGACGGCGACGCAGGGCACGATTCTTGCCTGCTACGCGACGGCCGACGCCGCGAATCAAGCGGCGTTGGATGCCACCACCAGCCTGACGGACAACTGCGGCACGGCCGGTCTGACCAAGGTGGTTCACACTGGTGCTGGCAGCTGCGACACGTCGATCGTGATCCGGGTGAGCGACCAGTGTGGGAACTCCACGGACTACACGTACAATACGCGAGTGGACGGCACTCCGCCGACGATCACCTGCCCAGAGCCGGTGACGGTGTGTAGCGATGTCGGGCTCGACTACGCTACTGGTGTGGCCATCGGGACGGCCAGCGCAAGTGACACCTGCGATCCAAGCCCGGCCGTGACCGGCGTACGAAGCGATGGCAAGCCGGTCACCGATGATTCCTACCCGGTGGGCACAACGACGATCACCTGGACCGGGACGGACGATTGCGGGAACACCAACACCTGCACCCAGACGGTAAGGGTGCGCGCATCGCCCAGAGCGAGCATCAGTCCCGATCCAGCCCAGGTCTACGCTAAGGTCGGTCTGCCGCTTGACGGCAATCCCACCGGCGGCTCGGGGACGTACACCGCCCACGCCTGGACGGGACTTGGAGCTACTCATCTCTCGGCCACGAACATCGAGAACCCGCTCTTCACCGCGGATGCGCTCGGTTCGTATCCTCTGACCTACACCGTGACGGATTCGAACGGCTGCGTCGGTTACGATGACATCGTCGTGCAGGTCATCAACGCGACACCCGTGGCCGAGTATCAGGCCCTCACGACCTGCAGCAATACGGCACTGGTCGTGACCCTCACGGCTACCGATCCGCAGCTCGATCCGCTCGACCCAACCCTTCATCCACTCACGTTTGCCATCAACGGTGCCCCATCCAATGGATCGATCAGCGGTAACCTTGGAGCGGTCACTTACACTGCGCCACACGCGGCCTCGGTCACGGTTACCTACACCCCGCGCCTGGACTTCCTGGGCACGGACACGTTCACGTTCATGGTTACGGATCCGTTCGGTGCCTTCGGAATTGGGACCATCACCGTCACGGTGCAGGAGTGCAAACAGGTGGCCGGTGGAGGCGCTGCTGTCGCCACCGATGTCGTCATCAACGAAGTTGCCTGGGGCGGCACACCAGCGAGCATTCAGGATGAATGGATCGAATTGCGAAACAACACCGACCAATCCATCGACCTCACCGACTGGATGCTGCGGTGGCGGCGCAAGCACCCCGCCACCCCAGAGGAAGAGCAGTGGAAGAGCGTGAATCTCTCTGGGACGATCGCGCCGTATGGCTACTATCTCCTGGAGCGGGAGCATGAGGAGACGGTGAGCGACGTCACGGCGAATCTCATCTACGACACAACGCCGCCCTACCATCTTGAGCTGAATGACCTCGGTGAGGTGATCCAGCTCCTAGACACAGACGGCGACGTTGTCGATACCTCGAATGCGGATCACCCGGAGCGAGACGGCTGGATTGCGGGAGCCGGACCAGATGGGGTGCCCCCGTTCGGCACGTTGGAGAGGATCGACCCGGTGCGTCCTGACACGGACGACAACTGGGCGACGAACCGTCATCTCATCGTCAACGGCCTCGATGCCTTGACCGACGTCCTGACCGCGACAGCGGTCATGGTCAACGAGAACACGCTCTTCCGGACACTGGGTGGCGAGACGGCGCAAGTTGTCCAAGTGGGTGAGCAGCTCACGATCACGGTTGAGTTCCCGCTTACCACCGAAGAGGCGGAAGGCCTGCCGCAGGTGATCCTCGCTCAGATGAACGCGGCCGCAGGTGGGGGTGGGGCGGTGCTAGAGCCGTCCGCCCAAGCAGCCGCTCTCTCTTCTAGGAGGGTCGGCGGGGCGTACGAGCTTTCGCTAGACACATCAGCGCTTGCCCCGGGCACCTACGGCCTGTGGCTCAGCATGGGGAATGGGGTCTTCCACGGCCTCGTGTTCGAGGTTGTCGAAGACTGAACGAACGACGATGCCCCTGGAGCCGAAAAGGGCCCCAGGGGCATCGTCAGGAGTCTGGGCAGTCTTCCCTGAAGAGGAGGGAGGAGCCGAGCGGAGCCCGTAAGGGAAGAGGAAATCCAAAGTGTTGACCTTTCGGGCCACTTCGACGTATACTGAACCACCTGTGGGAGCTGGCTGGCGGGAGTGGTCTTGCGCTTGGGGCAGTCGTGGCTAGTCGCAGGAAGTAAGCGTAGGAGCTAGAGTGGGCTGGGGAGGAGGGCGCCGTTGGTGAAGCACTTGCTACACCGCATCGCGCGGAGTCTGCGCGGCAGGTCAAGCATCAGCCCAATGGGGGATCGGAATCTGAGACGTCGCGCAGCAAGGGCTCCTTTCACGACATTGGTGGTTGCCCTCGTCTCGTTTGCAGCGTGCGTCGGCTGCTTCGGCGCTGCATCGCTTCACGGAACGTGGGAAGGGGCCATTGCATTCGGGTTTCCCTTTGCCATCCAAACGGATTCGGATACGTACAGCAAGCTGAAGCTCATCTACACGACTTCGGGCTGGACGTTTGACAGTCTTACCTCCTTCGGCTTGAGCGGCCTCCTCAGCCAGCAGTTCGACGCGTCAGGGTCTTTGGGGCTGCTTGTCTTCAACAGCCAGCTCCTCTTCTCGCCCGTTGCGGGTTCTGCTCCGAGCTTGATCTCCGACAGCAAGACCGCAGACAGCATCGAGCACCGGTATGATCTTGGAGTCCCGTACTTCGTAGATTGGGTTTCAGTGACGAGCATTACCATGGACAGCCCAACTACCCAATGGCGTATCAGCGCGAGCCTTGATGGCATCACGTGGGATTGGGTCTCGGGGGTATTCACAGGCGACGTGCCGCCCGGAGCGGTCAACCAGGTCAGCGTGGGCGCCGTGGTGCGCTACGTTTCCATCATCGCGATCACCCCAGGCGGATACGTGGATGCTTCCACCGTACTGATATCGGTGTCTGCGCAGTCTTGGATCACGAATGTCAGGCTGGTGAGCGGTGAAGTCACTCTGTACGGGACATCCACGATCGCCACGGCTACCTCCGGTTTCTCGTTCGGCGTCATTGGATCGTATGGGGACAACCTGCCCGTGACAGCGAAGGTGTCCTTCATTTCCCCTCAACCGACCTGCAGTCTGTGCTTCGACAGGTTTGAAGGGACCTTTGGCTTCTCGCTTGGCTGTCTTGACGTGGTTACCGCCACGTTGAAGATGAGAAACCCCCAAACGACCAGCCAGTCAGCTTTCGAGGAAGTCTCCTTTTCAGCAACTGGCCTCGACCTTGGTTTGCCGGGCATCACGTTCGATGCCGAACTCGTCTTTGAGTTGGCCGAGAAAACCGTCACCCTGACCCCGGTGCTCAACTTGGGGACGGACACCTGTCTTACTCTCTACGCCAACCTCGGCAGCGGCCCAGCAGGCGCGCTGGAGATCACGAGCTTCTCGATGTATGGGATTCGGATTTCCCACGCTTGGGACGGAGTGAGCTTTGAGAGCCTGTCCTATCTGGACGACCTGCACCACGTGAAGGACACCTACTGGGAACGGGTCACGATCAAGAGCGTGGGCGATACCTGCTGCGGCGGACTGTTCGAGTTCAGTGTCTCGGCCTACTTCGAGAAGACAAGCTTGAGCCTGTTCGATTTGGCGGAGACAGAGGCTTCCCTGTCCTTCGGGTTGACGGATGCGCTGACGGTTCGGCTGAAGGCCGTTGTGGCATCGCAGGGCGGTCCCGAGGAACTCGTCTTGGGCTGGCTGTTGAGCTGGTAGTGCCCCGCAGAAGGCTGACCCGCCCCCCGGTTAACGGTCCACTTCTCAAGCCCCTCTAGCCCATCCTGAACCTGCCCCCGTCGTCGGGCCACTCATAGGGTGAAACCCCTGGCCGTACGAAGATCGCCCCTGCCAATGGAGGAGGGCTTCCGCCGCGGCTTGAGATCGGCTTGTGGATAGGCGGTGGCGGGGGGCGGAGCCGGACGCGGGGACGCGCGTTCCGGACGGTGGAAACGCGGTACTAGGCAAGAACACCGATGCCCAAGGAAAGGCCCTTCGCTACGACAGAAGATGCCCTTCCGCCTCCGGCGGGAGCCGCCGCGGGCCCCTCTCGGGCGTCCTACGGGGCCGCGAGGCGCGGAAGTGACGCCGGGATCGCTGACCCCGACGGGCGCATCTCTGTAGTGCCCATAAAGACCGATCGACAAGGAAAGGCCCTTCGCTACGACCGAAAATGCCCCTCTGACCCCTTCCCGTATCGCCGACGGCCGGCGCCCGCCCCTAGGCCTTGAGGTACCGGTCGAACCAGCCGGAGATCGCCTCCAGGCGGGCGATCCGCCGGTCCGTGCGCCCGGTACGGGAGAGGCCGTGCGGCTCGTCCGGGAAGCGGACCATCTCCGTCGGGACGCCGAGGCGTTTCAGGGCGACGAAGACTTGCTCTCCCTGCTCGATCGCGCAGCGCAGGTCCTGCTCGTTGTGCAGGACGAGGGTCGGCGTCTTGGCGCTGCCGATGTGGGCCATCGGCGACTGGCGCCAGTAGGTCTCAAGGTCGTCCCAGGGCGGCTTCTTCGAGAGCTCCTTCTCGAACGCCCAGTTGAAGTCGCTCGAGCCGTACATGCTGATGAAGTTCGAGACGCAACGCTGGGTCGCCGCGGCGGCGAAGCGGTGGGTGTGGCCGATGATCCAGTTCGTCATGTACCCGCCGTAGCTCCCGCCAGTCACGCCCATGCGCTTCCGGTCGATGGAGGGGCGCTTCGAGACGAGGTCAGCGAAGGACATCAGGTCGTCGTAGTCCGCCGTCCCCCAGGCGTTCCAGATCGCCTTCGTGTGCGCCTCGCCGTAGCCCGTCCCGCCGCGGGGATTCGAGAAGTAGACGACGTACCCCTTGCCAGCAAGGTAGTAGAACTCGTGCATGAAGAAGTGGCCGTACTGCGTCCGCGGGCCGCCGTGGATCTCGAGGATCGAGGGGTACTTGCGCTGGGGGTCGAATCCAGGCGGGGTGAGGATCCAGCCCTCAAGGTCGTTCCCCGCCGGGCCCTTGAACCAGACCTCTTCCACCTTGCCGAGGTCGAGCCTGCGCAGGAGGGGCTCGTTCACCTTCGTCAGCTTCCTCGTCTTCCCGGTCCGCAGGTTCCGCAGGAAGACCTGCCCGGGATCGGCCATCGTCCCGTAGAAGTAGAGGAGGCGCTCCTCGATGCGGCCGAGGGTGAAGGCTCCGACCACACCCGGCCCGCTCACGATCTCCGTCAGACGTCGCGGCCGCTCGTCGAGGTCGATCGAGACGAGCCGGGTCTCCCCGTGGTGGGCGATCTGGAAGAAGATCCTCCTCCCGTCGCGCGACCAGGTCGGCGGAACCTGCGGAGGGTTCCCCAGGTCGTTGATCGTCCAGGCGGAGACATTCACGTCGATCCCACGCGTCAGGCACTCCGGCTTCCCCTCTCCCCGAGCCGGGACGACCCACAGGCGCGTCGCCTTCCAGTCCTCGTCCTTCCCCTCGCGGCCGACGTAGGCGATCCGTTTCCCGTCAGGGGAGAAGGAGGGGAGGCCCTTCGGCCCGGCGGGTGTCGCGACCTTCCGCACCTTTCGGTCGGAGAGGCGGAGGACGAAGAGGTCGATCGCGTCGGGGTCAAGGTCCGGGTCCGGCGCGCGGTTGGAGACAAACGCGATCTCCTTCCCATCGGGGGACCAGGCGGGGTCGCGGTCGTCGTACACCTCGCTTGCGGTCAGCTGCTCGGCCTTGCCTGTGCGCGCGTCGATCGACCAGAGGTGCCAGCGGTCCTCGGGAAGGAACCCAACTCCATCCTCCTTGAAGAAGACGCGGGTGATGCGGCGGGAGACAAGGCCGAGCTCCTTTCTCCGCGGGTCCTTCTCTTGAGCGATCTCCTCCTCGTCCTTCCGCCGGAACTGGAGGACGAGGCGCTTCCCGTCCGGGGACCAGCCGAAGGACTGGATCGCCCCCTGGAGGTCGGAGAGCCGCCGCGCCTCGCCGCCCGCGACCGGGAGGAGGTAGATCTGCGCCTGGCGCTCGTCGTCGCGGTTCGAGAGAAAGGCAATGGTCCTCCCGTCCGGGGAGAAGCGGGGGCGGGTATCGGCGTGGTCTCCCTGCGTGAACGGGCGGGCAGGTCCGCCGCGGGTGGAGACGACCCAGAGGTTGGCGCGCTTCTTCTCGGTCTTCCGGTCGACGCGGTGAACGGCAAAGACCGCGGACTCCCCCTCCGGGGAGATCTGCGGCTCGGAGATGATCTCGAACCGGTACAGGTCCTCCGCCTCGACCGGGCGGAGCTTCAGTAGAGCCATCCGTCCTCCCTTCTCGACTTGCCGTGCCTCTTGACGAGGGGATTCTACGGAGGGGGACTGCGGCGGGCAAAGCGCGTGCGAAAGCCGCGGGTACCTTGCGAACGCAAGCGGACGCCCCTGAGCCGCCGGACGCCGGAAACCGCAGACGGCCGGGCGGCGCTCGTCCCAGCTACAGCCGCCCCTCCTCCTTCAAGGAGAGGTGGCCCCGCGCGGTGACAATCACGTGGTCGAGGACGCGGATCCCAAGAAGCTCCCCCGCCCGGACGAGTCGTTCGGTGAGCGCGAGGTCCTCCGCGCTCGCCCGCAGGGTCCCCGACGGATGGTTGTGGGCGAAGACGACCGACGCGGCTCGGTCGGCCAGCGGATCGGCGAACACCTCGCGCGGGTGGACCTGGCTTGAGTCGAGGAGGCCGATCGTCACGACCCGAGTCGCGAGGACCTCGTTCGCCCCGTTCAGGGAGAGGCAGACGAAGTACTCCTGGCGCTTGTCGCGGATCTCCTCCACGAACGGGAGGACGTCCTTCGACTCGCGCACCGTGGCCCTGCCGCCGAGGAGGTGGCGCCGCCCGAGCTCAAAGGCGGCGACAATCTGGCAGGCCTTGGCGGTCCCCAGGCCGGCGACCCTCTGGAGGTCCTCCACCGACATCCGCTCGATCCCCCCCTCGGCCCGGCGCAGGACCTCTCCGGCCACCTCGAGGACCCCTTTCCCCCGGGTCCCGGTCCCAAGGAGGACAGCGAGAAGTTCCACGTCCGAGAGGGCCGCCGCCCCACGCGCCACGAGCTTCTCCCTCGGCCGGTCGTGCTCCTCCAGTCCCTTCATCCCTGACCACTTCATCGTCTCTCCCGCCTCTCCCCTGTCATGGCCTTACAGTAACATGGACGGGAAGAGAGGACAAGTTGGGCAGCGCCAAGGCAGTCTGAAAGCTCTTCCTGTTCAGCCCCAGATCCGTTCCGGGGCACCGGAGGAACGCCCCCTTCGTCGGCGAACCGCCCTCCTGGCACGAGGACTCTCCTCGAATCCAGACGAGCGCGCGTCCAGTCCGGCGACGCGTTCCGCTAGGGGACACCCTTTCGGGGAGGGCCTTCACGCGGAGACCGGATCGCGCTATTCTCTCTTCACAGGATCCAAGGAGGTGGGTGAGCATGGCGCGATGGGGTCTCGTCCTTCTCCTCTTCGCTGGCATCTCGTCCTCTGTGGCCGCGGAGCGGTTCGCCGCACAGCCGGAAGCAGTCGTCCTCTCGCCAGAATCGGCCCTCATCCTGTTCTCGACCACGACGCCGGTGTCGGGCCGGATCGAGTACGGGCCCTATGAGGCGTTCTCCCAGACCGGGGCGCTCGAGTCGTCCTGGTCGTACGCCCTCCCGGAGGGGGAAGGGATCCTCTCCGTGGAGGTCGAACTCCCCGGTCTCCTCCCGGGCACGCGCTACGCCGCCCAGATCGTCCTCGTCGAGGGGGAGGTCGAGGAGCGGAGCGCGCCCCTGGACTTCACCCTCCCTCCGCTCCCCGTGGCCACCCTCCTCGAGCCCCTGCCGCCTCCGGAGCCCGCGGTCGCTCCGGAAGAACCTCCGGCGCCGGCCCCTCTGCCGACTCCGGACAGCGCGGCTGGCCCATGCCAGACCTGCCCTTCCTGGATGACCAGCCTCTCGGAGGCCCCGTTCGCCGCCCCCGCGGACGCGATCGTCAAGGCGTCGCTCCTCTTCCTCGCCCTGTTCGCGCTCGGCATTCTCTTCGCCAACAACCGGTAGCGAGAGGACCTTCCGCAAGCCCGCTCGGTGCGGCGGTTGGCAGACCCCTTGCCGTCCGGCTATCATCGAGCCCGTCCCGCGGGGTGGGAAGGAGGACTCGCGATGCAGCACAAGGACGTCGTTTCCCTGGCCGACCTGTCGAGTGAGGAGATCCACGAGATCCTGGACACGGCCCACCACCTGAAGACCGAGCGGCGGGCCGGGGTCAAGCACGACCTTCTCGCCGGGAAGACCCTCGCCATGATCTTCCAGAAGCCGTCGCTGCGGACGCGGGTCTCGTTCGAGGTCGGGATGACCGAGCTCGGAGGGCACGCGATCTACCTCGGTCCGGACGACATCCAGCTCGGCAAGCGCGAGACGACCGAGGACATCGCCCTTGTCCTCTCGCGCTACGTGGATGGCATCATGGCCCGCGTCTTCGGGCACGAGATCGTGCTCGACCTCGCGAAGTACGCGACCGTCCCGGTGATCAACGGCCTCTCCGACCTCCTTCACCCCTGCCAGGGCCTCGGCGACCTGCTCACCGTCTGGGAGAAGAAGCGCCGCTTCGAAGGCCTGACCCTCGCCTTCATCGGCGACGGGAACAACGTCGCCCACTCCCTGATCAACGGGTGCGTTAAGGTGGGGATGGCGTTCCGCATCGCCTGCCCACCCGGGCACGAGCCGAACAAAGGGATCGTCGACGCCGCGCGCCAGATCGGGGGCAAGGTCGAGATCCTACACGACCCGAAGGCCGCGGCCGCGGGGGCCGACGTCCTGTACACCGACGTCTGGGCGAGCATGGGCGAGGAAGCGAAGGCTGAAGGGAAGAAGAAGGCCTTCGCCGGATTCACGATCGACGAGGCCCTCGTCGCCCGCGCCAAGCCCGACGCGATCATCATGCACTGCCTCCCCGCCCACTACGACGAGGAGATTAGCTACGCTGCCTCCCGCTCGGCGGGGAGCGCCGTCTTCGACCAGGCCGAGAACCGGCTCCACGCGCAGAAGGGCGTGATGGCCCTCTTGATGTCGGGAAGGAGGAAGGGGTGAGCGACGCGCGGACGGTCGGCTCGGACGGGGAGCGCGACGGCCGCGTCACCGCGACCCCCGGCGGGAAGCTCTCGGTCGTGGTCGTGGTCGAGAACCGCGAGCTCCTCGAGCGCGGGATCCGCGAGGTCGCGGAGGAGACCCTCGCTGCGCTCAAGGTGAAGTCGGGAACCTATCGCGTCGAGGACAATGGCGCCCTCGACTTCGTGATCGCCGCGCGCTTGGAGGTCGCCGCTCGGGCGGTCGACCTGAAGGTCGCTCCCCTCTCCCCGAAGGTCGTCGACCGACCCGCCGCCGAGAGGGACCGGCCGCGGCGCTCGCGCCTCTACGCTCCAGGGAACACCCCGCGCTTCCTCCTCGGGATCGAGCTCTACGGCGAGGACGCCGTCCTCCTCGACCTCGAGGACGCCGTGCCCCCGTTCGAGAAGGAGGCCGCACGGACCCTCGTCAAGCACCTCCTGGCCGCGGTCGACCTCCCCGAGGCCTGGGTGCGGGTGAACCCACTCGACCTCGGAGGAAAGGACGACCTTGCCGAGGTCCTCCGCGGCCGGCCGAACGGGATCTGCCTTCCTAAGGCCGAGGGCGCTCGTGACGTGCAGGCCCTCTCCGCACTCCTCGCGAAGCTCGAGAAGGAGCTTGGGATCCCCGTCGGCTCGACCCTCGTCATGCCGATCCTGGAGACGGCGAAGGGCGTCCTCCACGCCGAGGAGATCGCGGGGAGCGACCCGCGCGTCGCCGTCCTGGCCTTCGGGGCGGAGGACTACACACGCGACGTCGGGGCGCGCCGAACGACGGAGGCGCTCCTCTTCGCACGGTCGATGGTCGTCGCCGGAGCGAAGGCGAGCGGCGTCCAAGCCTCGGACACCGTGTACGCGAACGTGGACGACGAGGCCGGCCTCGTCTGCGAGTCGAAGCTCGCCCGCGACCTCGGCTTCGACGGGAAGGGCGCGATCAACCCTCGCCAGATCGCCCCGATCCACTCCGTCTTCTCCCCGAGCCCGGCCGAGGTTGAGGAGGCGCGGAAGGTCGTCGCCGCGGCTGAGGAGGCCGAGGCGCGCGGCGTCGGAGCGATCACCGTCGGAGGAAAGATGGTCGACCGGCCGGTCCTCGAGCGGGCGCGGCGGACGCTCCGCCTCGCCGACCGGCTCTCGCTGGAGGGACGACGATGAAGAACGCGCTCGGACGCGAGATCCCGGAGCGAGTCGGGTCGCGCCGGCTTCGCCCCTTCCAAGGGGCGTTTGCCACGACCCCGAGCGGGCGGAAGGCGGCCCGGTATCAGAAGACGAGCGCGCCGGGGGAGAACAAGGTCCTCGCCTCGATCGAAACCGCGATCGAGGCCTGCGATCTCAAGGACGGGATGACGATCTCCTTCCACCACTCCTTCCGCGAAGGCGACTACGTCGTGAACCAGGTCGTCGACGCCTGCGCACGGAAGGGGCTCAAAGACCTGCGCCTCTTCCCGACGGCCGTCTTCCCGATCCACAAGCCCTTGATCGAGCACATCAAGAGCGGCGTCGTCACCCGGTTCGAAGGGTCGATGAACGGGCCCGTCGGGGCGTTCGTCTCCCAGGGGGGGCACCTGAAGGAGCCGGCCGTCCTGCGTTCGCACGGCGGGCGCTGGCGGGCGGTCGAGGCCGGGGACGTCGAGATCGACGTCGCCTTCATCGCCGCCTCCCAGGCCGATCCCCTCGGGAACGCGACCGGGATCGCCGGGAAGACCCCCTGCGGCCCGATCTGCTTCTCCGCCGCGGACGCGATGTACGCCAAGAAGGCGGTCGTCATCACGAACGACCTCGCCCCCTACCCCGTCACCCCGTTCGAGATCCGGCAAGGGTGGACGGACTACGTCGTCGTCGTCGACCAGATCGGAGATCCGGCGAGCATCACCTCGGGGACCCTCCAGATGACGCGCTCCCCCACTCGCCTGCGGATCGCTCGCCTGGCGGCGGACGTTGTCGTCGCCTCGCCGTACTTCAAGGATGGCCTCTCCTTCCAGGCCGGGGCCGGGGGCATCTCCCTTGCCGCGACCCAATACCTGGGCGAGGCGATGGAGAGGGCGAAGATCGTCGGGAGCTTCGCCATGGGGGGAGGGACGAAGCTCTTGGTCGAGCAGCTGCGTCGCGGACTCTTCCGTACGCTCCTCGACGGGCAGGCGTTTGACACCGACGCGGTCGCCTCCCTGCGCGAGGACCGCTCGCACATCCTGATGGACCCGGACCTGTACGCGAACTACGACTCGCGTGGCTGCGCGACCTACATGCTCGACGCCGCCTTCCTCGGGGCGACCGAGGTCGACCTCGACTTCAACGTGAACGTGAACACGCACTCGGACGGGAAGCTCCTGCACGGGATCGGCGGGCACCAGGACGTCGCCGCCGGGGCACGGATGACGATCATCACCGTCCCCACGATCCGCGGCAGGCTCCCGGTGATCGTCGACCGCGTGACAACCGTGACGACGCCGGGCGAGGTGATCGACGTGATCGTCACCGAGCGCGGGGTCGCGGTGAGCCGCAAGCGCGACGACCTGCGCGAGGCCTTCACCCGCGCCGGGCTCCCGGTACGAGAGCTGGCCGACCTCAAGGCCGAGGCGGAGCGGTTCACCCGCAAGCCAGGGCGTCCAGTCTTCGGAGACGACGTGATCGCCCTCATCGAATGGAGAGACGGAACGGTGATCGACACCGTAAGGAGGGTCGTGGGATGGAAGTGAGAGAAGAGATTCGGTCGATCTTCCCGGAGATCGAGCTCATCGAGGACCTCGAGCTCCAGGAGAAGGTCGTCTCGACGTGGGAGGACGGGCTTGCCCGCGGCGGCTGGACGCCGCAGGACCTCAATCGAATCCCGTTCACCCTGTTGAAGCCGGTGGCCATCAACTTCGCTCAGCACGTGCGGAGCGTGACCCAGATCTGCCTCGCCGTGGCCGAGACGTTCGACGAGATCTACTCCGGCGCCCTCACCCTCAACCGAGACGTCCTCCTCGCCGGGGCCCTCCTCCACGACGTGGGGAAGCTCCTCGAGGTGGCCGAGGTCAAGGGCAAGTTCCAGAAGAGCGAGGACGGGAAGCTCGTCCGGCACCCGTTCTCTGGGGTCGCCCTCGCCGACGCGAACGGTCTCCCGGCCTCGGTGCAGCACATCATCGCCGCCCACTCCAAGGAGGGCGACCACGGGAAGCGAACGGCGGAGGCGATCATCCTCCACTACGCCGACTTCATGAACTTCGATCCGCTGGAGGGATGACGCGATGGGGATGACGTTCGCCCAGAAGGTCCTCGCGAAGAAGGCGGGTTTGAAATCGGTCGCCGTCGGGCAGATCGTCGACGTCGAGCCCGACTTCTTCCTCTCCCACGACAACACCGCGGCGATCGCGAAGACGTTCGCCAAGCTCGGGGTCGAGAGGATGAAGAACCCCGAGCGCTCGGTCGTCGTCCTCGACCACACCGTCCCGGCCTCGACCGAGGAGTACGCGCAAGGACACAAGGAGATCCGCGACTTCGTCCGCAAGCAGGGGATCACCCACTTCTACGACGTCGGGGTCGGGATCTGCCACCAGGTCCTCCCGGAGAAGGGGTTCGCCCTTCCGGGCTCGCTCATCGTGGGCTCGGACTCCCACACCACAAGCTACGGCGCCCTGGGCGCCCTCGCCGCAGGGGTCGGCCGCTCGGAGATGGCGGCTCTCTTCGCCACCTCGCGCATCTGGTTGAAGACGCCGGCCACGTTCAAGGTCGAGGTGAAGGGGAAGCTCGCCGACCCGGTCACCTCGAAGGACCTGGTCCTCAAGATCATCGGCGACCTCGGCGCGGACGGGGCCCTCTACCGCTCGGTCGAGTTCGCCGGCGAGGGGGTCGCGGCGATGAGCCTCGCCTCGCGCCTCGTCCTTTCCAACATGTCGGTCGAGATGGGCGCGAAGAACGGCTACTGCGCTCCAGACGAGAAGACGTTCGCCTTCCTCGAGGGGCGGGCCGCGGCACGGTACACCGCGGTCTACCCCGACCCGGACGCCGAGTACGAGCGCGTCCTCACCTACGACGCGGCCTCCCTTATCCCTCAGGTCGCCAAGCCCCACACCGTGGATAACGTCGTCCCGGTGAGCGAGGTCGCGGGGACGAAGATCCATCAGGCCCTGCTCGGGACGTGCACGAACGGCCGCCTGGAGGACCTCCGCCTCGCCGCGCAGATCATGAAGGGGAAGACCCTCGCCCAGGGCGTGCGGATGCTCGTCCTTCCGGCGTCGCAGGAGGTCCTCCTCGCGGCCCTCTCTGAGGGGATCTACGAGACGTTCGTCGCGGCGGGGGCGATGGTCCTGAACCCGGGGTGCGGCCCGTGTCTCGGCGCGCACCAGGGCGTCCTCGCCGCTGGCGAGGTCTGCATCTCGACGGCGAACCGGAACTTCAAGGGCCGGATGGGATCGGCCGAGGCACAGACGTATCTCGCCTCGCCGGCGACGGTCGCGGCGTCCGCGATCGCCGGGGAGATCGTCGATCCCCGGCGGGCGATGAAGGGAGGTCGCCGATGATCGAGGGACGGGTCTGGAAGTATGGGGACGACGTGAACACCGACGTCATCTTCGCCGGGAAGTACACCTACAAGCCGATGACGCCGCAGGAGATGGCCCAACACGCCCTCGAGGACCTCGACCCGACCTTCGCCAAGGAGGTGAAGCCGGGCGACCTCATCGTCGCCGGCGCGAACTTCGGCTGCGGCTCGTCGCGCGAGCAGGCCGCGACCTGCGTCAAAGCCTCCGGAGTTGCCGCGGTCGTGGCCGTCTCCTTCTCCCGCCTCTTCTTCCGCAATGCGATCAACGAGGGGCTCCCGGTCGTCGAGCTCGCCGCCGGAACGGAGATGATCCAGAAGGGCGATACGCTTCAGATCGACTTCGAGAAGGGCCTCCTCCACCACAAGGGGGTGAGCTACCCCTTCCCCGCCCTCCCCAAGGAAGTCCTAGCGATCCTGAACGACGGCGGGTTGATCCTGCACGTGAGGAAGGCGCTCGGCAAGGGGTAGCGGGCGTCTCTCCTGAAAGGGTTCGTCAAGAAGCAGGCTTTGGTCCTCGCCCCTGTCCCGAGGCGATCCCCTCAGCTCTTGACGTTGCGCGCGCGTTACGCATAATGCGTTACGCACGGTGCGTAAGATGACGAACCCGTTCCAGTACGGCGGTGTGGTAGGTGAGGACGCGTTCTGCGACCGACAGACGGAGCTCGCGGATCTCCTCCGCGCGATGCAGAACGGCGAGAGGCTCTTCCTCTTCTCCGAGCGGCGGATGGGGAAGACCTCGCTCGTGCGCCTGGCCCTCACCCGGTTGCCCAGAGACGAGCACCTCGCCGCGTACGTCGACCTCTGGCCGACCGACAGTGAGAAGTCGTTCGTGACCGCGACCGCGCGCGCCCTTGCCGAAGCGACGACCACGCGCCCTGAGCGGATGCTCGACGCGGCGAGGGCCTTCTTCCCTCAACTCAGCCCCGTCCTGACTCTTGATGGCGCTGGAAAACCCGAGCTACGCTTCGAGGTCACGCCCCACCGGCCGCTTGAGCAGGCCCTCGAGGACGTCCTCTCCGCGCCCGCCCGGATCGCGGAGAAGCGCAGGAAGCGCGTCGTCGTGGTCTTCGACGAGTTCCAGCAGATCCTTCAGTACGGAGACGATCGGGTCGAGCGGACCCTGCGAAGTGTGATCCAGGGGCAAGATCGCGTCGCCTACCTCTTCCTGGGGAGCCAGAAACACCTGATCCAGGAGATGGTCCTTGACCGGTCGAGCCCGCTCTATCGCGCTGGGGCGCACTACCCGCTCCGCCCCATCCCCACGCCGGAGTGGCAGCCCTTCATCCGGTCACGGTTCGAAGACTCGAAGAGGCGCATCCCCGAAGCCCAGATCGAGGCCGTCTGCGAGATGTGCGGCGGCCACCCGTTCTACACGCAGCATCTGTGCCACGCCTTGTGGGAGCTCTGCGAGCCCGGAAAGGCCGTCACGGACGAACTCGTTCGCGCGGCACTAGCCCTGCTTCTGGAACGCGAGAGCCAAGCCTATTCCGCCCTCTGGGAGCCGTTGACCGGGCCTCAGCGCCGCCTGCTCGTCGGCCTCGCGCACGACGGCGAGACGGGAGAGATCTACGCGACGCCCTTCCGCGAGCGGCATGACCTCGGAGCGCCGTCGACCGTGCAGCGAGCAGCCACCGCCCTCCTCCGCCGCGACCTCATCGACCGCAGCGACGGAACCTACGTCATCTCCGACCGCTTCTTCCGGTTGTGGATCCGGAGGGACTTCGCGGGGCGGTGAGACCGCGCCTCTTCTTCCGAAACGCGATCAACGAGGGGCTCCCGGTTGTCGAGCTCGCGGGCGGCACGGACATGATCCAGAAGGGCGACACGCTTGGGATCGACTTCGAGAAGGGCCTCCTCCACCACAAGGGGAAGAGCTACCCCTTCCCCGCCCTCCCCAAGGAGGTCCTCGCCATCTTGAACGACGGCGGGTTGATCCCGCACGTGAGGAAACTGCTCGGGAAGAAGGAATAGGGCGGCACGAGCGAGGCGCACGAGTCGTCGCGAGCATCATGGACGCGCTTGCGGAGGCCGGAAGCCGCCCTCGCGAGCGTCGATTCCCTGTGCAGATTCACAATCCGATGTTCAGTCTGCGCGCGGGCTCGTCTTGTTCGCTAGGGTATTGCACATGCAGAGCGGGTCGCGTCGTCGGGCTTGGCGTCAAGCGGGCTGATGACGCCCACGCCCGGCTGTCTCATGACGTGGGTGTAGACCATCGTGGTCTTCACGTCCTTGTGGCCGAGGAGTTCCTGCACGGTGCGGATGTCGTATCCGGCCTCCAGCAGGTGGGTCGCGAACGAGTGTCGAAACGTGTGGCAGGTGATGCGTTTCGTCATGCCGGCGTCTGCAGCGGCTTGCTTCACGGCGCGAGAGAGGGTGCCCGGGTGCGTGTACCACCGTTGCCAGCGCCTGCGCTTCTCATCGAAAACGCAGCGCGCGGACGGGAACAGGAACTGCCATCCGAACTCACGGGGCGCAGACGGTCGCTTGTGCTCCACCGAAGGCGGAACCCCCACCCAACCTCTGTCTCGCTGCAGGTCGCTCCTGTGTTGGCGGCGGACGCGTTCGATCTGGGAACGAAGGGGGTCTCGAAGGGCGACGGGGAGCATCGTCACGCGATCCTTGTTCCCCTTGCCGGCGCGGACGACGATCTGTCCGCGCTCCAGGTCAGCATCCATCACACGCAGAGCGCAGCATTCCATCAACCGAAGCCCGGAGCCGTAGAGCAGACGCACCATGAGACCGTGCGTGCTTCCAGGTTGCAGTGCGGCGAGAACCCGTGTCACCTCTTCGGTTGAGAGCACCGTCGGAAGGCGAAGTGGTGGCTTTGCTCGAACCGCGTCGAACTCGCCCAGTTTACATTGAAGCACGTCACGATAGAGGAAGACCAGCGCATTGAGTGCCTGGTTCTGAGTGGAGGCGGACACACGGCGGCGGACGGCAAGGTGGGTGAGGAAATCCTCAACATCCTTGGAGGTCATGTCGCGCGGGTGGATCCATGCCCCGGTCTTATCTCGGTGAAAACGAAGGAGCCGCTCGATCCAGCCGACGTATGCCTCCTGGGTTCGGGGCGAGTAGTGCTTCGCTTGACACGCCTGGCGGACTTGCTCTATGAGCTTCATGTTGGTAGGATGACACGCGAGAGTACGTGTGGCAATATGTGATTTCATACAACAGACGAACAGAGGCGGGAAGAGCGTAGCGGGCTGGCCCGATGCCCGCGTGCTATGTAGCGGGGATGCATACTAAGCGTTGTTAGGCATATTAGAATGAAAGGGGCAAAGTTGTGTTCAAGAACCTAAAGGTAACGTGTGTGAAAGCGGAGGGCCAATGCAGCCGTTCAAAGGCAGGCAAGACCTTCTACATAAGGAATGCTAAGTTAGAAATTCCCCCTGGGGAGAGTATATGTATATTTGCCTTAGGTAGTATCTTGCAGCCTATTACAGCGGCAATCATAAAGAGTCAGGAAGGTGAAGGGATTTTGGATGTTCTGCAGGAGTGGCAGTGTCCCGATCCTCTGGCAAAGGTCATCTTTAGAATTGAGGAAGAAAAGCAGCCATCATCAACCTAAACTTAAGAAGATGGTGATTTGATAGTATGGATTTTATAGTAATGCCTAGTCATTGTTAAACGGCAAGGAAGGCCCGCGCCACGAATGACAGTCAAGGACATCTCACCTGGAGAGCACTACCGATGGGGTAATGGCAGCGACGGCTGGCATCTGTTGAGGCGCGAAGACCTCAGCATCATTGAGGAGCGTGTTCCGCCCGGGGATCGAGAAGAACGGCACTATCACAACCGCGCGAGGCAGTTTTTCTACATCCTTCGAGGCGCCGCGGTGATCGAGATAAATGGAAAACGGAACGAGTTGCGTGAGCGCCAAGGCATTGAAGTTCCCCCCGGCGTGGCGCATCAATTCAGAAACGAATCGGACGCCGAGGTCGTCTTTCTGGTAGTTTCAGCGCCAATGTCGCACGGCGATCGCGTCAACGTATGACTTGCCGCTTAACACTTTGCTGCTGCGGACGGGCCGCCGGCGTTGCGCCAGTTCAGCCGTCAGTGCTGGCCCGCCGCAGAGCAAGACGTTAGACCGTAGCATTGAGACGGTGGGGTCTGGTCTTGCAGTGCAACACCGCCTCGACCGGCCGTCGTTGCCCCAACCGCCATAGGCACCGCTCTGTACGACGTGGCGCGCCTTGAAGGCACGTCACCCGCTGTTCTTGACGAGGTCTGGAACGCCTCCCACAGGCGGTCCCGCTCGTCCTTGGGGATCGCGTGCCAGCGGACTCCGCGGATCGCCCCCTCCAGTCCGGAGAGCATGCTGCGGCAGGGCGGATCGGCTGACCGGGCG
>Ga0315274_10005791_pt1 | contig 18058 bp, 15 predicted proteins | sample YL17G02_20_MG_FD_203700 | JGI IMG/M metagenome (GOLD analysis project Ga0315274, IMG submission 203700) | Sediment microbial communities from Yellowstone Lake, YNP, Wyoming, USA - YL17G02_20 | ecosystem: Environmental > Aquatic > Freshwater > Lake > Sediment | place: USA: Wyoming | collected...
CTCTCTCTCTCTCTCTCTCTCTCTCTCTCTCTCTCTCCCTAAATCGCCACGGGCCCCGTCGCGACCGACTTGGACGCCGCCACGGGGACCGGGGCAGCGGCTGCAGTAGCGCCCTGAGTCAGAGGGGAGGCGACCGCGACAGCGGCCCGGCACGAGCACAGGCACCTGTCCGCGCGCTTCTCGGCTCTCCTCAGCTTCCTCTCGGCCTTCTCCGCCGGGTCCTCGTCCTCGTCGTCGCCGTCGTCCTTGAGCAGGCTTCTCCTCCTGCGCTGGGCCGGGGGCACGACGGCGGCGAGAGCCTCGGCGGAGTCCGGGTCCGCCCACGCCTTCCTCGGTCCCGAGGAGGCGGCGGGAGCGACGGGAGCCGTCGTCGTCGCCGCAGCAGCAGCTGGCCTCGCCGCTGCGGCGCCGACTTTCGCGGCGGGCGCGTCCGCGTCCGCGTCCGGGGCCCCCTCGATGGCGCGCTTGCGCTGCTGCAGGGCCGTCGTTGCTGCGGCGGCGCTGTTGATGGGGGTGTAGGAGGAAGCGGCGGGGGCCGCCTTGGCCGGCACCGTCGTCGTCGTCGTCGTCGCCGGCGTCGCCGGCGCCGCCGGCGCAGCAACGACGGCGGCGGGCTTGGCGGGGACGGCCGCGGCCGCTTCCGCGACGGCGGCGCAGAGGTCAGGGCACGGCTTGCATTCCCTGGCCGCCGAAGAGGGAGCGGGCGCCGGCGCAGGGACGGGGACGGAAGCGAGGGGCTGCGCTGCCGTCGAGGGCGCGGGAGAGCCGCCCTTGCCCTTGCCCTTGCTCGCCGCTGCCGCCGCAGCTTTCGACGACGGCGGCGGCGCCTTCGCCGGGGCAGGGGCAGGGGGGGCGGGAGCGCTGCTGCTGCCGCTGGCGGGCGCGACGATCGCCCCGACGTCGACAAACATCCCGCCGGTCTCGCCGCGGATCACGCCGGCGTCCCGCTGGTCGGCGGCGGGGGGGGGCCTCCTCGGAGCCCCCCCCGCCGTCGGGGCCGCCGCCGCCGCCGCGGCGGCGGGGCGGCCGGGCGCCGGCGCCGGCGGGGGCGGGGGCGGCGCCCTCCTCCCCGGCGGAGGGGGGGGCTCCATGACGATGACGGTCTCGGACGCGGAACGCGCGGGGGCCCCGTCGTCGTCTGCGAGGGGAGCGGCGCCGGCGGCGCTGCTCGAGCCCCCCGTTGCGGCTCGGGCGCTGAGGGCGGCGTCGAGGGTGTCGGGCGAGGGGCTAGCGAGCGAGGGGCTAGCGAACGCCGAGAGCGAAACGACGATCAGCAACGCTAGCAGAGCGACGCGGGCAAAGGAAAGCATGGCTGGAGCCTTTCTCTCGCGTTCTAATTCGAGTGTTTCACTTCGACACGCAGAGTGATCGCCTCGTTGTTGCGGAAGAATTGAAGAATCGGAATTACCGGTAAGCCTCCCCAATTGCGCTGTCGGAAGAAGTCGTTTCGGAAGCAAAAAAGTGAGCGCGTCAAGGCCCTACCTTGGATTGGCTTGATTTCATTTTTCGTTTCTCATTTTTCTTCTTCTTTTCGTTCTTCCTCTGGTCAACTGCTCGCTCAAACTCAGACGAGCGGAGCGATGCCTGTCGAGGAAGGCGACGACGAGCGCTGGGCGGAACTGCCGGGCGGAGGATCATCGGACGGAGGAGGAAACAGCTCGAGCGACGATCCCGAGGAAGGAGAAGACGTCGGCATCGTCGACCACATCTCCTCGCTCTCGGCCGACGACGGCGCCGCAGGCACCCTTTTCTACCCGCTCCCTGCTGCTCTCTCCTCCTCCTCCTCCTCCTCCTCCTCCCCCGACGAACGCCGACGCCGCACCCTGTCGATCTCCCACGACTCGACGCAGGGCCTCGCGGCGCGCGTCTGGCCTTCCGCTGCGATGCTGGTCGAGTTCATCGCCGCGGAGGTCGAGAGAGAGAAAGAAAGAAAAGACAAAAAAAACAGCGGCAGCAGCTGCGGCGCCGCGCCGCCGTTCTCCTGGCGCGCCGCCTCCGTGCTCGAGCTCGGCAGCGGCCCTGGCCTCGCGGGCATCGCCGTCGCGGCCCTGGCCGGATCTCGGGTGCTTTTGACGGATCTCGAGGGGCCCGCGCTGACGCTGGCGAGGAGGAACGTCGAGGAGAACGCCGCGGAGATCGAAAGAGGCGGGGGCAGCGTCGCCGTCGCCGCTCTGCCGTGGGGCCAGCAAGGGGGAGCGCAAAGGGCCGCGGAAGCGGTTTCAGACACCCGTCATTTCGCCTCCCCGACGGCCGTCATCGCGGCCGACGTCATCTACGACGGCGCGCTGTTCTCGCCACTGCTCGAGACGCTCGAGGAGCTCGCCTTCGGGACAAGGGGAAGCGCTCCCTCTCCTCCTCCTCCTCCTCCTCCTCCTCCTCCTCCTCTTTCCTTTCGTCCTTCTCCCCGGATCCTCATCGCGCACGTCCGGCGGTGGAAGCGCGACTCGCGCTTCTGGGCCGCGGCGAGGAAGCGGTTCGAGGTCATCGACGTGACCCCTGGGAGGAGCGAGAAAGCAGGAGGAGGAGCAGGAAGGGGAGGAGGAGAGGGAGCGAGCGGGATCGAAGGCGGCAGCAAACGCTATTCTTCGCACGAGAAGGGAGCTCTCCGCGTCTTCGAGCTCGTGCCCAAGATTCACAAGTCGAGGCAATAAGAACAATCAAAAGCGAAATTACACCAGCGAAACTTGCAAAACCGAAACGAAAAATAGAAAGGAAAAGAACTTGAGCATTTTGTTTAAAAGTGTTTTTGTTTTTTTTGTAAAGTAAGAAAGATCAAATGAAGTTCAGAAAACAAAACAAATCAAATCAAATCAAATCAGCGCCCGCCGTGCCCCGGCCACGCCGCAGCCGGGGGAGGCGGCAGAGGCCCGTGCGGCGCCCAGGCCGCAGGGGGCTGCGCGGGGTAGGAGGAGGCGAAGGGGTTGGTCGCCCCCGCGCCGCCGCTCGAGGGCGTCGTCGTCGCCGAGCCTGGGCGCAGCGGCGGCAGCCGCTGCTGCTGCTCCTCGGGGGCGTCCTCGAACCTCTCGTACCTCGTCGGGCGCAGCGACAGCGCGACGGGAGGGGGGAAGGAAGAAGCGGGGGCGCTCACCGGCCTCTGCTGCTGGTGCTGCTGCTGCGGCGGCGGCTGCGGCGGAGCAGGAGCAGAAGACATCGAGCCATGCGGCCCGCCGCCGTCCCTCCTGCTCCCGCCGCAGCACAGAGACACGCACGCCCAGCTCATCAGCGCGACCGTCAGCGTGATCGCGATGAAGGAGCCGCCCATGCAGAGCGGGCCGCAGTAGTAGCTGCTGCCCAGGTTCGCGACGGCCCCCGGCGGCACCGGCGTGCCAAAGACGCCGCGCGGGAGGTAGGGAAAGGTCCCGTTGGCGTTCGTCGCGACTGTCTCGCGGCGCGCCTGCTGCTTCTCGGGGCTGGCCATCGAGGGCGTGCCCGCGAAGCTCGGGAGGGGGGCTTCGGCGGAGGCCTGCTTGTTCGTAAGTGATTGGGAAGGAATAGAAAGTGAGATCGTTTTGATTTGCTTTCTCTCCCCTTTTTTCTCCCCTCCAAGAAAGTCCGACGAAAGACTCAAAAAAACCCAAAAAGAAATAAAGAATTACCTTGGCAGCCTTCACCGCGGTCGCCCCGGCAGCCAGGCCCCCGCTCGCAGCATCCGCCAGCTTCTGCTGCGAGGGAGCCTTGCACCAGCCGAACCGGCCCCCGGCCATGGGAGGAGAAGCGAACTGGGTGCAAGCGAAACCCGAGACGCACGAGGCGACCGGCGGGACCGCCCCGGGCGCCGCCGAGGTCGAGGAGGAAGCATCCGCCGAATCGAGTTTCGTCGGCGGCAGCAAGTGACACAGGGCCCCCGCGCGCCCGTCCCCGAGCCCGCCGCGGGCCTCGAGCTCGTCCAGGGACTCGGTGGCCGCCCCCGTTGCCGATGGCACTGGCGCGCAGATAGCTGTCACATTCAACCCCTCGACGAAGCAGCGTTTGTCTCCAGTCGGCGCGCCGTCGGCGCCTCCGAGCGCGCCGTCGCAGTCGGTCAGGAGCCGGCCCTTGTAGCGCAAGGGCAGGCGGCACTGCATGCCGGCGACGGAGGCGCGGCGGGAGACGCGTACCGCGGTGAGGGAAGGGAAGCGCGGGGCGGCGGCGGCGGCAGCAGCGGAGGCGGCGACGGAATCAGCGGCGGCATCGGCGGTGTCCTCCCCTCCGGTGGCGAGCAGCGCCGCCGCCGCCGTCGGCGGGGGCGAAGGGGCCGGGCCGCAAACTCCATACGCGCCCTGGAAGTCCCTGCAGGTCAGACCAGCCTTGCACAGGGGCACGACGTCGGGCCCGGGCAGGCGGGCGCCGTCGAAGCCGGGCGACATCGAGAGTGGCGACGCGCAGAGGGAGCCGGGCCCGCCGTCGACGCCCTGGCCCAGCGCGACGAGCTCGGCGATCGGGGTCTTCTCCGCAGCGCCGCTCTTCGCCCTCTTCGCGGTCGCGCTGCTGCTGCTGCTGCTGCTGCTGCTGGAGGCGTTCCCGGAGACAGAGGCGGCAGCGGTCGGCGTCACAGGGGCGCAGGGCGCGACGTCGACGAGCCCGCGGGTGTAGCAGGCCGGCTCCGAGAGGCCCCCGAGGCCGACGCGGCAGTCGAGGAGGACGGTGGCCGCGTTCCCGTTTGCGTTTGCGCTTCCCGAGCCGCGGTTGGGCACGACGAGCGGGAGCCTGCACGCCGCGCCACCGATGCTCGACCTCTTGGCCACCAGCATCGATCCCAGCATTCCCCCTCCCGACGAGGAGAGCAGGGAGGGCGCGACGGGCAACGGGGCTCCCTTTGTCGCCGACGAGGAGTTCGCGCTCGGGGAGACCGCGGCGAGGCTCGCGAGCGTCGAGCCGTTGGCGGGCTTGTCCCGCCCCCAGCCCAGCGCCGCGGCGATCTTGGATCCCATCGTCATGTTGGCTCTGGGCGCGCAGTAGCCGACGCCGGTGCCGACGAGGGGCCCGGCGCTCGTGGGAACGCACACGCGTCCGCCGTCGCATTCGGCGGCGCCGCCGCGCGGCGGCACGAGTGGCGACGACGGGTCGGCGTTGGCGGCCAAGGGCACGATGCACATCGCCCCGCGCCCGCCGTCCCCTGCCTTCCCCGCTTCCAGCAGCGCGCTCAGCGCCACGGTCGACCAGTCCTCTTGCGCCGCGGCGCACTCAACGGCCTTCTTGGCGGATTTACTCGTGAAACACGAAGTGACCCCATCGACGTCGGAGCAGTCGGTGAGCAGGGTGCCGTTGAGCCACAGCGGGAGGCGGCAGTCGCGGCCGTCGGCCGTCTTCCGCGCGCGGGCGACGCGCACGGCAGCCGTCCCCTCGGTGGAGCGGCCCTTCCCCCCGCCCCCCCCCCCTCCGGGAGCGGCGACGGCGTTCCCGGGCGCGACGCCGCCGCCGGAGCAGAAGCCGTATTGCGTCCCCCGGAGGGGGCCGGCCTCCATCGGCTGGCACAGCAGGCCCGCGTCGCACCCCGTCGCCTTGGCCACCTGTGGCATCGAGGGCAGCGAGCAGAGGGCCCCCTGGCCGCCGTCGCCGAGGGCCGGGCCGCCGCGCGCGAGCAGGTCCGAGAGCGCCTCGCGCGCGCCGCTGCCGGCGGCCTGCGAGCAGCGCCGGGGCCCGAGGGCGCCGCGCGCGAAGCACGAGAGCGCCGGCGCCGGGGCTCCTCCCAGAGGAGCGCAGTCGGTCAGCAGGGACCCGTCGACGTAGAGCGGGAGCCTGCACGGCAGCGGGGGCGCGCCCGGGGTCAGGGGCTCGGCGACTCGCCGCGCGACGGCGACGCCGGCGAGCGCCTTGGCCCTTGCCGCCGCCGGTGAGGCGGCCGAGGCGCTGTCCGGCTGCTTCGGTGCCGGGAACCAGGTCGAGGGCGCCGGGGCCAAAGCGGCGGCGGGAGAGGAAACGCGCGAAGAAGGAGCAGCCGGGGCCGCCGCGGCGGCGCCCGAGACGTCGACGACCGCGGCCGGGAAGACCTTGGGCGCCGTCGCTGTCGGCTGCGGGCGCCTCTGCGGCGGCGCCGGCGGCGCGACGCCGTCAAAGGGAGGAAGCTTGCTCTCGCCGGCCTTGGACGCGGCCGCGGCCGCCGAGGCGGCCGCGCTGGTGGCCATGGCCGGGGAGGCGACGGCGTCCGGGGGCGAGTCGGGGATCGGGGAGTCCGGGTCGATGGACGAGACCTTGATTATTATTTTTTTTTGGCGCAAGACGGGGAGAGGTTCGACCCTCGTGAGCGTGCTGTCGCCAAGGGGTGGGGCGCCCAAAAAAAAAGTGGGCTCGAAACGAAACATCGGGCATGCGCATCCGAGGTCTTTTCGAGCGAACTTGCACCAATACCCGGGGACGAATTGCAGGAAATTGTATCGATGGGTCACCGATGAAGTCGAACGATTTAAGCAAGCCTCGCACTGAGAGAATGGCACGCGGGAAGGTATCCGATTCTTATTCGCGACGACGTTCCTCGTTCGTCGGCGTCGTCGAGCTGGCACAGCACACAGCTAGCCAATTCGCGAATGCCGATTCCCGTCCGTCTCTCTACTTTGGGAGGCGCTGCGCTGCAGCGCCTCCCAAAGCTCTCACAAACTCGACAAACTTACCATCTTCTGCAGCAGGGAGCGGCGCTCCCCGGAAGCAAGCGCCGGAGAAGGAGACGCAAAGAGGAGGAGAAGCAGTGTCATCACCACCATCAACGACGAGAGCGCGGCGACGCCGCTGAAGCTGCCGTGCTTGCGCTTGCGGGCAGCAGCAGAGCTTAAGGTGCTGCTGCTGCTGCTGCTGCCCGAGGCACGGAGGCGGCGTGCCGCCGGCATGGCTGATGTCGAGAGACGCAACAACGTGGAAAGGAGAAAAGGGAACCAGGAGAGAGAGCGTTCAAGGGGAAAAAGCCTTCTGATTGGTTCTTCGAAAATGATTTTTTTCTTCCTTTTCTTTCTTTTCGACCTCGTTTTTACACTCACACACACAAAAAAAAACTCCCCTACCCCCGCGCGCGCGCGGTGTTGTCTTTATCCCCGAACTGACATTGAAAAAATATCTCTCTGTGTTTAGTTTCGCATGCAAACAAAAAAGTAGGGCAAATGGTGTTTCGTGTGTTTTTCTTTTCCTCTCTTATTTCTCTTCTCTCTTTCTTTTTGCGAAAACCTTTTTCTTTCTTCAAGAAAGAAAGCACTCGCTCAGCTTCCACTCCCCGTTCCCCTTCCTCTCCGCGACGAACCGCGCGTCGTACCCGGCGTCGCTCTCGTCGACAACGAGGCCGTCCTCGTCCCGCAGCGTCACCTTTTCCTCGACGCGGGCGAGGAAGACAGCCCTGTTGGCGCCTTCGGAAGAGAAGAGGCCTCCCCTCGCCGAGGACGAGGGCGGAGCGACAACCTCGACGACCTTGAGTTTTTTCGTCCTGTAAGAGAGCGTCCACCCTTCGAGGTCGCGCTGCCTGCCCTTCCACTCGGCCAGGAGCTTCCCCGAGAGGACCTTTTCGAGAGGGGAAGCAGCAGCAGCAGCAGCAGCAGCTTCGGAAGAAGAGGAGGAAGGGGAAGAAGGGCCGCAGGCCTGGGCCTTTGCGGACTGGAACGAAGAGAGCAGGGACTTGGCCTCCTTGGCAGAGAGAGGGGAGGCGGCAGCGGCAGCCGCGGCAGTCGTCGCCACCGGCGCTTCCGCCCCCCTCCCAAGGGAAGGGAAGACGGACCCTGCGGTCACGGCGCGGGTCACGGAAAAGGCCGCCCCGAGGAGAAGGACGCCTCCGGCGACGACCCGCGCGAGCGACGACAACGACGACGACGACGAGGCGCCGCGGAGCAGTGCAGAGAGCGGCGACGACGAGTTTCCGCGCGCCGCGGCGGTGCCGAGCCAGAGGTCGTCTTCCCCTTCCAGCGGCCTGACAGCGTCGGGCGGCAGCGGCGAGCTCCTCCACGCCGTCGCGTCGGTGGCGCGGGCGTAGGCCGCGGCGAGCTCGCCGACCGTCTTGGCCTTGGCGGCCTCGATCGGGAGCGGCGGCAGCGGCTGCTGCTGCTTCTGCCGGAGGGAGGAGGCAGAGGAGGAAGGGCGGCGGCGAGGAGAAGCACGAGGGGGCGCGGCGGCGGCGGCTGCAGAGCTCTCCTCTCCCTCCTCCGCCTCCTCCTCCTCCCCCTCCTCCTCCTCCTCGCCGTCGGAGCCGTAGAAGCGCGCGCGGTAGGCGGCCCCGACCCCGTCGTCCCTCTCTCCTTCTCCTCCCTCCTCTCCCCGGAAGAAGCCTCGTCCCTCGCTCCCCGCCCCGGCTTTGGGGCGGAGCGACGAGGCGAGCGCCCCCGCGAGAGACCTGGCCCCGGCGGCGGCGGCCACGAGGGCCCCGCCGACGCCCGACGCGGCCCTCCTCGCCGCGCCGGCCGCGGCCCTGGCGGCGCTGGCCTGCTCGCCGGCGGCGAGCCTCAGCGCGACGGCCGGGCTCGAGGCCCACCTCGCGAGCGAGAAGTCGGACGGGGAGGACGTCGGCGACGGCGACGGCGGAGGGCGGCAGCCGCCGAGCGCCGCCTCTCGGACCCAGGCCTCGGCCAGAGCGCACAGCCCGGGGAGCGGGTCCCGCGGGTCGTGCGACGAGACGAACGCGACGAGGCGCGGGTCCGGCACGGAAGAGAAAGGATTATTGTTGAGCTGCCTCGCGGCGGAGACGCCGACGGCGGCCTCGGCCGCGGCGACGTCGCCAAGCATGAGCGCCGCCGCGACCCTCGCTGCCCTCGCGGCCGAGGAGGGCGGCGGTGCATTCGCGCCCGCCGCCTCGGCCTCCGCGTCCAGGAGGCGCGCGGCGCGGGCGACAAGGGAGGGGGAGCCGCGGCAGACGGCGGCGGCGACGAGCGCGGCGGCGGCCGCGGCGGCCGGCACCGGCGACTTTGCGCCGCTGCCTCCGTCATCATTCTTCGTCTTCTTCTTCGTACCGGCCTCCGCCGCGTCCAGGAGCTCCACCTGCTCCTCCGCCGTGAGGTGGGGCCAGGCGGCCATGAGAGCCGGGCGCGCCTCCTCCTCGCCGGAGCCGGAGAGAGCGGAAGCGGCGGCCGGGGAGGGAGGCGAGACCGCGCGGCAGAGGGCGTCGAGCGCGACCCGGCGGTCTGGGGCCGAGAACGACGACGCGAGGACGTCGGCCGCCGCGGCGAGCGTCGACGAGGGAGCGGCGAGAGCGGGGGCGGCAGCAACGGAGGCCCCGCGGGCGGCGCCAGCCGAGGCCGCGGCAGGGGAGGGGGAGGAGGAGGAGGAGCCCCCTCCGGCCGCCGCCGCCATCTCCTCCAGCGCCCTAGCCGCCTCCCCCCTCAGCGCGGCTGCCGCCCCCCCAGCCCCGCCGTGGTGCTCGTCGAGCAGCTCGACCGCGCGGGCCAGCCTCGCCGAGGCCGCGGCGCCGGACCTCCTCCCGCCGTCCGCGGCGAGCGCGGCCGCGGCGGCGTCGAGGTGCGCCAGCGCCGTCGCGAGCGAGACGTCGCGTGCCGCGGCGGCGCCGGAGCGGCCGCTCAGGACGCCGCGCGAGGCGCTCGAGACGGCGGCGAGCAGCGCTTCGCCGCGCGCCGCGACGTCGGCCGAGGCGCGCGCGCCCGTGGCGGCGTTGGGCGCCCTCGACGCGGCCTCGCGCGACAGCATCAGCGCCCCGACGACGAGGTTGGTGCTGCCGTTTCCTCCCTCGGCGGCGACGGCCTCGGAGAGCGGGAGGAGGCCCCGCTCGTGCGCCAGGCGGGCCTGGGGCTCGAGGAGGACGTCCGCGGCGGCCTTGAGGACGACGGCGCGGGCGGCGATCGCGGCCTGTGCGCGGGGGGGGTGGAGGGAGGAAAGAGGAGGTCGAGGTTGAGGTGCGGCGAAGCGTTTGAAAAAAAACAGGGGAAAACAACCGCATCATCACGAAAACTTGTTTTCGTATTATTCCCTCTCTCTCACCTTTGAGAACCCTTGCTCGATCTCGTTCTGCGCGGCCTCGTCGTAGGCCTGGATCACGGAGGCGCGCGCCGCGGCGCGGTTGAGGCCCAGGAGCGCGAACGCGTCCGGGAGCAGCGCGGAGGCATCGTTTGCCGCGCCGTTCTGCTGCCGAGCGGAGGAGCCGATCGAGGGGGCCGCGGTCGAGGAAGCATTGCTGCTGACGCCGTTCAAGGCGGCGGCTTGAGTGTTCCCGCGACGGCGGAGGGGCACGATCGACGGAGCGGGACGAGAGGGCCCGGCGGCGCGACGGCGGGGAGGGATTGAGGAGGCAGCAGAAGCAGCTGAAGCAGATGCGACGACGCGCACGCGGGCGCAGGGCTTGGTCGCGGCGGCGGGCATCGTGTCGAAAGCGGCCTTTTTGTTTCCCTTGATTCCGATTCCTCGCCCTGGTGGGGCGATTGAGAGGAGAGGCTGGGAGGGAGGGAGGGAGAGAGCGAGCGAGCGAGCGAGAGAGAGAGAGAGAGAGAGAGAGAGACAAGGCGAAAGAGGGGGACCCAATTCGTGTATTTCGACGGGAGCAGAAAGAGTGAGAGAAAGAGAGGAGGAAAATCGAAAAAAAGAACGAAAAAAAAAAGACTCTGCAGTGCAATGCTCTGCACACAACTCCATCGCAGCTCTTCCCTCTTCTTTTCTTCTCCTCCTTCTCCTTTCGCAGCATTCACACACGCAGCTTTTCGCTCGCTCGCGCATTCTTCTTCCCTCTTTCCAAACAATTTCAGCAACCATGGGCTCCGGCGGACACACTGAAGATACTTCGACGGCAATCGTGGCCTCGTGCGGCGCCGCGGGCTCGCGGGACCTGTGCGAGCTCGACAAGACCGAGCCGATCCTGCGTGAGAACCTCGAGCGCTTCTGCATGTTCCCGTGAGTGCAAGTGCTGACTCTTTGTTGGTCCCGAGCGCGAAAGAAAAGTGCCTTCTTGAGCTTTGGTGGGAGAGAGAGGAGAAAGGCCTAAGCGCGTGCGAACGAGCGAGCGTAGCGAGCTGGAGAAAAAGGAGGAGGCGACGTCGAATTCTCGATTGTCGTTTTTCGTTTTGTCGCTCCGCCCGCGAACAGCACGCTGCGCTCATCCTCCGTCTTCCAACATTACCCCCTAAACACCTCTCATTCCCGCAGAATCAAATACCAGGACGTCTGGCAGATGTACAAGAAGTCCGAGGTGCGTAGTTGGGGTTTATTGGAGGGGAGGAAGGAGGAGAAAGGGAGGGGTGAAGGAGGGGGAGAAGGGGAGGGAGAGAAGCGAGCATTGCGTCCGCCGCCGCCTCCGCTCGACGCCGCCGACCTCGTTGTCATTGAGCCACGTCTCTCCCCCTCTGCCCTCTCTGTGCTTCCGCCTCTTTTCTCCTCTCTCTCTCTCACCTCCTCGACCGCGTTCTCTCGCTCCTGTCGCCCTCTTCGGAACTCAATTAAAAAAACTTAAACAGGCTTCCTTCTGGACGGTGCGTAAGAAAAAGGAATCGCGGAAAGGAAAAAAAACAAGGAAAAAAGATTGAGCTTTTTTCAAACTCAAAAGCTTTGGGAGCTCCAATTTTCTTTTTCGACCCTCTCTTTGCTCTCCTCACTGGGGCTCGAGCCCAACGGCTCGCCCGCCTGATTTCTGGCCTCTTTCCTTCTTTTTTCCTTCAACCTCTACAAAGAGAATTCAAAAAGATTACCTCTCCTTTCTCATCATTCTCACTCGTCGCTTCCTCCCCCTCTTTCTCTCTCGCCCTCCATTTGCCCCCTTCTCCCTCTCCTTTCCCTTTTCCACCACCTTCTCAGGCCGAAGAGGTCGACCTCTCCAACGACCTCGCCCACTGGGACAAGCTCTCCGACGACGAGCGCCACTTTGTCTCGCACGTGCTCGCCTTCTTCGCGGCCTCGGACGGCGTCGTCCTCGAGAACCTGGGTTCGAGGTTCATGAACGAGGTGCAGATCCCCGAGGCGAGGGCCTTCTACGGGTTCCAGATGGCGATCGAGAACATCCACTCGGGTGAGTTGTGTGGATTGGGAAGGGAGAGAGAGGGAAAGAGAGAGCGAGAGAGAAAAAGGAGAAAAAACTGAACTCGTTTTCGCACTCACCCCCCGCTCCTCCCTTCTCGTTTCCCTTTTCCCTCGTTATCCTTTCTCCAAACCGCCGTCTTTTCTTCTCCTCTTGGACAGAGATGTACTCGCTCCTGCTCGAGACCTACATCAAGGACTCGGCCGAGAAGCACCGCCTCTTCCACGCGATGGAGACGGTGCCCGCCGTCAAGCGCAAGGGCGACTGGGCCCTGAAATGGGTGGGCTCGGCCGGGAGGTTCGCCGAGAGGCTCGTGGCGTTCGCTGCCGTCGAGGTGAGAGAAAAATCTTGTGTTTTGTCGTTGCGCCCCTGGCTACCGAGAGCTCTTCAGAAGAGAGAAAGAGAGCAGAAGGGGGAAACCAGAAATACTCTCTTTTTGAAGAAAAAAACTCACCTTTTTTCCTGCTTCCTCTCTTCCCCCCCTCCCAAACAAACAACCACCCCCGCCGCCACGAAACCCAGGGCATCTTCTTCTCCGGCTCCTTCTGCGCCATCTTCTGGCTCAAGAAGCGCGGCCTCATGCCCGGGCTCACCTTCTCGAACGAGCTCATCTCCCGCGACGAGGGCCTGCACTGCGACTTCGCGTGCCTCCTCTACTCCCTGCTCGACCACAAGCTCGAGGACTCGAGGCTGGTCGAGATCGTGAGCGAGGCCGTCGAGATCGAGAAGGAGTTTGTGTGCGAGGCGCTGCCCGTCGGTGAGTTAGAGAATAAATTCTTATTTTTCCTTTATTTTGGGGGGGGGGAGAGAGAGAGAAGAGAGAAAATGAAAATAGTCGCTCACTCTTTCCTCTCTGCTTTTTTTTCTCTCGACCCAAAAAACGTCAGGCCTGATCGGCATGAACGGCGACCTGATGTCCCAGTACATCGAGTTCGTCGCCGACCGCCTCCTCGTCGCGCTGGGCACGGACAAGCACTACAAGACCTCCAACCCGTTCGACTGGATGGAGATGCTGTCGCTGCAGGGCAAGACCAACTTTTTCGAGAAGCGGGTCGGGGAGTACCAGAAGAACGGCGTGATGGCGAGCCTGCAGAGCGGCGGGCCCGGGGGCCACGAGCTGTCGTTCACCGAGGACTTTTAGAGGTCGGGGAGGAGGAGGGAGGAAGACGGAGGATGAGAGAGAGGGATGGGAAACGTGCGAAACCGGGAAATTTCTCTTTCGCTTTCCCTCTCTCTCTCTCTCTCTCTCGATTCCCGTTCGCGACCCACCCCAAGTACAAAAACACAACACCATCAACAAACGCATGCCAACCTATTCTAAAAGAAAGCAAAAACAAAAAGCACTTGTTTTTCTCAAAGCATTTTTCCAACTCTCCTTTGCGCGAGGGCTTGTTTCAAACTAACCGGGGCCCCCTTTTATCGTTTTCTGTTTATCATCACTTGCCACCCTTCCCCCCAAACCCCCTATAGACACAACCCCCGTCCTTCAATGTTCAAAACTTGCTGTTTTCTAGAGAGAGAGTGAGAGAGAGACAAACGTTTTCCGTAGGAGCTTGGTCCCCCTTTTTTTTCAAATCCGTCAAAAGGATGAAAAAAGAGAGAGGGGGGCAACTCTTTGGTTTCCGTTCTATTATTTTGAGGAGCAGAGAAAGAACGAGAGGCGTTTTCTCAGTCACGCGGTCGTCGTGGGGGTAGCAGGGAAACTTAAGAAGCTTTCCCTTCTCACCTCGCGGCTCCGCTTGCCTGGTGGGCATGTCTCGTTCCGTGTTAAAGCAAAAAAAAACTTTTCTTAGTTTCTCCATTCCGGCTTGGCGGCGCGGCGCTTCTGCAAGAGCTGCGTTGCCGGCGCTCTTTCGACGACGGAGGCAACAGGAGCGGGAGGGGGGCTCCTGGCAGCGGCCAGGGCCCCCCTGAGGCTCGCGGACCTCTCCCTCCAGGAGGTGATCTTCGCTGTTGGCGGCGGCAACGGCGGGAAGGAGGAGGACGAGGAGGCCGCCGCACCCGGCCGGCGCCGCTGGGCCTTTTCCTGCTTCCTCGGCGGCGGGTTTCCCTCCTCCTCCTCCTCTCTCTTCTTCGTCTTCGTCTTCGTCGCATCCGTTTTCTCTTTCACTAGGGGCTTGATCTTGGCCCCCCCTCGCTCGCCTCCAAAGGCGAGCGAGGGGGGCCTTTCGGGAGGAGGAAGCGCCCGTCGCTGCGAGGGGCAGGCTGCATGAGGGAGGAGTGCCGCGGGTGCCGCGCCCGCCGTTACCGACGGCCGCGCTGTCACAACCGAGAGCAGCAGCGAAGACCCCCTCCTGCGCTCGGCGAGAGCGGCGAGGGCGTCCTCGCGCGTGAGGAGGCGCTGCTTCTCAGGGAGAGGAGCAGCAGCCTGGCTTGTCGCGCTCGAGTGGCAGCGAGGAGCAAGGGAGAGCGTCGACGGCATTTTGAGTGCCTTTTTCCCCTTCTATTTTGGTTTTTTTTTTCCCCTCAAAGAAAAGACAGTGTTTCATTTTTCACGTCGACGGCGGCGACGATCGAGTCGCCATCGCATCATGGACTCGCGAAACAACTCTCGGCCGGACGCGAGCGCGCCAGCTCAGTCGCCTCAAGCTCCTCCCTCCGCTACTCTCTCTCCCGCTGAGGGTGGATCGGAGCAGCTGCTGCAGCAGCGGCCAGAACGCAGCACGATGCGCCTCATCTGCTTCAACGTCAACTCGTGGCCTCCCACGGCAAAAAACGCCGCGATGAGCGTGACCTCTGCGACCGCTTTGTCCGCCGCCGCCGCCGCCTCGAAGCCGGCGCAGGCGAGGGCGACCTCTGCTGCGCTCGCCCGCTGGCTCTCCGAGCGCCTCGACGCCGACGTTCTGTGCCTGCAGGAGACGAAAGTCTCCGAGCGCAAGCTCGCCGAGATCAAGGAGCTCGCCGTCCTCAAGGGCTACGAGAGCTTCTGGTCCTGCTCCAGGCCGCCGCGGACGGGCTACTCGGGCACCGCGATCTTTTGCCGGTCTCCGAAGTGGTCCCCGACGCGCTGCGCCGAGGAGGAGGTGCTGCCGGCCACGCACATCTTCGACCACATCCCCGGAGGCGAGGCGGCGGTCGAGGCTCTGGGCCTGGGGCCCTCGCTGCTGTCCCCTCCCAGCTACGAGGGCGAGGGGCGGTTCCTCGAGGTCGAGCTCGGCGAGGACCTGACTCTCATCAACGTCTACGTCCCCAACGCGGGCGACAGGGAGGCCGACGGCGGGGTGCGCGCCGGGGTCAAGGTCGCGTTCCTGCGCGCCCTCAGGCGCCGCGTCGACGAGATCCTGGCGCAGGCCTCGAAGGAGGGCAAGAACCGCGGCGTCGTCCTCTGCGGCGACCTCAACTTGGCCGCCGCGCGCGAGGACGTCTGCCTGAAGTTCGACTTCGACGGGCTCTACTCGCCCGAGGAGATGAGCGCCCTGAGGGCGCTGATGGCCCCTCCGATGGTCGACGCGTTCAGGAGGCTGCACCCGGAGGCGACCGCGGGCAGCGCCGAGGGGCAGCGCGGCTTCACTGTCTGGGACCAGCGCTCCAACGCGCGCTCGCGCGACGACGGCTTGCGTATCGACTTCTTCCTGGTGTCGGACAACCTGAGGCTGGCGCGGTGCGAGGTGGTGGCCGACATCCCTTGGCCGTGGTCGGACCACGCCGCGCTGCTGCTGGAGATCGAGGAGGCCCCCCCGGAGGCTCTGGCGAGCGGGGGAGGGGGGGCGACGGCGGCCGCGGCCTCCTCTGCCGCCGCCGGAGCCCCTCCCTCTTCTCCGCCGGCGCCTCCGTCGCCGCCCCCTTCTTCCTCGCTGGCCTCCAGGCCGCTGCTCGTCCGCCCCCCGCCACCGCACGAGCCCGTCCCGCAGTCCAGCATCAAGCACCCGAGATGGCAGCCCGACCCGAGGCAGCCGACCATCGCCGCGCTGTTTGGAGCGGCAGGGAAAAAGCGGGTGGCGGGCGGCGGCGCGGTGGCGGCGGAGGCGGCAAAGAAGAAGAAGGAGGAGAAATAAGAGGTGGAAGAAAAAACTTGAATAGAACTGCGCATTGTTTTTTTCTCTCTCTCTTTCTCTCTGTTTTGTACGCACTGCTGTAATTCTAAAAGACTCGCACGGGAAATAAACGCAAGACGCAAAGTGAAACTGAGAAACACGGAGGAAGGGAGACAAGGGGAACGAAAAAAAAAGAAACGAATAGAAAAACTCTCAACGTCAATGTTTCATTCTCTCTTCTCTTTCAACTCTCCATCATCCCGACTCTAATCAAACCCGGACGCCCTCCCGTGCACGTCCGGAGCGTACGCCCCGTCCCCGAGCTCTATTGATCCTCCAAGACCCGCCAGCTGCCCGGCGAGCGCCGCCGCGCCCAGGGCGACCGCCGCCTCCGGGTCGATTCCGGACTCGGGCTTGACTCCCGTGGCCCTCTCGACCAAGGCCGCGACGGCCGGGACGCGCGTCCCCCCGCCGACGAGGATGGCGCGCGTGATCCTGCGAGGGGAGGGCGCGTAGCGAGAGTCCGGGGGAAAGGAAGGGGGCCCCCTCGACGAGGGAGCCTCGCGGCTCCGCCGCCCCTCGGCGCTCAGGCCGTCGTCGGCGAGCTCGACCCCGGCCTCCTCGGCCGCCTCACGCAGAGGGCCCCAGAGCCGCTCCGTGAGGTGCCGCGTGACCTGCTCGAAGCGCTGCCTCGACAACGCGACCTTCGCGACGGGAGGGGCCGAGGCGGCCACGCGCGCGAGCTCGCTGCGGGCCGCGGCGACCGAGGCGCCGACCGACGCGCCGACGCTGCCGGCGGCGGCGGCGCCGGGGCTGCCGGCGAGCTCGCCCCCTTCTCCCCCCGCTCCTCCTCCGCCGGTCCGTAACCCGCCCTGGACCAGCCTGATCTCGACGCTCGTCTCCTCTGCGTACGAGAGGGCGCGCTTGGCCTCCTCTGCAGCCTGCAGCAGCCACACGCGCGCAGCGGCCGAGCCCGCTCTCCCGCCGACGGCGGCGAGCCCGGCGGCGACGGGGTGCTGCCCCTCGAGCCACTCAGCCAGAGCAGAGTCCCAGTCATCCTTGGTTAAAATGAAGAGAGAAAGATGATCGAGAGAGAGAGAAAGGGAGGGGGGGGGGGAGGAGAAGAAAAGGCGAGAGAAGATAAGAAAAGGAAGGTTTTTTGGTCGAGGTTGTCGAGGCCCGAAAACAAAAAAGTCAAAGAAACAGAGAAACAGAACTCACCCCTCCGAGCCTCGCGTCCCCGGAGCTCCCGATAACCTCCAGCATCCCCTCGAACGCGTCGACGACGGCGACGTCCAGGGTCCCCCCCCCCAGGTCGACGACGAGGACCGTGTCGTCGTCGAAAGGGCGCGGCGGCTGCCCCCTCGAGGGGTCCCCCCCTGCCGCCGGCGGCACCGTCTCGGCGAGCGGCGTGCGAGGGGAGGGCGCCCCGTCTGCCCTGGCGCGCGGGGAGCCCAGACCGTAGGCTATAGCCGCGGCGACGGGCTCTTCGTTGTTGTTGTTGTTGTTGTTGTTGTTGTTGTTTTGCTCTTGAACGAAAAACATAAGATGGTGAGAAGACGAAGGAGGAGGAGGAGGAGGAGGAGGAGGAGGAGAAGCAGAAGAAATGAAAAAATGAAGAAAAACTGACCGTGAACGAGCCTCACGCCCTTGAGCCCCGCGGCCTCCGCCGCGGCCCGCACAGCGTCCAGCTGCTCCTCGCCAAACCTATCCGGGACCGTGATGACGGCATTGCTGATGAAATAGGATGCGGGAGAGGAAGAAGAAGAAGAGGAAGCCGTCGCTCCTCCTTCTCTCCCGCCACTCTCGCCCGAGCTTGAGCCCGAACTCGAACCCGCTGCTGCTGCCGAAGAAGAAGAAGAAGAAGAAGGAGAAGAAGAAGACGAGCCGCTGCCTCCGCTGCCGCCGCCGCTCCTCCTCGCCCTGTCCGCCAGGTGCGCCAGCAGCGCCCCGCACACCTCCACGGGCGTCAAGGCCTCTCCACGGGCGGGACACCACACCGCGGCGCGCCCGTCGAACGCCTCGACAACGCCGTACCCGAGCGCGGACAGCTCGCCGCGCGGCAGCGAGCGGTACTTGCGGCCGAGGAGCCTCTTCGCGGACCCGAACGAGTTGGCCGGGTTGGAGGGGGCCTGCCTCTTGGCCCTGTGGCCCACGAGGAGCTTGAGGGTTTTCTGCGTCGAAGGGG
>Ga0315274_10005792_pt1 | contig 18056 bp, 11 predicted proteins | sample YL17G02_20_MG_FD_203700 | JGI IMG/M metagenome (GOLD analysis project Ga0315274, IMG submission 203700) | Sediment microbial communities from Yellowstone Lake, YNP, Wyoming, USA - YL17G02_20 | ecosystem: Environmental > Aquatic > Freshwater > Lake > Sediment | place: USA: Wyoming | collected...
CAGGAGCAGGAACACCACGTCGATGAGGCTGGGCAGGTTGAGTTCCTTCTGCTCCCTTTTCTTGATGAATGCCATGGATCGGAATTTTATCCTTCAATAAAATTAGAGCCGTTCGATCACGTATACGTAGTCTTCCTCCCACTTGGAGTAGACCCATTCGAGTTTCTTCTGGTAATAGTAATAAATCAGCATGAACGTGATGCCTAAAATCAGGCCCTCGATGGTCGTCCAGAGCGCCTCGTGAATGCCGCCGGCGAGCTGGTGGATCAATTCCTTCTGCGAGGCGTTGTCGGGAAGCATCGCCAGGTCGTCGAACGATTTGGAAATACCCGTCACCGTTCCCAACAGGCCCAGCAGTGGCGTGATCGTTCCGAGGTTCCACAGGAATTCGAAAATCGAATCCCGCTTCAGCACCTCCAGCTCGGAGGAAGCCTGGTTTTCGATGGCGGTCTCCACCTCCTTCGCCGCGTCCATCCAGCGGAATCCGCCAGTCTCGTGGTTTTCGAGCCCCGATTTGAAAACGCGCACCGTGGGGTACACATCCAACCTTTTGTGCGCGATTTCATCGATCAGCTTCCGCACCTCCAGGCTTCCCTTTTCGCTCCAGTATTTCACGCTGGCGCCGGAGACGTCGACGGTGGACGACTCGAACTGCCCCTTCCTTTTCCCGATGAACTCGCGGATGCTCCAGTTCGCCGCGTCGATGATCTGTTTCCAGCGTTCGAGAAGGCTGGTGTACTCGGGACTGATCCGCTCTCCATAGGTCTTTTTCAGGTCCCTGAAAAAGAACCCGTACTTCATTTTTTTCATGGGGAAAATTTTAGGCAGGGCCAGCTGCGGAATGCACCGGAAAAAGATGAGGTACAGGCCGACCAGCCAGCAATCCCACAGCAGCCAAAAGCAGATGCGTCCCACCGGCGAGGATTCATCGTAAATGGAGGTCCTCCACAGATACGCCAGTCGGCCGCTGATGGGAAGGTATTTTTCGAACCAGAACACCTTCGGGGCAGCGCCGGCCGCGCCGTCCCTTCGTGCCTCGGTTTCGTCGCCTCCCGCCGTCCTGCCCGCGAGGTCGGAGGCGGAATCCGAGACAGCCACCTTGAGGCCGTTCTGATAGGCCTCCACGGCGAAGGAATACCGGATTCCGGCCTTCATTTTTTTGAAGGAAAAAACGGTCCCGCGGACGCTTCCCGAAATGACGGGCAGGCCGTTTTCGGGCCTGCAGACGACCTGGAACGAATACTGCGACGGATCCGCGGCAATCCAGGCACCGTTCAGCTGGGTTTGGACGTTCCAGGCAACGGTGTAATCCACCTTGTCGGGAAACCAGATGAATTTTTTATGCACCACCCGATGCACGTCGGAAATGGCGATCAGGGGGGCGGATTCCTGGGCGGATAGGAACCGGGCGGGAAGAATTCCGAAAAAAAGCGCGACGAATAACACCGTCTGCGTCAACTTCCGGGAACTGGCATGCATGTGAATCAACCTCCGAAATGGGATTTAAAAAAGATATTCAATGATGAAACGACGGGTGTCCAGATGGATGCCGGAGTATCCGTCCTTGATCCTTCCGAACTCGACACCCATGGGGATTCGCTGAAAATCGAGGTCGAATCCGAACACACGGATGGTGGACAGGAGGCTCCTCGGCATCGTCACCCGCACGCCGGCTTCGAATCCGCTACCGTCGAGCGTGCGGAGCCCGCCGCCCAGCAGTCCGTAACGGATCCTCTGAACCGGAATCCAGGCGCCGGAAACCGACAGGCTTCCTCCGGGCATCAGGGCGCACTCGCAGCCGATCGCCGCCTCCGTCATCGTGCTGGCGTAGTTTTCAAGTCCGGTGGAATACCAGCATTGTTTTCCGCGGCCCCAGGCCGTGAGCGCCACGAACGTGTTCCGGACGAGCCGCACCCTCGGAGTCAATTCCGCGCCGAGCCCGACCTGCGACAGGAGCAGAAGTCTTTCCTGCAGCTCGAACCCGGCCGTCTCTCCCCAGGCCTGATGAAAACCGAGACTCAGGTCGGAATGGCTCTGGAGCTGGTTTTTAGGATAAACCGTCCGGATGAAGGTTTGATAGGCGTTAAAATTGGACCAATGGTTGTACTGGTAACGGATGGCGAACGGAAAAAACGGCTGCGCGAAACGCTTCTCGAGTTTCGGGGCCGGAATCACGAACGCGTTCGTGACGGATGTCAGCTGTCGGCCGGCGCTGTCGATGCCGATCACCTTCCAGTAATATTTTCCATGCCGCTTGAATACGGTCCGGCTGTCGAAAACATAGACCTGTCCGTAACCGGTTGGTTCCCGGTGTTCCACGCGGAAGGTGCGTTTGAACCGTTTCTTTTTATCCCAGATCTGAAGGTCAAACCAACGGCTTGAAAAAACCGAGTCGCCTCCGACAACGTTCCAGCTGAACAGGATGTTGCTGTTCTGGATGCGGCGGTCGGCATCGGGAGTTCGCAGCTGAAGGCTTGCCGCCGTTTTCACTGCACCGGAGGCGTTCTGCGCCCAGCCGTTCGCGCAGGGAAACGCAAGCAAGGCGGTGAATATCCAAATCCAAAATGATCGCTCCGTTTTCATGGTGTCGGTTCCCCGGATTGTGTCCGTCATTGCCCTTGCCGCGGACCGTCCGATTCGGCCAGTCCGTGGGCCTGTGAATAGGCATCCAGCAGATTCATCGCCGCGGAACGAAGTCCGTCGGCGTCGTTGTTCTGGTAGAGGGCGATGAATTCATCCGTCCTCGGACCTATCATTTTTCCGTAATCGAGAACCGGATAAAAACGGTCCGCATCCAGTATAGCGGATACGCCATCTTTGTAGCGGTTGAGAAGGATCAGGCAGATACCCGAAAGCAGCTGCGCGTCGTCCACGCAGTAATTGTCGCTGAAAACGGGATAGCGGGGGTACTCTTCGTCCAATTTCGACTGGCAGTTATCGAGAAGGTCGTTCAGGATGGAAAGTGCGTTTTCCATCCTCCCCTTCTTCATCAGCGATTCGGCCAGTCCCAGGGCGGACAGGCAGTCCATGCTCTGAACCATGGGTTCGCCCTTGGTCTCGATGCTCTGAATCGCGCTGTCGAATTCGGCGATTGCAGGATCCCATCTGCCGAGACCCTTGAGGGCGGTCCCCATCAGGTAATGGGACCGCAGCGAGGTTTTGTCGATTTCCTTGAGCACGGGAACGGCGCCTTCAGGCCGGCCCGTCAGAATCAGCATTTCCCCGTAGTCCGTCAATTGCGCGTTGGTCAGCGGATTCTCGGTTTGGCCGAAAAGCGGCTCATATTCACGCGCCGCGTCGGCGCCCTTCTTGACGGCCTTGTCGATCAAGTTTTTCTGGAGAAGTTCCAAGGTACATTGATAGAGCCAATCCGCGCGGTCTATGCCCGCAAGCAGGTCGTTGTACCGGACCGCGTAGGCAGGATCGGATTCGGCCAGCAGTTTGACGGTGCCATTCATTTCCGGATTCGGATAATCCGCGATGATGTTGAGCAGGGGATCCCGGCCGCTCTCCTGCAGTTCGACCTGTTTCTTGAAGAAGGAGGCGCCTCTCGGCCGGCCGAACTGGAAGGTCATGAACAGACGCGTATCGTTTGGCAGGTCAGGATGAATCTGGTACGCGTAATCGATCCGCACAGCCGCGGTCTTCGCGAAGGGGATCGTGATTCCCATGCCGAGGGAGGCACGTTCGGTCTGATTGTTGATTCCGAAACGGGGGAACCATAACAACCGGTTTTCCAGAATGGGGAAACGGCCCTCGATGCCGAAGTACACGCCGGGCGCAGCTCCCGCGTAACGTTCCCAATCCAGCGCGGTCCAGACCTCCGCCCCGTTGACGACCGATTGGAGCTTTTCCCAGGATTTGGGAATCCAGTCGCAAAGCACCCAGCGGTAGCTCATCCCCCATCGAAACACCCTGGGAAAAGGATCCTTTTCTCCGTTCCGGAGTTTCCAGGCGGGCTGGATCAGGTTCTGGACCGACAGGCCGAACCTCAGCGGAAGCACGTAGCGGAGGGCGAAGGCCCTGAACAGCGGTGCATGAATCGGCTGGAACATCACGCCGAGATCGGTGCCCGCCGACCAGTCCCGGCCCTTTTGCTCCACTGCCATGTCCGATGACTCCAGAAGCCCTGCAAAATTCTGATTGACGGCCTTGATCCCGATCCCGGCGCGAAAAACGCCCCAGGCATTCACATCCTCCCTGGCCCAGGCGAACGCAAACGCGTTTTCCTGAATGCCGAAATGTCCGACCAGTTCCGCCGTCGGGGTGCGCTGCTCGAAACCCACCATGCCGAAACCGATCCAGCTGAAACCGAGGGCGGTCGAGGGACCCAGGAGAAACCGGGCGATCCTGTTCCTGGGATTCTCGATGGGTCTCGGCAGGACGGCGCCGAAATGGGAAAACCGGCTGTCAAAGTACATGTTGGAATACATCGTCCCGATTTCAAACTGTTTGGCTCCCAGCAGGCCGGCGGGATTCCAGGTCATGCCGCTGGCGTCGTCTGAAATGGCGACGAACGCACGCCCCATGCCGAGGGCGCGGCCGCCCACGCCGTACCGTAAAAACGCTCCCGCCTGCCCGGCGTCTCCCTCCGCCCGGAGGGACGTGCAGGCCGTGACAACGAAAAGCGCAGCGAAGATCCCGTTGACGCATTTGTTTTTCATCATGGTCCCAACCGTTGGTTTTATCTGAGCACAGCGATTTTACAGTACAATTTTTCCTGACCCACGACCACGCAAAGGTAACCACCGTTCGCGACCAGGTCTCCCCGCTCGTTACGTCCATCCCATTCGAAAAACGCGTTGGAGGAATCCGACTTCCGGAGGATGCGGACGCAGTTGCCGAAGGGATCGAACACCCTTGCGGTCCGCAATTCGGGGGTCGGTACCTGGATGACCGCGATCTCCTGCCTGGATGGATTGAAGGGATTGGGGAATGAGAACATCCGGTTCTCCTCTTCGGGCATCCAGAACAGGGTCAGGACGACCGAGGACGAGGATTGTCCGGAAAGGTCCTTCACCCACATGGTCAGCGTGGCCGATTCGTGCTCCGCGGTCCTCAGGGAGTAGGATGAGAAAACGGTGTCCACTTCCGGCTTCGGAGGCACGATGTCGAAGATCACCGTGTCGTCGACGGTTCCGCTTTTTTCATGGACGATCATTTCCATCACCTTGCCCGCGGGCGGATCCGAGGCCGTCACCCGGAAGGTGAGCGTCTTTCCGATCACCCAGACGATGGGGACCGCCCTCTGAAGACGGATGACGTCCCAGCGGACAAGCAGCGGCAGGTGCGAATCCTGGATGGAGACCTGCGGATCCGACCAGTGGCTGAGTGCGAACCCTCCATTCGCTTCGCGCGAATAATACCGGAGCCGGTATTCGACCGGAGGACCTTCCGGCAGGCCGCTGAACGTGGCCGAACCGGTTCCCGCATTCACGAAACCCCAAAGAGTGGAGTCTGCGTTCGGGAGGGAATAGCGGGCCTGGATCTCGTAAAAAAGAAGCGTCCACCCCGAGGCGGTTTCCGTGGCCTCGAGGCTGTCTGCGGGCCAGAACAGGGTGTTTTCATATCCGAGCGTAAACTCGGGTTCGCGGATCAGTCTCGGCGCCTGAAGCGTCGGGCTCAGATCCGCGGGCGCGTCGAGAATCAACCCCTGGATGGAGGGCGGCGTGTTCCATGACGGATGCCCGCCGACCCCGCCGAACAGGGAGGCGGCGCAGCACAGAAACACAAGCAGTAACCTTCGCGTCTTGGGGGGATGGAATTTCATGTCGTATTTCTCCAATTTCAATGCGCCGCGGTCCGGGTCACCGGACGTGGTCCGGGTTACAGGACGTTGTCCGCGTTTAGCGGACGTTGTCCGCGTTAGCGGACGTTGTCCGCGTTAGCGGATCATGACCATTTTAATGCGTTTCACGACCGTTCTTCCGGACGTCTCGGAACGCATGCTGAGCAACCCGATATAAATTCCCGAGGCGGCCTGCCTTCCGTTCCTGTCCCGGCCTTCCCATACCGCGGTCCTGTGGCCAGCCGGCTCCAGCGCGTCCACGAGCGTGATGGTAGTCGACCCATGGAGATCGTACACGGTCAACCGGACTTTGGCGGGTTCCGCGAGCCGGTACTGGATCGTGGTGACGGCGTTGAACGGATTCGGATAGTTCTGGCTCATGCCGAATTCGCGTGGAAGGTCCGCTTTTTCTTCGGTCATGTTTTGAATCCGATTGTCGCCGCCCGCGCCCAAAGCCGACCAGGTCGTGTCGCGGGACCAGCCGCTTTCGGTCGTATCGTTTCCGAACAGGCTCCTGGTTTTGACCCTGAACCATGTGGAGTCGGTTTCGATGGCCCCCCACCCCGTAATGCAGGTGAAAGTGGTGTCTTTCGTCCAGCCGCTACGGCAAATCAAGCTGTCCTTCACCGAGGGCCGGTCGATTTCGTACGCCAGTCGAAAATGTTTGCGATTCATGGCGATCTCATAAAAATATTCCATCTTGCTGTTGGAGCGGACGGGACGGACACGGCATCCTTTCTTCTGAACGGGGACCGGAGGCGGGGGTGTGGGGTTGTAGTGCGGTAGCGCATTCCATCCGCCCGCGGTCAGATTGCCTGCGCTGTCCACTACGACGATCCGGTACTTACAGTCGATGTTGGGCATCGTTTCGACGAATGTGTAGGACGCGCCGCCAGGATGAACCAGAACCGTATCCACCAGCACTCCGGGGCTGGAATCAGAGGACCGCCAGACTTGGTACAAGTCGACATTGCCCACGAGACGGTCCCAATTTTCCGAAGACGGATCGAGAGGCCTCTCCACTCCCTCTCCGGTCCATTCCAGACGGTGAATGACCGCATCCGATTGGGCATAATAGGCTTCCGTCGGCAAAAAGCGGACTGTATTCATGGCGCGGGGATACACGGGATCGTAGACCGTGATCCGCTGCGGATAGAAATTCGTGGACCAGAGTTCCTCAGCCGGATTTCCCCAGGAATCTCTGGCGGTGATCCGGAAGTACAGTTTCTCGTTTTCCCTGTTACCGAGTGACGGAATCGGGACACGCTTCATCCGGACAATCGGATCCGCGGGGAAACAGCCGAAGGAACGCGTCTGATGGGTGTCCGGGGCGAAGAATTGACTGACGCTCACCTGCAGGGTCAGGCAGGCCGCGCCCCTCGTGGATCCTTTCACAGGTTTCCGGTCGAGGCCCTTCCATACCCAGGACACGTCGATCGAATCGTCGTTGAAAAAGATCTTGGCGAACGGCACGATGTCCGGGATGTAAGCCGAACCTGTGTCGCACGCTTCTGTGCCCGTATTGGTGGCCACCACCTGACCAAGGCTGTCCAAAGCGTAAACGTTATACGAGTAGGATTGTCCGTGCCGCAGCCCGCCCGGACCGTCCATGGCGGAGGACTGCCGCCTCGGGAGCAGAAGTTTCAGCGTGTCCCGCCCGGCGATGCGCGTCAACTGGAATTGGCTGACGCGGAAGCTGTCGACGATGGACGTGTCCCAGTGAATGAAGATTTTTCCCCTGGGCTGGGCCAGAACGTTCATCCCGAGCTTTTTAAAGGAAACGGTGTAGGGCTGCGACCAGGCGCTTCTCCGGTCCAGCGGATCGTGATTGAGGATTTCGAGTATCTGGAAAATCACGTTGTGCCCCGGCTGGACCTTGCGGTAGGTGTACTCGGTGTCGTCGTCAGCGACCGTGTCCACTTCCATGCTTTGACGCGTGCTGTCCGAATAGATTTTCACGACGGTGGTGAAGTCGAACGGGAAGGTGCCGGGCACGGGCCGTTTCCAGTGGATTTTAGCGACGAGCCGACCGCCCTCGGTCTGGATCTGGTGCGAAACGATTCTCGGCGGCCGGTTGCAGTATGCGAACACGGAATCGGACATCCGGGTGGTGTCTCCGAACAGGTTGATTTTCCGGATGCCGTACCGGTACATCCGGTAGGTTTCGAGCGTGTCTCCGGGAGCGTGAAGCAGTTCTTCGCGGTCATAGAAATCGGTCCAGACGACGGTGTCTTTCGATGACGAGACGCGGCCCACGATGCGCGGAGCCTGTCCCTCGCTCCAGCGGCTGATTTCGTATCTGATGACATCCAGCGAGGGCTTGATCCATCTCAGATGGATATTCCCGGCCCAGTAGGCGGTGTCAATCCATGCCGCGACACCCCACACGGGGAAACGCGAGGCGCGGATCACCGTTTTAAGGTTGGACCACACGCTCGACCGGTTCGCCGCGTACATCGCACGTACCTTGATCCGCGAGGTCTCATCCGAAGGCAGCCGTATGGCCAGCGTGTCCAGGCCGTGATTGGGATGGACGATTTCGCGGCCGTTGATGGAAACGATGTACCGCAGGACCGGAGTGGTATCGAACCGGTCAAGCCGCATGGCCACCATTCCGTCCCGCACGAAGAGGGTATCGGAACCGACCGCATAGGCATCCGGCGAATCGGGTTCCGCAAATCCGAGCATGGGTCCGGCCAGCGCCCGTTCGCCGGCCTCCCAGACCGTTTCCGTCACGTCACGCGCGTTGCCGACAAAATCTTCGGAGGCGACCCGGTAACGGACCGAGGCGTTCTGGACGACACCAGCGGGCATCCAGCTCAGCCGGTCGATGAATGACGTTCCCGTAAAGCGTCCAGGCAGGTTGATTTCCTGGAAGGAGGTATCCAATCCCTCCACTTTCCTGAAAAGACGGTGGCGTTTGAGTCCGCTCACACCGTCTTTGGCCGCTTCCCAGTCGAGCTCGAAATGCCACCTTGAGAATCCGGCGGAGGGATTGGGGACGTTCGGATCTTCGACGGCTGCGTCGATTTTCAAGTTGCGGATGTCGTCCGGCGCGAAGCAATCCGGCATCGTGTCATTCAACGTCAGAGTGTCCCGCGTGGCCAGATATTCGCGGATCACGCGGCGGAGGTAGGTATGCCCGCTGGCGAACTGTTCGGGGAACTGGCCTGCCGACGTGTAATCGAAGGGCTGGATCGCCTCATCGTAATTTAACGGATTCCGCTGCACCTGGTTCATGGAAAGCCAACCGCTGTCAAAAAACCTCCCCCCCAGTTCCGGAGGCTGGCGGATATACGCGGCGCTGTCCCTCACCGCCAGGAAACGAAGCCGCTTTTCAAGGCCCGTGAGTGTGAGGCGAAGCGTATCCAGATGCCCTTTCCGGTACGGACGATCCGTTTCGATGGTCGGATCATCGTCCGAATCCCCCCCTTCACTGTTTCCGGAATCGGAAGTGCCTCCCACGCCGACCACGCTGTTCGTTCTTTCCCCGTCTCCTTCGTTGCCGACCTTGTCCACGGCCCTGACCCGGTAATACGCGGCCACTCCCGGTCTGATGCGGTCTACGGTCGTCATTGACTGGGGTTGCGGCGATTCCGCACCGACTGTATTGATCAGAACCTCGGAACCTGTGTTTTCGGAGCGGTAAATACGGTACGAATCCGTTCCGCTGATCGCATCAGGCACGGTGAGCCAGGAAACAAGCACGGTTTGCGCACTGGCAAGAATAGCCTGAGCCGGCGAAACCGGATCCGGGGGCGTTTTGTCCTGGGTCGAATAGGTGATGTCGGAGTGCAAAGCAACGGCGTTATCGCCTGAGCCGAACACCGTTTTCACAAAGTAACCGTAGGTATGTCCCTCTTCCAAACCTTCGAAAACAGCCCGAAGCGTGTCGTTTCCACTCCGTTTATAGAGCCTTTGAATGGATTTCATCAGATTGGTGCGGTCGTTTCTATCGAAAAAATAGACATCCTGCACGCTGGCACCGGTTGTTGGAATCCAGAACACTGTGTTTGTAGTCCCCTCGGTGTAGTCGGGTTCTGGAACGATGGTGGGCGTCGGGTACTCCGGTTCGGTGACATTCAGATACACAGTCAGCCGATCCGCCTCCAGGCGATCATAAGGAGAGAGACCGTATCGCAGAGTCGCCTCCACACGGAAAGAATCCGATCCCACGGATTCCGGAGCGATCGGCCGGATGAAAATCGTATTTTCCATTTGCATGGAACGCACGGTGAGCGTATCAATCTGGTCCGTCCAGTTTTCCACGTAGGAAGGTAAGTTATAGTTCGGTTTGTCGGTGTATACCTTCAGCCGCGCAATGCTGGGATTGTCGTTGATGCGGTTGTAAGTGGCCTTGATTTGAAAGGCGGACAACTGATTCCGGGTCATTGAAAGTTGAATCGTATTTTTTATGCTTTTCTTACCGGTGGAGAGATCAGTGACTTCATAAACGACCCAGGCGCGGGCGATTCCGAGGAAAGCGAACGACAAGATGAAAACGAGGTAAAATCGGGCCTTTAACCCTCTACTCATGTTCCTGGCCTCCGTTGTCCAACGATTGGTTTCAAACTAATAAAAAATATGAAAATATTGGGTGATTGTCAAGGGAAAATACAGGAACAGATTGACAATCAAAAAAAAAATATTTATCTTTTCATAGCATCCGTCGACCCTTTGCCCAAACCAGGATACACCATGAAAACATCCAAAAGACTGCAAAATTGGCTGTATGCTCACGCGTATCCCCTCATTTTGACAGGCATGATCAGAGGCATTAATTTGACCTTGAGGATACGGACGGCCGGAGAGGATAGAATTCTCGAATTGAAGAGGCAGAACCGCAGGATCGTGTACGCCATTTGGCACGGAAGGCATTTTCTGGTTGTTCCCCGGTTCGGCTCGCCGGAAGTGTGCGTGTTGACGTCGACAAGCAGGGATGGCACCCTTATCGCCGATATTATGAAAAGATTCGGTTTCAACATCATTCCCGGGTCGAGCCACAAATCGCCCGTTCGCGCCCTGCTCACCAGCATCCAGCGGATCAAGGAGGGGAAGGATTTGATCTTCGGCGTGGACGGACCCACCGGCCCGATATACAGGGTCAAACCCGGGGCCCTGTTCGTGGCAAAGAAAGCGGGTGCCTTCATCGTTCCGCTCTCCATATCCTACAAACCGGCCGTGGTTTTCAAATCGTGGGACCGGTACATGTTCCCTCATCCGTTCGCCAAAGTGAGTCTTGTATTCGGCGAACCCTTCCGGCCTTCGAACGACGTCGCCGAAGATGGGGTGGAACGGGAACGACTGCAACTCGAGGAAACCCTCAACCGCCTCACCTCCGAAGCAGACCTCCTGGCTGGATATCAACCCCCTATTCAAGCATCATGATTTTCCTTAAAACAAAGCCGTCCCGCCGGAAGCCTTCGCCTTGAGACGGACGATATACACTCCGCTTGGAACGCGTTCGCCCGCATCGTCCACCCCGCTCCAAACCGCCGCATGATCGCCGGGCTTTTGACTTTTCTTCACCAGTGTGCGGATCGCCTGTCCTCTCAGGTTGTATAGCGTCAATGTCACTTCCGCCTCCTCGGGTACCTGGTACTGGATCGTAGTGCTGGGGTTGAAGGGATTGGGATAATTCAGGCTGGTGCATTCCCATTGATACGGACCGTAATCCTGCAGGCTTTCAATGTTGGGATTGATCAGGTAATAAATCGTCCAGGGATCATGAGTCATCTGTAAGAACAAGTCAATGGTTTTTGAGGATTCGGTGCTTTGGGCGGTGAAGCTGAAGGTATAGGTATGGCCGCTGTCAACTTGCAAAGGCTGGCTGAGCGCCACATCCCAGGTGGCTGGGCCGCCGGTGACGATGTGGACCACCGCGGCCCCTCCGCTGGCGATTTCGGCGGTCGGATCGATGGCCCACGTCGCTTCCGCCTCGCTGGAGACGTATAAAATCCAAGGCGTCGTCTTGCAATCAAATTCTCTGTTCATCAGGATATTGCCCTTGTCTGCATTGCCGACCGTGATGGGAACCGGATCCGAAAAAACTGTTTCACCGGTCTTGGCCGTCAGCTTGGCGACCAACACATAATAGCCTGGCGGGATGTCGGTACAACTGTCGAAATGGGATCCGGGCGCCGGGCTGGTTATTTTTACCGACATCGTCGGAGCCTGCGCATGCAATGCGGGCGAGGCTGCAAACATGAACAAAGCCAGAACGGAAAATCCTGACCGGTTTTTCATATACCTTCCTGGGTGCAAAAACCAATGTGAAAAAAGCCGCCCCGAAATGACGCGGCTTTTCGTTTGCATTCAATAGGAGCCTGCTTATTCGAGCAGCATGATTTTCCTGGAAAGAGTAAACGTCCTGTCCGCGGCCCTGGCCTTCAGCTGGTACACGTACACGCCGCTCGGAACCCGCTCCCCCGACTCGTTCTCGCCGTTCCAGGCCGTCAGGTGCTCGCCGGGTTTCTGATTCTCCTGAACCAAAGTACGGACCGCCTGACCCCTCAGGTTGTACAGGGTCAGCGTTACATCCGCGTCCTCGGGTACCTGGTACTGAATTGTGGTGCTGGGATTGAAGGGATTGGGATAATTCCGGCTGAGCAACTGCTTCGACGGGAACCCGTTCGAATTCGGGGATTTCCTTTCACTCAGTCCGGTCAGGCTCTCATCGATCACCTTCACGTTGTCCAGCCAGAACGTTGCGTTGTCGGTTAACCCGATATTGAAAATGATATTGGCGCTGTGGTCGGTTATCGTAGATTCCCATACATACGGGCCGTAATCCTGCAGGCTCTCGATCGCAGGACTCATCTGGTAATAAACCGTCCAGGGATCATGATTCATCTGGACGGCGACGTCGATTGCCTTTGAGGCTTCGGTGCTTTGTGCGGTGAAGCTGAAGATATAGGTATGGCCGCTGTCAACGGGGAGAGGCTGATAGAGCTGCACATGCCAGTTGGCTGTGCCACCGGTGACGATGTTCACTATCGCCGCTGCGCCGGTCGCGATTTCGGCGGTTGGATCGATAGCCCACGTCGCCGAGGCCCCGTCGGCGGTAGATAAGCCTAAAAGCCACGGCAGCGTCTTGCAGTCGAATTCGCCGTTCACCAGAATATTGCCCTTCACGGCATTGCCGACGGTGATGGGAACTGGATCTGAATTGACAGTTTCTCCGGTCTTGGCGGTGAGCCTGGCTGTGAGGACGTAGTACCCGGGAACCACGCCTTTCCATGTGAACTCGTACGGCGCGCTGGATCTGGAGCCTATTACATTTGCACCCGGGTTTGGATAGAAACGGACATTCTTGATTTCGCCTCCTTCAATCTGAGGGTCCGCCGTAATGGTGATGTCGGAGCACTTTTCGAAATAGGTTCCGGGCGCCGGGCTTGTGATTTTCACCGACAGGGTCGGAGCCTGCGCAAGCACTGTGGACGAGGCCGCAAACAGGCACACGATCAAAACGGCGAATCCTGACATCTTTTTCATATACCCTCCTGGAAGCAAAGACCAAGGTGTTTGAAGATGCCCTCATCAGCCAACCCGGCGGCTGAAGGTTTGCGATTTGATTTCGATCGCTGCCGGACTATTCGAGCAGCATGATTTTTTTGGAAAGCGTGTACGTTCTGTCGGCGGCTCTGGCTTTCAGCTGATACACGTACACCCCGCTCGGGACGCGCGCGCCCGTCTCATCCTCCCCGTTCCATACCGCCGCCTGTTCGCCGGGATTTTGTTGCTGCCGGACCAAGGCGCGGATCGCCTGCCCCTTCAGGTTGAACAGCGTCAAGGTCACGTCCGCCTCCTCTGGAACCTGGTACAGGATCGTGGTGCCGGGATTGAAGGGATTGGGATAATTCCGGCTGAGCAGTTGTTTCGTCGGAACCCCGTCCGCGTTCGGGGGTTTCCTCTCCCTGACGCCGGTCAGGCTCTCATCGATCACCTTCACGTTGTCCAGCCAGAACGTGGTGTTAGGCGTATTCCCGACGTTCCACTTGATATAAGCGCCTGGATCGGTGGTTAAGCACTCGAATACAAAGGGGCCATAATCCTGCAGGCTCTCAATCGCGGGACTCGTCTGATAATAGACGGTCCAGGGATCCACGCTCTGCTGAATGGAGACGTCGATCGTTTTTGAATTTTCGGTACTCTGTGCCGTAAAGCTTAAGATGTACGTGTGGCCGCTGTCGATGGCAAGAGGCTGCTGGAGCTGGACATGCCAGTTGGCTGAACCGCCGTTGACGATGTTGACCATCGCCGCCGCGCCGGAGGAGATTTCAGCGGTCGGATCGATTGACCAGTTTGCACTGGCTCCGTTGCTGTAAGGCAAATTCCACGGAATCACGCCGCAATCAAATTCTCCGTTCATCAGGATATTGCCCTTGTCTGCATTGCCGACCGTGACGGGAACGGGATCCGAAAAAACAGTTTCGCCGGTCTTGGCCGTCAGCTTGGCGGTCAACACATAATAGCCGGGCGGATAGTTTTTGAATGTGATTTCAAAGGGCGCTTTGGCTTTGGATGAAACGCTTACATTGTTGCGGTAAATGGTGACATATCTGATCTCGCCGCCTTGAATCTGGGGGTCAGTCGTGACGAGGATGTCGGTACAGCTGTCGAAATGGGCCCCCGGTTCGGGGCTGGTGATTTTCACCGACATCGTCGGAGCCTGCGCCTGCAGTGCGGATGAGGCTGTAAACAGACACACTGCCAGAACGGCGAATCCGGACAGCTTTTTCATATACCCTCCTGGGAGTAAAAACCAAGGTGATTGAGGATACCCTCATCAGCCGACTGGACGGCAGATGTTTTGTGATTTGCATTCAATCGCCACCGGCCTATTCGAGCAGCATGATTTTTCTTGACAGCGTGGATGTCCGGTCCGCCGTTCTAACCTTCAAGTGATACACGTACACCCCGCTCGGGACGCGCTCCCCGGCTTCGTTCGTGCCGTTCCAAAGGACCGAATGATCGCCGGGCCTCTGATTCTCCTGCACCAACTTGCGGACCGCCTGACCCTTCAGGTTGAACATCGTCAACGTCACGTCCGCCTCCTCGGGAAGCCAGTACTGAATCGTGGTGCCGGGATTGAAGGGATTCGGATAATTCTGGCTGAGCAGGCTCCTATAAGGCGCAGTCTGCGCATTCATCGGCTTCCTGTCCTCCAGCCCCGTCAGGTTCACGTCGATGACTTGGATGTTGTCCAGCCAGACAATTGTGCCGCCGTAATTCCCGAGATTGAACCGGAGTAAGGTTTGATGGTCCGTCGCCGGACTCACGAATGAGAATGGTCCATAATCCGACAACGCCTCGACCGTGGCCGAAATGGCCGGGCTGTACAACAACCAGGGATCCCGGTTCATCTGGACCCAGGCGATGATGGGCATCGAGTTCTGGGTGGTCTGGGCGGTGAAACTGATGATGTAGGTATGACCGCTGTCCACTGCGAAGGGCTGCTGGAGTTCAACATGCCAGTCTGCGGTACCGCCGTTGTCGATCGTGACCACTGCGGCTGCTCCGCTCGAAATACCGGCGGCAGTGTCAATTTCAAACGTCGCGACCGCGCCCCCCTGGAGCAGGAGCGACCAAGGCGCCTGGCCGCAGTCAAATTCTCCGTTCACCGCGATATTGCCCTTTTCGGCATCTCCGACATACACGGGAACCGGGTCGGAATAAACCACCTCGCCGGTCTTGGCCATCATCCGGACCGTGAAGACATAATAACCCGGCGGCTGGTTTTTCAATTTCATCTCCCAGGGCGACTTCGACTTAGCCGTGACGTTGATGCCGTTCCGATACAGTGAGACATTTTTGATTTCGCCGCCCTGTATCTGCGGGTCGACCGTAATGACGATTTCGGAACACTTGGCGAAATGGATTCCGGGAGTCGGACTGGTGATTTTCACGGACATGACAGGCTGCGCGACGGCCATGATCGAAGCCAGCACGAGCATCGCGACGAACAGACACACTGATCTTTTCATCCCCCTGCCTTCAGGATTAAAAGTCCGATTTTCTTACGAGTCAAAATTCCACGAAATATCAGCACACCTTCAATCGTGGTATCCTGGCAAATAAAAAGTCGTCCCGCTGAAGAACGGCTTTTTATTCGGAACAATCAGGTGCCGCCCTAATCCAGCAGCATGATTTTCCTGGAAAGCGTGTACGTCCTGTCGGCGGCCCTGGCTTTCAGCTGATACACGTACACCCCGCTTGGGACGCGCTCTCCGACTTCGTTCTCGCCGTTCCACTGAACCGAATGATCGCCGGGCCTCTGATTCTCCTGCACCAGCGTGCTGACCGACTGGCCCCGCAGGTTGTAAAGGGCCAAGGTCACGGTCCCCTCCTCGGGCAGGTGGTATTGGATCGTGGTGCCGGGATTGAAGGGATTCGGATAGTTCTGGCTGAGCAGGCTCCTGGTCGGAGCTCCATCCGCGTTCAGGGATTTCCTGTCTTTCAATCCGGTCAGACTCACATCGAACACCTTGATATTGTCGAGCCAGATGAGGGTGCTGTTGTAATTCCCGAGATTGAACCGGATGAACGCCTCATGATCCGTCACCGAACTCTCAAAGGGAAAGGGACCGTAATCCTGAAGGGCTTCAACCGTGGCGGTGATGCCAGAGCTGTATACCGACCATGGGGCCCGGTTCATCTGGACCATGGCGCTGATGGGCATCGAACCTTGGGTGGTTTGAGCGGTGAAACTGACGATGTAGGTATGCCCACTGTCCACAGCGAGCGGTTGTTGAAGCTGAATATGCCAGTCAGCGCTGCCGCCGTTCTCGATGGTGACCATGGCGGCCGCTCCCGTGGAAATTTCGGCGGTGGTGTCGATCTCAAACGTCGCGGCCGCGCCGGCGTCGGTGTTGACATTCAGCGTCCACGGAGCCTGGCCGCAGTCGAATTCTCCGTTCATCAGGATGTTGCCCTTCTCAGCATCACCGACATACACGGCAACCGGATCCGAATACACCACCTCACCGGTCTTGGCCGTCAATCGGGCGCTGAATACATAATAGCCGGGTGGATTATTTTTCAGCTTGAATTCCCAGGGCGCCTTGGCTCTTGCCGTGACGCCGAAATTGTTCCGGTAAAGGGTTACATTTTTAATATCGCCGCCCTGCACCTGCGGGTCGACCGTAATGACGATTTCGGAACACTTGGCGAAATGGATTCCGGGAGTCGGACTGGTGATTTTTACGGACATGACAGGCTGCGCAACAGCCATGATCGCGGACAGCAAGATAGCCGCGACAAACAGACAAGTCCCCTTTTTCATTTCCTTACCTCCGTTGGATCTTCGACCTATTCAAGCAGCATGATTTTTCTGGACAAAGTCGAGGACCTGTCCGCAGTTTGTGCCTTCAGCTGATACACATAAACGCCGCTCGGAACGCGCTCACCGGCCTCGTTCTCGCCGTTCCACCGGACGGAATGATCGCCGGATTTTTGGTTCTCCTGGACCAGCGTGCGGACCGACTGGCCTCTCAGGTTGTAAAGGGTCAAGGTCACAGTCCCCTCCTCGGGAAGCCGGTACTGGATCGTGGTGCTGGGATTGAAGGGATTGGGATAGTTCTGGCTGAGCAACTGTTTCGTCGGAACTCCGTCCGCGTTCGGGGGTTTCCTGTTCCTCAGCCCGGTCAGGCTCTCATCGATCACCTTCACGTTGTCCAGCCAGAAGGTCATGTTGTCGGTGGTGCCGATGTTGAACCGGATGTAGGCGTTGTGGTCAGTGATCGCAGATTCCCATATATAGGGACCGTAATCCTGCAGGCTCTCAAGGGTGGGAGTCATCTGGTAATAAACCGGATAGGGATCCGCATTCGCCTGGATGGAGACGTCAATGGCCTTTGAGGATTCGGTGGTTTGGGCGGTGTAGCTGATAATGTATGTGTGGCCGCTGTCAACGGGCAGGGCCTGCTCGAATTGAACATACCAGCTTTGGGCGCCGCCGCTGACGATGCTGATGACCGCGGCCCCTCCGCTGGCGATTTCGGCGGTCGGGTCGATGACCCACGTCGCCGAGGCCCCGTTGGAGGGTTTTAAATTCCAGGGCGCCGTCTTGCAGTCGAAATCGCCGTTTACTATGAGGTTGCCTTTCACGGGATTACCGACGGTAATGGGAACTGGATCCGAAAAGACAAATTCACCGGTCTTGGCCACCAGCCTGGCAGTGAGGACGTAGTACCCGGGGACTACGCCTTTCCATGTGAGCTCGAACGGCACCTTGGTTTTGGATGTTATTGCACTGTTGTTCTGATAG
>Ga0315274_10005794_pt1 | contig 18052 bp, 20 predicted proteins | sample YL17G02_20_MG_FD_203700 | JGI IMG/M metagenome (GOLD analysis project Ga0315274, IMG submission 203700) | Sediment microbial communities from Yellowstone Lake, YNP, Wyoming, USA - YL17G02_20 | ecosystem: Environmental > Aquatic > Freshwater > Lake > Sediment | place: USA: Wyoming | collected...
ACCTTCAAGTCCAGGAAAGGAGAACAGCTATGTCAGAGCAAAGAGGCGTAGGCACCGTGAAGTGGTTCAACGCGGGCAAGGGCTTTGGCTTCATCACCCGCGAAGAGGGCAAGGACCTGTTCGTGCACTTCTCGGGCATTCGCGCTGGTGGACCCCGCGAGTTGAACGAAGGCGACAAGGTCGACTTCGCCATCGAGCAGGACCAGCGCGGGCCGAGAGCCACCGACGTGGTGGTGACCGAGTCCGCTCCGCGCCAGAGCTTCGGCCACGATCGCTACTAGGCCGAGCGCAGGCGTGAGCTAACACGATCACGAGAGAGCCTCGGGATTAGTTTCCCGAGGCTCTTTTCTTTCCCCTGGGCAGCATTTCCTATTGACTCCGGTTCCAGCCTGCGCTATAATGGAGACGCGAGCCTACCCGCCACCCGGTGTTGGGGGAGGAGGTAGGGCTTGACTTGGTGGAGACCATCGGCAGAGGGGACGAGCGTCGTGAGATCTTTGTCCATCCGACACCTCCCAGGTCGCGCGGCCCCGCAGAGTTGTGAGTGGGTGAAACGTGGGCGAGTCTTCCGCACCGATCGAAGAGAGTAGCCTTACGGGGCGCGCGCATGTCCCCCGACTGTGATACGGCTCTAGAAAGACTTGACCTGTCCCTGCGGACATACGTGGCTCTCAAGAGAGAGGAAGTGGACACTGTCGCTGACTTGTTGGCGATGGAGGTCCGAGAGATCGCACGAGTCTTCAGAGGACGCAGAGAGTCTCTTGACGAGCTCCGTAGCGAGCTAGCGGTCCGCGCCCGCCACTCTCTCCTGAGAGCCGATGATAGCACGGGGCTTGCGAGCACGCCTGTTTCAGCCCTGATCCTGCCGGCCGACGCAGAGGATAAGCTTCTTTCGTCCGGCCTCGGCAGCATTGGCCGCCTCGTCAAGGCGCCGCGAGCTCTGCTGCAAACGCTCGTGGGCCAAACCACGACTGACGCACTGTTGGTAAAAGCATGGGCGTACTGCATTGTGGCGGGTGCCGACAAAGAGGGGGCTCCAGCACCACCGTGGGTCGAAGAGTGTTCCGTTGCTCACCGCCCCGGACTCTGCCATGGCCGAGACGACTCATTGCTGGGCCTCTTCCAGGCTGATGTCGCGATGCTCCCGACATTGAACCGAGCGGACGAAGTGCTGCTGCCGGGGAAGATACAGCGAGCTCGGCCTGCTGGACACCAGGCATCGCCGTCGGAAGAAGGCGAATGGTCACACGAGCCGTTGCAGCGGCTGCCGCAGCAAGCGCGACAGGCCAGAACCCGGATGGTGGAGGGAACCGTCGCGTGGGCTATTCAGTGGGCGCAAGACTACGGCGAATGCGGCCTCGACCTGATGGATGTAATCCAGGAAGGTTGTATCGGTCTGCTGAGAGCTGCTGAACGGTTCGACCACCGTGCGAGTGGGCGATTCTACGTCTATGCCTGGTGGTGGGCTCGGCAAGTCATCACTCGCGCTGTCGGCGAGCAGGCTGGTGTGGTTCGACTGCCGACCCACGTGCACGAGAGACTCATGGAACTTGAGGGTGCCCACGACCAACTGTGCGACACTCTGGGTCGAGAACCCTCCGCTAAGGAGCTCGCAGTCGCCCTTGGACTCGTCTCACGCGAGGACACCCTGGCGATCGAGCAGGCCCTAGTCACGGGCACGACCATTCCCATTTCGGTTGGGGACAGACTGGACCGAGCTGCTCTCAAAGTGAGACGCCTCGCAGCACTGACGGCGCAGCCCATCTTCCTCGACGCCACGCTAGATGATGAATCCGCGAGTGCGGACCCGGACCTCAGACAACTCCTGGATGAGGCGGGGTTGAGCCTGCCCGAGTGGACAGGCCACTGCATTGGGGATCTTCTCCCACGCGAGACGGCCTGGGATCCGCTTGAAGCAGACGCGGAAGAGCAGCTGAAGACGCAGATGGACGAAGCACTCTCGTCGCTGGCTCACAGGGAGAGACTGGTCCTGAAGCTTCGGTTCGGGCTCGACGACGGCCAGGCCAGGACTCTGGAGGAAGTGGGGAGGATCTTCGGCGTGACCAGGGAACGGGTGCGCCAGATAGAGGCCAGAGGCCTGAGGAAACTGAGGCATCCAAAGCGTAGCAGGACACTGAGGCACTACTTGAACTGATAGAGGTTGCCGAAGATGAGCCTGAGAGGCATCTCATTCAAGAAGGCGTACTCGTCCGACTTTGACGACATCTTGCGTGATTTCTACATCCCGGCGCTTCGTGAGTCTGTCGAGTACAGCAGGCTTGCAGGCCTGTTCTCGTCAACAAGTCTCGCTGTGGCCGCGCGCGGGGTGCTAGGCCTGGTACGGAATGATGGGTACGTGCGCCTGGTTGCGTCTCCGAGGTTCACAGAGGCCGATGCAGAGGCCATTCTGGATTCGTACGACGAGAGACGCAGACGGGTTCAGACAGTGATGCTCGCGGAACTGGATGCGCTTGAGGACGAGTTCGTGAGAGACCACGTGGCGGCCTTGGGCTGGATGATTGCCAAGGGGAAGCTGGACATAAGGGTTGCCATACCACGTGACAGTCGGGGTCGCTTCCTGAGCTATGAACAGACTATGAGAAGCGGAGTCTTCCACCAGAAGGTGGGGATTCTGCGTGACGCTGACGGCGCCACGATTACGTTCAGCGGCTCGCTGAACGAGACCGCATCTGGCTGGTTGGGTAATGTAGAGGAATTCAAGGTGTTTCGCGGCTGGGACCCCTCCGAGGCGGAATACGTCGAGGCAGACGTGGCGAAATTCGAAAGGTTCTGGAGCGACCGCTCGGGTAGCGTCTCTGTGATGGACGTACCACGAGCGGTGAAGGAGCGGCTTGTCGAGATGGCCCCCAGCGAACTAGACGCCTCATCGCTTAAGAGGTGGACGGGACGCGCCACTGCTGCCACAACGATTCAGCTGTTCCAACACCAGAGGGAGGCCGTTGATAGCTGGCTCAACAATGGAATGACGGGCATTCTGGAGATGGCTACCGGTACGGGCAAGACTTACGCGGCACTCGGGTGTCTGGATGAAGTGGGCAGACGCAGCGCACCTCTGGTCACCGTGATCACCTGCCCTTACCAGCATCTAGTCCGCCAGTGGGTAAGGGAGATCGGCAAGTTCGGCACCAGGTATGACACGCTGATCATGGCGGACGGCTCCAACCCCGGTTGGAAAGACAATCTCGCCGACACACTGGTCGATGTTGCGCTCGGCCACAAGAGCACGCTGATAGTGGTGACGACACATCGCACGTTCTCCTCGCAGGCGCTGCTGAACATGGTTGGCGCGTACGCCGGCAGAGTGCCGATGCTACTAATCGCGGATGAGGTCCATGGCCTGGGCGCGACGAGAGCCAGAGAGGGACTCATCGATGCCTACCAGTTTCGGTTGGGGCTGAGTGCTACGCCTCGGAGATGGTTCGACGAGGTCGGAACGGGGGCGATATTCGATCACTTCGGTGGAACCGTCTACGAGTTCCCTCTCCAAAGAGCTGTCTCCACGATCAACCCCGCCACTGGGCAGACGTACCTCGCGCCGTATCGGTACCTTCCCCACTTTGTCTCGCTCAGCGAGGACGAGATGGGCGAGTACCTGGCCAAGACAAAGGCAATCGCACGAAAAGCCGGCGGCGCGCGCAGCGAGGACGAAGACAAACTGATCCGCTTGTTGTTGTTCCAGAGGGCGGATATCGTGAAGGCGGCAGCTGCCAAGTACGGGGTCCTGGACACTATGCTTGGGGAGATGGGGCCAGACATCCGCTGGACAATAGTCTACTGCAGCCCCAAACAGATCGATGCGGCGATGCGAATCATCAACGCCAGGTCGCTGACAGCGCATAGGTTCACCATGGACGAGGGTACCACGCCCGAGTCGCGCTACGGCGGTGAAACCGAAAGGGATTTCCTGCTGCGCAAGTTCGGCGAGGGACGATACCAGATTCTGGTGGCGATGAGGTGCTTGGATGAGGGCGTCGACGTCCCCCCTGCCAGGACGGCCATCCTAATGGCGAGCAGTGGGAACCCACGTGAACACATCCAGCGGATTGGGCGCGTTATTCGAAGATATCCGGGCAAGCATGAGGCCGCCATCTATGACATTCTGGTGGTGCCATCGCTCGAACGTATGCCCCCCGAATTGAGGGCCATGGAGTGGAGAATCTTCGAGAGGGAGTTGGCTAGGTGTGAGGAGATTGCCACGATTGCTCTGAACAACGCGGAGGCATTGCAGGCCGTGTATGATGTCAAGCGTCGAGTCCTGGAGGAGGGAATATGACGGACGGCAGGATCAACAAACGCATACTCAGCGCACTCAAGCACCAGAGCCAAGACGATGAGGTAATACATCAGTTCTTGGTCGATCTCATCTACGACGAGGTCGAGCATCCCGGTCATTGGCGGTGGAAGGGAAGCTACACGGCAAAGGTGCGCGACTGCACGGCGAAATGGGGTGGTGCGCATGAGGATTGAGAAACTAGTGCTGAGGAACTACCGACAACTCAGGGACGTGCAGCTGGCGCTTGACAGGCAAGGGCCCAACGACTTGCACATCGTCATCGGCAGGAATGGAACGGGGAAGACAAACATCTTGAATGCGATAAACTGGTGCTTGTACGGCGATGAGCCGCACCTCTCGAAGCATTCAGAGCAGCTGCCCCGCTTGAACCTCGGCTGCATTGAGGATGCTGGCCATGGTGGGCATGATCTACAGGTGGCGGTAGAGGTCTGGGTCAAGACCGAGGACGGTGGCACACTAATCTTCGAGAGAACTGAGACGTACAGGATAGGGGGCGACGACAAGGAGCCGCTCCGCCAGGATACCCATTTCGAGGCAAGGGTCACCGACGACAAAGGAAACACCAAGATCCTCGTCGATGACGAAGCCAGCTACTGTGCGGAACGTTTCGTCCCGCAGAGCATACGCGAGTTCTTCTTCTTCGATGGGGAGAGACTAGACAGGTACTTCAAGGAGGCCACTTCCCAGCATATACGGCATGCAGTATTCGAACTGTCACAAATCCACGTCCTGCAGAGCGTAGAGGCCAATCTCGACACTGTTCTGAAGGATCTCAGAAAGGACGCAGGCAAGGCAAATCCCGCGATCGAAGAGGTTGGGGACGCGCTCGAAGCGACAGAAGCGAAGCTTGCGGAGCTTGATCGCCAAATCGAGATGTGCGCGCAGCAGAAGAGCCTCGCAGAAGACAAAATCGCGGAGTACCAGGAACAACTGAGGGGAGCCCCAGATGCAGGCGCTCTTGAGGAGGAGAGGAGAAGCCTTGACACAAGGAACAAGGAGAAGCGGAAGCGTCTGGAAGAGAGTGTTAGGGAGAAGCACGAACTCCTGTTTGACCACGCCATCCGAATACAGGTGTGGGATGCCATTGCAGAGTCCCTTAGCACCATTGACGAGAAGAGGCAGAAGAACGAAATACCCCCAACTGTCGATACAGCACTGCTGGAGGCTGTGCTCCAAGATGGGTCGTGCAGCGTATGTGGGCGGGCTCTGGATGAGTCGTCAGTGAAGCATGTCGGCGCCGTTCTTGATGAGATAAGGCTAACGTCGGATATCGCGAAGCAGCTTCTCAACATGGAGAACCCGCTTCGCCGTCACGCGGAGAAGCTGGGTCGCTTCCGAGGAGAGATGACGAAGGCCGCGCGCGAGATAGGCGACTATGAGGCTGATCTGGCTGCAATGGAGCGTCGAAAGCGCGAGATAGACGCGGCACTGGACGGGTACGATGTCTTGCGCATCGCGGAGTGGCACAAGGAGCGATCGAAGTTCGAGGAGACCCGGGACACAAACCAGAAGCAGCTAGGTGCCTTGGAGGCTAGGAGGCAGATACTCACCCGCGAGCTGGGGGAACTGCAGAATAGGCTCGATGAACAGCTCAAGAAGGAGGCCAAAGTCGCCGAGCTCAGGGCACAGATCTCGTTCTGCGCTAGGGCCTTGGAGACAATACGAGGCACCAAGCAAGCCATAATGCGCGACACCAGAGAAGAGATAGAGTCAGAGACGCGGAGGCTCTTCTTTGCCCTTGCCTGGAAAAGTGCAACGTTCGGAGACGTCAGAATCGACGAGAACTTCAATATCAGTCTGATACACTCAATGGGTTACGAGTGTCTCGGGACGGCCAGCGCGGCGGAAAGGGAGCTGCTGGCCCTCTCCTTTACTCTGGCCCTCCACAGAGTCTCCGGGTTTGACTCACCCATTCTGATAGACACACCTGTTGCGCGAGTCTCGGACAGCCATCGGGTGAGTTTCGGGCAGGTTCTGCTTCAAGTTAGTGCCGAGAAACAGACGGTGCTGCTGCTCACGCCGGCGGAGCACAGCGACGACCTGGCTCAGGTAGTCGACGCGCGGAGCAGTAACAGGCTTGCGCTAAAGTTGTCTGCGGATGAGAGGGAAGTAAGGGTGGAGGTGCTGTAGAATGACGGTGGCAATAGATAGGCTGTTCGTGGATGAGAACGACAGGGAACTCTATGATAGGCTTGAAACCACCGACATGTTTGCCGGCAAGACAAGGAAGGAGCAGTTTCTTTTCTCTCTTGCTGTCGGATTCAGCCGGGGGATAAAGCGTCCTATCCAGAAGAGGGAGGGGTTCTTCTTGGCGAAGGATATGACACTGGACGACGAGGCGTTGTTCAGTGCCGTGGCGGCTAGCGACGCGGACTCCGTGGAGGTGCTGCCAGACCGTGCCAAAGTGTTCAGGATAGCTGAGGAATACGCCCATGCGGGCATACGAATACTGGTCGACGAAATAGACTCGACGCAGTATGGCACATTCGAGAAAAACTTGGAAAAGCAACTCCATGACATGTACGATCGAATCGGTGTCGCCACCAAACGAGAGCAGAGTGGTTCGACTCCAAACTGATGTTCGCGGTTGGGCTCGGGCTGCGTCCGCCAGCCACACAACAGGGCCGGGTCCCCTGGGTTCGACGCGTAGGTCCGGCCCGTTGCCACATCGATCGCTCAACACGGTGGAAATGCCAAGTGAACGTGAGAACTGTTACGAGAAGGCATCCCTCCCGTACGTCGCAACCAGCGCGTAGCAGCAGCACGCCCCGTGGGCGCTCGCCGAGGTGATGGGAACATGCGTTCAGATGGGCCCAGGTGTAACGAAGTCACGAGCGAAACCGTCAACGGATACACGCAGCTTGGCTTAGTCCCTGAATTGGACCCTGGGCGCCGGCGCGAGGCCGCGGCCCCTCTCAGGGTATTGCTTGTGGAGCCGGAGTACAAAGCCAAGTATCCACCACTTGGCCTCATGAAGATCTCCAGCTTCCACAAGACCCGCGGAGACCAGGTAGTCTTCTACAGGGGTACTCGGGCCGAGGTGCGAGACGTCGGTTGGGACCTCATATACATCGCCACCATGTTCACCTATCTGTGGACGACGACCGTCGAGACCATAAAATTCTACAGCCGGCAAAAGGGCAACGCTCGCATACTTGTCGGGGGCATCCTGGCATCGCTCCTGCCTCAGGATCTCGAGGACGAGACAGGAATCAAACCGAAGGTGGGCTTGTGGAAAGACGTGGACCGACTTGCCCCAGACTACTCACTGCCCAATGGTGTCTGCAAATACCCCGTCAGCGACGCGAGCATTGGGTACACAACAAGGGGCTGCATACGTCGCTGTCCCTTTTGCGCCGTACCGACACTGGAACCTGACTACGTGCCGCACATTCCGCTTGAACCTCAGATCGACCCTAAGAAGACCCACTTGATTCTCCTTGACAACAACGTGCTTGCCTCGCCCGAGTTTCCGAGAATCATCGAAGAGATCAGAGCCTGCGGGTTCTCTGCGGGCGCCAAGCTGGATGGCAGACAGCGACATGTAGACTTCAACCAGGGCGTCGATGTGAGGCTCCTGACTGAAGAGCATATGCGTCTGCTTAGTACCATCGCCATCAACCCTCTCCGGATAGCGTTCGATCACATACAGTTGAAGGACACCTACGTCGACAAGATACGCCTGGCAAGACGGCATGGCATCACCCGACTGTCGAACTATGTCCTATACAACTTTGGGGACTCGCCGGCCGACTTCTATCATCGCCTGCGCATCAACGTTGAACTCAACGAAGAGTTGGATCTCAGCATATTCTCCTTCCCGATGAGGTATGTGCCTTTAGACGCCAAGGAGAGAGGATACGTTGACAATCCGCACTGGAGCAAACAGCAGTTGAGGGGTGTGCAATGCATACTGCATGCCACTCGCGGCGTCGTAGGTCCTAGGATGCAGTTCTTCGAAAGAGCTTTCGGCAAGAACGAGGATGAGTTCAACCACATCATCGAGCGCCCTGAGGAGGAGATATTCCATCGCGACCGTATGACCCCATTCGGCGACGTTCCACACGGGGGCGACCATCTCTAAACCGGGCCCGTAGTGCTGTCTTGGTTGGTCTTCCGTTTGGACAGCCAAACCCGGAGGCGCCGCCTGCCCCAGGGATCATCTGGCCATCCGAACATCAGGGCCGCGGCAAGCGCCCAAGAGTAGCACACGCCCTGAGTGTTAGGAGGCCCACATGGCCATGACAGACGGAGAACGCATTCTGGCCTATCTCCGTTCCCTCTCGCCCAAGGCCGCCACCAACAGCGAGATCCTGGAGGGAACGGGCATCGAACGCCACCAGCAGGTCTACGAGCTCACCCAGGCGTTGATGTTGGAGGGCGAGATCCACGGCGTCAAGGGAGACAGGGGATGGCTGTTCTGGCTTGGCGAACCAGAAGCGCTTCCAGAACCCCTTCGCACCCCCAAGTGCCCCCGCCGGATGAGCTCGCGCGAGTTTGAGGCGCTGGCCCGCCAGAGAATGAGCGAGGACTATGATGTGCCGCTGGAGCCCGGTTGGGTGGGGGAGGTTCACAAACGCTTCGACTTCGTGGCCCCCTATGCGCGCATCGTGGGCGACGCCGTGTACTACACCCCCGTGCGCGGGACTCGCTGGCCTCCGGCCAAGGCTGCCAGCATCACGGAGCACGTGTGGCTGTTGGAGAAGACCGGCGCTCCCGAGACCTTCCTCGTCTTCGGCAACGACCGGCAGGTGCCCATTTTGTGGCTGGAGCGGTACGGCAACCTGGTCTCTGGCGTCACCTTCTTCTTCTTGAGCGATGAAGGCGCACTGGAGGAGCTGCCCAACCCGGGGGCAGTCGGGGGAGGGAGTTCCTAAGGAGGAAGATCTATGGCCGTAGTTGCTGAACTCAAGGGTAAGCTGGAGGGCTTCCAAACGGCGGCTGGCGCTCGCTACGTCGACGCCGAGGACCCCTTGACCGCCAGCATCTTTGAATCCATCGAAGTCATGGACCGCGAGCTTGGCCTGGGCAGGGTGCTTCGCGAGGCTACACGTGACGTCTTCTCACCCAAGGAGCTGGCAGAAGCGGAGTTCCACTATTGGATGCGGGACGTGAAAGCGTTCGGCGACCTGACCGAGCCCGACCTGGTGATCAGGGTGGGAGATACTCTCTATCTGCTTGAGGCCAAGTACCGGTCTGGGTTGGGTCAGGCTAGCGAGGACACGAAGGGTCAGTTGGAGAGGGAACACAAAGGTGGGATGGCGCTCAAAAAGAGGGAAGGGCTTTCCCGATTCCGGTTGATATGCGTGGTTGGTGATGTGTCCACCCTCGATGACATTGCCCGGTTCCACGATGAGACAGGCTACAAAGTGCACACTTTGCAGTGGCAACAGATCCACCGCGCTATGGCCGAGATCGAGGAAACCCCCAACATCGAGCGAAGGGACTGGATCTTGGCCAAGAGATGTAAAGAGCTGTTAGAGAGGAGAAGAATGGCAAGCTTTCGCGGGTTTCAGCATCTGGAGGCCTACAGTCAGGCCAAGGGCTTCTACGAAGAAGTGTTCAACTTCGCCAACATGCTGCTCGGCCGCTTGAGTGACAAGCATATCGTGAGGGCAGTCTACGAGTTTAGAATCGAGAAGGACGGCGGCAAGAGGCCCCTCGCGGTTGGAGGTCTAGACCAGTGGGCTCCATCATACTTCGCCCTGCCGGTTCAGACGAGCGACGACCACAGCGTTGAGGTGCGAGAAGAGGCGCGCGGGCGCTCAAGAATGTACAGGGTTGAGCGCTTTGCGTTCTTCATGATTGATGTTGATGCCAGCAAGGTGATAGTGGGCAGGGTTGCAGCGAAGCCGGGCACAGAGAAATCGGCCACGTTCTGGGACATATTCTTCCGCAGCTTCAAGAAGAGCTGGAGCCCGAAGATGGAGGTCATCAAGGTTGGGCCCACCGAGTTCGGCGTCGAATTGACGGTCCTAGACCCCGATGCGGCCGATCTCCTCGACACCGTGGCCGGCGCGATTGGGCAGTATCTCAGCTAACAACGTCCCGCCGTCACAGACAGGCTCGTAGTGAGGGCTTCAGCCCTTAAGAACGCGCTGAAGCGCGCACTACAAACGATCCATCCTTTATCAAGCCCAGCACGCACCTCACGATGCGGCCGCCAGTGCGGCTGGCACCGATCGCGCCCCTAGAGCCCTCCGGCTCGGCTACCGCTCCTCAGCGAACCGCTCGAGAAAGGCACGGGCGGTGAGGATCGGGATGCCCTGGTACGCGCCCAGCGCCAGCAGGTGCCCATCGCCACTGACGATGACGTCCGCCTCCGCGTCTACAGCGCAGGCCAACACCATCTCGTCTGCCGGATCAGCAGGGATGACGCCTGTGACCTGAGCCTGGCCGGGCACGAGGAGGGCATCGTGCTCCAGCAGGTCGATCAGTCCCTCGACGTCTTTTTCGGTGAGGGCGTACTTGCGTCTGAGGCGAGGGTAGTTCAGCGTGGATCGGACTTCAGCAATCAGGTCCGGCGAGGTAACCAGGATGTACTGCTGCTGGCGCCAGGCATCCACCACCCGTGCCGGCAAGCCAGCTTTGACCAGCAAGCTGCTGACCAAGACGTTGGTATCAAGGACCGCCTTCAGCACCGGCAGCCCTCACGGCAGAGATGGCCTCGGCTACGTCCTGCTCTACCTCTTCGGGGGGCAGTTCCGGCAGGCGGTCGCGAATACGGTCCAGCACTTCGATGCGCGCTTCCCGCTCCGCCATGAGCCGTTCGTACATCTCCACCGGGATCACGGCGACCATCGGCCGGCCGGAACGCTCCACGATCACCACTTGCTGGCCGTAGTGAACGCTGCCCAGAAGGTCAGCGAATTTGCTGCGTGCTTCTTTGGCCCCCATACGTACGATCATTTTCCTTCTCCCTATGCCACTCAAGTGTAACACGGAAATGACAACCTGTCAACTGTGTACATTATGCTACAAATGACAGCATTGGAGAGTGCGGCGCGTCCTTCGATACGGGCTTCGCCCTACTCAGGATGCGACCCCTTCGACTGGCCTCCGGGCAGGTGCGCGGTCGCTCGACCCTCCCGGAGGTTCGGAACCTCCGGGAGGGTTCTGTGTACGGTATTTGCGCTTCCAGACATCGTGGGGTAAAATCCCTCACAGCTCAGCGTCAACACGCCGAAGTGAAGAGGGGGAAGAAGAATGAAATCCTCGCGACTGCGCCACCTTGGGCTCTTGTTCGTCGTAGTTGTCATGACGGGCGGCTTGCTGGCCTGCGACCTCAGCGACCTCACCGACATCACCGGTGGTCCCTCCCAGCCCTCCACGCCCACCATCTCCATCACCGCCCCCACCAGCGGCGCGGAGTTCCAGGTGGGGCAGCAGGTCAACGTCCTCTCCTCGGCCAGCGACGCCAGGGGCATAACCAGGGTGGAGCTATACGTGGACGGCGTGCTCTATCGCACCGACCCCAGCCCCAACCCGAGTCCCAACGCCCTGGTCTCCCTTTCCCAGCCCTGGATAGCCGAGGTCCCCGGCACCCACACCCTCTCCGTCGTGGCCGTTAACCTGGACGGCGTGGAGAGCACTCCCTGGGCGGTGACCGTAAGGGTCGTGGGAGAAGCCGCCAGCCCTTCGTCCTCCCCCACCGCGGAAGGAGCTCCGCCCCCCGTGGTAACCGCGACCTACACGGTGACAGCGACCCTCACGGTGACCCCAACCCAGACGACTGCGCCGCCACCACCGCCCCCTACGGCCACTTTGCCGCCTCCCACTCCCACGGCCACTCTCAATCCTAACGCTCCCGTCATCAAGTACTTCCGGGCCAACGGCCAGAACCAGACTTACAATGCCATTCTCAACGAGAGCGTGATCCTCAGCTGGGAATGGGAACGTGTGCAGGCAGGCTATCTGGACCCAGGCAACGTGCCCCTGGTCTGCCCCGCCATGCCCTGCACCTTCATCGTAAAACCGCCGGCCACCACCACCTACACCCTCAGGGCCATCAACGCGGAGATCACGACGACGAAGTCGGTCACGGTCAAAATCGGGTAAGTCCGCGTTTCGCCCCCTCCCCTGTGGTGAGCATGTCGAACCATCAGTCCTCCCCCATCCAGGGGGAGGAGGTCAGCGCGGGACCACAGTCCCGCGCCTCTTAGCCTCAACTCGTGCCCGGTCCTCCCCCTGTGACTCCCCTCCCTGAATGGGAGGGGTTTGGGGGAGGGTGGAGAGAAACGCTCTACTCTCTCGCGCGCCCCTGGTCAGCCGTGCAGATTCGCGACCCCTTCGACCGGCCGCTCCTTCGATACGCTGCTTCGCAGCTACTCAGGATGCGTCCTCCCTGGCGCGCTCAGGGCAGGCCTCGACTCGGCTCAGGACAGGCTGCGGAGAGACTCGGCGCGTGCGGCAGGGTGGCACCGCCAGCCCGGAGCAGTCGTCGGTCGACCCTCCCGGAGGTTCTGAACCTCCGGGAGGGTTTTTCACCCTTCGACTCTGCTCAGGACGCGGCTCAGCATGAGCCCCCGAGGATGAGGGTTGCCACCCTCGGCCGCGTGAGCTACAATCTACCAGGTCGCCTTATCCGCACACTCAACGAAGGAGGAAAGAGAGAATGAACACCGCGCGACTTCGTTATCTGGCCCTGGTGCTGGTAGTGGCCCTTCTCGCGACCACCACCCTGGCCTGTGACCTCGGGGGAGGGCCCACCAAGCCCACGATCACCATCACCGCCCCCACCAGCGACGCCCAGTTCGAGGAAGGAGAGGAGGTCAACGTCCTCTCCTCGGCCAACGACGCTAAGGGCGTGACCAGGGTGGAGCTACTGGTGGACGGCGATCTCTACCGCACCGACTCCAGCCCCAGCGCCGAGGGCGAGAAGTCGCTAGCCATGGCCCAGACCTGGACGGCGGCCGACCCGGGGATGCACACCATCTCCGTCATCGCCTACAACGTGGACGGCGCGGCCAGCGAGCCCTGGGCGGTGACCATCGAGGTCGTGGGAGCCGGGGGAGTGGTCACGCCACCCACGCCTACCTCGCCGGGCGCGCCGCCGGCCCCGACGAACACACCGCCACCACCGGGGGCTACAGCGACCACGCCCCCGCCACCGACACAGACCGTACCTCCACCGCCGCCTACCGACACGCCCGGGACCGAGCTGCCGGACCTGGTACTGGACAGGCTGTCCATCAACCCCAGCGACCCGGATTGGGGCGAGTCCATCCAGGTGGCCGTGGACGTATTAAACGACGGCACAGCGCCCTCGGAACCCTACAGCGTACTCTTCAGATACGGCAGCGGCGACTTCGACGTCTGCGAGTGGAACCAGCCTGCCCTGCCCCCGGCGAACGGCGGGACCCTCCGTTGCACAGTGGATGCCGTCTACGTCTCCTTCACCACCGAGGCCACCGTAGACTGGCGGGACGCGGTGGACGAGAGCAACGAGGACAACAACAGCATGCAATTGGCTATCGAGGTTGCCCCCGCATCCCTACCCGACCTGTACATCAGCGACATCAGGCTGGAGCCAGAGTCGCCACAGCAGGGATCGCCCGTCCACGTGGGCGTCCGCATCCACAATGGAGGAACTGTCGAAGCCAGCGGATTCAGGGTGATCTGGAGAGCGGCGGGCCCGACGATCGGCTGCGAGTGGCCTGACCGTACTCTGGACGCCGGTGACGACCAGTGGCTCCAGTGTGAATACACCTACGGTGGGTGGAACCCCAACTACACCACCACCGGCGTGGTGGACGTTGACCTCGCCGTGGACGAGCTGAACGAGGACAACAACGAATACTCCGAGCCGGTCAACGTCCGGCCCGACTAGGCCTGCTGACCCAAGACTTGCACAAGTATGGGATGTGCCCCGGTTCCTCGGATGGCGGGCACATCCCTTCAACTGCATCGGCCGCGCAGATGTCCTGTCGGCAGTCAGCCGACCATCTGCTCATCGGTTACGGTTTGTTCCCCTTATCGACACGATCGACAACATTGAGGAGGAGGTAAGGAAATGTCGGACGAGAGAAAGGTTCGCTTTGGCTGGCTCAGGGTCATGTACGTGTGGACCATCTTGGGCGCGGGAGGGTTCGGCCTCATGGCACTCTTCGCTCCCGGCCTGATGGAATCCGCCATGGCATTCCCCGCTCAGGATCCGTTCTTGAGGGGGGTCCTCGGCAGCGTGTACGTAGCTTTCGGGATTCTGTCCATACTGGGGCTAAGATCGCCGCTCAAGTTCGTGCCAGTGCTCTTTCTTCAGCTCTGCTACAAGGCGATCTGGTTCATCGTGGTTCTCGTGCCCCGGTTGCTGGGCGGACAGTTTCCCCCGCACGCGATGGTGCTGGCCCTGGTATTCGCCACCTACGTCATCGGCGACCTGATCGCCATACCGTTTGGCCGGCTCTTCGCCAGGGAAGCGTAGCCTGACGCTGTGCACCCCGCCTCAGCGCTGCCATCGATCCGTGAGTTGAGGAAAAGATGATGAACGCAGAGGAAATCATCCACCTCCTGGGGCTACAGCCTCACCCGGAGGAGGGAGGGTTCTTCGCCGAGACCTACAAGTGCGAGGAGGGGATACCCAGGAAGGCCTTGCCCGAGAGGTATCACTCCAGAAGGTCCTTCGGCACGGCCATCTTCTATCTGCTCACCCCGGATACCTTCTCCCAACTGCACAGGCTGGAGTCCGACGAGATCTTCCACTTCTATCTGGGGGACCCCGTCACCATGCTCCAGTTACGCCCCGACGGAGACTCCCAACTGCTCATCCTGGGGCAGGACATCGCCGCGGGCCAGCGGCTTCAGGCGGTGGTGCCCAGAGGGACCTGGCAGGGCTCCTTCCTCAACGAGGGCGGCGAGTTCGCCCTGCTGGGGTGCACGGTGGCGCCGGGGTTCGAGTACGCGGACTATGAGACCGCCTCCAGGGCCGATCTGCTCAAGGAGTATCCCGAACAGAGCGATCTCATCGTGCGCCTGACCACCTACTAGACAAGGGATCTGCACCACAGCAAAGGGAATCAGCGCCCCATCATACCTGGCGGATGGCCCTCCGGGGCCGGGTCCCCGGCTGCCAGACTCGAACACCGGTGGACGGACCGAAAAGATCCCAAAGAGGGAGAGATGGAAGACAGCATCGTGATCAATCGCCCGGTGGAGGAGGTCTTCGCCTACCTGACGGACACCACCAACTGGTCCCGGTGGAACGAGGCCGTGGGGAACGTGGTGCAGACACCACCGGGCGCCATGGGGCTGGGTACCACCCTCCGGGGAGCCAGTGAGGTCATGGGCAGGACCATGCAGTGGAGCGGCCAGATTCTCGAGTACGAGCCGAACAACAAGGTGGTCCAGAAGATGCACGTGGGACCCGCGGAGATCCAGGCCAGTTGGATCTTTCAGCCGGTGGAGGGAGGGACCAGGCTCACCATGCGCTCCGAGGGCGAAACCGGCGGCCCCTTCAGCATTGCTGGCCCTCTAATAGACCGGCTGGTGAAGAAGCAGTTGGAGGAAAACCTGGCCCGCCTGAAGGCCGTACTGGAAGGGTAGACGTCTGGTCACCCCCTCCTGCGTTCTCCCCCGTTCGCCGAAGGATGGATTCCTCGGGTCGTGGCGCACAATTCAGAATCGAGCGGCGGTTTTCCTGACCGCGACTACTCCCGACCCCTCTGACCGTCACTCCGCATCCCGAGGGGTGTCCTCAGCCTGTTCAGGCAAACACCTCTGTATGATCTAGACACCCACCACGAGATACGGTATACTAAAGCATCGATCAGTTCCCCTTCCGACAGAGGACAGGTAGTTCGTGGACGGCAAGGCCATCGAGAGATTCACCTATACCCAGTATGACGGGGACGAGAGCAGGCAGGTAGAGCGGCCCGTGGTCCGGGAAGCCCCCTGGACCATCCACGTCAATGGCCAGGAACTCGTCACCCTCCTGTGCACTCCCGACAAGTTGAACTTCCTGGTACTGGGCTTCCTCGTCGCTGAGGGGGTGATTGAAGGTCTGGATGACGTGCTGCTGTTGCAGGTATGCGAGGACCAGGAAGGGGTCATCGACGTCAAGCTGAACGGACCGGAGCCCTCTCCGCGCGGGCGTCCCTTGCTCCTCTCAGGGTGTGGCCGTGGCATCACCTTCGACGACCTCTCAGGAAGCCAGCACAAGATCGAATCCTCGCTCCAGGTATCAGCACCACAGATAGCCCGGCTGATGCGAGAGCTTCGCAGCCAGTCCCCCATCCATCGAGCCGCCGGGGGGACGCATGCGTCGGCCCTCTCCGACGGCGAGCGCCTGCTGGTGGTGGCCGAGGACGTAGGAAGGCACAATACCCTGGACAAGATCAGAGGCGAATGTCTGTTCCACGGCATCCCCACCAAAGATCGGCTTCTGCTGACCACGGGGCGTATCTCCTCAGAGATGGTGAGCAAGGCCGCGAAGATGGAGGTGCCCATCGTCGCCTCTCGGAGCACTCCGACAGACCTGGCGTTGAACCTCGCTCGCGACTGGCAGATGACCATCGTCGGCTACGTGCGTAGCGGCAAGATGAACCTCTACAGCAGGCCGGACCGCGTCCTCAACCGCTAGTACACGCTCCATTTTCGCCAAGGAGAGCCGATCTGTGAACTCTCTCACTTGACAAATACCAGGGCGCAGCGTATAATGACTACAAATTGATAACTGGTGTTATCCGAGAGTTCATGGCAATGAGACCTGTAGAGCAGCTTTGTGAGGTCCTGCGGGAACACGGCCTGAAGGTCACGCCCCAGCGGCGACTGATCTTCGAAGCGCTGTACGATGGCCTAGACCATCCGTCAGCAGACGACATCTATCACGCTGTTAAAGGGGCCATGCCTGACATGTCGTTGGCCACAGTATATCATACCATCAACGACCTGGTGACCATGGGTGAGTTGGTGGAGCTGGATCTGGGAGAAGGCAAGAGCCGCTACGACCCCCTCACCAGCGAGCACCCTCACCTCGTTTGTCTGGGCTGCCGAAAGGTGGAAGATATTGCGCGGGACCTCGACTGTGTTCAGCTCCTACCCGAAGAGATGAATGGATACCAAGTCGAGCGCTGCGACGTGGTGTTTTACGGACGCTGCCCCGACTGCCAGTCGTAGAGTCCGTGGCAAAAACGTCGCTTCAACACTCAACAAGAAAGGAGATCATCATGGAGAAGTGGGAATGTCTGGTCTGTGGATACATCTATGATCCGGCGGTGGGAGATCCCGATAACGGTGTGTCCGCTGGCACGCGCTTCGAGGACCTCCCCGACGACTGGGTGTGCCCCGAGTGCGGTGCCGAGAAGAACATGTTCGAGAAACTGGAAGAGTAGGTATGAAGCCCATAGAGATGAAGGAGGGCATCTACTGGATCGGAGCGCTGGATCCTGGTCTGCGGCTGTTCGACGTCCTCTTCCCCACCGAGGGTGGCACGACCTACAACTCCTACCTGGTCATGGGGGAGAAGGTCGCCGTCGTGGACACGGCCAAGGGACGCTGCTACGACCAGTTCCTTGCCAACCTAACCTCCCTGGTCGCGCCTGAGGACGTTGACTACATCGTCTGCAACCACATGGAGCCCGATCATTCCGGATCGCTGGGCGCGTTCCTCCGAGAGGCGACGAACGCCCAGGTGGTGGTCTCCCGCACCGGTGAGCACTTTGTGCGCAACCTCCTCAACGCCGACGTGGGGCCTCTCAAGATGGGCGATGGCGACGCCCTGGATCTGGGGGGCAAGACCCTGCA
>Ga0315274_10005795_pt1 | contig 18051 bp, 11 predicted proteins | sample YL17G02_20_MG_FD_203700 | JGI IMG/M metagenome (GOLD analysis project Ga0315274, IMG submission 203700) | Sediment microbial communities from Yellowstone Lake, YNP, Wyoming, USA - YL17G02_20 | ecosystem: Environmental > Aquatic > Freshwater > Lake > Sediment | place: USA: Wyoming | collected...
GCGCATCATCTGCCCGTATGGAATGGCGCACACAGCGAGGGGTCTCCTTTCGCGGGGGGAAGAGTGGTTTGCCAACCGTCTTCTACCCCAGGAGGCCTCTCAATGTCTGCGCTTTTCGGATTCCAGGCTCCTTTCTCGCGGACCGGGCCGCCTGCGGCGGCGAGGCCAGATCCGGCCCAGTTGGCTCAGACCCCGCAGCCCCAAACACCGCAGCCCCCGAACCGGGGGCGGGTCAACATGCGCCTGAGCTGTCCCGCTTTTGAGCGCGGCGGACTATGTCGTGCACCCCGTGGCGGCGCAGCGCACGTCTGGTTATCTCATCCCGTACTTCTGCATCTTGTTGTGGAGACTCTTGCGACTAATTCCGAGCGCGTCCGCCGCCTCCTGTCGGCCGTGGGACCGCCGCAACGCTTCGGCGATCAGCCTGCGCTCGGTCGCTTCGACGGCGTTCTCCACGTGTCGGGGCATGGGGACGGAGAGGTCAACCCGGTCGTCCCCGCGATCGGCCGACGGCGCGGGCTGCACGGCGCCGCAAAGGCTGGGAGGCAGGTCCTCGATCCGAATCATGGCCCCGGAAGCCATGATCAGGGCCCGCTGGATGACGTTCTCCAACTCGCGGATGTTGCCCGGCCAGGGGTGCTCGAGGAATCGATCCATGACCTTCTGGTCCACGCCCCGCACGTTCTTGCCCAGACGCCTGTTGTACTCGCGGATGAAAGTGTCGACCAGGAGAGGCAGGTCCGCGAGGCGCTGACGCAGGGGGGGGAGCTCGATGCTGATGACGTTGATGCGGAAATAGAGGTCCTCGCGGAAACGCCTGGCGGCCACCTCTTGCGCCAGGTTCTTGTTCGTGGCGGTGACCAAGCGGGCGTCGATCCTGACCGCGGACGCGCCCCCGACGCGTTGGATCTCCCCTTCCTGAACGGCGCGCAGGATCTTGGCCTGAAGCGACAAAGGCATTTCCCCAATCTCGTCGAGGAAAAGGGTCCCGCCGTGCGCTTGCTCAAACCGGCCTTGGTGGGCGCCGACGGCGCCCGTGAAAGCGCCTTTCTCGTGGCCAAAGAGTTCGCTCTCCAGCAGGGATTCGGGAATGGCGGCGCAGTTGACTTTGACCATGGGTCCGCGCGCCCGGGGGCCGCGGCTGTGGATGGCCTCCGAGACGAGTTCTTTGCCCGTGCCGCTCTCGCCGGTGATGAGGACCGGCACGTCGTTGCCAATGACGCGCTGCATAACGCTGAACACCTTGGCCATGGCATCGCTGACGCCGATGATCTCGTGGAAGTGGGCTTGACCCGAGACTCTCGCCTCCAGATCCCGAACCTGATTCAGCAGGAGCTTCTTCTCCAGGGCCCGTTGGATCGTGATTCGCAGCTCCTGGACCTCGAAGGGCTTGGTGAAATAGTCGTAGGCGCCCTCGCGCATGGCCTCCAGGGCGAGCTCCGGCGTTCCGTAGGCGGTGATCACGAGGACAATGAGATCGGGATCGATGCCGCGCGCCTCGCGCAGAACGTCCATGCCGCTCATTCCCGGCATGTTGATGTCAAGGATGGCCAGGTCGAACCGCCTGTTGCGCAGTTCCTTCAGGGCCTTCAGTCCGTCGTCCGCCTCGGAAACGTGATAGCCGAGATTGCCGATCAGCTCCGTGAGGACGAACCGCATGCCCTCTTCGTCATCCGCAATCAGCACCTGCAGGGGCGTCAGAGACATGAGGCGCGTTTCCTTCAGTCGGGACCTTCGGCGGCCTGACCCTCCACGGGGTCGCACGCGGCGGTTGCGCCTCAGCGGCGGCGGGCCGCCGCCGCTGAGGAGGGCGCCGGCAGGGCGCGTTCCGTCCCGCTCTGGGCGCCTGGAGACGGCGTCGCGAGCGGCTCCTGCGGCGCCACGTGGCGGAAAACGAAATGGAAACGGACTTGGCCGTCTTCGCTGAAGGCCTTGAGCACGCCGTGGTTTTGCGAGACGATCTGGTAGGCGATGGCCAATCCCAAGCCCGTGCCGCCTTGCTTCGTGGAGAAGAAGGGCTCGAAAATCCTGTTTAGGTTTTCCTGGGGAATCGACGACCCCGTGTTTATCACGTCCAGCGTCACGGGGGAGGCGAAATGATTGACGAGCGCGCCGGTCCTGACGCGGAGAGTGGCGCCCGAGGCCGTGTGCTCGAAAGCGTTCACCAGAACATTGGTGATGGCCCGCATGACGCGGTCTTTCTGAACGACTACCGGCGCCAGCCCCTTCGCGTATTCCTCGATCACCTTCTTGCCCGACTTCTGCTCTTCGCTGATGCCCCGCACGGTCGCTTGCACCGCTTCAGATACGACGGCGTTGAGGTCAAAGATCCCCTCTCTGCCCGTGGGGGAACGCGAGAAGTCGTAGAGTTCGCGCACCAATCCGTCGAGCCGGTCCACCTCGCGAACGATCCGCTGGAGGTAGGGACGGCACTCGTCGCGATCGCCGATCTTCTCACCGAGGAGCTGGGCCGTTCCCTTGAGAGCCCCGAGAGGGTTGCGCAGTTCGTGGGACAAGCCGAAAGAGAACGTTCCAAGGGCGGCCAGATGATCGGTGCGCGAGAAGAGCTGGCTGAGGTGCTCAATCCGGTCCGCGTCTCTGAAATGGAAGATCGTGGCGAGCGGTTCGCCCTTCTGGTTGCGGACCACGCAACAGTCGACCGACAGAGTGTTCTCGTCGGGCGCCTGACCCTCGAGGTCGACTTCCGACGACGGCGCGGGGGGGGCTTCTTTGGCTCTCTTTCGGCAATACTCCATGAAAGTGGGTGCCAGGTCCGGGTAGGCGCGCCGGATCTCGTCGAGAGTCTTGCCAAGCAGTTTCTCCGGGTCCGCGCCGAGGATCGTTTGGCCCGAGGGGCTGATGGAGCTCACCCGCCCCTCGGCGTCGACAACGAGGAGACCCGTCTCGATCCCTTCGCTGAGAAAGGTGTCACGGGTCTCGATCATGGAGTTGATGAAGTCGACCATCGAGTTGAAGCTCTTGCCGAGTTGGTCGATCTCGAAGCCGCCTCCCCGGATCCGCACGTTCTGCTTGATCTCGCCTCGCGCGATGCGGGCGACCGCGTCGGCCACCATGCGGATGGGGCGCAGGATGGTCCACACCAGCGCCAAGCCGCTGATCAGGCCCAGCAGCGCGAAGATCAGGAGTATCGTCAGCGCCTTCTCCAGTACGCCGGAGACCAAACCCCGCAGATCGCTCGACCCGACCCCCTGCGCCCCGGTCTCATCCATCTTGACCGCCAGCCCGTCGATACGAGTCACTAGGTCCAGCGATACGGCGTAGTAGGCCACCCCCATGCTGATCACCAAGAGCGTAACGATCGCGGGAATAGAGATGATCATGCGCACGTCCCAGCGGGTCGGCTTTCCCGGCTCGGACTCGGTCCGCGTTCGCTCGCCCACTCGGGAGGGGATTGGAGAATCCACGGCTCAGCTGTCCTTTGTCGGACGGACGGCAGATGCAGAACGCGGAGCGGCCATGCTCTGGCGCCGGCCTGACGAGGGGGCCCTCTGTCCGGAGCCCCGGCGCAGGGACGCTCGCCCGTCTCGACGTGAGTATAGGACAGGCGGCCTGCGGCAACAACGAATTTCTCCCGTTCCATGGCCGACCGAGCGAATGGACTGTCGTCAAATCCCTTGATAATTCCGGGTCGGTCCTCTAGAGAATCGGACAGCATGGAGTCTTGATTTGAGCGCCTTGGCGAAGAAACAATCCCTGATCGTGGCCGGCTTTCTGTCTCTGGCTTCCCTGGCCGTCCTCCTTGCCCATCCCCTGGGAGGCGCGTGTCTGGCCGGCGCCTTGGCGCTTCTCCTGGCCCTGCTTTTCGTTCCGATCGACTACAGGGCCGGCGTGCTATGCCTGGTGGGGGCCTGCTTTGTCAGCGGCCTCAAGCCCGTTGCCCCCAGCGAGTTTCTCCTCCTTGCCTTCGATCTGTTGCTCTACGGCTTTGTCTTCTTCGCGGCGCTAGACCGGCTCGTCCGGGGCGAAGCGCTTCTCGGGGGCCCCGGCGCCGGCGCAATCCGCCTGTCGGCGTTCCTGGCCCTAGCGTTCTTCCTGATCTCGCTTCTGGAGATCCTCAATCCGAACGTGCCGGATCTGCAGTTCGCTCTGAGGGGATTCCGGAAAACCGCATTCACCATCGTCGGCTTTTTTGCGGCCCTATGGCTTTTCCGCGCCCCCAGCGATCTGCGGGCCGCCTGGAAGGCGCTGGGCTTCGCCGGGCTTCCCGTCTGCGCGTACGGCGTCAAACAGATCTTCTTCTTCTCATCCTATGACCACCGGATGCTCGACATGATGAGGGCCGACGTCTATACGATGCAGTTCGAAGGATTCCGCGCCTTTTCCATCCTCTCCGGTCCCTTTCACTTGGGGATGTTCGGCTGCGTGGTCGCCGTTGTTGCGCTTTACTTCATGAGGGAGGGGCGGAAGTCCTTCTGGGCGGTCCTCTACGTGCTCGCCTTCGCCTGCGTCGCGGCGGCGAAAACGCGGACGAACCTTCTCGTCTTCTTCGTCGTGTCCCTTCTCTACATCCTCCTGACGACCGACAACGCCATCAGGCTGATCCGCAACTGGACGCTGGTTGTCCTGTTCCTTGTTCCTCTCCTGCTTGCTGGGTACGTGGCTCGGGTCGAAGGGTTCCGGCGCCTGATCATCAGCTTCGCGCGCATGCCCGAGGATGAAAGACTCCTCGGGCGCTTCGAGACCTACCCCGCGATGTGGCAGGCCATCTGGGACAACCCCTTCCTTGGGTACGGCATGGGGAGCGCGGGCGACACGCTCGAGACCGAACTGGGCCTCGTGCACTTCACCACGCACAATCTCTTGCTCAAGGTTCTCATCGAAACCGGCGTCTTCGGCGCGCTCTCGTTTCTCGGTTTGCTGATTGCTTCTTTTTGTCTCTATCTGCGGATCAGGTGGAACAGAAGGCGGGCTCCCGAGACGCATAGGCTGGCGGCTCTACACCTGGGCGTCATCGTCGTGGTCTTGGTGAACGGACTGGTTGGATCAGGGATCGAGGCCTATCCCGTAAATCTGTTCTTCTGGTTCGCCATCGGCGGAATGCTCTCTCTCGGCGCTTGGATCCCGGACGGGGAGGAGCGGTCCGCGGCGCGGACTCGGTAGCCGCGAGACAACGCGATGCAGCCCCGTTGGGTGGTTTCCGCCAGGAAAGCGATTCAGGGGAGCGACGCGGCGGGACGAGCCGATGGATCGAGCGGATTCTTCGAGTGGGCGGGGCGGGGGAGACGCACCATGATCGTCGAGTCGGAAATCGTGACGAGGTGCATTCTCTGCAATGGCACGCGGCTTCGGCCCCTGGCGCTGACGCTGCGCCCGGGTCTGCCGCACTTCTGCCGCGTGCGGTGCCGGGACTGTGGGTTGGTGATAAGTTCGCCGATGGCGTCGCAGGAGACGTTGAACAGGTACTACGCCGATTACTTCACGACCGGCTGCCACGCGGATCAGACGTGTGGGGAAACTTACGAACGCCGGCTGCGGGCGGGCCAAAGGGCGGTGCGGGAGATCCAGGAATACGTGCGCGCTGGACGCTTTCTGGACGTTGGGTGTGGAGCGGGGCACGTGTGCAAGGCGGCCGAAGACTCCGGTTTCGAGAGCCACGGCGTCGATCTGTCCGAGAGCGGCATCGAATTCGCGAAGCGCCACTTCGGCCTGAAGAGGGTGGCGTGCGGCCAGCTCGCCGACGTCGGGTTCGCCGCCGGCATGTTTGACGTGGTCCACTGCTGGCACCTCCTCGAACACGTCAGGGATCCCGTGGCGCTCATCGGCGAGATCCGCCGGATTCTTGTCCCCGGCGGCTACTTATACTGGGGGACTGACAACCATCGGTCCAGCGGGTACACTCTCCTGCGGTTGTTCTCCTTTCTCACTATGCGCTTTCCCCCGATCTACGACGGGATCGAGCACACCTACGGTTTCAACCCAGCCACGATAGGGAGACTCCTTGAAGCCCACGGTTTTCGTTCCCTGTCTGTCCGAACTTACCCCGATCCTTTCCGTGCCGGAGAGATTCTTCGCGACGCTCGCGAGACCGGAATCGGCAAAGCCGTAAGGACTTTCGCGCAGTCGGTCTTTCGCATCAAGATGAGGGGCGTCGCCCAGAGGAAGGCGTAGGGGAGAATCCGCGGGAACCGCCGGCCCGCCCCCCGGGCGCTACTGCTCGGTCTCCAAGCAGGGCCGACACTGGAGACACTGCCAGAAAGCGCGGAAGGCGAACTTCCACAGCCCCCATTTCACAATCGACGCTTTCCCCGTCTTGCGCCCTTCGTGCGGGACGGGATGGTTGAGGATGCGCAGCCCCGCGCGGGCGAGGGCCCCGGAGATCAGGATGTTGGGCGTCAGGGCGTCGTCGGGAATCTGCTCGATGATCCGGGCGAGCAGGGGCGAGCGCATGAGCCGGTAGGGCGTGTTCACGTCCCGCACCCCCGAACCGAAGAAAAGACGGACCGTCCAGGCCGAAACGGCGCTGATGAACTTCCGGTCGAGCGTCTGAGTCCGGTTCTGGCGGAACCCGAAGAGGGCGTCGTATTCCTCGCGCCTCTCCCAGAGCTCGCGGAAGTGCACGGGCTTCATCTCGTTGTCGCTGTCGGTCTGGAAGACCCACGGCGCGCGCTCGACCGCGAGACGGTAGCCCCGCAGGATCGTCGGGCCATGGCCGCTGTTCGGCTTGTTGACGATCTCGATCCGCTCGTCGTCGCGAAACGCTTCCAACTGCTCGGCGGTGCCGTCTTTCGAGCCGTCGTTGAGGACGATCATCTGGAACGAGATCCCCAGGCGGGAGAACTCGTCGCGCCAGGAACGAATCACCTCGCCGATGCACGCCTCCTCGTTGTGGACGGGCATGACGAGAGCGAGGGAGAACCGCCAAGGATCATCGTGACTCATGGTCGCGCCCCGGGGCGCAAAGCCGCCGCAAAAGAGGGAGGTCTCCATTCCCCCAGAGAATAGACCCGGGACCGGGGAAGTCAAGGGCCAATGAAGAGAGGCCGTCCGAGAAGCCAGGCCATGGCGAGAAGGGGGCGCTGAGGCTGGGGACCTGGGAGAGCGCTTCCCGCGAGACCGGAGACACGCCGGAGACCGAATCCGCGCGAGTCAAATGGTTCCCATGTTTCCTGCGCAGGCAAACCCCCTCTGACGGAGGCTGGGAGACCTGCGTCCCCCCAATCTCCCGGGTCGCGACCTTCCATGGCAAGGGCGCAGGACGCATTGCGGGGTCTTCCGCAACTCTGTCGTCCCGGGATTGCTCGAGGGCCGGACGGACAGGGCGCTCGGCGCACGCGATCCGGGGTTTCATGCGGGGGGCAAAATGTCTTGACTTCCTACACCTCGTTCGATAGGTTGCCGCTGTGTTGAACGGCGAGCCTGCCTCAGAGGGCCTGGCAGGGAGAAGAATGGGTGATTAGCTCAGCCGGCTAGAGTACTGCCTTGACATGGCAGGGGTCGCAGGTTCAAGTCCTGCATCACCCACCATTGATTTCAAAGGACTTGGGGAACATCCTTCTTACAGATATTCTCCTTTTCACACTGTGATTTTGTAGTGTGAGGATTCAGAACCAGCGGCAATCGCAACACCAGGGCAACCGTCTGACTCGCGTCAACGTAGCGCTCAGTCATGGAAACCCGGCTGTGTCCCATCGCTTTTTTCAGAATGAACGCCGGAAGCCCGTTTTGCGCATGGGCCGTCCCGTAGGTGTGCCGGAAGGAGTGCGTCCGAAGGGCCTCTCCCATCTCGTTGGTCTTTGGGATCCCTGCCCGTTTCAACGTCGCGTTGAGGTTCCTGGCAGTGCTCGTGCTCGGCGGGAAGACGTATCGCCCCGGCGTCCGCGCCAGTACTCTGAGTCCGGCGACCCTATCTGGAACCCCCCGCACGGGTCCGCACGAGCGTGAGCGGCACGTTGCCGGGAAGATGGACCGTGACCTCCTGGCCGTCCCCGCCCGGAATCGGCGCCGGACTGGGGCCGCCCCCCGTGAAGAACTCCTCCAGCCGCGCGGTGAACTCCTGCGAGCCGCCGAAGAGGTCAATCACGTCGTCGGTCGTTCGGCGGCCGGAGTCGAGTTCGGCGGTCCAGTAGGCGAGCTCCGCCTCGTTCGGGAAACGGCCGAGAAACGCGCGATAGAAGCGCTCGACACAGTCAGCGGTTGTCGGCTGTTTGCCCAGAAACTCCGCAGAGACGATCACCTCGCGCGCCATCTGTTTGGCCTGGGCGCGAACGGCTTCGATCCCGCTCCTTTTTCTTGTGGCCCCGTCAGTAAGCGCAGCGACGGCGCCCCCGCCGGGGTCGCTCTCCTGGATCGCGTCGACCGCGTCGATTGCCACAGCCGAGGGCGGCTGTGCCACAAGGGCGCCTCCCGCCGTCACAGCCGAGGGCACCTGTGCCACAAAAGATTGTTCGGCGTAAGCGGCGTCAAAGAGACCCGAGGCGTATTCGAGGCCGCTTTGGTCGACGAGGCGGTCGAGGAGACCGATGTACATGGTCGTCACGAAGTTGCGCGTCGGATTGCCCTGCAGACCCGGGTACATCGCCGCGATGCGGTTCGCAAACTCCTCGGACTCCGAGAACACCGTTACCACCTGCGAGCGGTTCCATGTCCCGCCGAGCCAGTTATCGAGTTCGGTTTGACTCGGCGCCCGACTCAGGAAAACCTGGTAGCAGTCGGTGATGAACTCGGAGTCGGTGCGATTGCGGGCGGCGTACTCCTCGGACAGAAAGAACAGCCGCGCCATCTCGCGGGCAACCAAGCGGACGTCGATGTCAAAACTCACCGCATAGTCAAAGTAGCCAGTCTGCCACGCGTCGACGGCGCCCACCTCAGCAGGGCGGCCGAGAATCGACTCGTAAAATGAGTTGGCCAGATCCCGGAAGGGCAACGCAAAGTCCGGCGTCACACAATGCCAAACATCATTCAGGTAGACAGGGCCAGCGAAGCCGCCACCGGTAAAGCCGCCAATCACCCACAGTTTGTCTTGAAAGACCAGAGAGGTATGGGAAGAACGGTAGGACCACGGCGCCTCGTCCGTGGCCCTCCTCCAAGTAACGCCATCTTCTGAAGACCAGATATCTCTCTGGCCGTTGGCGAAATCCGGGCCAAGAAACCGTCCCACGCCATTGACGACCCAGATTCTGTCCGCAAACACAACGGAGGTATGCCCCGAACGGGGCTCCCAAACCGCATCGCTTGTTGCCAAAGTCCAATCTGCACCATCCGCTGAATACCAGACATCATTCTTCGGCTCACGTTGCGAAGGATCGTACCTAAGATCTGTGCCGCCCATCACCCACATTTTGCCTCCCATGACGACCGACGTGTGATCGGCGCGTCCCGACCATGGGGCCGCGCCCGTCACCTGGATCCATGTTCTGCCGTCCGACGACGACCAGACGTCGTTCCTGTCGCTTCCGCCGATCACCCACATTTTGTTGTCGAAAACTGCCGAAGTGTGCCCAGACCGCCCAGACCACTCTGCCGAAGCTGTCGCCTGTGTCCAGCTTGTCCCGTCTGATGAGTACCAGACTTCACTATCGCCACCACCCAGAACCCACATCTTGTTGTCGAAAACCACCGACGTGTGACCCGAGCGCGCAGACCACTCCGCCGAGGCCGTCGTCTGCGTCCAGTTCGTGCCATCGGTTGAATACCAGACATCGTTCGCAGCTCGCCTGCGAACGTCCAAGCCACCCAGAACCCACATCTTGCCGTGAAAAATGGCCGAAGCATGCAAGCACCGTGGGGACCAGTGGCCCGCAGCCCTCGCGTCGATCCACTCAGCCTCCGAACCCGCGACCGCCCTCTGCCCAGCCAAGACGCAACAGGCGGCGAAGGCTCCACACCAGCTCAAGATCCTGATCCTGAGGAGCCATCCTCGACACACGTCCTTCCACGCTCTGCCTCGCATATCGCTCGTCCTCCGTTCTCAGAATCCTAACGCCTCTGCTGAAGGAGCGCCAAACCATTTCGCGTCGAGCCATTTCGACCGGCAATCCCTACTGCAACTCACTGTCATTTTCAGAGAGGTCGCCCCAAAGCTTGAGATTCCCATTCTTGTCGATGACAGCAACCGCCGAACCCTCCTCGTAGCGCACGACGAAGATATTGTCGGCCGACTCCCCGGGGATCGTGTTCTCACTTAACGAGCCTTTGATCTCCATTTTGCCGCCGTTCTCACCAGATGTCGTGTCGATATATGCAACAACCGTGGAACCGTCCTTCACGACGAAAGCGTCGGCACCGGGCGTAATGCTCGACACCCCGGTGGTTAGACTGTCTTTCAGTGCGAGTCTTCCCGTATCTTCGAAAACGGCAACCGGATCGCCTGAAGTATTCTTGATGATGACTCCTTCTCCGGTGCCATTCCTGATGTTCACGGCCTGACACGCTTTTTCCAGATTGATCTCATCCTCCGCCAGGTAATAGAGGTTAACGGCCGCCTGCATCAGCGTTGAGTATAGATCGTGGTAATCCGCACCGGATGTTAAGAGCTCTTGGACTTCGTAGAACAAAGCGGCAGTATCGCTGATTCCCATGCCTGCTACTGTGTAACCATTGAAGCTGTCACCGTCCGTCAAGAGATAGCAAAGCTTGTTGCCCACACTGCTGTTAGTGTGAACTCCCCCGTAGTCATTGGAGGGGAGCGGTGTTGGGGCAAGGGGGTGCCAATAATCTGGATGTTCGTAGCGGTCAGGGTAAGGAATGTCACGATCGTCCTCAAGTGACGGTGGATCCGCCATGTCGCGGAAAGGCTCACCCCCGGCCCAAGTATGAACATCCTCACCGAGTTGCCATCTATACTCGGTCGTCTCTCTCATACCATCATGATCATATGAAAGATCGATCCATTCTCCCCACATGTCCGAAAACGACTCGTTGATGGCGCCAGATTCATTGGCGTAGATTAGGTTGGACATATGCTGAGTCACGCCGTGCGTGAACTCGTGTCCAAGCACGTCATCCCAGAGAACATAGGATCCCATCACGATCTCCTCAGTCTCCGTATCCCACCAGGCATCCTCTCTTTCCCACGAGAGATAGCCATATCGGACGGTCATGGTAATCGTCCCACCGTCATCGTCATAGCTATCCCGACCACCGTTTATCGTGAAGAACTCGTGGGTCTCGTCCGCCAGATCCCATGCTAGGTTCACGGCAGCTGGCGGCGTTGGTGTGGGATTCGGTCCAGGTGGATCGACATTATCTGACCGTTCAAATGTTCTCGAGGTCAGGTTGCTGGTATCATGAGCGTCATATATGTTGCGGCTCAGCGCCCTATGGATCACTGGGACACGCAAACAGACTGTCCCGCTATGCGCATCAACGAGCACGCGTTCACCTATGCTTTGACCCACACTGTCCCTGACAGTCGTTACCCAAACCAGCCGAGTGCGCCCAGCTAATCCGAGAACAGGCGGCTCATAGATCATCAATTCGGGTGACGACGCGGCAAAGCTGGTCAGAGCATCTTCGCGAGCAACGTCTGAGAAGAGCTGGATGGCCCTCTGTCCGGCTTCCTCTCTGGTGATCGTTGGCGCGAGCGTGAGCGTTCTGCTGTCCAGCACCGAGGTATCTCTCATCACGTCGCTCAACACGCAGCTGACTCGACCACTGCTATCGACCTGCACCGTCATCTGCGCGCCGAAAACCTGTAGGTCTCGGTACTTCTGCTGCAGGCGAACAAAAGAGCGAGACTCTTTTGCCCTGGTACGTACGACGTCAAAGCGAACTTCCGGGCTGGGATTGACGATAACATCAGCCCAGTCCGTGAGAAACCTACGGGCAACAGCCTCGGGATCGTCACGCCTCACACCTGTAACTGGAAAGCCGTGGTCCGCTGAAGGAGACCCAAGAAACCGGACGTATCCATCGGCGGTCTTGGCGATACGAGGCGACTTGGCGGTAGCCGGTCCACTGATCGAATCCAAGAGCTCCGCGGTCCTCTCCTTGCGGTATTGAAGGGGGGGCTGTCCCGGTACTTGAGCATGCACCAGACCCCCAAGCAGAGATACCACCGCGACGACAGGCCAGAACGCTCCTCTACAGATTCCTGAATTCCCCCGGGCGCCCTGAGACCCCATAGTAGGGGTGCAAAAGAGGATCGTCAGGGCCCTGAAAGTGAGTTTATGCGATTCTGTGCGCTTCATCGGTGATTGCTCCTTTCGGTCCGACCTGATGGCGCAAGCCGCGTCTTGTGCTGAGACAACCTAACAGGCGGCGGTGTGACGCTAGGAGGCAGACTGCCCCCAGCGCATATAGCGGAAAAGCCAGGTGCTTCAAGTTGCCAGATCTCTTCATTTCGCACGCGCTCTCTCTCCTGCAAGGTTGCCGCCCCTCGGAACGAGCCGCACGCCGCGGGGAGCGGCCCGCCTCAGGCCGCGGGGGGAAACCTCCGGAAGCGGGACGAAGGTCCCGCACTCCAAAGGGGCGACGCCATCGCGCGCCCAGGCCCGCCTCCAGGGCTTCGGAAACGGCCCGTTTCATTCTTCCCGCACGGGTCCCCCCCACGGGAGGCTCACTGCCCGTCCGCGACGGGGGCCGACATCACGACCTGCCCCAAGGCGGCTTTCAGGGCGGCCACATCGGCCTCGAGCGCGCGGATCCGCCCCTCCTGCGCGGAAATGTGCGCCTCCTGATCGAGGATGACGGCCTTGGCCTCTTTGAGCGCCGCCGTGTTGCACGAGATGATATGGCTCAGGCGCACGACGGGGGTCGTCAGTTTGAGCGACTTGGGAAGGTCCTCGGCGATGAACCCCCTGTAGTGCTGGTCCGGCGGCACGGACCCGTCCGGGGCGACGTCCTGCTTGAACACGTACGAGACCGGCGTCAGAACGTCCAAGTCCGACCACGCCTGGGCAGTAGAGATCTCGGTGATGGACGTTTTGAGGTCGCGGGAGGAGGTCTCGATGAACGATGGCGCCCGGACGTCGAAGGTGAAACTGAAATCACCGGAGACGTCCTCGTAGACGAGATTTGCCGGGGGAACGGATTCTCCGTCGCCCGGTTTGAACGTGATGGTCATGTAAGTGTAGGGGTAAGGGTCAAAGGTTATCTTTTGCCCAATCTTCAACTCGCCATCCACCACGACGCTTCCCGCGACGTCCAAGAGGGCGCTCGGGCTGGAGGTTCCCGTGCCGATCCCGACGTACCCGTTCGAGGCGACGCGTACCTTGGCCTGGTTGTTTATCATGAGATAGATGTCTTTGCCGCTTGCGGCGTTCAGCAGCGTTGTCCCAAGGTGATGTTGCAGCAAGGCATAAGAGCCCTGGGCTGTCTTGAAGTTCGAGTGCACAAAAGCGGCGTACTCGCTGCTCGTGTCCCAGACGCCGACGTACGCGTTTGCGATGTGCGCGCCGTCGCCGGGGTAGGGCGTAGGGCTTGTCGAGACGTGAAGTTTGTCTTGCGGGTCGGACGTGTCGATCCCTAAACTGCCCCCATCGACGATGAGGTCCCCTTGCGCCGTTACGCTGTACCCGGCCTCGGCGCACCGGCCTCCAAAACCCCCAAAGACGCACGCCAATACTAACACGGATGCCAACACCTTCGAGGTTCGACACATTTCGCGTTCCCTCCTTCCCGTACGGAATAAGACAAACCGCGCTAACTTAAACCGAGGATACCCCCCCCGCCGGGGGCTTGTCAAGAAGAAAATGCAGCATGTCAAGAAAAAAATGCAGAAAAAAATGCAGTAAGAAGGACAGGATCCCGCGCTCCGCTCAAGGCCGGGCGCTCTTCTCCCCAGATCCTTCCCGAATCGCTTGCTGGGCGCGCCAGGCGGCTTCGCGGTTGGCATAGACTCCCAGTTGGCTCACGAAAGGGTCCGTCGACGCCATCCGGTCGAGTGCGGGGAGCGCCCGCGCGTCGCCGATCTCGGCAAGGGCATGGGCCGCCGACAGCCTTCGAGAGGGCTCCTGACTTGTCTCCACACAAGCGATGAGCAAGGGAGCCGCTTCCTTGATTCGGAGGATTCGGGCGACCGCGACGGCGCCTTGCCACCAACGTCCGAACTCCGATTCGGGGTCCGAGCGCAGACAGCCAACCACGGCTTGCGCGATCGCTTCCCTCTTGGACGGGGCGACGTAGCGCTGAAGCATCGCGTCGTTGTCGAGGAAGAGCGACTCGAAGGCGGAAAGGCACTGCCCGCGGAAAGACCCGTCGGGCGAATCCAGGCCCGCGAGAACCCTCTTCACAAGGCGCTCGTGGGCGGGCTTGTTCTCGAAGGGCCGCGCGGCGCGCGCCGTCTGCTGCACGACAACCCCGGCCACCTCCTCGTCTTCCCCCGTCGCCAAGCCGACGAGAACGTCGAACGCGGCGTCCAGCTGAGCGGCGTCTTCGCTGCCGTCCTTCATTTCGCGGACTTGGCTCGCGAAGGCGCGCGACGCGGCTTCCGCGGCTTTGAGGCGGACCTCGCGAACCGGGTCCGTTCGCGCCAGCCTCACGAACGGCTCGAGATTCCCGCCTTTCCTCTCCGCCTGCGGCTCCAGCCATTCGATCGCCGTCATCCGGATTCCCCTGTTGGGACTTTCGAGACTCTTCTCGATGCCTTCGTGAAGCGGGCGGGCGTCCTTCTTTCCACCGAGCAAACGCGGCGCGGGGCGGTCGCCCGGATCCAGGCCCAAGCGCGACTTGATCTCCCAGATGGTCGCCTCGGCTTGCCCGCGCGCTTCGGCGTAAGCGGTCGGAGCGTCGCGCTGAAGGACCGCCAGGGATTTCTCACCGCCCCGTTCCCGCAGGAAGCCCGCCGCCATCTCCCGCACGCTCTTGTCGCCATCCTCCCATAACTGGAGAAGAACGCTCTCGGTCAGTCCTCCCGATGTCTTCTCGAGGCCCTGAATCGCCGACTGCCGTGCAGTCGGGTCGGCAAGGTCGACCAACGCGCGCTGGAGCGGGGCGATTGCCTCCGGGTCGCCCGTGAGGGCGAGGGCCTGGACAAGAAGGCGCGCTCGGTCCCTCTGCTTGTCTGCGAGCCGCTTCGACTCGAAGACCGGCTCCAACTCGCGAGTCAACGCGGGAATCGCCCCCTTTCCCATGCGCCCCAAGGCGGCCGCCGCCCAGAACGCTTCGCGGCCGGCGCGAATGCTGCCCGGAGCGCTCTGCACTTTCGCAAGGAGGTCGCCAACGGCGGCGTCTCCTTTGCTCGCGAGAGACTGGATCGCGGATCTTTCGGTCTCGTCGAAGGGCGCCGCCTCGTCGCGGGTGAGACCCGCGCCCGCAAGCCCGAACCTCTCGCGCAGGAACGCTCTGCTCTCCGCCTCGTCGCCGACGAGACCCAGGCGGCGGAGAAACATCTCCGCCTCCGCCTCGCTCGGCTGCCAGTCGCCCTCCCCGGGCGCAGGTTGGGAGGCGACCAGGGGCTTGAGAGCTCTCGCCTTTTCCGCAAGGCTCAGGGCCTTCCATTTCCCCCAGCACAAGTCGTCTCTCTTGTCCCGGTTCTCATGCAACCGGCCGAAAAGGCTTTCGATCTCGAGGTCCTTGGCCGGAACGGTGGGGACTTCTTGCCGCCCGCTCGTCGGCGGGATCGGCGTGAGGTAGGCGTCAACGAAGCGCTTGGTTCGCTGAAACTCGTCGCTTTCGAGCCACGGTTCGTTCGGGAACCGCGAAAGCGCCTCACGCATGACCCATTGCATCCCGGCGTACTCCTCGAGGTGCGCGTAGGCGTCCAGGAGATTCCGCGCGGCTTCGATCGACGGACTCGCCTCGAACCCCTTGCGAGCGCCGTCCCGCCTGGGCGCCCACTCGCGGCACAGCGCGATCTCTTTCTCAATCTCGTCGCGACCTCGGTCGGGGCCGGCCGCCTTCGCGCGGGCGAGCCAGGCGTCCGCCTCATCGAACTCCCCAAGCCGCGCCGCGCAATGGGCCAGCTCGACCGAGACCCGCCATCTGTGAGAGGGGTCGACCGCGTTCTGGACCTGATCCCACTGCTTCAGGAGATACCCCTTCGCGCGCGAGTAATCTCCCAGAAGTCTCTCACTCAGAAACGCCGCCCCTTCGTAGGACTTCCCATCCGCCAGTCGTTCGATGCGCTCCTGAATCTCGCCCGCGCTGCTTGCGGCGGCCTCGACTTCCAGCGTAAAAAGCAACAGAATGCCCGGGATTAGGCACGCCGCCATGACGCGGGCCATCCATGCGTTTCTCACCATCGTGTCTCCTATCCCTGCTGGCGCCGCTCCGAGGGAAGCAGTCGCCGCTGTAGCCTGCTTCTCCGTCGGAGATAGTTGCGAACTGTCGCGCGCATTTCATCAAAGGACTCGCAGTCGCCAGAGGTCAAGATCTTTTTCTTCCGCGTCCGCGTGTGTCAGCGGGCGCAAGCGCGGGATGTTCCCGCTCTGACCCCGACTGTCCGGCGCAGGTCCTCGCTCACAAGCCTAACGCTCCGCCCTACGTGCAACCGAAAGGACGACGGCCGAACGGCGCTCGCCGCAACGACGAGGACAACAACGGCGACAACCCCCCCGACCAGATCCACCGCCTCTTTCCGAGGAATGGCTGGCCGCGTCATCCCAGTCCTCGCGCCCTGCTTGTCGCCGTCTCGCCATGTCGCCGTCCGAGAGGACCCGTGTGTAGGGCCATGGGCTCGCGTCCAGAGCCGAGGCGAGGTCGCCTTCACGGTTGACAGAGAGAAAAGGCCGTACTATGCATGGTGGCTCGCGGTCTTCGGCCCCAGTGTGCCGGGTGCGGAAGGCGAAGGATCGGAGAGGTGTCCGAGCGGTCGAAGGAGCGCGCCTCGAAAGCGCGTGCGCCCTCACGGGCGCCGTGGGTTCGAATCCCACCCTCTCCGCCATTCCAGACGCAAGTCCAATCAAATCAAATATGTATGACTAGCGGCGCAGAGGGAGAGAGGGGGCTGCCGTGTGTTTCGCCCGTTTTCAGGCTTGAATGGGCTTACCCGCTGAGCAGAAACGCACGATCTGCCGCGAATCTGGGACGCTGTAAGAGTCGGTCGAGAAGTGCGGCATCGTCGAACTGCAGCAGCACCTGGCAACCGGGCCTTAGACCATGGAGAGCGACGCCTTGCAGGAAGTGATCCAGGCGCATCCCAGAGTCAAGTGTCTGGGCCGGGCGCATCACGAGGGCAACCGCTCGCGGCTGTTGACCAAGACCTCCACCTTCGGGTCTGTTGTCGGTCTGGCCGCTTCCCGTCCGCTCAGGTCTTGTCTCCTGCACACAGACAGGGCGGTGTTCGTTCCACGCCCACGCGCGCTCCTGGCGCGTTCTGCGCCCGTCTGACCGCCTTATGCCCGCTTATTCGGAAACGTTTGTTCTCACCTTCGCCAGATAGATACTCGCCTTCCCCCCGTGCGACGAATAGTAGCTCATCCATAGCACACCCCCGTGCCAGACCGGCCCAGCGTAGGAACTGTCCCCGCCGGAGGGGAGTTTGAGGGCCGGCGCGTACCTCCGGGCCTCGGGGTCGACCCAGCCCAGTTCGGTGTGTTGCGGCGTCCGTTGGGGCGAGGGTCGTTCTTTCTCGTACCGTCGGACGATCGCCAACAGCCGCCCGTCCGGGACCAGCGTTATGGCAGGCCCGTGGGAGTGTGTGGGATATCCTTCCAGGTCCACTTCGTGCAGGGCGGCCTGGCCGTTCCGATCTGCGTCGGGCTCATCTTGCCCTCGCCCTGCTTGTCCTGGCGGAGAAGACAATAGGGGGTGTCGTCCGGGGTGACGACCATATCGAACTCGTTGGCGCGGTTGTTGGCAGAGAAGGGGTGGTCCACCAGCATGCGATAGATCTTCCCGTCTCGCGTGGTGTACAGGCGAACGGCGTCCTTTTTCTTGTCCCATTCGGCACAGTAGTATGCGATACTATATCCAACGCCCGTGTGCCCCGGGTGCGCCACAGCCAATAGCCATTGCCGCCGATGTCGAAAGGACCTTCCCAATCGGCGCCGTTGTCGGAAAGGTACGTGATCGATCGGTTCTGACCCCTTTCTCCCAAGGAGACATGCACAATGAAACTCATCTACTTCTCGGATTGCGGCAAGCGTTTGTGGACCGCGGCGATTGTGTCGTTCCTCGGCCCGTTGTCTGTTGTTGCCCAACAGCCGGCCG
>Ga0315274_10005796_pt1 | contig 18050 bp, 12 predicted proteins | sample YL17G02_20_MG_FD_203700 | JGI IMG/M metagenome (GOLD analysis project Ga0315274, IMG submission 203700) | Sediment microbial communities from Yellowstone Lake, YNP, Wyoming, USA - YL17G02_20 | ecosystem: Environmental > Aquatic > Freshwater > Lake > Sediment | place: USA: Wyoming | collected...
ATCGGCCCACGTCCTTTGGGCGCCCCCCCCCCCCCACGCCGCTACAGCGGGTGTCATGGTCCCAAAGTGCGTCCCGACTCGAGTAGTGAGCGCTCCCCACACCCCCATTATTCGCCTCGCAAGCACGAAAGTCGGTGCGTAGGCTCGCCCTACCCTATGAGCGAACTCAAGACGTGTTTCAAGAAAGTGGACTACGATCTGAGTGGTTTGCTTCACTACATCGAGATCGGCGACATCGGGTTACCCGACATCCAGCGGCCATTCGTCTGGTCGAACGCCAAAGTGCGGGATCTCTTCGACTCGATGTATCGCGGGTTCCCGGTCGGGTACCTGCTGTTCTGGGAGAACGGGAGCGTTAATGGCACGAAACAGATCGGCGTGGGCGGCAAGCAGCATGCGGTTGCGTCGCGCTTGATTGTGGACGGACAGCAGCGGCTGACCTCGCTCTACGCGGTGTTCGGGGGAAGGAAGGTGCTGGATGACGATTACCGGGAGCGTCAGATCGAGGTCGCGTTCCGGCCGCGGGACGGGAAGTTCGAGGTGGCCGACGCGGCCGTCCGACGCGATCCCGAGTGGATCGCCAACATTTCGGATATCTGGGCGCGGGGCAACATCTACCAAGTCGTCAAAGCCTTTCTCAAGCAGGTCGCAGCCAAAGGTCCCGTCTCGGACACCGACGAGGCGTTGTTGAGCCAGAACCTCGACCGCTTGTTCGACCTCCAGAAGTATCCGTTCACCGCCTTGGAGATCGCGCCGACGGTGGACGAGGAGCAGGTTGCGGACATCTTTGTGCGCATCAACAGCGAAGGGGTTCGGTTGAACCAGGCCGACTTCATCCTGACGTTGATGTCGGTATTCTGGGACGAGGGTCGGATGGCACTGGAGACCTTCTGTCGTCAGTCGCGGAAGGCGCCCGATCCCGGAGTGGTCGCTTCCCCTTTCAATCACTTCATCGAGCCGGATCCCGACCAACTCCTGCGCGTGGCTGTGGCGCTGGGGTTCCAACGCGGACGCTTGAGGAGCGTCTATCAGGTGCTGCGCGGCAAGGATTTGGAGACCGGTGAGTTCTCCACCGAGCGGCGGGACAGCCAGTTCAAGGTGCTGCAAGAGGCGCAGGCCGAGGTGCTGAACCTGACGCACTGGCACCAGTTCCTGTCGTGCCTCATCGGCGCAGGATTCCGGAGCGGGGAGATGATCTCCTCCCAGAACGCGCTGCTTTATGCGTATGCCTTCTACCTCATCGGGCGGAAGCGTTTCGGTTTGCCAGAGCACCAATTGCAGCGGCTGATCGGGCGCTGGTTCTTTGCGTCGAGCCTCACGGGGCGCTACACGGGATCGCCTGAGACGGTGATGGACGGTGACTTGAATCGGCTGAAAGAGGCCAAAGACGGTGCCGGTTTCGCAGTCATCCTCGAACAGGTGATGGCCAGCGAGTTGACCAACGATTTCTGGACCGTGACGCTGCCCGCCAACCTAGACAGTTCGTCGGCGCGTAACCCGGAGCTGTTCGCCTACGTCGCTGCACAGAACCGGCTCGGTGCGCCCGTGCTCTTCTCGCACAAGAACGTGCAGGACTTGCTCGACCCGTTCATCAAAACGAAGAAGAAAGCCCTGGAACGGCATCACCTGTTCCCCCGCGCGTGGCTAGAAGGTCACGGGATCGGGGATTTGAAGCGAATCAACCAACTGGCGAACTTCGCGCTGTTGGAGTGGCCCGAGAACGTCGGCATCAGCGACATGCCGCCAGCGGATTATGTGCCGCGGATTCAGTCACGGTTTTCGGCGGAGGACTGGACGAGGATGCATGAATACCACGCTCTGCCCGAGAACTGGCACCTGATGACCTACGACACGTTCCTTGGGGAGCGGCGGAAGCTCATGGCGGCGATCATCCGGAGGGGGTTTGAGTCCCTGAAACAGGCATGAACGTCACCGGATCTAACGCCGAGTATGCCGCGCTGCGAGACGCGCTGCTGCCTGCTCTGTCGCCGGCCGGGTTGCGCGTGCCCGGCGCCGCCGCACTTGTGGAGGAAGCCGCCTGATGTTCCAACCCAGAGTCAAACTGGAGTTCGTCTTCCGCTACTGCTCCCCACAAGCCGGCTGGAAGGTGTTCGTTGATATCGATGCGTCCGAGGAAGGGCGAACCGGAACCTGGAAGGGGCCTGGCGCAGAGGCACGTCGACGCAAGATGCAGGACGACGCAGCCGAAGTGCGTCGTGAATTCAGGGCACTGGGTGTGACCGTTGGCGGATCGCGCGCAGGCTGGCTCAGGGAGCGGGGCTTGCCTTCGATTCATGGTGATCGCGACATCATGGCTTTCCACCAGGAGAAGCGGGCGTGCGTGATTGCAGAGGTCGAAGGCGAATCCACCGGCCAGCCGGAGCAGAAGCTCTACAAGGCCATCGGGCAGCTTGTCATGGCGGCCAGCGCTGGCGAATTGAGCGGCTGGAAGCAGATGCTCGTGCTGGTCGTTTACGGCGGCCAGATAGCCAAGCACTTGGGCCGCGCCAATGCGCTCAGGAAGCTGGGCATCCCGGCGCTTGTGCTGAGCGACGACTGCAAAGCGGATCAATGGCCGTTTTCAGATGCGCTGTTGCCGATTGGCGCCGCCGCGATCCCGACCACCACAATCTGAAGCTCTGACACGCCTGTGACTCGACGCCCCTCTGTTGATCCCTTGCCTGACGTTGACTCACTGATCGTCACCGTGCGCGGCCAAAAGGTGCTGCTGGATTCCGACTTGGCGCGCATCTATGGAGCGCGCACCTTCCGATTCAATGAGGCCGTCAAACGGAACCTGCATCGCTTCCCCGCAGATTTCCGGTTCCAGTTGACGGCTAAGGAATGGGCCGCCTTTCAGGCCTCGAGATCGCAGCCCGCCCTCTTGGACGCGGATCCGGACTCGAACTCATCGCAAATTGCGATGAGTTCGGCTCGCCATCGAGGCGCGGCGTACCGCCCTTGGGCCTTCACCGAACATGGCGCGATGATGGCCGCGAACATCCTGAACAGCGACCGCGCGGTGGGGATGAGCGTGTACGTCATCCGCGCGTTTGTGAAAATGCGTGCCGAGCTGGCGAAGCACCAGGATCTAGCCCTGCGATTGGCGGAAATCGAAAAGACCCTCATCGGCCACGACATGGCCTTGCGCGACCTCTACAGCAAGATTCGTCCGCTTCTGCTGGCAGGACCGGAGCCAAAGCGCCGCGAAATCGGGTTCCATGTCAAACCTGGGGAGGAAGGCCCCACCAAAGGAAAACGGAAGTGAAGCCGTTGGAGCGGACGATGAACCACCTCAGCACGACGCAGCAGAAGGCATCGGGTGCCAAACGAACACTCCCGGTCACTGGACTCTCTTATGCCCATCCTCCTCGATCATCGCGTTGACCGACGCTCGTTCCTCAAGACTACCATGCTCGGTGGGGCCGCCGTGGTCCTCGCCGGCTGCCGTTCCACCACCCCTTCCACGTCTGCAGGAGCGGAGTTCCGGTTGGCCCTGCTCGCCGACACTCACATTCCCGGGGACCGCATCAACGGCCACCGCGGTTTCAATCCCTGGGAGAACCTTCGCGCCATCGTGCCCTCCGTTGTTGCCGCCAAACCCGAGGGCGTCCTCCTTTGCGGCGACGCCGCCCGACTCGAGGGCAAGCTCGAGGATTACCATGAGCTGCAAGCCTTGCTCGAACCGGTCGCTGCGGTCGCTCCCGTCTGCATCGGCCTGGGCAACCACGATGACCGTAAGAACCTCCTCGAAGTGTTTCGCAACCCGGCGGGAATCCATCCCCCCATCGACGGCAAACACGTCACCGTGATCGAGCATGACGCGGTGCGTGTGATCGTTCTCGATTCCTTGCTCTACACGAACAAAGTCCCCGGCCTGCTCGGTCGCCGCCAGCGGGATTGGCTCGCCGGCTATCTGCCAGTCATCCGCGACCGCCCAGTCGTGCTCGCGTTCCATCACCCGCCGAGCGATAACGACGGCGACCTGCTCGATGCGGACCGGCTGTTCGCCCTGCTCCGTCCTCATCGCCATGTCCAGGCGGTTATCTACGGCCATTCGCATGTATGGCAACTCGCCAAACGCGACCGGATCCATCTCATCAACCTGCCCGCTGTCGGCTACAACTTCCGCGATCAGGATCCCGTCGGCTGGGTCGAAGCTCGATTCCGGTCCCGCGGGGTCACATTGACCCTGCACGCTTCGGCGGGGAACCGGAACGACGACGGCCAGAGTACCACACTCGCATGGCGCTAGTATGGTGTTTCAAGCTCAACTTGACCACGAAGCACGGCAGGCCCAGCTTCTCCTCACCATGAACCTGGTAGCAGCCAACGTGAGGAGGCTCATTCTGCTGTCGGCACCGAAAGTGAGAGCCTCCTTACGTCGGCTGCTACGGTCCAGGGATTCAACGCGCGAAAAGTCTCGGGGGGACACTCACCCCGTCCCTCTCCTCATCGGATGGGGAGAGGGTGGTCCCGCACCGGCGGGACCGGGTGAGGGGACCGAGTAGAGGTGCAGCGGCAACACAACACGGGCCGACCATGAAACACTTCTGCCCAACCCATCTCGTTCTCGCCGCCGCTCTCCTCTTCGGCATGGGCGCCCACGCGGTCTCCGAATCCGCGACGACCCCCAGCGGCTCCCACTTGGACGCCACGCCGCGTCCCCGGCCAGCCCTCGAGTTTTTCGTGGCACCGAACGGTTCCGACACCCACCCGGGAACTCGCCGCCAGCCCTTCCTCAGCCTCGAACAAGCGCGCGACGCGATCCGGAAGCGCACGCAACTTGGACCCCTGCCACCGGGCGGCGTGACCGTCTGGATCCGCGGCGGACAATACTGCGTCCGGGACACGTTCACGCTCGCGACCCAAGATTCCGGGACTGCCTCTGCGCCGGTTGTTTATGCTGCGTGGAAGGGGGAACGTCCCGTGTTTGGTGGCGGCGCGCGGCTGAACCGTTTCACACCGGTGATCGACACGGCCGCCCGGGATCAACTTCCGCCTGAGGCTCGGACGAGCGTCCTTGAGATTGATCTGGCCGCTCACGGAATCACCAACCGTTGGCCGCTCCGGTTGGGTGGCTTCGCCAGTGGCCTGGGCTTCCAGACCCACCCCATGATGGAACTCTACTTCAACGGCCAGGCGCTTCCCCTGTCCCGAGGACCGAACCTTAACGAGGAAGAAATCCGCATCGCCGCCGTGGTCGAGCCGGAGGACCGCGCCAGCGGTGGCAAGGTTGGCCGCTTCACTTACGAGGGGGACCGGCCCGCTCGCTGGCAGGGCGAGCCGGCCCTGCTGCTCTACGGGTATTGGTTCTGGGACTGGGCGGATTCCTACGAACGGGTAGCGGCCATTGATCCCGCGCGTCACGACATCACCCTCGAGCCGCCGTTCCACAACTACGGTTACCGCCCCGGGCAGCGGTTCCACGCCGTCAATGCTCTGAGCGAACTCGACCAACCGGGCGAATGGTGCCTCGACCCCGCGCGCGGCCGGATCTACTTCTGGCCCCCCACCGATCCGCGGAAAGCCGACGTCGAACTCTCGACCGCGAACCTCCGCTTTGTCGAGCTGGAGAACGTCGCGCACGTCGCCTTCGAGGGGGTCACCTGGCAATTCGGCTGCCGTGACGCGATCCGCATCCAAGGCGGCAGTCACGTCCGGCTGTCCGGCTGCACCATCCGGCACTTCGCCGGGAACGGTGTCGAGATCCAGGGCGGCACGGATCATCGCCTGCAGTCGTGCGACCTCCATTCGCTCGGGCGTGGCGGGGTGACGCTTGCCGGTGGCGACCGCAAGACCCTCACCCCGGGCCGGCACGTCGTCGAGAACTGCCACATCCACGACCTCTCCCGGATCGATCACACCTACACGCCAGCCGTGCTCTGCTCCGGCGTCGGTCACCGCCTCGCTCATAACTGGCTCCACGATATCCGGAGCAGCGCCGTCCGCCTCGACGGCAACGATCACGTTGTCGAGTACAACGAAATCTGCCGCGCCGTTCTCGAATCCGACGACCAGGGAGCGGTGGACATGTGGGGTGACCCGACCTACCGCGGCAATGTGTATCGATTCAATTACTTCCACCACATCGGCAGCCGCTGGAGTGGGTCCCAGGACGCCGCCCTCGGCCAGGCCGGAATCCGGCTCGACGACGCCATCTGCGGCACGCTGATCACCGGGAACTTGTTCTACCGGGCTGGTGGCGGCGGGCTCGGTTTCGGCGCCATCCAGATCCATGGCGGTAAGGAGAATCGCCTCGAGAACAACCTCTTCGTGGACTGCCCCGCCGCCGTCAGCTTCAGCCCGTGGGGCGACCGCCGCTGGCGGGAGTTCGTTCAGAAGCCGCTCGAGGCTCCGGCCATCGATCGTCGCCTATACCTCGAACGATACCCCGATCTCACCAGGCTGGCCGAGGATCACGACGTCAACGCGCTCCTTCGAAACCTCGCCATCGGCTGCGCCGAGTTCCTCCGCCGCGAGCCGCGCCGCAACCTCCAGACCGGGAACCTCGTCACCACCAATCGAACGGCCTTCCCGAAAGCGGACCGCGGCCGGTTCCCGGAGGCGGCCGACCCGAAGACGATGTGTGGCTTCGGGCTCGATCCCATCCCGTTCGCCGAGATCGGCCTCTATCGCGACACCTACCGCCGTGAACTGCCGGATCGCGCCGCCGCTGAGATTCGGGCAACGGGGCTGTCTCCGGGCCCATAGCCTCAGGACTCCTGATACCGTGGAAACTGGCTGAACCAGTTCCTGGCACCACTGCTGGCCAAATCCACAGCGTAACACGCTGGTATTCAATGCAAAATCCCGTATGGTGGTGTCAGGAAGATTCCACGACCATGAAAGACCATGCGGTGGAATCAGGAGTCCTGAGCCTACACCTCTGAGTGCTCCTGGCTGGACTCGATCAGTTCGTCCACCTGGCAGAACGCCAAGCCGGTGACGGTGTCGGCGGCGCCGTAGTAGGTCGCGATCCGCCCGGTGTCGGCATCGCTGGGCGGTCATGCATTGGCAGGGGCCGGCCCGGCCTTTGTGGTTGCGAAGCACCCCCGTGTTCGCGACGGGCTCGGCCCAGGCCGCAGGTTCTGGCCGGCTGCGACCGATCCGCGGGATGCGGCACTATGTTCCCGACCGATCGTCCGCCAGAGAATCCCAACCCGTCGCGCTTCCTCGGGTTCGGTGGCCGAGCCTGCGCCGTAGTGACGCGAGTCTGCGGAAGCGATGAACCAAGATTCAGAAGTTGGATAGCCGCAAGAGATCACAAAGAGCACAAAGACGACCGGTTGCCTGATGTCTGGAGAACAGAACCGCTTCACCCGGCGGGTGAAGCATTCGCTGGCCGGGTTGGCCCACGGAACTTCCTATCTCTGGGTTCTCTGCGTTCTTTTGCGGCTATCTCAACTGCGGTTTCCAGGATGAATCGCGTTCATTTTGTCGGAAACTTCTTCCGGGTTTTCCCCCAGTAGCTTGTGACGGCTGGGTGTCCCACCCGTGAGAGCGGGGGCCTCCGGACAGAGCCGGCGCGAGTGACGTCGGCTCCCTGCGGGTGAAGCCCCGGCGACGGCGGGCGCCGACTGGCCGCAAACGATCAATCGATAAGTTCAACATCATGAAGACATTGCTCCAGCAATCAGCGGGCAGCCGCCGCGTGAACTACCCTGAAACGAAATCCTGCCCACTCGGCCGCGCCATCTGGCTGGCCGTTCTGCTCGCCCACCTTGGCCTGGCATCCGCCCAGACACCGGCCGAACTCGACCTTCAACTGTATGCGGGGCTGACCATCACGGGTGCGGTCGGCACCGTGTATTCGGTAGAATACGTCACGGACCTGGCCGAAACGAACAACGCGAGCGCCTGGCGCTGTCTGGAGTTCCTGCAACTGCCCGCCAGTCCCTATCTGTGGGCCGACAAGTCCACCCCCGCAACGGGTAATCGGTTCTATCGGGCGGTGGAGTTCGCAGCGCCCACGAACCTGGTGTTCATCCCACCGGGGACGTTCCGGATGGGCAGCCCGACGAACGAAGTGGACCGCGAGGAAAGCGAGGGTCCGCAGACGGCGGTGACGATTAGCCGGGGGTTTTGGATGGGGAAGTATGAGGTCACCCAAGGGGAGTATCTGTCCTTGATGAACACCAATCCGAGCTACTTCACCACAAACGACTGGTATGGCAACCCGATCACCCCGGACCAAAACCGTCCCGTGGAGACGGTGAGTTGGTTCGACGCCACGAATTACTGTGCCCAGCTCACGCAGCGGGAGCGGGCGGCGGGGCGGATAGCGACCAACAGTGTGTATCGGTTGCCGACGGAGGCGGAGTGGGAGTATGCGTGCCGGGCGTGGACCTCGACGCGGTTTAGCTATGGGGATGACCTGGGCTACACCAACCTGACGAACTACGCGTGGTACATGGACAACAGCGGCGACGCGACCCAACCAGTGGGGCAAAAGTTACCGAACCCGTGGGGCTTGTATGATATGCACGGAAATGTCTGGGAGTGGTGCCAAGACTACTTGGGTACTTACCCCGGCGGGATTGCCGTTGACCCGCAGGGGCCTGTTACGGACTCGGAGCGCTTGAGCCGCGGCGGCGCCTGGGCCCACAACGTCAAGAACTGCCGATTGGCGCGCCGCGTCCTCGGCTGCCCGGGCTTCAGCTGCAACGGAGTCATCGGGTTCCGTGTTGTCTTAGCCCCAGGTCAGCCCGGCACGACGACTTACACCGACACCAACGCCGCGCCCTTGGCCCCGCTGTCCTACCGCGTGGGTGTGAACCAGTAGAGGACCGAAACCCCAAAACCGAACTGGGAAAGGACACGACCATGAAGATGAATGACGCAAGACCAAACTGCACTTCGAGGTTCAACGTTCGAGGTTCGATGTTCAAGGTTCTCCTCACCCTCCTGCTCCTGTCATCCGCCTCCCATGCCGCTGAACTGCGCGGGGTGCTGGACGGCCGATACCTGAACCTCGAATGGGAAGTCCCGGACGGGAAGCTCCAAGAGGCAACCACTCCGAACGGACCCTGGCAGACGGTGACAACGGCAGTGTGCCCCTACCGACCAGCGACGACTACTGCCCAGAGGTTCTACCGCTTGATTTTGCCGGCGCCAGGCAAGAAGTGGCTGACCGTTGCCACGGTCACCATGACATCACAAACCAACACCGAAGCTAACCTTCAGACGTTTTTCTCCTACATGGAGCGGGCCGCCAGCAATCGCGTAGATCTGATCGTTTTCCCTGAAGTGGCGCTCCAGGGGTGTCCCGGGTGGCGGGAGGACTCTTCGCCACCATCGGTCCAGGAGATGGCCTACACCCAACAGACCGCCGAAACGATCCCGGGGCAGAGCACCAGCAACGTGGTGGCCAAGGCGAAGGAGTTGAACCTCTTTGTGGTCTTCGGGATGACCGAGAAGGACGCGGCGGGCCGGCTCTACAACGCCAACGTCTTTCTGGGGCCGGAGGGAGTCATTGGCAAGCACCGGAAAACATACCACGTGGGGAATGATGGTTCGATTTGGAGCCTCAGCTCAGGGTTCGAAGTTCTCGACAGCCCGCTCTGCAAAATCGGCCTGATGATCTGTGCTGAAATGGCTCTCTATCCCGGACCGGCCTTGGCCGGCCAAGGCGCAGATCTCCTGGTGAGCTCCTCAGCTTGGTGGACGATTTACTCCTGGAACTATGAGGCAGTCACGGTGGGGAATGCCGTCCAATCCAAGCGTTGGCACGTCGTCAGTCAGCAGGTCGGCACCGTCGGACATGCGCAGGTTTACGGCCACAGCCGCGTGGTCGATCCCAAGGGCAAGGTCGTCCGTGACACCGGCACAGGTGAGGGTCTCGTGATGTGGGCGACGGACATTATGATTGACGCCAGCCGCTAGAACCGTGCGTCTTCTCGTTCTTGGTTGCCCTCGTTGGCTTCTGTGCGAATTCATGGGCCCTTCTGGTTCTTTTCAGTCGCCTCGATCTCCTCCCACGAGGGCGCGCGCCAGAGATGAGCGATACCATCAAACGAGGTGGCGACCAACGTGTTCCCGTCAGGAGAAAAGGCAAGGTGCAGGAAGTACTGTCCCTCGCCCTGCAAGGTCAGCAGTTCTCGGTGCGCCACCAGATCCCACAGTTTCACGGCATCTCTTGGGCTCGTGCCGCCCGTGGCCAACCGTACGCCATCCGGTGACAAGGCGGGGCTGTGAACTGAGCCGAAATGGCCCCGTAAAGTCGCCACTTCCCGCCGGGCAAACACCTCCCAAAGCATGGCAGAACCGTCCGAGCTTGTTGAAAACAGCCTCCGGCCATCCGGCGAGAAGAGCACTCCAGTCACCGAGGCTTGGTGGTTGGTGAACGTGGTCTCGTGCTGTCCAGAGGGAAAGCGGAACAGCCTCACTGCGCCATTGGCGAATCCGGTGGCCAGGAGCCGGTCGTCCGGCGATAAGTCCACCGACCCGAGACCGGCAAATTGGCTTCCCGTTAAGGCAACCTCCTCCCAGTCGCCGGTTTGCCAGGTTCGGATGCGGGTCACCCACTCATTGTCAATAGCTGCGGCGAAGAGGAAGTTGCCACTGCGGGAAAAGCCAAGCCAGCCGAGGAACTCGCAGGGAACGGCGAAGTTGGTGACCGCACGGCGAGCCGTCCAATCCCAGATCGTGAGTATTCCCGAAGTCTTGCCGGCCGCCAGCCAACGGCCATCCGGTGACAATGCCACGCCCCAGTGGTTGCTGCCCAACACGGAAAGGTTTTCCGTAACTCGGACCGACCGGGCATCCCAGAGCGCGAGAGAACCGTAGCGGTCGGTCGTGATGAAGCTGCGGCTGTCCGGCGTAAACGCGAAGCCAAGCCGGCGCGCTGCCCTCGGGTCGAGCGTCTCGGGAGCGAAGTGCGGGGCCTCGAGCTCCGCGAACGAGTCAAACCCGAAGGCTACAGCCCAATTGGTGTGGGCGGGGGCTCGGCTGCTGGCGGTAGCGTTCCAAAGGCAAACCGAACCCCCATCGCCTCCAGTCACCAGAGTGCGGCCATCGGACAGCATGGCCAAGGCCGTCAGCCCTCCGTCCCGGGAACTCCGCAAGCAGCGAAGCTCGGCGCGGTCAGCGACGCTCCAGATCCGGATCGTCCCGTCACCACTTGCCGAGGCCAATTGCCGGCTATCCGGCGTGAAAGCGAGCGCACGAACCTCATCCGTGTGGTTGGTCAGTTGCCCCCGAGATTCCCCGGAGTTGGCATCCCAGAGGCGAACCGCACTGCCCAGGCCGGCCGCGAGCAGTGGCGCGTCGGCCGAAAAGACGAGTGCGGTGACGCCTTCACCGCTTTGCGTCTGGAAAGGCACCACGGTTCCCGTCCGCAAGTCGAGGACCTGGACATGGCCGTAATCTTCTCCGATGGCCAACCGGTTTCCATCGGGTGAGAAAACCACGACACCAGCGGGCCGGCGTCGGGGGGGCCGCCCCGTGAAGTTGGTGAGGGTTTGGTCGGACGCCCAGTCCGCCACCTTGATGTTCCCCCGATTGTCGAACGTCGCCAGCAGCTTGCCGTCCGGCGAAAAGGCCACGGATCGGACTTCAGCCTCGTGCGTGAGCGTCTTGGTCACCTTGCTTGCGCCTACGTCCCACAAATCAACCCCTGGCTGTCTGGTCGCGTTCCAAGTGCCCACGGCCAACAGGTTGCCGGTGGGGGAGAAGGCCAGGGCTTCCGTGGTGGCGATGGGCCACGCAGTCAACGGCCGTTTGGCGGTCAAATCCCACAGTGCGACCTGGTCCCCGCACGCCAGCGCCAACACCTTTCCATCTTTCGAGACCGCGACTGCGCGGACAGCCCGTGGATACTGGTGCAGCGTGAACAACTCGTCACCTTGGCAGAGCTGCCACAGGTAGCGCCACTCCCAACCGCGCGGGTCAGTGGCGAGGGACGAGGGACGAGGGACGAGGGGGAAGTTCGCCCGGCGATATTTGTCCAGCAAGCCGACGGCGAGGGCCCGATTGTTGTCGGCGAGGGCAAGTTGCGCGAGGTGCATGTCCGCGGCGTACTCGCTGGATTCGGCCTTCTGCCTTTGAAGTTCTGCCCGCCGCCATTGCGTGAGAATTCCCGCGAAGCCCACGGCCGCCACGACGACCACCGCGCCCAGAGCTGTCGCCAGCGCCGGTTTGCGCTGGCACCAGCGCCATGCCTTCTCGGACCGGCTCGCCGGTCGCGCCAGGATCGGTTCGCCGTGCAGAAACCGCCCCAGTTCGTCGGCCAGCGCCTGGGCCGTGGCGTAACGGCGAGACGGTTCCTTCTCCAGGCACTTCAAACAAATCGTCTCCAGGTCGCGCGGCACCGTCGGGTTGAGCATCCGGGGCGAAACTGGTTCGGCGGTGAGCACCTGACTGACGATGACCTCCAACGAGTCTGCCTGGAACGGCGGGCGGGCTGTCAGGAGGTGGTAGAGAATTCCGCCCAAGGCATAGACGTCGCTGTACCGGCCCACCTTGCCGTGCCTAGCCGTCGCCTGCTCCGGCGGCATGAAGTTGGGCGAGCCCAGCACCTGGCCGGACACGGTCAGTTCCGCGTTCCGCGTTCCCGGTTCCGCGTTCTCGAGGCGCTTGGCCAGGCCGAAATCGGTGATGCGCGGCTGGTCGTTGGCGTCGATGAGCACGTTCGACGGTTTGAGGTCGCGGTGCAGGATGCCTTGCTGATGCGCGTAGTGAATCGCCTCGGCAATGGTTTTGAGGTACTGGGCCGCCCGCCGGGCTGGCAGCGGTTGGTGGCCCACCACGGCGGCCAGACTGGGGCCATCCACGAAATCCATCGAGAAGTAGTGCTGCCCGGCGTGGATGCCCACTTCATGGATCGCGACGATGTTTGGATGGTGCAGCACCGCCGCGGCGGAGGCCTCGGTGCGGAAGCGCTGGACGAACGCCGGGGTCGCAAACTCGCCGGCGAGAATCATCTTCACCGCCACGAGGCGGTCCAGGCTGACCTGCCGGGCTTTGTACACCACCCCCATGCCACCGCGGGCAATCTCCTCCAGTAACTCGTAATCGCCGAAAGAGCTGGGAGTGATCAGTGACCGGTGATCAGTGATCAGTGGCGCATGGTGCCCTGTGCTCCGCCCACTGCTCACTCCACTCTGATCACCGACGACTGATGACTGATCACTGATTACTGATGACTGACTGCTGTCTCCCGCCTTCCGCCCTCTCGCCTTTCGCTCCTCCTCCAGCGCGCCGCCAAAGGCACAACTGGGGCACACCAGCCCCCGCGTGCCGGCCGGGAGCGGTTCTCCGCAAACCGCGCAGCCGATCTTCTGAGGCGTCTCGCTAGGCATCGTCACTCGCTACTGGGGCAATCGCGGCGGGAAGTTGCGTGTCCTGGACCGATTTGGCGGGCCGGCTGAAGACCTCGACGAGGTAGCGCAGCTCGTCTTCAATTTCGGCCGGTTCGGCCACCGTGCGGCCCACTTCTTCCCGCACCAACTCATGGTAGCGGCGGCGCAACCGAAAGATCGTTGACTTGACCCCGCTCAGAGTCAGGCCCAGCTTGGCGGCTGCTTCGGCGTAGGACATCGGCCCTTTCTCGCCCGTGACATAAGCCCGGAGATGCTCGAATACTTCCCCTCTCGCGTCGGAGGCGCATTCGGCCTGGAGGCGGTCCAAGGCTTGTTCGAGAAGGCTCAGGGCCCAGCGACGCTCAAACAACCGATCGGGGGAGGAGTCATCCGCCGGTTCCTGCTGAAATCGATGCTCGGCGTTGGCCAGATCCCACGAGATGAACTGCTGACCGCCGCCACGCTTCTGGGCTTCGGCTTTCCCCCTCTCGTCTGAAAGAAAGTGCTTGAGCGTACCCAACAGGAACGAGCGGAACCGGCCTCGGCCCGGCTCGGCGGTGTGGAGTATGTCCCTTCGCAGCAGGTGAAGGAAGAAGCCCTGAACCAGATCCTCAGCATCCGCGACGCTGTGTCCTTCCCGTCGGAGATAGGCATACAGCGGATACCAATAAGTACGGCACAACTGTTCCAGCGCCGACTCCGCGCCCGGTGCTGAGCTGTGGCCGGCAGCCAGGACGACGCTCCAATGGGTCGTGGCGAACCACGTGCCTCTGGCCTCGGTATCCTGCGTCCGATCGTCGCCCTGGTTCACGGCGAGACTCTAGCGGGCAAGCCTTGAATTGCACCCCCTAAGTGCCGGCCCTTCTTCCCTGACTTGAGCGGCTGACAGGTTGCAGGCTTTGCGCTGAAATGCTCAGCCTGCGCGGCGCTTAACCAGCGATCATCCCCCGCACGTTCTGAATCCCGACGGGCGCGCTCCGGACCATTTTCCTTCGTCCCGGCCTACAGTTCCGAGTTCTCCCGGATGAACTCGATCAGCTCATCCACCTGGCAGAACGCCAGACCCGTCACGGTGTCGGCGGCGCCGTAGTAGATCGCGATCCGTCCGGTGTGGGCGTCGCTGAGCGCGGCGCAGGGGAATACCACGTTGGGCACGTCGCCGACACATTCGTAAGTCATCCGCGGGTTGAGCAGATAAGGCCGGGTGCGGTAGAGGACCTTCCAGGGCTGATCCAGGTCGAGGAGCGCGGCGCCCATGTTATAGACGAAGCCGTTGCAGCTCGTCAGCACCCCGTGATAGATCAGCAACCAGCCTTCGGTCGTCTCGATCGGCACGGGGCCCGCGCCAATCTTCGTGCATTGCCAGGTCAGCTTGTCTTTCCTGGGCGACATCACGTGCCGGTGGCGGCCCCAGTGGACGAGGTCCGGACTGCGGCTCAGAAAGATGTCCCCGAACGGCGTATGGCCGGTATCGCTCGGCCGGCTCAGCATGACGTAGTCACCGTTGATCTTGCGCGGGAAGAGGACGCCGTTGCGGTTGAACGGCAGGAACGAGTTCTCCATCTGGTGGAACGTCTTGAAGTCGTCCGTCCACCCCATGCCGATCGTGTAACCGTGGTAGTTGTTGCACCAGGTCACATAATACCGGCCTTCGATCCGAACGACGCGCGGGTCGTAGGCCTCGACGAACCGGCCGATCTCCGGGTCGTCGGACTGCCACCGGATCGGCTCGGGGTCGATCTCGAAATGCAGGCCGTCGCGGCTGCGCCCATTGTGGATGCGCATGTTCCGGGTGGTGTCATCGACGCGGAACACGCCGGCGAAGCCCTTGCCGAAGGGCACGACGGCACTGTTGAACACGCTGTTGGCGCACGGGAGGATGTCGCGCGGGATGACCGGGTTCCCGCGGTAACGCCAGACCACGTCCCGGCAACCTCGCGGCCGTTTCTCCCAGGGAATGTTCGGCAGCGCCTCTCCGACGATCGTCTTTCTCTTGCTCATCGTGTCTAAGGGTTCGCGTTCTGCCCGGGTGACAACCGCCTCTCCGACGGGCATCGTGGGCGGAGTCTAAAAGCATGTGTCTGTCTGGCAAGGGAAACCGGAATGTCACGGCAATGCCCGGTGCGTCCCGAGGTTGTCGGCGATCCCGCTTCAGGGTAGGGCGGACCTGTCCTCAGTCCGCCGCGTTGGGTGAGGAAAAGGCCCAAGGGCGCGGTGAGGACACGCGCGCCCTACCTTCGCCAACAGCTTCGCGATGCGCTGCGCAATGCCTCGGTATCGGCCGCATGCGGGCGCGGCTTGGTTTGGAGTCCCGCCTTTAGGCGGTTGGGCGTTCGACCAAGCCCGCGTAGTGGGAATCTCGCCCACCCAACCGCCTAAAGGCGGGACTCCAAACGCTCCCGGGGGCAATCGGTCGCCGAGTCAGAGCAACGGGATGTTGTGCCGCCGACAGGTGGTGACCATTTCGTCCGGCCACAGGCTGGCCTGGATTTCCCCCACGTGGGCCTTCCGCAGGAAATACATGCAGAGCCGGGATTGCCCGATGCCGCCGCCGATCGACAGCGGCATCTCATCGTTCAGGAGCTTCTGGTGCCAGAAGAGCTGCCTGCGTTCCGGGCAGCCGCGAATCTTCAACTGGCGCAGCATCGCCGGCTTGTCCACCCGAATACCCATCGACGACAACTCAAAGGCCATCCGGAGAACCGGGTTCCAGACGAAGATGTCGCCGTTGAGGCCCCGCCGACCTTTCCCCGTGGGCGTGGACCAGTCGTCGTAATCCGGCGCGCGGCCGTCGTGGATCGTGCCATCTGCCAGTTGGCCGCCGATGCCGATAATGAACGCCGCGCCGCATTCGCGGAGCAGGCGCTGTTCGCGCTGCTTGGGGGTGAGCTTCGGGAACCGGGCCCGGAGATCCTCCGCATGAATGAACGTGATTTCCTCCGGCAGCTCCGGGCGGATGGCCGGATACCGCTCGAACGTGAAATGCTCGGCGCGCTTGAGGATCGAGTAGAGCTTCCGGACGGTCTTCTTCAGGAACTCGACGTTCCGCTCCGCCGGTGTGATGACGCGCTCCCAATCCCACTGGTCCACGTAGATCGAGTGCGTGTTGTCCAGCGTCTCGTCGGGCCGAAGGGCGTTCATGTCCGTGTAAAGCCCGTAGCCGAGCCCGAAGCCGAGCTCGCCGAGCATCATGCGCTTCCATTTGGCGAGCGACAGCACAATCTCCGCCCGCACGCCCGCCATGTCCTTCACGGCGAAGGTGACCGGTTTCTCGATGCCGTTCAGGTCGTCGTTGATGCCGGTGCCGCCCTTGACGAAGAGCGGGGCGGTGACACGGCTGAGGTTCAACTCGGTGGCGAGGTTCATCTCGAAGAAGTCCTTGAGGGCCTTGATGGCGTGCTCGGTTTCCTTGACGCCGAGAAAGGGCCGATAGCCGCGCGGGAGGATCAACGATGAGTTCATGCGTTCGTAGCAACCAGGCCCGCGAGCCTAGCGAGGGCACTCCCGAATTGCCACTCGTTTCAGTGCGTCCCGAAGTTGTTGGCGGAGGTAGGGCGCGTGTGTCCTCACCGCGCCGTTGGGCATCTCTTCGCCGAACGCGGCGGACTGAGGACAGCTCCGCCCTACCCAGAGCGGGATCGCCAACAGCATCGGGATGCACCGCACACCTTTGCGCCGGGAAGTTTCCGCTTGGTGTCCTTCGGGCCTTTGTGATTAAAAGGACCCCGCTTGACGCGTCTTTAGACTATGAGCACTGCCTATCAGATTGTGGTTTGCGGCGGCCTCGTGCCGGATCCCCTCCAGACGTTGGAGCCGGTCACCGGCCCGGCCGGCCCCGCGCTGAAGAACGAAATGATGCTGCCCGCCGTCCTCGATCCCTGGGCCAGTCATGCGCTCTACGAGGCGGCGAACCTCGCCAAGAACGCGCCGGGCAGCAAGGTCTGGCTCGTCAGCCTCGGCCCGAAAGCCAAGCTCCAGCAGTTGATGATGAACGTCGCGCAAAAAGCCCCGTTCGAACTGGTCGCCCTGGACGGGCCGGCGGGCGGGTTCACGGAGGCTGCTGAAGTTGCCGCCGCCTTGGCCGACGCCATCCAAGCCATCCCCGGCCTCGACAAGTCCAAGCTGTTGGTGTTCGGCGGCTGGGAATCGGCGTCGCGCGGCGCGGGCGCAACGATGCAGTCGGTGGGCGAACGGCTCGGCATCGTGGATCAGTTCCAAGGCGTGGACGAACTCAAGGTCGCCGCTGACGGCGCGTTGGAGATCCTCGAGCGCGTCGAAGGAGGTCGGCACCAGGTCTCGCGCTGCGCTGGACCGCCGGCACTGCTCGGTTGGGCCACCGGCAACCTGCCCGAGCCAAAGAACAATCCGCAGATCGGCATGGTGAACATGCGTACGGTGATGCCCGCGCTCCAGAAGGCCAAGCCGGTCAAGCTCGGCGCTGAGGGTGTGACCTTCACCAGCGTGACTCTGCCCAAGCAGCAGCGCGACACCAAGATCGTGAAGGACGCCTCGACTGACGAGATCGCGAAGGGAATTGTGGAATGGATCAAGAAGTGAGGAACCACGAAACACACGAAACGCACGAAAAGAAAACCATGGAAACGATCCTGTTCCTCGCTCACACGGAAACCGACGGCTCGCTCGGCAAGCCCGCCCTGGAAGCCCTCGGCACGGCCAAATCGCTGAACGCGTCCCTCGCTGGCTCCACCCTCATGGTCGGCCTCGTCGGCCAACAGGTCCAAGCGGCCG
>Ga0315274_10005797_pt1 | contig 18045 bp, 14 predicted proteins | sample YL17G02_20_MG_FD_203700 | JGI IMG/M metagenome (GOLD analysis project Ga0315274, IMG submission 203700) | Sediment microbial communities from Yellowstone Lake, YNP, Wyoming, USA - YL17G02_20 | ecosystem: Environmental > Aquatic > Freshwater > Lake > Sediment | place: USA: Wyoming | collected...
GCTACTTCCCGGTCAATATGAACAATTTCCACGCCCGAATTGAGTTCTTTGACGAGTTGCCCAATCCCCTGACGGTGGGCGATGTAAGCATCCGCGCCATCAGCTTGAATCATCCCGGCAACGGCTACGCTTTCAGGTTCACCCGCCACGGCAAATCGTTCGCCTTTATAACCGACAACGAAATCGGGATGCGGTATGATGGAGGAAACAGCCCTGCGGAGTTATTGGAATTCTGCCACGGATTGGACGTTCTGATTCACGACGCGCAGTACTTGACCACCGAGATTGACGCCCACCGCGGTTGGGGTCATTCCACATACGCCGAGGTGCTGGATTTGGCTTACGCTGCCGCCGTGCCGCATGTCTATCTTACCCATCATGACCCCGAACGCGACGACGCCGGTTGCGATACTCTCCTGGCTCAGGCGTGCGAATATATCGCCGCCCGCAAGCTGAATGTCACCTGCGAGTTGGCGATAGAAGGAGCCAGTTTTACGGTCTAATGACCGGTCGGTTACAGCCGATCCACCGCCCGGTTCAATTAGTGAAGAGGCATTTTTCGGGCGTTGAAATGCAAGAATCAACAATTCTCAATTCTCTCAACCGACTCCTAAGGCTAATCCGCCGGATCGGTCCTGCCGGAATTCCCGGCCTAGCCGCACTCCTTGTCCTCAGCCTGACTCAATCGCTTTTTGCCGCGCCCGATTTTGACGTCCATCCGCGCAACATTGAGCATCTGTTGGGCGACGAGGAAGTGCGCGATACTATGCGCGTTGACAATGGCGGCGATGAAGATCTGGTGTGGAGTCTTGAAGTAATCGCAGCGGTAGGAGACTGGATAAGCGCCGACACGGAGGAGGGGGTGACAGAACCAGGCGGCCGGGATTGGATAATTGTCATCCAGGACGGCAGTGACCTGGAGGATGGCGATTATTACACCGATTTACTTTTCCGATCAAACGACCCGACGCGCGAGGAATATATCGTGCCGGTCGTCGGGCACACGGTTGCTTATCCCGCCATTACTTGGTGGGTGGGTGGCGACGTCCAGGAGTGGTGGGGCTTGGATATGAACCGTCTTATAGCGCCCATCTATTGGGGCAACAGCTACCGGATCAGCATCTGGGTCGGCAACTCCGGCGGCTCGCAATTGGAGGTTGAGGAATTAACATGCAGCAACGGCTATTTTGAGCTCTCGCCGACACAATTCAATCTGGATGCCGACGCCTGGCAGGAAGTGGTGGTCACCTTCAACGCGGACGAAGTCGGAACTCACACCGCCACCATCACCTCCATTTCAAGTGCCTGGGATCCGCGCGAGTTGAATTTTCGCATCACCGCAAGCGTGGAACCGGTTTTCAGGTTCGGATCGCTCATCCCGGACTGGCGGCTGACCGAAGACGCACCCGAAACCTTGATTGCCGATCTGGATACTGTTTTCCTCTCATCTGACCGCAGCCGCCGCATCCAGGCTGTCGGAGCGGGTTTGCGTTACCGGATTGACAATTCCGGAGAGTTCTATATTCGGCCGACCCACAATTGGAATGGCGCGACGACCGTGGTGCTGACGGCGACATTGGAAGATTCGGTCCTGTCCGACACATTTCAAGTTGACGTCTCCCCGCAGCCCGACCCGCCCGCCGCATTTGACCTGATATATCCCGCAAACGGCGATACCATCCACTTTGGCGCTGGGGATAGTTTGAACCTCTTCATCTGGGAACGTTCTTCAGACCCAGACAGCGATACTGTTTCCTACCGATTAATCTTGCGCCCATTAGGGAGTGACGACTCGCTGGTGGTTTCGCCAATATCGGACACGAGTTATACGCGCGACATCGTCGGTCAGATACTAAACGCCGACCAGGGCGGATTGTTCACTTGGATCGTTGACGCCACCGATGATACCTTCCTTACGCGAGCAAGGTTCACTTTCACCAATTATATCCCCCCTGCTGGAGCGAAACACTCCGACGCAGTGGCGCTTCCGGACGGATATGCATTGGTTTACATTTACCCAAACCCCTTTAATGCCACCACGGGCATTCACGTTGAGATATTGCGCCCCACGCCGCTTAAAGTTGTCATTGTTGACTTGTTTGGCAGGACGGTAAGCAAATTGGTGGATATACCCTCCTCGCCCGCCGGCAGCCGTTATGAATGGCAGCCGGGCAGTCTGATTAATGGCAAATACTGGCTGTCGGTTCAGACTGCTGCGGGAATGGCAATCTATCCCCTGGTAGTGACCAAATGAACCGCGCTTTCGCTTTCACAGTTTTAGCGATGGCGTGTTCCCTGACGTTAAAGGCTCACGCGGTCACAATTATCGTTCCTTATGACGCGGAGACCATCCAGGGGGCGATTGACAGCGCTGCCGATGGCGACCTGATTTTGGTGCTGCCGGGCGAGTATCAGGAGAACATAAATTTCAGCGGCAAAAAGGTGATGGTCATAGCCCCCGCCGGTCCTACGTTCACCCTGATTGACGGTGGCGGCGATGGTCCGTGCGTCTCATTCACAAATGGGGAAGACCTGACCGCGATGCTCATCAATTTCAAGCTGACCGGCGGCGCGACAGACGACGACGAATACGGCGGCGCCATCCGTATTGAGGGCGCGATGCCGGTCGTTATGTTCAACGAAATAACCGGCAATCGGGCTGGTAGGGGAGGAGGAGCGATCGCGGTCTCGCAGCTCAGTGCGCCGGTGATATATCGGAATGTCTTGTATGATAACGAGACTACCGGTCAGGGAGGAGCTGTCTATATCAGTGCGAGCGCGCCGCAGATCATAAACAATACCCTTGTCGGCAATAGTTCTGCGAGTGACGGAGGCGCCATTTATGCCAGCATTGGTTTAGGCGCCCAGGTTGTCAACAACATAGTGGTCGGCAATGCCAGCGGTGACGGCGCGGCTATAACCGCCGGGCTTTTCACCCGTGTTACAGCCCGTTACAACGACGTATGGGACAATGAGGGCGGCGATTATCAGGACGTCCAAGCCGGCGACGGCGCCCTATCTCAAGATCCCCTATTCTTCAATGCCGATGAAGACATCTACCTTATCACGCAAGATTCCCCCTGTATTGATGCCGGCGACCCTGACCTGCCCGGTGATATTGACGAGTCCATCGCCGACATCGGTCGTTGGCCCTTCCTTCACCTCCCGGCGCTTGAACCGGTGACCGTTGAGCCGGCGGAGCTGGGCTTCGGCTCCATCCCGGTGGGAACTGATTCCACTGCCACCCTGATCATTCGCAACCCCAATGCTCTAACAGTTACCGGAGTATTACTGTTGACGCCGTGGATGTCGTTTGACGCCGCCGACTCGCTGATTGAATTGGACGGGAACGGCGAGGCGGAAGTTGCGATCACCTTCCACCCCGCTGAAGAACGTGAATATGAAGACACCTTGCGCATCCTGTCGGCAACGGAAATGGTGGTGTTTGACACCCTGAGCATACCCTATCCGATTGGGATGACATCCGTCGCCCTGACCGGAACGGGGGTCTTCAACGGAGTTACCGGGACGCCAGAAATTCCCGTCTCGCCACAATTGGTGCGAGTTTACCCCAATCCATTCAACAGCCGCGTCGTCTTGAAGGTGAATGCTCCCATAATCGGCAACCTGCGTGGGGAAGTGATGACGCTAACAGGTCGGAAAGTGACCGACCTGGCATTTACCGGAGAGGTGCGAATGACCTCCTGGACGCCTGGTAATCTACCGGGAGGCGCTTATATCATCCACGTCCACGGCAGTCGCCTCAATTACAGTTCCGTAGTCCAATATCTTAGATGAGACTCCCGGCTAAACAACTTGACCGTCAACGAGGATAACCACATCAATCCCATTGAGCCCACCGTCGCCGACCGCGATGAAGTGGCAGCGGCGCTCGCAGCGTTGCAAGGCGTTGATTTGGGTGGAATGCTGGACTGTGTGATGGAGACGCCGCTCCAGATCCAGGATGCCGTCAAAGTCGCTGAAGCCTTTCACGAAGGTGACTTACCGCTTGACCGCTCCCGCGCGCATCTGGTGGGGTTGGGCGGATCTGCCATAGCCGGTGAATTACTGCTGGATATGCTGGCGCCACGACAATTGCTCGAGGTTCATCGCGGGACCCAGCCGCCGCGCGACCGCTGCGGAATAGTTCTATCCAGCTACTCGGGCAACACCGGTGAGATACTGGAACTCTCCCGACAGGTAATAGGTGGTCTTCGCACCGTAGTGGTGCTGAGTTCAGGGGGGAGACTGGAGCGGTTCGGATTTGAGTCGGGACTTCCTGTTTGGAAGATGCCGGCCGGTTATCAGCCGCGCGCCGCCGTAGGATGGTCGCTCGGATTGTTGGCAGCACTGCTTGAGAAGTGGCGCGTCACCAGCAATAATGTTAAACATCTGAATCGCGCAGCTCACCGGCTGGAACGCAGTCTGACACACGAAGAGCTTGCTGAGCACCCGCTGGTGGGTGCCTCTCTGCCGCTGGCGAATGCGCTCAACGGTCGCGCGGGGGTTATTTTTCATTCCCTGTGCTGCACCGGCGCGGCGAAGAGACTGGCGGCACAAATCAACGAAAACGCCAAACAGCCGGCGTTCACGGTGGTGGTTCCCGAGGGGATGCATAACACAGTGGAAGGGATAGGAGGAGCGGATCCTGATTGTTGGACACTTCTCTTTATGTCGGATCAGCGCGATACATCATCCCTGCGGGTAGCTCTTAACCATGCCCTGAATCACTTTTTAAAACTGGGTTTTAAATGCCTGCCCTTTCCTGCCGCAGGCGACGATTCCTACGAGCGCACTTTGTCACGGCTGGTAATAGCGGATTTCACCAGTCTTTTCCTGGCGGCAAGCAGAAGAGTTGATCCCACACCGATCAATGTAATCGCCAGTTTAAAACAACCGGACTCTGAGCGGGAAGAGGAAAATGTTCTATCGGAAGATTCTAAAGACTGATGCATATTTCTCTTTCTCCTACGCTTTGTTATATTGAAACCGGAGGTTGTGCTGAAGCGTAACCTTCTGACGGACATCCGGCGCGGTTGACCGTAAATCCCCTGGCAATGTTCAGCCCGGCGGGAGCGCGGCCTGAAATCGGAATTCGCTACCCACGCAAATGAAAGTAATAATTCCCGCTGCCGGACTGGGCAGCCGCCTGCGACCCCATACCTTTACCACCCCCAAATCTCTGCTTACCGTCGCCGGTAAGCCCATCCTCGCTTATATCCTGGACCAGGTCGTCGCCTGCGGCGCCGGGCGGGTCACCCTTATCGTTGGTCACCTCCGCGAACAAATTGAGAAATGGGTGACGGAGAATTACGACCTGGACGTTGACTTTCGGGAACAGGCGCAGAAACTGGGTTTGGGGCATGCAGTGCTGATCGGTTTGGACCCCGACGACCGCGAGGTGCTGGTTATTCTCGGCGATACCATAATTGACACCGACTTGAAGCAGGTTATTGCCCGCGGTATCAGCTCCATAGGGGTAAAAGAAGTCGCCGACCCGCGCAAATTGGGAGTCGTGGTTGTGGAAAATGGACGGGTTACCAAACTGGTTGAAAAACCCGCCAATCCCCCGTCACAACTCGCCATCGTAGGCGTATATTACTTCAATGACGGCAAATTGCTCAGTCGCGCCATCAAAGAGGTAATTGAGCAGGGCATCACCGTCAAGGGGGAATACCAGATTACCGACGCACTGCAATTGATGGTGAACTGGGGGGAGTTACTGGAAGTATTTCCAGTTGACGGCTGGTTTGACTGCGGTCGTCCCGAAACACTCATTGAAACGAATCGCTACCTCTTCAATCGCGATGGCGGTTCGCGCGGCGCTGATTTATCGCTTCAAAATGCAACAATCATTGACCCCGTCGCTCTCGGAGACCGGGTTCGGATAGAAGATTCAGTAGTCGGACCGTATGTTTCTCTGGGGGCGGGAAGTTGTGTCCGCCGCTCGGTCATCCGGGACAGCCTGATTGGACGGGAATGCCAGATAACCCAGCTGCTCCTGGACCAATCATTACTCGGGAATCGCGTCGTGGTCAATGGAGCATTCCAAACGTTGAATCTCGGAGCATCGTCGGGGTTTGGTTCTGCCGGGTAATCCGGCGGAGTCCGCCGACTGGATAAGGTTCAATCAGCCGGTAACACTTAACACAGAAACCAAAAGGAAACCCATGGGCAGGGAGTTCATATTTACATCGGAATCGGTGACGGAAGGTCACCCGGATAAAATCGCCGACCAAATATCAGATGCCGTGTTGGACGCTGTTCTGCAAGAAGACCCGTTCGGGCGGGTTGCCTGTGAAACCTATTTGACTACGGGTATGGCGTTGATAGGCGGGGAGATATCAACTACGACCTATGTGGACGTCCCCCGATTGGTACGGAGTGTGGTCAAAGACATCGGCTATGTGGAAGCCTCCTTTGGCTTTGACTATGAAACCTGTGCCGTTATGACCACGATTGACCAGCAATCGCCCGATATCGCGTTGGGAGTTGACCGCGCCGGCGCTGGTGACCAGGGGATGATGGTGGGTTATGCCACTCGCGAAACCGCCGAGTTGATGCCTCTACCTATTCAGCTCGCACATCAATTGGCGCGACGGCTGGCGGAGGTGCGGAAGAACGGCACATTGCCTTATCTACGTCCCGATGGGAAAACACAGGTTTCAGTGCGCTATCGTGATGGCAAGCCAGTAAGTATTGAAACCGTCGTGGTGTCAGCGCAGCACGACCCGGATGTAACCCAGACGCGCATCCGCGAAGATATTTCGGAGGAGGTAATATTCAAGGTTCTGCCGGCCGGTATGTATAAAAGGGACAAACTGGTCATCCACGTCAATCCCACCGGGCGTTTCGTCCTGGGCGGTCCTCATGCCGACACCGGAATGACGGGCCGCAAAATCATCGTGGATACCTATGGTGGATCCGCTCCCCACGGCGGCGGCTCTTTTTCAGGAAAGGATCCGACCAAGGTTGACCGCTCGGCTGCCTATGCCGCTCGTCATGTAGCGCGCAACGTGGTGGCAGCAGGGCTGGCGGAAACTTGCCTCATCCAGATAGCCTATGCCATCGGAGTAGCTGAGCCCGTGTCGCTTATGATGGATACCAATGGGACAGGTAAGATGCCCGACGATGAACTTACGAAGCTTATCCAAAAGAATATTGACCTGACGCCCGCCGGCATCATCAACCGATTGGACTTGAGACGCCCGGTGTATCGGCGAACCGCCGCCTACGGGCACTTCGGTCGGCAGGAAGAGGGATTCACCTGGGAGCAGGATGACCTCGGACCGATATTAAAGTAGACTTTCAACCCAAGATGCGGTCTGGATCACTCCAGACCGCTCTTTTATTTTATATCATAGTGAGTGAAGGAAGTTTTAGATGGCTGGAAAGGTCTGAGTTTTCGCATGAAGAAACCGAATAACATCCTCGCAATCGCAATACCAGTAGTGGTTTTCGGGCTCACCGGATGTGAATTTGAGACTCCGGGAATTCCCTCCTGGGATATTGAGACTGTCATCCCGTTCAGCCAGCGAACCTACCGGATGGCGGAGTTGGTGAGCGATTCCAACAAGCTTGCCGAACGGGGCTGGGCAATCCTGGGAGGCGGCAGCGATTCCACTTTGCGATTCGTTTATCACGATTCGCTGGAGTTTCAGAGCGTCGGCGCCAGGATAACCCGCGACCCAACCAATAAGAAACGCTACACCAACGAGCTTGGGCTGTTGGAGTTTGCCCCGCCCAACCCCGTGATAGCGCAAATCCCGGCGACAGCGATCTTCGGGGATAGCATCAACGGGTATCAGGGAGTAATTCCGGAAACAAGAATAAGAAATATTCAGAGATCGCTTGAGTTTGATACTTATACTTGGTTGCGGGTTGTCAATGGCAAACTGCACGTTGAACTTCTGAACCAATTTCCATTTGAGCTTGAGGACCCGGTACTGGCAATTGCCAATGAGAGTAATGGAGAACAGGTTTGCAGTTTGACCGTTGGTGGCGTCCTGCCTGTCGGCGGGAACAGCGCGGACAGCGCCGGATTAGAAGGCAGCCGGCTTTACAACCGGTTATCCGTGACCCTATCAGGTAAGGTTCGGGAAAGCGCCAGCGCGGTGAGAATAAACGGCGATGAAGCGCTCCAGATGCGCTTCTGGTTGACCCCTATGGAAGCCGATTCAGGCTATGCCCAATTCGGTCCGCAGGATTTCTCCAAACGGGACTCCCTTGAATCGGAGAGCGTGAATAAGATTGTGGAAGCGGTGGTGAAGGATGGATGGGGGTATATTAATGCCACCAATGAGATGCCCGCGCGGATTTTTTCAACTGTTGTATTTCTTAATGTCTATGACACATTGGGTAACCACCCGGTGAGCAATATGTGGCTACCACCGGGCAATCCAGAGCAACCATGGTCGCAACTGGATTCGGTTGATCTGGCGGGATACAAGGTGGTGATGACGCCCGATAATCAATTCATCCACATTCAGAACGACGGATTGACCGAAGATACGCGCGTAACCCGCTATCAGGACCGCACACAGCAGAAGCTGCGTAGCTCAGACGGTATTGTAGTGCGATACTGGACAGGCAAACTTACCTTCACCTACTTCCGCGGAATTATTGACAGTGTGAACGTGGATATCCCCACCATGGAAACCCTGATTGACATACCGCAAGGGATGGACCATATCAATTTCACCCAGGATACCCTAACCATCAACCTCTTCAATGAAACCGATATGATGATGCGGGTGAACTTCAACTTGGAAGGGCGTAACGACCAGGTTCAGCCACCGCGGCAAGTTATAATTCCGGCTGAGAGGGATGTAGCTCCCGGCTATACCCAAATGCTGATACCGGAAGGTGACCGCCTGTTGTCGGTGGCGCCAAACAAAATTATCGTCACCGGAAATGCACTCTGCGGCGACCGGTTCTTTCCCGATAATCCTGGATTAGTCAGGACAGTTACCGAAGAACAGGGGATTTATGGCGATTTTTCTCTTGACGCCGACCTGAAATTTACTATGGATGAGATGTCTATGTTCAGCGACCCGGCCCGAATAGAAGACGGTCTGGATTATCCCATCCAGGATGTAACACTGAACATCAACCTTACAAACAGCATACCGCTCTCGGGGCGAATTCATTTCCTGGCGGGTAGTGATACCTCGGCTATGGATACCTTGCTGACGGCTAAAGTTCCCCGGAATGAGATCGTGAACAACCGCGTATCAGCTCTTGATACATCCTACTCGGTTGATTTAACGCCCGATAAAATTGACCTGCTGAGACCGCCCGGAGTGCTCACCCGCCAACTGCTCGAGATGTATGGAACTGCCGGCGATACAGTCTGGATATACGGTTCCGATTCCCTCGTGGTGCGCAGCACAGCGCGGATTAAGTACACCGTGGACTTTAATAATGGGAAGCACTGAGAGAATGCGTTACCTCACATTATCGGCTGCAACAGTTATCCTCTCGTTAAGTCTGCTCGTTAATTCCTCCCGGTCACAGCCGATCATAACGGGGCGGAACGCTGGATTGGCGGGAGCAGGGGTGTTGACTGCGCCCGGCGCTCAAAGCGTCGGTTGGAATCCGGCTTTGTTGGGGTTAAAGGCTGCGCCGCGCTTCTCCTGTCTGCTCCCTTCCTTGGGATTAATGATGGGGAACAACTCCGTCTCCCCGCATTATATGGAAGATATGTTCGTCACTGGCAGGCATCTGGAGGCGGCGGATAAGAGCGATATTCTTGACCAGTTGGCAGGCGATGAATTGCGGGTGTTCGGCGGATACAGCGTTCCGATATTGGGAGCTTCCTTCGGCTCTTATTCGCTGAATTTCTTTGACGCTCGTATGGCAGCTTCCGGTCAAATCCCCAAAGACATTGTTTATCTGTTTTTCACCGGCGGCGACAGCGCGAAGATTTATCGTCTGGACGATGTTGAAGCGCAGTCGTTGTTGTATTGGTCGTCTTCCTTCAGCTTCGCTCACGACATCCCGCCATTACCTTTCTTCAGTGAATTGGCGCTGGGCGTTACCGTCCGTTACCTGCATGGTATATCCTACGACGGCTTAGAAAAGACCAACGGCTGGTTCCAGATCATCGGCGACACCATCCACGCGGTGGGCGGGTTTAAGTATCTGAACGCCGGGAAAGGCGACGGTGTGGGTTTGGATCTGGGGGTCGCAGGGTGGTTGGAATCGGAAGAGGCGTTCGTCGGGCTGACTTTGGGTAATTTACTTGGCGATATCCACTGGAACGACGTTCAGATGGAGGAGATGTCCTTTGAACGGCACAGCGGTGTGGCTCTGGATTCGGTATCCTACGATAATTATTGGAGGCACTTTTTTCACGACCGCGATACCACCTACAGCGCCGACACGCGAACGACCAGTTTGCCCGTCTATATGATATTAGCCCTCAATAAACCGCACTGTTGGCTCAAGGGAAGCGCCGACCTTAATGTCGCATGGTATCAAGGATTAACGAAAGAGCAATCGGGGTCATTGACACCGCGGTTATCGGTGGGGAGCGAAATTCTTGCGCGGCATTGGCTCATAGTGCGGTTGGGAATGGGGATCGGCGGTCAGGAGGGCTTTACTTTAGCGGGCGGGATGGGATTAAAATTCGCGCGATATCAGTTGGATATCGGCGGTTCGTGGCAGCGCGGCGTCATCTCCGGCGCCAAGGGGGTGACCTTGGCGATTACCAATTATTTGTCCATTGACCGATAAGAGGCAAGGGTCAAATCGCAAGTCACAAGGGACAAGTCCGGAGTTGTGACTTGTGACTTGTTGCTTCCGCCGGGTTATCCGCCGGCGCCTTCTTTTAGGATATGTCGGCCGATGACGGTGCGTTGAATCTGGTTGGTGCCTTCGTAAATCTGGGTGATTTTGGCGTCACGCATAAACTTTTCTATCGGGTAGTCGTGCATATAGCCGTAACCGCCGAAAAGCTGCACGGCGTCCACTGTCACCTGCATCGCCGTGTCGCTGGCGAAAACCTTGCACATCGCCGATTCCTTCGCGATTCTGTCCTTTCCGGCGTCAATCATTCGGGAGACAGCATAAATCATGGCACGGGCGGCTTCTATTTGGATTGCCATATCCGCCAACATAAATTGGACAGCTTGATTTGAGGCAATGGATTTCCCAAACTGGATGCGCTTCTGGGTGTAGTCCACTGCCAGGTCGTAAGCCCCCTGCGCTATTCCCAATGCCTGCGCTGCGACGCCGGGGCGGCTGCGATCCAGAGTTCTCATCGCCACGACGAACCCCTGCCCTTCCGACCCCAGCCGGTTTTCCACCGGCACCTCACAATCTTCAAATACCAGTTCGCTGGTCTTGGAGGCGCGGATGCCGAGCTTGTCTTCAATCTTGCCGTAGCGGAAGCCGGGGAAGCCTTCCTCCACGATGAAGGCGGAGGCTCCGCGCGAGCCTTTCTGCGGGTCGGTGGAGGCGATAACGGTGTAAATTTTCGCCACCGAGCCGTTGGTGATGAAATGCTTCAAGCCGTTCAGGATGTATTTGTCGCCCTTCATGACGGCGCGGGTTTGAATACCGCCGGCGTCGCTGCCGGCGTTAGGTTCGGTTAAGCCGAAGCCGGCTAACATCTTGCCTGCGGCGAGGTCTGGCAGGTAACGTTTTTTCTGTTCGTCGTTGCCGCTGAGGAGGATGGGGAATGTCCCGAGCGCAGTAGCGGCGACAGCCAGCGCGATTCCGCCACAGATGCGGGATAACTCTTCGGTAACCAACACCAAATCCATTACTCCCCCCCCCATCCCGCCATATTCTTCCGGCATATAAGCACCGAAGAGGCCGGCTTGTCGGAAGACCTCCACCATATCCCACGGGAAAGTGCCATCCCGGTCGTGTTTGGCGGCGACTGGACGCACCTTTTCGGTGGCGATGCGTCGCGTTAAATCACGCAGATCTTGATGTCGTTCGCTCAGGAAATAGTCCAACTGTCCTCCTTAAACCCGATAATACGACGGGTACCTATTTACCCCGTGCATCTTATAGTTGACCTTCCCCCCGCTTGCGGGGGGAATTGAAGGGGGGTGCCGAATTCAATACCGAGGCAGTTTTTTCACCCCCCCTTCGTCCCCCCCGCAAGCGGAGGGGGGAGTGTAAAAGAACCCGCACTGATTAATAATCCGCGAACCCGCCGGTGACGAGTTGCTGAACGGCGGTGCGCGCCGCTTGTTGTTGTGCTGCCTTTTTGCTGTGTCCGGTGCCGATGCCCAGCCGTTTACCGTCTAATACAACTTCCACTTCAAAATTCTTGGCGTGGTCCGGTCCCCGTTCAATGACGACCCGGTAAACCGGCGCGGGCAGACCGCGCGCCTGTAGATATTCCAACAGCGCGCTCTTGTAATTTTGATCCCGGGTATGGTCAAACAGAGCGTCCCGGCTGGCGAAGACGGTTCGCTGTATAAAATCGGTTGCAGGTTTCATCCCGCCGTCCAGATAAAGCGCGCCGACCAACGCTTCAAAGGTGTTTTCCAGGATGGAGTCGCGCCCGCGTCCGCCGTTGCGCGCTTCGTTGTCGCTCATCCGGATATAACGCCCCAAATCCAGTTTGCGCGCCAACGCCTGCAACGATTCACCGCTGACCAGCATACTTTTGATTTTGCTTAGATCCCCTTCCGATTTTTCAGGGAACCAACGGCAGAGCGAATCCACGACGACGAAGCCAAGCACCGCATCGCCGAGAAATTCCAGTTGTTCGTTGGCGGAAGCCTCGTCTTCATTGTAGTTGAGGGCGGAGCGGTGTGTAAGCGCGCGGCGCAGTAGATACGGGTGATGAAAGCGGTGTCGGAGGAGGCGGGCGAGTTCGCGCTCTTCCGCGCTCAGTCCAGCGGATAACTTAAACAGGTGAGCCAGCGATGCAGCGAAAACGTTCAACGGATTAACTATACCGCTTGACAGCTATGCAAGCATTGTGTCCGCCGAATCCGAAGGTATTGCTGAGGGCGGCGTCAAAGCGTCGCGGCACTGCGACATTGGGTGCGTAGTTAAGGTCGCACTCGGGATCGGGGAACTCGTAGTTAATTGTGGGTGGAATCAGGTCATTCTCCATTGCCAGTAGCGTGGCGATTAGTTCAACCGCTCCCGCCGCGCCGAGCAGGTGACCGGTCATTGACTTGGTGGAGCTGACGATTAGCTTGTCGGCATGCGCACCGAAAACCTGCCGGATGGCAAGGGTTTCCGATTTATCATTTAGCGGTGTTGAAGTGCCATGGGCGTTGATATAGCCGATATCTTCCAGCTGCAATCCGCCGTCTGCCATGGCAATTCGCATTGCCCTGACTGCACCGTGACCGTTTTCAGGTGGCGCGGTGATATGGTGGGCGTCGCCGGTGAACCCGGCGCCAACAACCTCGCCGTAAATGTGCGCGCCACGCTTAAGAGCGTGATTCAGCTCTTCCAAAATAACGATTCCAGCACCCTCACCCATAATGAATCCATCGCGCTGGGCGTCAAACGGTCGGCAGGCTTTTTCAGGCGCGTCGTTGCGGGTGGAGAGCGCCTTCATCGCACTGAACCCCCCCAAGCCCGTGGGGCAGACTGGCGCCTCCGAACCGCCGGCGAGCATAACATCAGCCTCGCCGTAACGGATGGTCTTCATCGCAACGCCAATGGAATGTCCGGACGTGGCGCAAGCCGAGGTTGTCGCGTAGTTTGGGCCACGCAGGTTGAACATAATGGAGATATGCCCGGCAACTATATCAGCGATCACCATCGTGATGAAGAAGGGGGTGATGCGGCGTGGACCGCGCTGGTCAAGCACTCGCATCTGGTCTTCGTAAATATACATCCCGCCTATCCCCGAACCGACGATGACTCCCACCCGGTCGCGGTCGCATTGGTCAAAGTCTATTCCCGAGTCGCGCACTGCTTTGGCCCCGGCGCCCACGCCGAAATGAGTGAACGGATCCATATGCCGTGCCTCTTTGCGGTCAACGAATTCTTCAACATTGAAATCCTTGACCTCGCCGGCGATACGAGTAGGGTAGTCTTTCGTGTCAAAGCGGGTAATTTGACTAATTCCGCTCCGACCGCTTTTAAGGCTGTCCCAGAACCGATCCTTGGCGCTGCCGATGGGCGATATGACGCCGATCCCCGTCACTAACACGCGGCGCAACGGTATGTGAGTGGGAAGCACGGTTTAGGAGTCTTTTTCGGCGAGCTTTTTGTTCAGATATTCAATTGCTTTGCCGACGCTGGTCAGCTTCTCCGCATCCTCATCCGGTATTTCAATACCGAATTCCTCTTCAAACGCCATAATCAGCTCCACCGTGTCAAGCGAATCGGCGCCGAGGTCGTCAATGAATGAGGCCGCCGGCGTTACCGCCTTGGCATCAACTCCCAACTGCTCAACGATGATTTCACGGACGCGATCTTCGTGGGACATATCTACCTCCCTAAGGTGCGATTTGGTTGAGTTTATTATTTAACACTCTCATTATTCTGCCGGACGCCGATTTCGTCAGGAGAAGTGACGGCGCGAACCACGGCGGAACGAGCGCAGATATTTTACGCGGCTGAAATAACTGCTGAAGCGGTCTTCAAGGAAAGCCTCAATTCGTTCATACAGCCTTAATGGGACTATCTTGGTGGCTCTAATCACGGCGGCTGCGATGGCGCGGTCGGACGACGCACCGTGAGCGATTATGGAAACCCCCCGCACACCCAAAAGTGGCTCTCCCCCGTAGCTGTGGAAGTCAAAGCTCTCAAAAAATTTGCTCCCGGAGGGAGATTCGGCATCCACTCCCAAATGACGCTTGAGCGCTTCCGGCAGTCCCTCGGTGTATTTAAGCAGGACGTTGCCGACGAAACCGTTGGTAACGACCACATCCGCAGCGCCGGCGGGGATGTCGCGACCCTCCATAAAACCGCGAAAATCAAGCCCGCTCTCGGATAACAAGCGGTGCGCCACTGCCAACGCGGAGTGCCCCGCCGTAGCTTCCACACCGACGTTGAGCAAACCAATACTGGGGTGTTCAACGCCGAGGAGTTCACGGACATAGACCGCGCCCATCAACGCGAACTGGACAAGATGATGCGGGCTGGCGACCAGACTGGCGCCCACGTCTATAACAAGGCACCGACCGCGCGCCGTCGGCAATACCGAACCAATAGCCGGGCGGGTAATGCCGGAACACTTGCCAAGTTCCAGGATGGACGCTAAAACCTGCACCCCGGTGGAACCCGCCGAGATGAACGCGTCAAACCGCCCCTCTGCATGCCAATGGAGAGCAGCACGGATGGGCGATTCGGGGGCAATTTCATCTGTGGCGACATTATCAGTCGGTGTCTCTTCCAGTATGTCAAGGAACTCCAGGGTGTCTGGGATTTTGGCCGGAAGAAATGCCTGCAGTTTCTTTCGGTTTCCGACCAGCGTTATTATCAAGCCGGCGGCTGCAGCCTCACAACTCTGCGTCAAAGCTTGGATGGCGCCGTCAACAGTTGTGCGGGGCGCATAGTCTCCGCCGAACGCATCAAGCGCGATGTTCATCGGTCCGTGGAGAGCAAAAAGGAATTAAACCGGTCTTGGAATCCAATACCCGCTATGACTCGCGCGGTCGGACGACCTGTCTACCCTTGTAGAAACCACAAGCCGGGCAGGCGGTATGCGCCAGTTTGGGTTGGTGGCAGTTGGGGCATTCAACGGTTGTCGGTGCGCGCAATTTGTGATGACTGCGGCGCATATCGCGGCGGGATCGCGAGGTTTTTGCTTGGGCAATAGCCATTAATGACTCGTTAAGATTTGCGGAATTGTGTCAACTGACCGACTCATTACGGGTGACGCGCTGTTTGCATCGGCATTCTTCATCGTTTAGATTCATGCCGCAATCGGGACAAAGTCCAAGGCAATCATCACGGCACAGGATTTTGAGGGGTAGTGAGAGAAGCAGAGCGTCGCGGACTTCGGTGGTGATGTCCAGTTTCTCCTGACCGAGAACGAAGCTGCGGAGGTCGTCGCCCGGCATCTCATCGGGCAGCGGTTCTTCGCGACGGATGAACATCACAGCGCAATCGCCCCCCACCGAGCGGTGGAAATCCTTGCCGCACCGGTCGCAGACGAAGAGCCCCTCAGTTCGCACCTTGACCTCCACGGCAATTTTACCGCCGCGTTTGTCCGCTTCAATTTCCACCTCAACCGAATGCGGGCAAGTGGTTGGGTCAATTTCCAGATCGCTGGCGTGAACAGACTCCAGCCACCGGTTTAATCCATCCCTAAGGCTGGCGATACGAATTACCATAAGCATACAATATAATAACGCAAGGTAATACAGTCAACTACGTCGCGTCTGTAACCGTCCCGAATTGAATGTTGCACCGAATCACACTCCAGCCACTATTTTTCATACCGCCGCGACTGCTGCGCTGGTCTTCAACCGTCCAAGTTCCCGGGTCAGGCGCAGATAGTCTTCAAAAGTCAGCTGTTCGGGGCGTTGGCGGAAATCAAAGCCGAGTTCCTGCCAGCCATCCGGCAGGTCGTTCACGCTGCGCAGGGCATTCCGCAGCATCTTGCGGCGCTGGGTGAAACTGCCCCGTACCACTCGTCGGAAGGCATCATAATCCACATTCGGGAACCGTCCAGGTTGTGCGAAAGTCAGCCGGAATACCCCGCCATCAACCTGCGGCTTTGGATAGAAAGAATCCGCCGGAACGGTAAACAGGTATTCAGCATCACCGTGATACTTGACCAACAAAGTCAAGCTGCCGTAGTCGCGTCCGCCGCTTGGGGCACAGATGCGCCCGGCGACTTCGCGCTGGACCATTACCACCATTTCCCGGATGTGGGGCTTGCTCATCGTTCGGACGCGGTCAAGAACCTCAAAGAGGATCCGACTGGCGAGGTGGTAGGGGAGGTTGCCAACAACTGCGATTTCTTCAGCGTCAGCGAGAAGGTTTGACCAATCCAGTTTGACGGCATTGCCTTCCACCAATTGGAACTGTTTGTTTGCCCCGAACCGATGGCGGAGGCGGCTCGCCAACCCCGGGTCTATTTCAACGCCGATCACACTGCGACCTTCAGACAGCAGCGCATCAGTCAGCGCGCCATCGCCGCAGCCGATTTCCAGTAGCGGGATGTCGGCGGGCGTCGCAGCGGCGATTCGGCGTGTGATGTCGCGGTCGCGGAGGTAGAACTGCCCCAATGACTTCCGGGGAATATGCCGGTGAGCGATGTTTTTCAAAACGATGTATTATAGAACGCCGCGGGATATGATTTGCGCCACCTGGTCAATGATATCGTCAGGGACGGTGACTGAAGCGCGCACCCAGCCTGTCCCGTTGTCGCCGAACGCCGAGCCGGGAGTGAACATAATGCCGGCTTCCAGCGCTTTGTTCACGAATTCAGTCTCATTATCGCCCACTCGGAACCAGACATAGAAGGTCGCTGGTGAGCGGAAGACTTCCAGTCCGATGTGCTCCAACGCCCAGGTAAGCCGTTGCTTGCGATAATGATATACTTCCAGCGATTTTTTTATCTCGGCCGGTGGTTGCGCGCCGTCATAATGCTCGAGGACGGCTGCCAGAGCATATTGAAACGGCAACGGCGTGCCGCTGTCAACCTCTTCCTTGACCCGCACCAGCGCGGTGATTCGGTCCGGATCGCCGACAGCAAAGCCAACGCGGTAGCCGGTTACGTTCGCTATTTTTGACAGCGAGTGGAACTCCACCGCCTGCCGGGTGAACTCCAATAGTGACCGCGAGGGATGGTCAAAGCGGACTTCGCCGTATGCCATATCATAAGCGATGGTCAGTTCACGGTGGGTTTCGGCTAACTCCGCCAGGTCAAGCAGGAACGAATCGGGCGCGACCGCGCCGGTCGGGTTGTTCGGGTAATTTAAATAGACCAACCGCGCGCCGGGAACTTGATTCAAGTCGGGAAGAAAACCTTTCGTCGGGTTTAGCGGCAGCGGACGCATAACCGCGGAAACGAACCGGCAGCCAGCGCGGCGGTAAACGGGGTAACCTGGATCCGGAACGGCGACAGTTTCACCAGGGTTGACTACAGCGCGCGCCAGG
>Ga0315274_10005798_pt1 | contig 18042 bp, 10 predicted proteins | sample YL17G02_20_MG_FD_203700 | JGI IMG/M metagenome (GOLD analysis project Ga0315274, IMG submission 203700) | Sediment microbial communities from Yellowstone Lake, YNP, Wyoming, USA - YL17G02_20 | ecosystem: Environmental > Aquatic > Freshwater > Lake > Sediment | place: USA: Wyoming | collected...
CGTCAGACTCAGCGTTTCAGACAATGGGAGCGGCATTGAACCCGCCGTCCTGCCGAGAATTTTCGAGCCTTTTTTCAGCACCAAAACGCCCGGCAAAGGAACGGGGCTCGGATTGTCCGTCGTGTATGGCATCGTGCGCCAGCATTCGGGCTGGATCACGGTGCAGAGTACGCCCGGCGCGGGATCCACGTTCGAGGTGTACCTGCCCGCCAGCAAGGAAAGGATCGTCAGGGCCGCGGATGAGCGGGTCAGTCTGGAAGGGCTGAGGGGCAACGGAGAACGAATCCTCGTGGTGGAAGACTCCGAGGGCGTGCAGGAGTTCCTGCGTTCGGCCTTGAGCGAGAACGGGTACATGGTATTCACCGCCTCCAATTCGGCCGAAGCCCTTTCCATTTTCCGGAAACACCGAGGACACTTTGACCTGATATTCAGCGACGTCGTGCTTCCCGATAAAAACGGCATCGAACTGGTGGAGGTCCTTCTCGGAGAAAATCCAAACTTGAACATTCTCTTGAGCAGCGGGTATACGGATCATAAATCCCAATGGACTGTGATTCAAAACCGCAGGTACCCGTTCATCCACAAACCGTTCAGCCTGGTTGAATTGCTTAAAACTGTAAAAGAGATGATCAGGAAAGAGAAAAAAAAGAGAAATGATACATAAGTGTTACCTTTAAAATATAATGATACATTATTGTATAACCTTAACAATCGTATGAGTATTGACAATTTTAATAAATTAGATAATTAATACTATATTTTACAATCTCTTATCCTGTTCTTCTTTTTCCGATGTATTTATTGATTTTTTACACTTATGTCCAAATCCGAGGCTCTATTTTGGATTTTCGCCGGCCGCTTCATGGAAAATTAATAAAAATTTGGTCATTAATACAAAAATGTATTTTAATTTTAAGAAAATATCAATTTTGTCATTATTATGTATTCATATTTCTGCAATTATCGGATCCTCCGCAAGTCCGGTAAAGTCACGCAATCCTTTGATTTTTAAGTAGATATAATATTCAGTTATCCGCAGCATGGTTTCCCAATTGCATCCGGCATTTGTTTTGCCTCTCCATAGTAATCATTAAAAAATGTTTCGATGGATTCAGATCAGAATAGAGTATCGAAATTCTTTAATTACCCTTAACAAGAGAGGGGAAAATGAGCAACCACGATTCCCGGACAAATTCGCAAAAAACCCCAAGCAACGGGGCGACCTCCAATGGTGATGCAATCCATAACAACGGATTCCAGCCGTTGTCCTCGTATTTCGGCATTAACACGTTCAACGACCAGGTCATGCGAGAGAAACTGCCCAAGGATGTTTACGTCAAACTGCGCGATGCCATCAAAAAAGGGGCGAAACTGGATCTCTCGATCGCCAATACCGTGGCGCACGCTCTCAAGGAATGGGCGACCGGCAGGGGCGTCACCCATTTTTCGCACTGGTTCCAGCCCCAAACCGGGTTGACCGCCGAGAAGCATGACGCGTTTCTTGAACTCGACGACGAAGGCGTGGTTATTGAACGTTTCCGTGGAGAACAGCTGGTCCAGGGCGAACCCGACGCCTCATCGTTTCCCAGCGGCGGGATGCGCACCACGTTCGAGGCGCGGGGTTACACCATGTGGGATCCGTCCAGTCCCGCCTTCATCATGGAGGGCCCCAAGGGCGGCATCCTCTGCATCCCCTCCCTGTTCATCAGCTACACGGGCGAAGCGCTGGACAAGAAAACGCCCCTGCTGAGATCCATGGCCGCAATCTCGCGTTCCGCCATGAAGGTCCTCAAACTTTTCGGCAACGACAAGGCGACGCGGGTCGTCAGTACCATCGGGACGGAGCAGGAATATTTTCTCATCGACAAGTCCTATTACCAAAAACGACCGGACCTGCGGATCACCGGGCGGACGCTCGTGGGCGCGCCGCCTCCGAAGGGACAGCAGCTGGAAGACCACTACTTCGGCTCCATCAAGGAGCGGGTGCTCGCCTTCATGCAGGACGCCGAACATGAATTGTACAAGCTGGGCGTGCCGGCCAAGACCCGTCACAACGAGGTGGCGCCGCATCAGTTTGAAATCGCCCCGATCTACGCCGAGGCCAACGTGGGCGCGGACCGGAACCACCTCATCATGGAAATCCTGAAAAAGGTCGCCAACCGCCACGGCCTGGCCCTGCTGCTCCATGAAAAGCCCTTCGCGGGCATCAACGGAAGCGGCAAGCACAACAACTGGTCCATGGCCGATTCGGAGGGCAACAACCTGCTCGAACCGGGTAAAACCCCGGAACAGAACCTCCAGTTCCTGGTGTTCCTGGTCGCGACGATCAAGGCGGTCCATGAATACGGAGACCTGCTCCGGGCGTCCATCGCCTCGTCGTCCAACGACCACCGTCTCGGCGCGAACGAGGCGCCGCCGGCCATCATGTCCATCTTCCTCGGCGAACAGCTCACGCACATCATCGAGGCGATCCGCGACGGCAAGGTGGCCAAGGCGACGGCCCAGAGCATCATCGACCTCGGCATCCACAACGTTCCGTCCATCCTTCGCGACGCCACGGACCGGAACCGCACCTCCCCGTTCGCTTTCACCGGGAACAAATTCGAATTCCGGGCGATCGGATCGTCGGCATCCGTCTCACTCGCGAACACCGTCCTCGGCGCCGCGGTGTCCGATTCCCTCGACATCCTGGCGGGTGAAATCGAGTCCGCGATGTCGAAGGGCAAGGATCTCAACAACGCGGTGATCGAGGTGCTGCGCGGACAGATCAAGACGTCCGAGGCCATCCTGTTCAACGGCAACAACTATAGCCGGGAATGGGAGGAAGAGGCGGCCAAGCGCGGCCTTCCCAACGTGAAAAACACCGCCTACGCGCTCGACGCGTTCGTGGCCAAAAAGAACGTGGATCTGCTGATCCGGCAGAAGGTGTTCATCAAGGCGGAGATCGAATCCCGCTACCACACCAAACTCGAACAGTACGTCAAGGAAGTCGAGATCGAAACCGACACCCTGTCGAACATGATCGAGACGCTGATCGTCCCGGCGGCGATCGAATTTCAGGTCCGGCTGATCACCGCGGTGAAGGGATTGAAGGACCTCGAAGGAGTGCTCGGGGGCGTCTCGTGCAAGTCCCAGATTGAACGCCTGAAGACGCTCACCGGGCTGATCGAGAGCGTCGAGCTGAAGAACAAGGCGCTGGTCGAAGTGACCAACAAGGCGGAATCCATTGAAAGACCGTCCGACCGGGCCAAGTTCGTCGCTGGCAAGGTCCTTCCGCTCATGGCCGAGGTCCGCATTCCGGTGGACGCGCTTGAATCCATCATGGATGACGGGCTGTGGCCGCTGCCGAAGTATTCGGAGATGCTGTTCGTCATGTAAATAAATTGGAACACGGATTTGACGGATGGAACGGATTAAAACGGATAAGAAATGGAATTAGGGTTGTTCGATCTGAGAACCGCAGTGCATCGTCCATGCCTATCCTTGCACCAAGTAGAACACGGCGGAAAGACACATTACAGAATAGACAATAATAAAGTCCCTATCCGTGTGAATCTGCCCTAATCCGTTTCATCCGTGTTCCATTTTTAATGTGAGGGGAAATGATGAATGATATCAATCCATTCCAGCGGAATCGGGCGGGCATGACCAGGCCGTTCGGCCTGTACGATCCCGCGAACGACCGTGACAGCTGCGGCGTGGGATTCATCGTCCGCGTCGACGGAACGGCGCAGCACGCCATTGTCGCGGACGGAATCCGGATTCTCGTCAATCTCGAACACCGGGGGGCCGTGGGCGGCGACAAGAGCACGGGCGACGGGGCCGGCATCCTGTTCCAGATTCCGGACACATTTTTCCGGAAGGTCTGGCACGAGGGCAGGCTCCCGCCCCCCGGTGATTACGCCGCGGCCATGGTCTTCCTGCCCAGGGAGGCGCAGCTCGCGGAACGCTGCATGCAGGCCTTCGAGCGTGCCGTGAGCGCCGAGCGGCTGGAAGCGCTCGGATGGCGAGTCGTCCCCACGGAAAACAGCACGCTCGGTCCCCTGGCCAGGTCCACGGAACCGGTGGTCCGCCAGTTTTTCGTGTCGCGGGGCGAAATCGCCCGCGAAGCGTTCGAGGCGAAACTCCATGTCATCCGGCGGCTGGTCGAAAAGGAGGCCGCCTCGTGGAAGGACGCGGACGCGAGTCCGTTTTACGTGTCCAGCTTTTCCAGCAAGACGATCGTCTACAAGGGGCTCCTGAACGGCCACCAGCTGCCGGAATTTTTTCCCGACCTTCAGGACGAACAGGTCGTCAGCCCGTTCGTCCTCGTCCACCAACGGTACAGCACCAACACGCTGCCGACCTGGAACCTGGCCCAGCCTTTCCGGTACATCGGCCACAACGGCGAAATCAACACGCTGCGCGGCAACATCAACCGGATGAAAAGCCGCGAGGCCCTCATGAAATCCCCGGTGTTCGGTGAGGACATCGAAAAAGTCAAGCCCGTCATCGTCGAAGGGGGGAGCGACTCGGCCATCTTCGACAACGTGCTCGAGCTGCTCGTGACGGCCGGCCGGTCGCTGCCGCACGCGATGATGATGATGATTCCCGAAGCCTATGGCGGCCGAACCGGCCTGTCGGAGGACAAGCACGCGTTTTACGAGTTCCATTCATCCCTGATGGAGCCGTGGGACGGGCCCGCAGCCATGGCGTTCTGCGACGGCCGGTTCATCGGCGCCACGCTCGACCGAAACGGACTCCGCCCGGCGCGCTACACCGTGACCCGCGACGGGCTCATCTGCATGGCCTCCGAGACGGGCGTGCTCGAATTCCCCCCCGAACAGATCCACTACCGGGGGAAGCTGCAGCCCGGCAAAATGCTGCTCGTGGACCTGAAGCAGAACCGCATCGTGCCCGACAACGAAATCAAGGCGGAAATTTCAAGGAAGAAGCCCTACCGGCGCTGGCTCAAGGAAAACCGCATCGAACTCCGCGGCCTGTTCATGCCGTCGCAGGCGCCTCACGTCGAACCGGAGAGCCTGCTCCGCTTCCAGCACGCGTTCGGATACACGGACGAGGACATGCGGCTGCTGATCAATCCCATGGCCTCGCACGGCCAGGAGGCCGTCGGCTCCATGGGCAACGACGCCGGGCTGGCGGTGCTGTCGCTGCGGCCGCAGGTGCTGTTCGCCTACTTCAAGCAGCTGTTCGCCCAGGTGACCAATCCCCCCATCGACCCGCTGCGCGAAGAGCTCGTCATGTCCCTCGAAAGCAACGTCGGCCGAGAGCGCAATTTCCTGGACGAGAGCCCCGAGCACTGCCGCGGCCTTCGGCTGCACCATCCCATCCTCACCATCGACGACATGGAGCGCATCCGCGAGGCAAAGCATCCGGATCTCGCGAGCCGTCGCATCGACATGCTATTCCCCGCGGGCGGGGACGGCCGGGCGCTGGCGGCATCGCTGGAGCGGATCTTCGACGACGCCGAGAAGGCCATCGCGGAAGGGGCCACCATCCTCGTCCTTTCGGACAAGAACGCGGACGCGGACCGCGCGCCCTTGCCCAGCGTGCTCGCCACGGCAGGTCTTCACCACCACCTGATCCGCAAGGGGCTGCGCAATTACACCGGCATCATCGTCGAAACCGGCGAGCCGCGCGAGGTCTTTCATTTCGCCCTGCTCATCGGGTACGGAGGGGACGCGATCTGCCCGTATCTTGCGTTCCAGACCGTCCGGTCCATGAGTGAATCGGCCCTTCTCGAAAAGGCAGTGTCCCCCGAGGAGGCGATGGACAATTACATCACGGCCGTGAAGAAGGGGCTGCTTAAAACCTTCAGCCGGATGGGCATCTCGACGGCGCACAGTTTCTTCGGCGCGCAGATCTTCGAAGCCGTGGGTCTTGGACGCGAGGTGGTGGACGCGTATTTCACAGGCACCGCGTCGCCCATCGGCGGCATCGGGCTGGACGAGATCGCGAAGGAGACGCACCTCCGGCACCGCCGGGGATTTCCCGAGGACGGGCGCGTGCGCCGGCTGCTCGACACGGGCGGGCAGTACACCGTCCGCGATGGCGGCGAGAAACACCTGTGGACGCCCGAAGCCATCACACTGCTTCAGACCGCGACGCGGCTGAACGACTACGGCCTTTACCTGAAATTCGCGGAATGCATGGACCGGCTCACCTCGGAAAACACGGCGCTCAGGGGACTCTTGCGGTTCAAACCGCGCGAATCCGTTCCCATTGAAGAGGTGGAATCCGTGGAATCCATCCTGACGCGCTTCGTCTCTGCGGCCATGTCGTTCGGCTCGATCAGCCGCGAGGCGCACGAAGCGGTCGCGGCGGCGATGAACCGCATCCACGGACGGAGCAATTCCGGCGAGGGCGGAGAGGACCCCGGCCGTTATGTTCCCCTGCCCAACGGCGACAGCCTGCGGTCGAAGATCAAGCAGGTGGCCTCGGGCCGGTTCGGCGTGACCACCGAGTATCTGATCCAGGCGGAGGAACTGCAGATCAAGATCGCCCAGGGCGCGAAGCCCGGCGAGGGCGGCCAGCTGCCCGGCCACAAAGTCACGGAGGAGATTGCGCGCGTCCGCCACACGACGCCGGGGGTGACGCTCATTTCGCCGCCGCCTCACCACGACATTTATTCCATCGAGGATCTGGCCCAGCTGATCTACGACCTGAGGTCCGTGAATCCGGAGGCGAAGGTGTCAGTCAAGCTGGTTTCCGAGATCGGAGTGGGCACCGTGGCGTCAGGCGTGGCCAAGGCCAAGGCCGACCTGGTGCTGATTTCCGGTCAGGACGGCGGCACCGGAGCGTCCCCGCTGACCGCGATCAAGCACGCGGGCCTGCCCTGGGAGCTCGGGCTGGCCGAAACTCAGCAGGCCCTCATCGCCAACCAATTGCGCGACCGGATCCGCATCCAGGTGGACGGCCAGCTCAAGACGGGACGCGATCTCGCCGTCGCCGCTCTGCTGGGCGCCGAGGAATTCGGTTTCGGAACCTCGCTTCTCATCACGCTGGGCTGCGTCATGGTCCGCAAGTGCCATTTGAATTCATGCCCCGTGGGTGTGGCCACGCAGGATCCGGTTCTGAGGGCGCGGTTCGGGGGAAAGGCCGATTTCGTGGAACGGTTCCTGCGATTCGTCGCGAGAAACCTTCGTGAACGCATGGCCGATCTCGGTTTCAGAACCCTCGATGAGATGACCGGACGGTCCGACATCCTCGAATTCCACCCTCCCGAGGAACATTGGAAGGCGCGCCGCCTCGACCTTTCGCCGATGCTGCAAACCGCACCGCGCTCGGAGGGCGTTTCGCTGATCCACACGCGGGGTCCTGAAAAGCAGGAGGAAACGGATCTGGATTTGGAAATCCACAAACGACTGCGTCCCGCCGTCGAAGCAGGCGAAAAGGCGACGATCGAGCTGCCCGTCCGGAACGTCCACCGCACCATCGGCGCGAGGATCAGCGGCGAGATCGTCAGGAAATTCGGCCCCAGGGGGCTTCCGGACGACACCCTGCGGATCCACCTGAAGGGTTCCGCGGGCCAGAGTCTCGGCGCGTTTCTCGCTCCGGGAATCACGCTCCGCGTCGAGGGCGACGCCAATGACTACTTGGGGAAGGGCATGTCGGGGGGGCGGATCGTGATCCTGCCGTCCGCGGGAACGTCCTTCATGCCGCATGAGAACGTGATCGCCGGCAACGTGGTGCTGTACGGCGCGACCGGAGGCGAACTGTTCATCAACGGCATCGCGGGAGAGCGTTTCGCCGTGCGGAACAGTGGTGCCACGGCCGTGGTGGAGGGCGTGGGCGACCACGGATGCGAGTACATGACCGGGGGGGTGGTGGTCGTCATCGGACCGACGGGCAACAACTTCGGGGCGGGCATGAGCGGGGGAATCGCCTATGTTTACGATCCGTCCGAATTGTTCGACACCCGGTGCAACTTCGACATGGTGGACCTCGAGAGCGTGTCCGACCCCAAGGACAAGGCTCAGCTCCACGGATTGATCAAAAGCCATTGCGAGCGAACCGGGAGCCCGAAGGCCCGGACGTTGCTCGACAACTGGGAAGCGCATCTTCCGCTGTTCGTCAAGGTGATCCCCATCGACTACCGCAAGGTTCTCGAGCGCATGCGGATGAAGGAGGACACGGACATGGAAACGGTCGCCGCGACGGAGGAGGTGTTCAATGGGTAAACCGACCGGATTTCTGGAAACCAAACGCGAGGATCCCTCCAAACGGAAGATAGCGGACAGGATCCGCGATTTCAGGGAATTCGAACTGCTCCTTCCGGCGGACCGCCTGCAGCGCCAGGCGTCGCGGTGCATGGATTGCGGCGTCCCCTACTGCCACGCGTTCGGGTGTCCGCTCCACAACCGGATTCCGGATTTCAACCACATGATTTATCTGGGCCAGTGGCAGCGGGCTCTGGACATGATGCACGAGACGAACAATTTTCCGGAATTCACGGGACGGCTCTGCCCGGCGCCGTGCGAGGCCGCATGCACGCTCGCGATCAACCAGACACCGGTGACCATCCGGCACGTCGAATTGCAGATCGCGGAATGGGGGTGGCGCCAGGGCGCCATCAAACCGGAGCCGTCGGCGCGCAGGACCCACAAAAAAGTCGCCGTGGTCGGTTCCGGCCCGGCAGGACTCGCCGCCGCTCAGGTGCTCGCAAGGGCGGGCCACGAACCCGTCGTGTTCGAAAAGGCCGGCAAGGCTGGCGGTATGCTCCGGTACGGCATCCCGGACTTCAAGCTCGAAAAATGGATGATCGACCGCCGGCTCGACCAGCTGAAGGCGGAGGGCGTCCAGTTCGAAAACCAGGTGGATGTGGGAGTGGACGTTTCCGCGCGGTACCTGAAGCGGACCTTCGACGCCATCTGCATCGCCGCGGGCGCCACGGTCCCGCGCGGCCTCGACGTGCCGGGCCGTTCGCTGAAGGGCATCCATTTCGCCATGGACTACCTTTCGCTGCAGAACCGCCTGGTCGACGGCCAGCCGGTTCCGCCGGAGTCCATGATCCACGCGCTGGACCGCCGCGTGTTGGTGCTCGGCGGAGGAGACACAGGTTCCGACTGCGTCGGAACGGCCCGGCGACAGGGAGCGAAGAACATCCGACAGATCGAGATCCTCCCCAGGCCGGGAGAGTCCCGCGAACCCTCCAATCCCTGGCCCGCCTGGCCGAACATCATGCGGTCATCCAGCTCGCACGAAGAAGGCTGCGAGCGGATGTGGGGCGTATCAACCAGGGCGTTCAGCGGAGAGGATGGGCATGTCAAGGCGCTTCAATGCGTGAAACTCGACTGGTCGGAACCGGACGTTTTCGGCCGGCGGAGATCCGGGGAAGCAGCCGGTTCGGAATTTGAGATCGAAGCCGATCTGGTGCTTCTCGCAACCGGGTTCATCCACGTCGAACACGGACCGCTTCTCCGGAACCTCGAACTCAAGCTCGATGAACGGGGCAACATCGTCCTGGATTCGAAGGGCATGACGTCGAGTCCCGGAGTGTTCGCCGCCGGTGACACGGTGGAGGGCGCATCGCTCGTGGTCAAGGCCATTCAGCAGGGCAGGCAGGCCGCCGAGGCGATCGACCGGTATCTGTCAGGATCGATACACAAATAGAAACTCCTCTCGAACCCCCTCACAAGACGCCGGTGCGCATTTCATTCGCGCGCCGGCGTTTTTTTCTTGATTTTCTTAAAGGGATTATTGAAATTGTCCGATCTAGTGAAATTTTCATGAAAATATTTTTTTTCTTCACCCCGAGCGAAGTCGAGGGGTGATAATTTCAGCAATAAAGGCATGCCTCGACGGAGTTAACCCTGAGTTTTCGAAGGGCTCGGCATGAAGATTATATATATGACTTTTTGGACAGCACCCTTGGAGGGTAACGTAAAAGCGGAGGGACGATGAAGAAAATGACAGGTTCTGTTTTTTCGGCGGGAGCGGGAGTGCTTTTGTGGAGTTGCGGATTTTTTACGACCCTTGAAGGAGGCGCTATGGTGAAGGTTCAAACCATTGATTACCACGGATGGAAGGATGCGGTGGAGATTTCGAACGGTGAAGCGCGACTGGTAGTGGTACCTTCGATCGGCAGGATTCTGGCTTACGGATTCGCCGACGGAGAAAACCTCCTGTGGGAGAATCCCGAATGCCGCGGTAAAACGATTCCCCCCGGCGGTCCGGCCGAAGAGAACGGGGCCTTGATCTGGATGAACTTCGGAGGCGACAAGGTGTGGCCGACCGAACAGAGCCAATGGCCGAAGACCAACGGATACGGTTGGCCTCCCGACCACTGGTTCGATGGAGGCGCGCATTCCGCCCGCCTCTTCGGAGACGGAGTGGAGATCAAGAGCGGCGTCAGCGGTTTCAACGGCGGACGTTCGATCCGGGAAATCCGGCTCACGCCCCATGGCACGCGTGTCACGATCCGACAGAAAATCAAAAAAATCAAGGCCGGGAGAAACGCTTCCGCGGAGCCTGTTCCGTTCACCATTTGGAATGTGACGCAGATCCGTCAGCCGGAAATGGTCCTGCTGCCGCTTAATCCCAGGAGCAAATTCGCGGAGCGCTGGACCGATTACTCCGGAGAAAAACGCGAATGCGCGAAGAACGTCAAGGTTATTGGCGACGAGGCGGTTTTCGTGCCCGATCCTGTCATCTCGCAGAAAATCGGCGCGGATTCGGGGCCCTGGATTGCGGGCATCGTCGGGAATTGTTTAATCGTGGAATTGTTCAGGCACGATCCGGAAGCGGCATATCCGGACGGGGGGCTGTCCGAAACCGTCTACACCTGTCCGCAGTACACCGAGATCGAACTGATGAGTCCCTTCAAATCCCTGAAGGGCGGCGAAGCCCTGATGTTCGACATCGTCTGGGAGCTCCATCGGCTGCCCCGGTCATGCAGGACGACGGAGGAAAGGCGCACGGCGGCGTTGGGGATTTTAAAGGGATTAACAATAAACCGCCGATTTTATGCACGATTTGGAAACGCAGGCTGAAGCCTGCGGCTACCCATCGTGTGAAGCATCCGCTGTTCTGCGGGGAGTGCAGCATCCGTGATGCTGCATCAACAACCCCCTGTTGTCCACCTTTGATAAGGGGGACTTTGTCCTCCCGTCCATAATAATCGCTTTTTTTCAGTAACAGTTCCTTAAGCTTTGGTACGATAAAAAAACGCCCGATGACCAATGGTTATCGGGCGTCGTGGTTCGACAAATTTTCACAGTTCTCTGATAAAAATATTTTTGAAATACACCGGAGCGCGGGAGTCGTGGTTCTGGAGCCCGATGTATCCCTCCGGAGAAAGCGATTTCACCTTGCCGCGGGGTTCGGCGTTCCAGTCCAGCACGGTCTGATCGTTCAGCTCAACGGTGAGACGGCTTCCCTTGAACGTGATTTTGTAATGGTTCCATTCGCCCGGTTCCTTGAACGCCTTCACGGATGCCGCCTCCGCGTCGTACGCAGCGCCCGTCTGGTGAATGCCCGTCTCATTGTCGCCGATTTGGATTTCAAGCGATTTGGAAATGTAGTCGTCGTTGCTCGGAAAATCCGGCACCCGCAGAAACACGCCCGAATTCGAAAAGACTTCGGCGCATTTGTAATCGATTTCCAGAACGAAATCCCTGAACTTCTTCTCGCCGAACCACAGCAGCCCCATCCCGTCCTGACCGGTGAGGACGCCGGTTTTGGAATCGATCAGGAAATAACCGGGTCCGTAATGGTTCCAGCCGTGAAGATTGTAGCCGCCCCATTTCTTCACCAGGTTTTCATATCCCTTGAAATAGGTGATGCCCGCCACATACTCCAGTCCCTTGGCGATGGACGGGGAGGGATTCATGACCTCGGCTTCGTTTTCATGCTCGATGGAGAGGTACCCGTCGTAATCCTGCAGGGTCAGTATGGCGAGGATGTCATGGACGTTCGCTTTGCCCGATCCGAATGGCACGTCATGCGCGTCCTTGGTTCCGAACTTGTCCAGGTCCTTCAGGTGGCAGTGGACCACGCGGCCCTTGAGTATCAGGAGCGCATCCACCGGATTCACGCCGGACCTCATCCAGTGGCCGGTGTCGGCGCCGGAACCGATCCGCTGATCCAGCCCCTTGACGTGTTCCAGGACCGTTTTCGGGTCCGCGTACTTGTTGGGAGTGGGGTGGTTGTGGATCGAGATCCTGATGTCGTATTCCTGCACCATTTTATCGAGCAGCGACCAATCATCGACTGCAGGTTCGGTGTTGATGACCTGGATGCCCATATTCCGGGCGAAATCGAACACCTTGCGGGTGGCGGCCTCGGTATTCTCAAATCCGACGACTCCGTAACCTACCAGACGAATACCGGCCTCGTCCAACTTTTTCTTGACCCAGTTCATCTGGGCTTCGGTCATGTCGTGGCTGAATTTTGCGTCCGGCATGTCCTTTGAAAGCGGCTGCCCCGGATAGGCCTCGAGGTATTTGATGCCCAGGGCCTTGACCTTGGCCAGGGTTTCCTCAAATGTGAACTTGCGGAACGTCCAGCACTGCATGGCAATGGGGAATTCCTTGATCTTGACGTGCTGGTAGCCCTGATGGCAATCGGTGCATTTTTTGTCAGGCTCGGCGCTGGCGAGCGCTGCAGCCAGCAGAACCGGCATTACCCAGAGGAGTTTTTTCATAAATGTGCCTTTCATGATGACGGTTATTTCGCGACGGCGGGTTTCCTTCCCGTCTTGTCCTTGAAAAACAACAGGAATAAAACGGCGCAGACCACGGTGAGGAAACACGGCACGATGAACACGCCGGTCCAGTTGGTCACGGCCTCCTGGACGCCTTCGGGCGTGGCGACCGTTTTCGTGAAATAGGTCTGAACCCATCCCGCGAACAGGCTGCCGACATAGTTGCCGAGGCCGTAGGTGACGAGCGTGATAAAGCTCTGGGCCGAATGGCGGATGTCCTTGGGCGCGACGGTGTCCACGTAGATGAACGCGGCGGCGAAGAAGAACACGAAGCAGAAGCCGTGCAGCGAGAGCGACGCGATCACGAGCCAGGCCGGTTTGCCGATGGCAAAGATGATATACCGGAGCGGCCAGGCGAGGATGCCGATGGTCAGGGTCTTGCGGATGCCGTATTTGGGCAGGAAGTAAGGCAGGAGAAAAGCCAGCACGAGGATTTCGGCTGCCTGCGCGATGACCATGACTGCGGAGACAGACGTCGACGATACTCCGATTTTATTTGAAACCAGGAACGGGGCGGTCAGTACGTAGTAGAACATCAGTTCGGTGGCCACCACGAAGGAGATGATGATGAAGAGAAGGAAATTCTTGTCTTTGAGCATCTTGAGGGCTTCGATGAACGCCCAGGGTTTGGCGCTGTCCTTACGGGGAGGCGTGTGGGGGAGGGAAAACGCCTGGAAGCCCATGATGAGGGACACAATGCCGCCCAGAAGCAAGGTGTCGGCGCCCGCTATCGGGCCGCCGAGCGATTTGGAGGCCATCCGCCACCCGGCGAGGAGCAGCCCCGCGACGATCCAGCCGATGGTTCCCCAGACCCGGATCTTGCCGAAGTCCTTCTCGGAATTCTGCATGTTGATGAACGCGATCGAGTTGGTCAGTGCCATGGTCGGCGCGTACATCATGCAGTACAGCAGGAGCAGCCACATCATGGTCGAATAGGCGGTCACCTGCGAACAGAGGATCAGGAGGACGCCGCCGACGAGCTGCATCACGGCGATGACCTTCTCGCTCGCAAAGTACCGGTCCGCGATCTGACCCGCGATGAAAGGGGAAATGATCGTGGCGAGGGGCAGAAGGCTGTAGATCATGCCGACCTGGATGCCGGTGAAATTCAGCGTGTTCTGCAGGTAGGCGGACAGCACCGGATACCATGCGCCCCAAATTGCGTACTCCAGAAACATCATGATGCCCAGGCGTACTTTTGTGCTCATTGGAACCTCCGTTTGAGTGATGGTTGGTAAGAATGAATATTTTAAATTTTTTAATGAATTTCAAGTGAAAAATGAAAAATTGGGCATCCGGGGATAAAAAAGACTGTAAAATTTTGTCACCTGCCGGAAGGTAATAAACCCTCCCGCTGAAGCAACCGACCGGTTTCACCGCTGAAATTCATTGCGCTGAAGGTTTTCGCCCTCGCGTGGATTTTCTCGCCTTCTTTGACCCTGCCGAAGTCCAGTAACAGTGATCAAAGATATGAAAAAATCGTTTCTCTTTTTCATATAAAAATGAGTATATTAGAATGCATGATGCGTTGAAACATTCTTTCCATACAAAACGTTTGACATGCACTGAAAAATGAAAGCCATCTTACAAGACCTCATCGACAAATACCGGTTGATTCCGCATCCAAGGGCGGGGCACTGGCAGGCGGCCCGTTCTGCGGGCGTATACACCCCGAAGCAAAAGGTTTTTGTTGACGAAAAGATGGATTCCGGCAAGATCGCAAGGAAACGTTTCGTCCCGCCGACGTGACCTGTCTCACAGATTGGATTCCCCGCATCATTCAGAAGACAGAAAGGTAAGACGTGAAATCCTATTACACGATTCGATGGGTCGAAGGACGGGTCCGGATGCTTGACCAGAGGCGGTTACCCCATGAAACCGTGTACCTGGACTGCGACACGGCCGACGCCGTCGCAAAGGCCATCCGGAACATGACGATACGCGGGGCGCCCGCGATCGGAGCGGCCGCGGCCTTCGGTGTGGCACTCGCGGCCATGCGGTCCGACGCGGCTGACACGGCCGGGATGCGGCATGATTTGAGGATCGCGGGGGAGATCCTCAAATCAAGCCGCCCCACGGCGGTGAACCTAGAGTGGGCGGTGGAAAGGATGCTGTCGCGATTGTCCGACCAGTCCCTTTGTACGGCGGAATCGATCCGGTCGGCTGCAGTCCGCGAAGCCCAGGCAATCTCGGACGAGGACGTGGAGACGAACCGCCGGATCGGACTGAACGGACAGGAGCTGGTTCCCGACGGCGCCAAAATCCTGCACCACTGCAACACCGGCGCGCTGGCAACGGTGGACATCGGCACCGCGCTCGGCGTCATACGGACCGCACACGAGCACGGGAGAAGGATCCACGTGTACGTGGACGAAACCCGGCCCCGGCTTCAGGGCGCGCGGCTGACCGTGTGGGAACTCCGCCGGCTCGGCATCCCCTTTTCACTGATCGTGGACGGCGCGTCCGGTTTCGTCATGAAAGCGATCGGAATCGACCTGTGCCTGGTCGGGTGCGACCGGGCCGCGGCCAACGGCGATTTCGCCAACAAGATCGGCACGTACAACCTTGCCATCGCGGCCAAGGCGCACGGCGTGCCGTTTTATGTGGCGTGCCCCCTGAGCAGCGTTGATTTTTCCTGCGCGTCGGGAGACGCCATAATGATCGAAGAAAGGGAGGCGGAGGAGGTGACCCGGATCGAAGAGGCCTGGATAGCGCCCGAGGGCACGCCGGTTTTCAATCCGGCATTTGACGTGACTCCGGCGGAGTACGTCACGGCGTTCATCACGGAACGGGGAGTGATCCGTCCGCCGTTCAGGGAGAATTTAATACTTGTAAATTCAGATGGAATTCTATAAATTTAATATTATTCTGTTTCACGCAAAGGGCGCAAAGAAGAAAGGACACGCAAAGAGCGCAAAGCGGATTTTTGGGTGTCTGAGATAGACGGACAGACCTGAACGGACTTATTCTTCAAGTAAAGCAATCTAATAAAAGCATACGCAAAGAAAACTAAATGGAAATGGATGAAAATGATTTGTCCAGGATAATTATCGGCATAGCGATCGAATTACATAAAAATATTGGTCCCGGACTGTTGGAATCCGCCTATGAAAATGCATTGGCTTTTGAGTTACGGCAAAAAGGGCTGGATGTAAAACAACAGCAATCCGTGCCTTTTATTTACAAAGATGTCAGGCAAGACATCGGGTATCGTATTGATATGTTAATAAATAATAAAGTAATTGTGGAAGTAAAATCAACTGAAAAATTAGCTCCGGTTCATTTTGCGCAGGTATTGACTTATCTTAAGTTATCCGGTTATAAGCTGGGATTGTTGATTAATTTTAACGCCGCCCTCTTGAAAGGCAATATTCACAGAATTGTAAATAATCTATAATTCCCTCTTTGCGATCTTTGTGATTTCTTTGCGTCCTTTGCGTGAAATGATTTTTCGCAGAAAGACCGCAAAGTTATCAAAGCAAATAACCCTCACAAACTGTATTGTAAAAAAGTCCAATACAGTCAGTTCTGCCAAATGGAGGAAGGATGAATCGTGTCCAAGAACTTGCCAAAATGATCGACCATTCACTATTGCATCCGACGATGACGGACGCGCAGTTGCGCGCGGGGTGCGAGACCGCGAAAAAATACGGCGCCGCTTCGGTCTGCATCAAGCCGTACGCGGTCAAGCTGGCGGTGGAATTGTTGAAGGGATCCGACGTGCTGGTCGGGACGGTAATCGGTTTTCCGCACGGCAATTCAGCCGTCGAGACGAAGGTTTTTGAAGCCGAACAGGTCTGCCGCGACGGGGCGAAGGAAGTGGACATGGTAGTCAACATCGGAAAGGCGCTCGGTGAAGACTGGTCCTATGTGGAAAAGGAGATCAAGGCGGTGCTCGACGCCTGTCATCAAAACCACGCCATTCTCAAGGTCATTTTTGAAAACGATTTCCTTCCCGAAGATAAATTCAAGATCCGGTTGTGCGAAATCTGCAGCAAATTCAAGGTTGAATTCGTCAAAACGTCCACGGGATACGGATTCGTGCAGGGTCCCGACAAGACGTATTCCTCCAAGGGCGCGACCGAACACGACCTGCGGTTGATGCGCCAACATTCCGCTCCGTCCGTCCAGGTCAAGGCCGCCGGCGGGGTCAGGACGCTGGACGATCTGCTGCGCGTGAAGGCCCTGGGCGTGACGCGCGTGGGGGCCACGGCCACGGCCGCGATCCTCGAGGAGGCCAAGGTCCGGTTCGAAGGGGGGAAGGCGGGGATACCGTCCGCTCCCAAGACACTGGGATATTAAAAATGCCGTCAGTTGACCCGGAAAAGGGTCCTGCATTGGGCGGAATTCGTTCAAAACCCTGATCTTCGATCCGTGTCAATCCGAACGGTTCCGCGGTAATCCGCGTTCATTTACTTTTTGAAGGAGGTTTTGCATGTTTGACATACGCACCGCGATCATCGGTGCCGGATTCATGGGACCGGCCCACACCGAAGCCTTGCGACGGCTGGGGATTCAGGTCACGGGGATCCTCGGCGTGGACGAAAATGAATCCCTTTCGGCCGCCAAAAAGCTCGGATTGCCCAAAGCGTACCGAAGTTTCAAGGAGGTCCTTGCGGATCCCCAGGTGCGGGCGATCCACATCACCACGCCGAACCGGCTGCATTTCCAGATGGCCCGCGACGCGCTCAAGGAGCGCAAGCACGTGCTCTGCGAGAAGCCCCTCGCCATGAATACAAAGGAAACGGCCCATCTGCTGCAGCTGGCGAAACGGACGAATTGCGCGGCCGGCGTCAACTACAACATGCGTTTTTATCCGCTCTGTCTTGAGGCGAAAGAGATGATTTCCAAGGGGAAAGTCGGAGAGGTCTATTCCGTGGTGGGGAGCTACGTCCAGGACTGGCTCCTCTATCCCACCGATTACAACTGGCGGGTGCTTGCGGAGGAGGGCGGAGCGCTCCGCGCGGTCGCCGACATCGGCACGCACTGGCTTGACCTGGCGCAGTCCGTCACCCGGCTGAAAGTGACGTCCGTGTGCGCCGATCTGAGGACGGTGCATCCGGTGCGGCAGCGCCCGAAGGGCGAGGTGCAAACTTTCTCCGGGAAAGTGAAAAAGATCCAGGCGACCGAAAACGTGGCGGTCACCACCGAAGACTGCGGGTCCATCCTGCTTCGGTTCGAAAACGGAGCGAAGGGATGCCTGTGGGTGTCCCAGACCACGGCCGGCAGGAAGAACTGTCTGCGGTTCGAGATCGCGGGTGCCAAAACCACCCTGTACTGGAACAGCGAAAAACCGAACGCCATGTGGGTGGGATCGAGGGATAAAGCCAACGAGCTTC
>Ga0315274_10005799_pt1 | contig 18039 bp, 7 predicted proteins | sample YL17G02_20_MG_FD_203700 | JGI IMG/M metagenome (GOLD analysis project Ga0315274, IMG submission 203700) | Sediment microbial communities from Yellowstone Lake, YNP, Wyoming, USA - YL17G02_20 | ecosystem: Environmental > Aquatic > Freshwater > Lake > Sediment | place: USA: Wyoming | collected...
AGGCCGGCGCAACGGCGACACCTTCCGATTCCTGGCCCACACCAACCTCACTGAACTGCGCATCAACGGCGCCCTCGTCGCGGTCCTGAGCGCCAACGAGTGTTACGAAACCCTGCTGGCCGAACCAGCCGAGATCAGCGCCAGCGCGCCGATCCTGGCCGCGCAGTTCGCCAACGCCGGCGATTACGACGGGCAGATGGGCGATCCGTTCATGATGTGGCTCCCCGCCACCGATCAGTTCCTGGCCGGCTACACCGTGATGGTGCCGACCTCCTATTGGCCGACGAATGGGTTCCCCACCAATTACCTCCACCTGGTCGTGCCCGCGGACGCGATAGGCTCGATCCAACTCGACGGCGCAGATGTCGCCGCCTCGGCATTCTCGCCACTGGCCAACAGCGGTTACGACGGCGCGCGCCTGCCCGTGAGCCGCGGCCCTCATCGTGTCAGTGGCGCCGTTCCGTTTGGGCTCTGGGTGTATGGCTTTGCCAGTTTCGACGGGTACGGCCATCCCGCCGGCGCCATCCTGAGCGAGGGCGCCGCCGCGCGCCAGTTAAGCCTGACACCGCGTAGCGAAATCGTGCCCGTGGGGGCTCGAACCGCCGTCGTCGCCACGGTCGCCGACGCGGAAACCCGGCCGCTCGCCGGCGTCCGCGTGGATTTCCGCGTCACTGGGTCAAACCCTACAAACGGCTTGGCGTTCACCGATGCTGCCGGTGAAGCCGCGTTCAGCTACCTGGCGGTCAATGCGGGCGCCGATTTCATTTTCGCTTCCTCTGACAACCTGCGCGCTTCGGCCAGCCGCAGCGTGACGGATGGCGTGACCACGCTGCTGACGGGCGCAGCCAGCGACGATGGCCTGCCCGCTCCGCCCACTCTAAGTTTCGAGTGGTCCCAAGTGAGCGGACCACCGACCGCCCTGTTCAGTTCTCCACACTCGGCTCGGACCTGGGCGCAGTTCACCCAACCTGGCGACTACGTCTTGCGTCTCACGGCGAGTGACGCTGCCCTGAACAGCCGCGACGACCTGACGGTGACGGTGCAGACCAACCGGCCGCCCGTCGTGAACGCCGGGCCGGACCAGACCATTTTGCTCTCGGATCCGCTCGTGTTGTCCGGCGCAGTGACGGATGATGGCCTGCCGCCGGGTCCGCCAGTGCGGCTGAACTGGAGCCAGGTCGTCGGCCCCGGCACGGTCAGCTTCAGCAATCCGACCAGCGCGACTCCGACGGCCACCTTCAACGCTCCGGGGCTATACGTCCTGCGGCTGACGGCCGATGACGGCGAGGCCAGCGCCAGCGATGAACTGATCGTCTCGGTGCGCGCACCGAACGATCCACCCAACGTCAACGCCGGCCCGCCCCAGGTCGTCTTCGTGCCGAACAAGGCCCGGCTGCAAACGTCCGTGACTGACGATGGCCAGCCCGCCGGTTCGGTTCTGACGTACGCCTGGACCCTGGTCAGCGGCCCGGCTGCGGTGGTGTTCTCGCAAACCAACACGCTCGATCCGCTGGTGACGTTCAACACCGCGGGGATCTACCTCTTGCGACTCACCGCCAACGACTCGGACCTCTCCGGCCACGCCGACGTGACCGTGACGGTCTCCGCCAGTTACAACGAACGGCCCCTTGTCGATGCCGGCCCCGACCAGACGATACCCTTCGCCGAGCGCGCGCTGCTCACCGGAAAGGTCAGCGACGACGGCGGCACCACCGGCCCCGTGCGCACGTGGTGGTCCAAAATCAGCGGCCCGGGCGAGGTCGCGTTTGGCCGAAACCGCGCCGACGGGACCCAGGACCGGTTAAATACCGCAACGTTCAGCGCGCCGGGCGCCTACGTGCTCCGACTCACGGCGTACGACGATCTCATCGGCGCGAGCGATGACGTGACCATCGTCGTGGACCCCGGCAGCGCCACTCCGCCCGGTACCGCAGGCAACCTGCCGCCACTCGTCAACGCCGGGCCAGACACGACCGCGACACTCTCCAGTCCGCTGCCCCTCAACGGCGTCGTGACCGATGACGGGTTGCCCGCCGGCTATCCGGTGGCGGGTTGGTGGCTCAAGGTGAGTGGGCCGGGCAAGGCGATCTTCGCGGACTCGGGTCGCCTGACTACCAGCGTGAACTTCAGCGCCAGCGGCACGTATATCTTGCGCTTGATGACCACTGACTTCGCGGCGTCCAGCAGCGACGACCTGACCGTGACAGTGATCGCGCCAGCCAACCAGGCCCCAACGGTCAATGCCGGGCCGGACCAGGTCGTCGCCGCCGGATCCGTGAGCCTCAACGGAACCTTCACTGATGACGGCTTGCCCACGACGGCTACGCCCAGCGTTTCATGGACCGGAGCCAGTGGGCCGGGCCCGGTGTTCTTTGCCAGCAGCCCGGCCTTGACGACTTCGGCCAGCTTCAATTCGCCCGGCACTTACGCGTTGCGGCTGAGCGTCTCGGACGGTGCGTTGATCGGCAGTGATGAAGTGACCGTAGTCGTCGAGGCCAACCAACCGCCCATCGTCAACGCCGGGCCGGACGCCGCGATCGAGTTGGGTGATGCGCTTGCCCTGAGCGGCACGGTGACGGACGACGATCGGCCCACGGGCGGCGTATGGGACATTGCCTGGACCAAGGTCAGCGGTCCGGGCCTGGTGAGCTTTACGCCGCCGGCCGGCTCGCTGAACGGCAACTTCGCCACGGCCAGTGCCGCCTTCTCGGCGGCCGGCCGTTACATGCTTCGCCTGACCGCTTATGACGGTCTGGATCGTGCCTGGGACGAACTCATAGTCACCGTTCGCTCGCCGGACAACCTGGCGCCCGTGGTGGATGCGGGTCCGGATCAGACACTCACACTGCCAGCCACGGCCATGCTGACACCTACGGTCAGCGACGATGGCCGGCCCAACGGATCGTTGATGGCCGAGTGGAGTCTGGCCGACGGTCCCGGACCGGTGGACTTCACGCCGGTGGGCAACCCTGGTCCGTCGCAGACCTGCACCGCGGCCTTCACGGCGCCCGGGACTTATGTCCTGCGTCTGACAGCCTCCGATGGTGAGTTGACAGCGACGGATGAGGTCACCTTCACCGTCCACGCCCCGGCTTACACGCGCCCGCCACCAGTCGCGGAATTGACCGCGCCCGCCGACAGCGCCGTGGTGACCGCGCCCACAACGGTCCGTGGCACCGCCAGCAGCGAGGCGCTCTCATCCTACGAACTCCAGTACCGACTCAAACCGCCGGAGCCCGACACCTCCGTCCCCCGCCCTCTGGCCTCCGCTGTCGCCGCCTGGATTCCCTTCGCCGCCGGCACCGCGAATGTGGCGGACGGAGTGCTCGGCGCCTTTGACCCCACCCTTCTGCTGAACGGCATTTACGAGCTGCGTCTGGTCGTCACCGACACTCAAGGTCAAACCGCGACCACGCCGGCGCTCACCCTGATCGTCGAAGGCCACATGAAGGTGGGGCACTTCACCCTGTCGTTCACCGATCTGCGCCTCCCGGTGGCGGGCATCCCGATCGAAGTCGTGCGCACTTACGACAGCCGCGACCAGCGCGTGGGTGATTTTGGCGTGGGCTGGACGCTCGAGCTCAGGAACATCCGGCTGCAGAAGAACCGTCCATTGGGCCGAGGTTGGGCCGAAACAACCACCGGCGGGTTGCTGCCGGTCTATGGCCTGGACACCATACAGCCGCGGATCGTCACGATCATCTTCCCGACTGGCCGGCTCCACAAGTTTAGTTTCAACCCCACACCTGAGGCGCAGCCGCTGTTGCCCATACAGTTCCCGCGCTATGCCTTCACCCCATTGTCAGGGACGCTGGGCAAACTGGAGCCGGCCAGCATCGACGAGCCGGACGGCGAGTTCCTCGTGGTGGTGGGTAACGCGCCGCAGACCGGCCAGAGCGCGATCGATCTGTTCGACCTCAACTTCTTTGCCGAGTTTGCCGCAACGGCTTCAACCGAGGAGCTCTGCGCCTATCCGACCCTGTTCCGCTTCTCGACGCCGGAAGGTTACACCTACCTGATCGACGAGCATGACGGCTTGCGGAGCCTGACCGATCCCAACGGCAACACGCTGACGATCACGACCAATGGCATCCTCCACTCCGCCGGCAAGAGCGTGCTGTTCCAGCGGGATGACCTGGGCCGCATCACCAACATCGTCGATGCCGCCGGGCAGACCATGCGCTACCAATACGATGCCGCCGGTAACCTGGCCGCGTTCATCGACCGCGAGGGACACACGAACGCCTTCACCTACGATGGCCGGCACAGCCTCCTCGAACTTACCGACGCCCGTGGCATCGCGCCCGTCCGCAATGAATACGACGCCTCTGGCCGGCTCGTGAAACACACCGACGCCTTCGGCCACGAGATCCACTACACGCACAACCCGAATGCCCGCCAGGAGGTGATCACGGATCGCTTGGGCAACGTGACAGTGCACGAGTACGATGAACGCGGCAACGTCGTGCGGACCACCGACGCGTTGGGCGGCGCGACCGAGTCCACCTACGACGCCAACGACAATCTGCTCAGTGTCACCGATCCTCTGGGCCGCGCCACGCGCTACACCTGCGACGCGCAGAATAACCGCACGAGCGTGACCGACCCGCTCGGGAACGTGACGCGGTTCACGTACAACGCGCCACGCCGGCTGACCAGCGCCACCGACCCGCGGGGCAACACCGTCACGAATACCTTCGACGCGAAGGGAAACCTCCTGTCGATGCGCGACCCGCTCGGGCAGGAGACCAGCTTCGGCTATGACAACCGCGGCCTGCCCAGGGTCATCACCAACGCCCTCGGCTACGTCACCCGCTTCGCCTATGACCCATCCGGTAACCTCACCAACGAAGTCGATGCCCTGGGCCACGCCACGAGTTACTGTCGCGATGTCAGTGGCAACCTGGTGAGCCGCACCACGACACGGACGACGCCCGGCGGCATCGAGACACTGGTAACACGCTTTGAGTATGACCGGCTCAACCGGCTGACGAACACGATACTCCCGGGCCTGTCGAGCACCGCAACCCTCTACAACGCGATCGGCAAGCCGGCGGTCACGATCGATCAACTGGGTCGCGAAACCCGCTTCGACTACGATGAGCTGGGCCAGATGGTGCGCACCGTGTATCCGGATGGCGCCAGCGATCGCACCGCATACGACGCCGAGGGCCGACCCGTGGCGACCACGAACCGGCTGGGGCGCGTGACCCGCTACGGCTACGACGCCCTGGGCCGGTTGACGCGCACCGAGTTTGCCGATGGGACCGCGACCATCAACTACTACGATCCGGCCGGCCAATTGGTCGCCGCCACTGACGCCCGCGCCAACAGTGCATTCTACGGCTACGACTTGGCTGGCCGCACCATCGCCGTGACCAATGCGCTCGGGGATATCAGCCGAAGTGAGTACGACGCCCCGGGCAATCTGACGAACGCGGTGGACGCGCTCGGCCGCAGCACCGCTTTCCTCTACGACAAACTGAACCGCCGGGTGCAGACTCTCTTTTGGGGTGGGGCAGGCGCCTCGCCTGCCGGTTCCGGCGTCCCGCCGGAACCTCTTACCAGTAGTACGCGCTACGACGCCTTGGGCCACCGTATCTCCGAGACCGACCCGGCGAATAGAACGACCTGGTTCGGCTACGACGCCTTGGGTCGGCTGACCAGTGTGACCAATGCGCTGGGTTACGTGACCCGCTACGCCTACGACGAGTTGGGCCAACAGATCGCACAGACCGACGCCAACAACCACACCACGCGCTTCGACTACGACGCGCTGGGCCGTCGAACCAGGCGCACGTTGCCCGGCGGCCAGGTTGAGGGCTACGCCTACAACGTCGCCGGCCTATTGACCGACCGGGTCGATTTCAACGGCTACGCCACCACCTTCTTCTATGACGCCATGAGCCGCTTGGTGGAGAAACGGCCCGATCCGCGTCGCGGCGAACCCTCGGTGAGCTTTGCCTACAACGCCTTGGGCCAGCGCACGCAGATGACCGACGCCGGCGGCCTCGCGACCTACGCCTACGACGACCGAGATCGCCTCAGCGTAAAGAGCGTGTGGTTCCGCCTTCCCACCGGAACGCTCAACTCTCAACCCTCAACGCTCAACTACTCTTACGACGCCAGCGGCAACGTCGCTTCGATCCACTCCTCGGCCCCCAACGGCACCGCGGTCGCCTACGCCTACGACGCGTTGAACCGGCTGAGCGAGGTGAACGATCCGCGCCTGGGGCAGACGACTTACACCTACGACGCCGCCGGCAATCTGCGCGGCTATCTCTATCCCAACGGCGTGGGCACGCTCCACCAATACGACGCCTTCAACCGGTTGACCAACCTGACCGCCGGCACCGCGTTGACCTCCGTGGCCTCCTACGCCTACACAGTCGGCCCCGGCGGCAACCGCCTCACCGCGACCGAGACGGTCACGCTCAACTCTCAACCCCGAACTCTCAACCGCCTCTACACCTACGACGCCCTCTACCGGTTGAGCAGCGAAGCGATCACGCTCAACGCTCAACGCTCAACGCTCAACTACTCTTACGACGCCGTCGGCAACCGTCTCACGCGCCAATCAACGATCGACTCTGGCTTACCATCAACCAGCCACGCCTACGACGCCAACGACTGTCTGGCTACCGATACCTACGACGCCAACGGCAACACCACGGTAGGGCGACAGTCCTCTGGAGCCCTGATCTCCAGCCAGTACGACTTCGAGAATCGCCTTACCCACGCCACCACGCCCGACGACAAGACCATTGACCTCCTCTACGACGGCGACGGGAACCGGGTGGCGAAGACGGTAACGACGGCCACATCCACGGTGACCACGTTCTACGTTGTCGATGACCTGAATCCGACCGGTTACGCCCAGGTCCTGGAAGAACTGACTCTCAACCCGAGCGACCCTCAACTCTCAACACCGGCAGTCACGCGGGTCTATGGCTGCGGCCACGCCTTGCTTTCGCAAGACCAACTCCTGGGCGGCGCTTGGGTGGCGAGCTTCTACGGCTGCGACGGCCACGGCAACGTCCGCTACCTCACCGACCTCAACGGCACGATTACCGACACCTACGACTACGACGCCTTCGGCAACCTGATCGCCCAAACCGGCACAACCCCGAACCACTACCTGTTCGCCGGCGAACAATGGGACCCGGACCTGGGTCTCTACTATCTGCGCGCCCGTTACCACAACCCCGACACCGGCCGCTTCTGGACGATGGACAGCTTCGAGGGCTTCAACCAAGACCCGCAGAGCCTGCACCGGTACGCCTACTGCCGGAACAACCCGGTCAACCGCCTCGATCCGAGTGGCAACACCAGCTTGTCCGAAGTGATGACCGCCGGCGGGATCGGCGCGGCGACGCAGGGGATCATCGGCACCCTTCTGCGCGGCGTCATGGCCTACTCGGAGGGGTTGAATTTCAGAGAGAGCGCCGGAGCGGCCTTCGACCCGGCCGACCTCAGCGAAGACGTGGGCACAGGGTTCATCGCCGGCCTCACCGGCTGGGGGGCCGGCAAGGCCGCGGCTGCCATCGCCAAACCGGTCTTCCAAGCCCTCGAACGCGGCGCGCCGTTCCTCCTCAACTGGACCCAACGCTGGGTCGTCCGCCCGCTAACCCAGGCGGAAGCTCGCCTCCAAGCTGCATGGACAAGCTGGAGAACTCGCCTCTTGACGAATCCGGGGGCGGCTGCAAAGAGTGGAGCGCAGAATGTCTTCTGGTCAGGCGGTCGTGCGGCTGAAGGCGCGGCCCGAACATTCGCAAACGCAAACAACGGCATCATCATTGGCGACACCACGACTGGTGGTGCGTTGGCTCAAGCTACGGAAGGCCTACCATGGTCACAGGCGAGACCGCAGTGGCTGCAACTGTCTGAAGACTTTGCTCGCACCGCGTCGGGAGAGGTCAACGTGTTCCAGAACGCGAGAGGGCTATCGCTGGATAGCGTCTGGCGAAGTGAATACAGAATCCTCACGCAGAATCCGAAGGTAACTACAATCAACTACCATGTCGTGATGCCAGACGGCTCGGTGGTTAAGCTGCCATAACGCCATGTTCACAACAGCACGCCCAAACTTGTTCGAGAGCTCAGACGGCTTCTCCGTTGAAGTGCTTGGCAGAACTGGTCTCTGCTACCGTGAAGGAAAGCGAAAGATGGTTGTTGACTCTGAGGTTCTTGTAGGACCAGCGGGAATGGCGGTTTACCGAGACAGCGTTTCCCGATGGGACTCGCCGCACGAGGCCGACATGGTTGACGAGGCTGAACGAGAGCGAATCATCCACAACATCCGCGAAGCATTCCGTTTCCAAGGCTTTGAAATACAGCTCATCTGATAGCGAGCGCCGTCCCGCACGGATGCTGAAGAATCCACCCTCGCTCGGTCGGGACGGACATTAGGCCGGCCACCCGCGTGTGCCGCGCAGCCATTAAAAGTCGGTTCAGTGGTGAATCTCGGGGAAGTGAACGCTTGGCCACTTAACACTGCCGACGACGGATCCAGCGTCGAGAGACCGTGTAGAGGCGTTCGTGAGTCGGCCCGCGAGGGCGACAGACAATAGCGCAGCGATCCATCGCTGGGATGACGGCACCGGGGTCAGTGTGTTAAATGGTTAACTCCCGGGTCGCGATGATGGCCGGCTCAGGCAGCGGTCATTCCCGCAGCGACTCGGCAGGCTCGCTGGAGGTGCGGGCGATGAGGACCAGAGCGGAGGCCTCGCCAGCGGGCTCGGACTGCACCGGCGCGCGCGATCTTGCTTCGGCCCGGCGCTGGCGCTAGTCGAAACCCTGGCCTCCGGGCAGCAGCGTGGGTGTTTTCCACGCCGCCAGCCGGGCCCACTCGGCCCCAGGTCGCCGAAGCCCTCGGACCCGACGCGCGGACCCACGATTTGACCATTTAACACACTGACCCCTCGGCTGATTGAAGCCATGGCTTTCACTCGCGCTGGTTCTAGCCGAACGGCCCGCAAAAACAAACCACTGCCTTGGGCGATCCCCGGGCGCATGAGCGTCCATAAACGGCCAGTCCCGGCTATCGGCGAATGAAGGATTGGAAAGCAAGGCGCGGGCGCGATTCTTCGGGGCGTATGGCGCGCAAACTCCGGCAGCGGGGTCAGTGTGTTAAATGGTTAACTCCCGGGTCGCGATGATGGCCGGGTCAGGCAGCGGTCATTCCCGCAGCGACTCTGCAGGCTCGGTGGAGGTGCGCGCGATGAGGGCCAGAGCGGGGGTCTCGCCAGCGGGCTCGGACCGCACGGGCGCGCGCGATCTTGCTTCGGCCCGGCGCTGGCGCTAGTCGAAACCCTGGCCTCCGGGCAGCAACGTGGGTGTTTTCCCCGCCGCCAGCCGGGCCCACTCGGCCCCAGGTCACCCAAGCCCCCGGACCCAACGTGCGGACCCACGATTTGACCATTTAACACACTGACCCCCCGGCCCAAACGGCTCGGTACGGGCTTGAGGCGTCTTCTTCTCGACCTCCCTGAAGAGGAGCCAGGCTGAGGTTATCTTCATCCTGAGCGCTGCGCTTTTTTGGTGCAAACCCCTGCCCGCCGTGTCCATTATCGATCCATTCGCATCAAGTGGGCAGGCAATCGAAATCTGACAGGCTCCAATCGCCAGCCCTGGCCGGCCGCCGGGCTGGCGGACGGACGCCTCTCTGCCCGCAGGTGACCGTGAGACTCAACCTGATATGAAAGTCCAGAACTGATGTCCCGCAACGAAGCCCAGACCCGATTTGAGTTGATCGATCCCATGTTGATCGACCATCGCGGTTGGGTCCGGTCTGACATCAGGATTGAGGAGACTGCCGCTCCGGTGGATATCATCTACGGCAAAGGCAAGAGGCGCTCCAAGGGCCGCACGGATTACGTCTTGCGCCGTCCGCTTGCGCCCGGCGCCGAACCCATCCCGCTCGCCATCCTGGAGGCGAAGCACGAAGGACTCCCGCCGGAGCACGGCTTGCAGCAGGGCAAAGGCTACCGTGTCGGCAAGCTCCACAACGTCCCGTTTGTCTTTTCATCCAACGGTCATTTGTTCGTCGAATACGACGAGGAAAGCGGCGTCACTTCCGAGGCGCGCCCCATGTCCGAGTTCCCCACGCCGGAGGCACTCATTCAGCGTTATTACCAAGCCCGCGGCTTGCACCCCGCCGCCAAGGAGATGGAGTTGCTTCACACGCCCTACAAACAGGGCCGCGAGTACATGCGTTACTACCAGGACGCTGCCGCCCGCGCCGGACTCGAAAAAATCATCCGCCAGTTCGTCGCCAAGGAATTGCCGCGCGTCCTGCTGGCGCTCGGCACAGGCGCGGGCAAGACCCGTATCGCGGCCGCTCTGCTGCGCCGCATCTTCGACGCCGGCTTGATGGGGCGCGGACTTTTCGTCTGCGACCGCACCGAACTCCGCGACAACGGCCTCACTGATTTCCAATCCGCGTTCGGCAATGACGCCGCCGAAGTGGACACGAAGAACCCGCAGAAGAACGCCCGCGTCCTCATCGCCACCTACCAGACTCTCGACCAGGAGCAGGGCGGCGAAGACGCCAATTTCTTCTTGAACCACTACCCGCCCGACTACTTCGATGTCATCGTCATTGACGAATGCCACCGCTCGGCTTGGGGTAACTGGCATTTCATCCTGGAGAACAACAAGGAGGCGATTCAAATCGGCCTCACGGCCACGCCGCGTCAGATTCGCCTACCCGAGGCGCGCGACGACGAAACCCGCCGCCAGGTCGAACAGGACCGCCGGTTGCTCGCCGACAATCTGCGCTATTTCGGCGAACCGGCCTACGAATACACCTACCAGCAGGGCGTTGCTGATGGCTACCTGGCCCCGGCGGACCTGGAAACCTATGACCTATTCCACGATCAACAGGAACAGCCGGAACGCGTGCGCGGCGTCTATCGCGACGACGTTGCCGACAAACAACTGACCAACGCGCTTACTGGACAAACAGTCACGCCCGACCAAGTTCCTGTGCTGAGCGAAGGCTCTTCCCTTGAGGCTCGCCTCATTGTGAAAGAGCGCTATGAAACCATGTGCGCTCACTTCTTCGACCGCCTCTTGAAGACCGGCGATGATGACCCGCTCCAAAAGACCATCATCTTTTGCGCGAGCGATCACCATGCCGACCTGGTCGCCAATGAGTTAAACACGCTCTATGCGAAATGGTGCCGCGACCACGAACAGAAGCGCGTCCAGACCTATGCGTTCAAGTGCATGTCCTCAGTCGATGGCCAGGCTGAAATCCCGGATTTCCGGGGACGCCAGCGGTCCCACATCATCGCCACCACCAAGGACCTGCTCACGACCGGCGTCAACGTGCCGTGCGTCCGCAACATCGTCTTCTTCCGCTACGTGCATTCGCCCATCCTGTTCCACCAGATGGTCGGACGCGGCACCCGCATTGACGAGGCGACGGGCAAACTCATGTTCCGCATCTTCGACTACACGGGCGCCACCGCCCTATTCGGCGCGGACTTCATCTCGCCACCGCCGCCGGAGCCGAAACCGCCCGGCCCAGGACCGGAGCCACCGCCCCCACCTCCGCCCATCAAAGTCAAGGGCGTCCAGATTGACATCGTGGACACCGGCCATTTCAACCTGATGACCAAAGACGGCCGGCTCACGCGCGTCACGCCGCAGGAATATCAGGCGCAACTCATCCAAGAGCTGACCGCCGCCGTGCCCACGCTGGCCGAGTTCCGCGCCAAGTGGCTTGACCCGGCCCAGCGCCAGGAATTGATGGAGCAGTTGGCCGAGCACAACCTGTTGCCGCAGACGTTGCGCGAAGCCGCGCAGATGGACGCTTACGACGAGTTCGACGTGCTGGCCGCGCTCGCCTACCGCGTCCCGCCGCTCACCTGTGCCGAGCGCGCCGCCAAGTTTGGCGAGACTGGTCCGGCATGGCTCATCCAACTGCCGCAACCCACCGCCAAGGTTATTCGCGCCATCGTGCGCCAGTTCGAGCGCGCCGGAACGAACGCGCTGGAAGCCACCGAACTTTGGCGCACGCCGGAGATCCGCGAACTCAAAGGGCTGGACGCGCTCAAGCGAGGTGGCCAACCGGCTGAGTTGCTGCGCAAGACCAAGGAAACCCTCTTCGCCGCGTGATGCCGAGTGCTACTCCAAAGCTGCCAGCGAAGAACGGCGTGCCAACAAACGCGCCGACTGGATGGCAGGTTGTGCCACTTGGGGGGATTGCGGAGATTGCGTCGGGTATCACGCTTGGCCGCCCGCTGCGCGACAAGCCCACTCGCCGCGTTCCCTATCTTCGTGTTGCCAATGTGAAGGATGGCTGGCTTGACCTTGATGACGTTTACGAAATCGACGCGACCGATGAGGAGATCAAGAAGTGCCGCCTCCGCTACGGAGACATCTTGCTGACTGAAGGCGGCGATCCCGACAAGCTGGGCCGGGGCACATTCTGGCAGGAGCAGATTGCAGAGTGTGTTCACCAGAACCACATCTTCAGGGTCCGCCTGCCGTCTGACCGATTCTGCTACGACTTCGTTTCTCTTCAAATCGGTTCCCCACACGGGAAGGCGTATTTCTTCGCTCAGGCCAAACAGACAACCGGAATCGCCACAATCAATCGTGGCGTGCTGAACCGGTTTCCGCTTTTGGTCCCGCCATTGCCGGAGCAGCGTCGCATCGCCGCCCACTTGCGCGAGCAGCTTGCCGGAGTCGCCCAAGCCCGCGCTGCCACCGAGGCGCAAGCGGATGGCTTGGGGAAGCTGATCCACGCTTTGCTACGCGAGTCCCTGAGTTCCCGCAAGGCCATTGCCCATCGCTTAGCCGACTGTCTTTCTGAAGTCAGTGAGGGTGTCGGAGAGAAATGGGAGGAGTACCCCGTTCTGGGAGCGACGCGCGCCGGCCTCGCAATGGCCAAAGAGCCGGTTGGCAAGAATCCGGGCCGCTACAAACCAGTCCGCCCCGGCACCATTTTTTACAACCCGATGCGCATCTTGCTCGGCTCCATCGCGATGATTGACGATGAAAACCCACCGGGAATCACCAGTCCCGACTACGTTGCGATGCGATGCATCGAAGGCCACCTGCATCCCCGCCGGTTCTACTACTGGTTCCGGTCCCGGTACGGCGCCGAGTTCATTAAGTCGATGACGCGCGGCGCTGTGCGTGAACGCTTGATGTTCCGCCGCTTGGCCCCGGCGTCCATCAGCATTCCCGACTGGCCAACGCAGGTCGCTGTTGCCGCCAAGTTGGTCGAAATCAAGCAGGCCAAGCTCGCGCTGGCTGTTAAACTCACCGCGCTCGAAAGACTCCCCGCCGCGCTGCTGCGCGAGGCGTTCAGCGGGAGGATCTGAACGATGCCGTGGCAGCCCACCACCATTTTGAGGTTCGAGGGCAGCGTGCCGAGCAGTTCCGCCGTCTTGCGCGTCGTCACCGACCAGGGCAAGGGCTACCTGAAAGCCCTGGGCAATCCCGAAGGTCCGCAAATCCTGGCGCGCGAGTGGGTCGGAACGAATCTGGCTCAACGGTTCGGTCTTTCGACATTCGAGTTCGCCATCCTTGAAGTGACGGAGACGGATGAACTCCCGTTTGCCAAGGGCGGGCAGGCATTGCCCGGCCCCGCCTTCGTCACGCGAGCCGAGTCCGGCGCAGCCTGGGGCGGCAAAGAAGCCGAGTTGCGCAAGCTGGCGAATCCGCACGACCTTGGTCGCCTCGTGGTGTTCGACACCTGGATCCGCAACCGGGACCGCCATCCGCCACCGGGCAGCCAGTGGCAGCCCGCGCGCCGCAACGTCTTCCTCTCCAGCGAAGGCGTGGCGGAAGAGCAGGTGCGTTTGAAGGCAATGGACCACACCCATTGTTTCACCTGGGCGACCAGCCTCACCCAGCGGCTGTCGGACATCGATGAAGTGCAGGACGAGCGGGTTTATGGCCGGTTCCCGGAGTTCGAACCTTGGCTTGACCGGGCGCGGGTGCGAGAGTTGCTTAAGGAGTTGCGCGGAATCAAGCGCGACGAGATAATGCAGGTAGTGCAGGGCGTGCCCGCTGCGTGGGATGTCAACCAGGCGGCGCGGGAGGCGTTGGTGAATTTGTTGAGCCAGCGCGCCGGGTGGCTCGCGGACCGCCTTCCCGGGCTGTTTTGGCCGCAGCAAGAGTTGAATCTGGAAAGCGTATGAATGCGACAAAAGGCTATTACAGTCTGGTGCAGTTTTGCCCGGACCTGTCACGGCTTGAGACCGCGAACGTCGGAGTCATTCTACAGGTGCCGGAGCGCGGCTTCATTCGCGCGCAGATGGCCAGCGGCAACGACCGGGTGCGCCGCTTCTTTTCCGGCCAGGACTTAGGCGGACTGGAACATATCAACATCATGAAGCAGGCCCTCGCCAACCGGCTGGAGGTCGAGCAGGACCAATTCAAAACCCCAGAGGACTTGCGTCGGTTCGCCGAACAACAGGCGAACAAGCTGGTCGTAACTCCGCCACGCTTTGTAAAGGTGTTTAACCCGGAACAAGACTTGGAAAACCTGTTCAACGAATTGGTAGGCGGTCGCGGCCAGCGCCGTGAGCGCGATGACGTCGAGCCGGTTCGCCGGCTGCTCATTCGTACCTTCGAGAAGGAAAAGCTGAGCCCGTTTTTGCGCCGCAACGTGATCGTGCGCATCCCGGCCTTCCACACGGAGCTGACCATCCCCTTTGCCTTCGACAACGGTGCGTGCAACTTGATTCAGCCCTTCCGATTTAGCTACGCCACGGCGACGGGCATCCGCAGTGCCGCGTGCCAGTTGGCCGTAGAGGGCAGTTCCTTGCACCGGCAGCCCGACGAGAAGCTTGGCCAAATGCAATTGCTGGTTGTGGGCGCATTCCGCAAAGAGGCGCAGGAGGAAGAAGGCGCCGTGCGGGACATCCTCCAAGAAACCGGCGTCAAGCTGTTCACTTGGCAGCGGATTGGGGAACTCACGGAGACAATCCGCACCACCGGCAAACCGGTATCGAAAGCATGAAGTAGCAAACAGGCTCTCACTTGCGTCGGAGCCTGCGCGCAATCACGAATCCTGAGTCGGTATGCGAACCAAGAAGCAACAAGGGGCTGGAAATGCAGGCCCGCGCCGAGCCAAGCGCCGGCGTGCCGGCGGGAGTTCCTTCGGTCCCTCGGCTAAGCCCATTTGGCAGATCATTGAGGAAATCGGTGCCGCCGTGCCCGCCGGGGAGTGGGGGAAAGTGCCGACCGACGGCGCGCAGAACCTCGACCATTATCTTTACGGCCACGCCAGGAAATCGTCATGAAAAAGGTCTTCGCGAATGCCGATTACTTGCGTGCGCCTTGTTCCTCACCATGCATGAAGAAGGTTTGACGGACGCGCTGACCCACGACCACCATTTCGAGCAAGATGCATTCAAGCCTTGCTCCACTCCCCAGACTGATGGTCACCCGCACTGATTCCAACGGTAAACGCCACGCCACGCCGCAGTCGCTCAACGCCGCTGTAAAGTCCATTTGCGACATCATGCGCCGCTCGAACGTGGCCGGCGCCATGAACTACGTGCCCGAGCTCACGTGGATTCTCTTCCTTCGCATCCTTGACGAACGCGAAGTCCACGAGGGCGAGGAAGCCGAGGCGTTAGGGTTGCCCTTCACGCCTTCGCTCCAAGCGCCCTATCGCTGGCGGGACTGGGCCGCCCCCGATTCCGCCTTCCGCCAGGACACCAAGGCGAGCGTTTGGGACTTTGTCCACGAGAAGCTCCTGCCTCACCTGAAAGCGTTGAAGAACGAAGCGGACGCTGCCGCACGCCAAAAGGTCATCAGCGAGGTCATGTCCGGCGTGGAGCGCAGCCGGATTGACTCGGAAAAGAACTTTTGCGACGTGCTCGACAAGGTCCATGAACTCAGCAACGAAAGCATCGATACCACGCACGTTTTTACGCTCTCCCAGGTCTATGAAGGCTTGCTCCTGAAGGTGGGCGAGAAGGGCAACGACGGCGGCCAGTTTTTCACTCCGCGCGAAGTCATACGCGCGATGATCCGCATCGTGGACCCGCAGATCGGCGAGACTGTCTTTGACCCCGGCTGCGGCACGTGCGGATTCCTGGCGCAAAGCTTCGAATACATGCGGGAAGCGGCTGGCGGCAAGATCACCGGCCCGGAACTGGAGACACTCAAGCACCGGACCTTTTACGGCCGGGAGAAGGACAACACCATTTACCCCATTGCGCTCGCCAACCTCATCCTGCACGGCGTTGACCAACCGCACATCTGGCATGGCAACATGCTCACCGGCCAGGAAGTTTACGCGGACCTCTTCAAAGGCGCGCCGCAGTTCTTCGATTGCGTCCTCATGAACCCGCCCTTTGGCGGCAAGGAAGGCAAGGAGGCGCAGACGCAGTTTGAGTACAAGACCGGCGCGACCCAGGTGCTTTTCCTTCAGCACGTGCTAAAAAGCATGAAGACCGGCAGCCGTTGCGGCATCGTCCTCGACGAAGGCGTTCTGTTCCGCACCAACGAAACGGCTTTTGTCCAGACCAAGCGCAAGCTCCTGGAGGAGTGCGAGCTTTACTGCATCGTCAGTCTGCCCGGCGGTGTGTTCTCCTCCGCGGGCGCGGGCGTGAAGACGAACCTCGTTTTCTTCAACAAGGGCAAGCAGACCGAGAAGATCTGGTATTACGACCTGTCCGACGTGAAGGTGGGCAAGAAGACCCCGCTCACGCTGGCGCACTTCGAGGACTTCTTCAAACTCCTGACCACGCGCGGCGACAGTCCCGCCAGTTGGACGATCCACTTTGCGGCCAAGCTGCAGCAGGCCCTTGAAGAAGCCCGCCCGCACCGCGAGCAAGCCCTCCAGTTGTTTGCCCGCGCCCAGGAGCTTGAGGACGCGCTCCGGGAGAAGCGCAAGGCCAAGACACTCAGCGCAACCAAGCTGGCCGGGTTGGAAAAGGAATGGAAACGCGTGCAGCGCGAGGCCCGCGAATCGCTCAGCAAAGGCGAGGCGATTGAAGATGGCGTTTACGACCTGAAAGCGGTCAACCCCAACCGCGTTGCCGAAGAAGACACGCGCACACCGCCACAGTTGCTCGACGTCATCGCCGAGAAAGGCCGCGAAGCTGAGTCGGCCCTCGACCGTCTGCGGGCGTTGGTGGGGCGCTCTGCTACCTAAACGGGCACTCTGTTGCGCGTACGACTGGCCGGTGTTCGACGCCCCGGGGGTTCGGACCACAGCAAGGGGTTGCAGGTCAGGTGGAAGGCCGGCTGGCAGCCGGTACTGCTTACAACCAGGGAGTCAGCACAGAAAGCGCCGTTAACTCCCGGGTCGCGATGATGGCCGGCTCAGGCAGCGGTCATTCCCGCAGCGACTCTGCAGGCCCGGTGGAGGTGCGGCCGATGAGGACCAGAGCGGAGGTCTCGCCAGCGGGCTCGGACCGCACGGGCGCGCGCGATCTTGCTTCGGCCCGCCGCTGTCGCTAGCCGAAACCCTGGCCTCCGGGCAGCCGCGTGGGTGTTTTCCACGCCGCCAGCCGGGCCCACTCGGCCCCAGGTCGCCCAAGCCCCCGGACCCAACGCGCGGACCCACGATTTGACCATTTAACACACTGACCCCTCGGCTGATTGAAGCATGGCTTTCACTCGCGCTGGTTCTAGCCGAACGGCCCGCAAAAACAAACCACTACCTTGGGCGATCCCTGGGCGCATGAGCGTCCATAAGCGGCCAGTCCCGGCTATCGGCGAATGAAGGATTGGAAAGCAAGGCGCGGGCGCGATTCTTCGGGGCGTATGGCGCGCAAACTCCGGCAGCGGGGTCAGTGTGTTAAATGGTTAACTCCCGGGTCGCGTGGTCGCGATGATGCCCGGCTCAGGCAGCGGTCATTCCCGCAGCGACTCTGCAGGCTCGGTGGAGGTGCGGGCGATGAGGACCAGAGCGGAGGTCTCGCCAGCGGGCTCGGACCGCACGGGCGCGCGCGATCTTGCTTCGGCCCGCCGCTGTCGCTAGCCGAAACCCTGGCCTCCGGGCAGCAGCGTGGGTGTTTTCCACGCCGCCAGCCGGGCCCACTCGGCCCCAGGTCGGCG
>Ga0315274_10005803_pt1 | contig 18033 bp, 19 predicted proteins | sample YL17G02_20_MG_FD_203700 | JGI IMG/M metagenome (GOLD analysis project Ga0315274, IMG submission 203700) | Sediment microbial communities from Yellowstone Lake, YNP, Wyoming, USA - YL17G02_20 | ecosystem: Environmental > Aquatic > Freshwater > Lake > Sediment | place: USA: Wyoming | collected...
TATCCGGCTTGGCCTGGTCGCGAGCACGGGAGCCAAAGAGTATCACCCGTTCCGGCTGGCTCACCGCCACGATGCGTTGCGTGATCTCGGCGAGTAGTGCTTCATTCGTATCCATCGGCGTTCACCTGAAGCGCCATGGGCGCAAAGCTTCATGCCCCTACAGTCCCTCTGCGTTCTCTGCGGTGAGCCGTCGCCCCTACGGCCAAACGCGACCGAGGGTGCGCGGGAAGGGGATCGTCTCGCGGATGTGGCTCAGGCCGCAGAGCCAGGACACCGTACGCTCAACGCCCAGACCGAAGCCGGAGTGGGGCACGGAGCCGTAGCGGCGCAGGTCGAGGTACCACTCGTAGGGCTCGCGCGGCAGGCAGTGCTCCTCCAGGCGCTTCTCGAGCAGCGCCAGGTCATGAACGCGCTGGCCGCCGCCGATGATCTCGCCATAGCCTTCGGGGCCGATCATGTCCACCGAGAGCGACAGGTCGGGCCGCTCGGGATCGGGCTGCATGTAGAAGGCCTTGATCTTCGTCGGGTAGCGGTGAACCATGACCGGCTTCTCGAAGTGCTCGCCGATCGCCGTCTCGTGCGGGGCGCCGAAGTCCTCGCCCCACTCCATCGGCACTCCCCACTCGCCCAGCAGCCGCACCGCTTCGTCGTACTGCAGCCGGGGGAAGGGCGGCTCGATCTTCTCCAGCAGCGTCGTGTCGCGCTCAAGCTCCTTCAGCTCGGGCCGGCAGTGGCGCAAGGTGCTCTGCACGACGTCGGTGACGAACTCCTCCATCACCGCCATGTTTCCCTCGAGATCCACGTAGGCCATCTCCGGCTCGACCATCCAGAACTCGGTGAGGTGCCGGCGCGTCTTGCTCTTCTCGGCGCGGAAGGTGGGGCCGAAGGCGTAGACCTTGCCCAGGGCCATGGCCGTGGCCTCGTTGTAGAGCTGGCCGCTCTGGGTCAGGTAGGCGGAGGTGTCGAAGTACTCCACGCCGAAGAGCGTCGTCGTCCCCTCGCAGGCAGAGGGGGTGATGATGGGGGTGTCGGCGTTGATGAAGCCGTGCGTATCGAAGTACTCACGGATGGCGCGGATGATGTGCGCCCGCACCCGCAAGATGGCCGCCTGACGGGGGGATCGAATCCAGAGGTGCCGCCACTCCATGAGGAAGTCGACGCCGTGCCCTTTCGGCTGGATGGGATACTCCGGCGCCAAGTGCACCACCTGCAAGTCGGCCACGTCGAGCTCGAAGCCGCCGGGCGCCCGCTCATCGGCTCGCACGTTGCCGCGCACGATGAGCGAGGATTCCTGAGTGAGCGCTCGCGCCGCCTCGAAGACTTCGGGGGAGAGGTTGCGCTTGAAGACGACGGCCTGGATGACGCCGCTGCCATCCCTCACGAGCAGGAACTGCAGCCGACCCTTGTCAACCTTGCCGTAGAGCCAGCCCTTGATCGTCACTTCCTGGCCGACATGCTCCGCCACATCGCGGATGTAGGTCTGCTCCTGCATGGCACCCTCCTGCGGGAGGATTATACGCCACAGGGCTGTCGTGTCAGCACGGCTGACACCGCGGAGGGTGGAAACGGAGTAGACTAGAGGCGGGAGGCACAGGCATGACGCACGCCCCGCTGGCAGCTTCATCTGGCACGCCACCGCCTCGTGTGGAGGCTCTCACCTTTCGGCGAAAGCCATGAGCTCCTCGATAGAGTTCACGTCCTTCTCGGTCGCGACCTTCTGGCCGGGCGCGAACAGCGGCGCCAGACGCTTGTGCAGGGCGCTGTCCACCCAGACAACGTTGGCCATCCCGCCATCGCCCTTGAGGAAGTCAGGCGAGTGCACGTACTGTAGGGAGACACCGACTATGCCGGGGCTCTGCTTGCCGCCTGCTCGGTTCGCCAGTGTCTCCCAGGTTTGGCCATCGGGTGCGACCGCGTCGGCGTTGCGCAGCATGATGCCGATTCCCTCGACCTCAGGGATCCAGAAGGCAAGGGCTTGGAAGCAGCCACACGAGGTGTGCGGGTAGCTCCGAACGGAGTGCAGGTAGACACGCTCCAGGCGCCCGCCCGTCAAATCACGGTAGGCCCCGTTACAGCCTTCATACTCACCTCTTGCTCGGTCCAGCAGTTGGCCCTTCTGGAACACCGTGCGCAGGGGCAGGGCGCGCTCGGATTGGCGCTTCCAGGGTGTCTGGCTGGAGCCGAAATAGGCCGCCGCCTTGACCGTGGCGTACGTGCGCGAGGCGCACATGGGCGCCCTGCCGGGAGCGAGAATGCAGGTATGCACGAGGGAGAAGGGGCGGCACTCGGTGCAGGCGCAGAACTCCTCAGTGTTCTCCTCTGTCATGGCTTGCACCTCAGCCTGCCTCTTGATCTTGTACAGGCGAACCGTCGAGCCAATCTCTCGCACGGCGTCCTCGCCATGAATGAAGTGGACCGATATCTGGCGAAGGCGCGGGTACTGCAGACGGATGCCCCAGTAGATAGCGTCGGCCACGAGGCGCTCATCCACCTGCACGCCCTTGGCTAACGCCAGGCGTAGGGCGCCGTCCTGCTCGTAGGCGTGCAGGCCGGGCAGATAGCTGACGGCCTTGAGAGCGGCCTTCTCAACCGTGAGAGCGATGTCGTCACTGAAGCCTGCGGCTGTCACTTCGACGAGGATGCCCAGCTCGGTACCGTCCGCCTCGCCCTCACCGCAAACAGCGTAGCGCTCGCCGGCCTGCGCCGCCGGTCTAAGGCAGAAGAACGAGTTGGCTCCGCCCAGGACGCGGACGGGGGAGATGGGCTCGTTCGCCAGGGCGAGGTTGCAGGGCTCAGGCAGGCCTATGACCTCGTCCTCGAAGTAGCGCTGGCGTAGGTTGGGGAACTGGCTGCCGCGCTCGATCATATCGGCCACGGAGTCAGCCACGACGCGATGGCCATAGGGGAAGGGGAACGTGGAGGGCACCACGGCCGGCGCGCCGAGTTTCATCAGCCCGAGGCCGATCAGGTACTTGAGTGGGGACAGATCTTCGGTGATGAATACCAGCCCAGGCATGTCCCGCTCCAGGAAGTGGCCCATCTCGTGATCGTCGCCGGGGGCAATACGGCCCCAAACGAGGCCATAGCGCACCATGAGTTGGAGGAAATAGATGGGCGAGGTGGGGCGGTCGCCGATGTACCGGGTATCGGGGAGGTCTGGCTGATCGGTAAAGACCAGGAAGGAGCGGCGTTTCAGCTCGTCAACTACCTCGGGCACATGCCGGTGCCCGAGTACCAGGGCCCAGCCGGCGCGCCACTTCGCGCCGCTGAAAACGAGGCTCTGCGCCTCGCGGTCGGTGATGAAGTGATCGCTCTGGTCCGGCTGTGCTGCCTCCACCACCTCGGCAGCGAGCAACAGCGGCTCGAGCAGGTCCTTGACGTCCCCGTCCCGCAGCGCAAGCAGTCTCGCTCGCAGGTCGTGGAGGTCGATCTCCAACCCGCCCAGGAATGTGGTGCGCACTGGAGCAGGGAACTGCGAGCCGGAGAACACTCCGGCTGTGTCGGGAAGCAGAGCCAAGATCGTGTCCACAGCCTGCCGTTGACCGACGTTCACCAACGACCTCCCTCCGATCATGCCCTCGAGCTCTCCCTCGTGATACTACCGCGGCTGCCAGGTGTCATGCGCCGGCCAACCCTCGCTGTGGCGGCGAGCGCGGGGGTCACACCGGGATTGGGCCAGTGCCCCGGCTTGCTCGGCGACCTCCGCGATGGGCTCTGCCGCCCATGCCGCCCTAGCCCGACTTGGCCGCCGCCGCTCCCAGTTGCTGGCACCGCTCTTTGCCGGCCTCAAGTTCGGCGACGGGTACAGTTACCGACTCCGCCCCTTTGGCGAACCCAAAGTAGCCGCCGAGCTTGTCCAGAAGCTCCACGGTCGGCGCCGGTCCTGTGGCATGTGTGACGATGCTATAGAAGCGCTTACCTTGGCCTAGGGTCTCCCTGTTGCCCCAAAGGCGTTCGAAGAGCCTCTTGGTCTCCGCCGCCATGGTGCCGAAGGTCTGCGGCGTGGCGATGAGCACGGCATCGGCGTTGGAGAAGTCCTGGATGTCGGTGGAGGCGGCGTCCTTGACCACGACGTCGGCTCCGGCACTCCTGGCGCCTTCGGCCGCGGCCTCCGCCAGGGACTTCGTCTTGCCGGTGAAGGAGAAGTAAGAAACCAGAACCTTGGACATTGCGGTCTCCTTGGGAGACGGTAATAGGGTGCCGGTCATCAGCGCACCTCACCTCGTCACAGAAGGTGCGCGAGGGGTTGGCAGGTGTCGGGACATTCAGCCGCAGTGCAGGAAACGCATTGGCGCACCTTCGCCAGAGCATCCTCCACCTCCTGCCGCAGATGAGCCAACGCCTCCAACTGATCCTCGGCCCGCTTCTGTTCCATCAGGAGCACCGTGAGGGTGCGATCCACTCTCTCCTGGCGCTCTTGAGGCGAATGGACGGCGCCGAGGGCCACCCTGATCTCTTCGAGGCTGAGCCCCCATTCTTTGAGTCGCCGGATGAAGCGCAGGCGTACGACGTCTTGGTCACTGTAGAGCCGGGTGCCGCTCGATGTCCGCTGGGAGGGGCGTAGAAGACCCGCCTCCTCGTAGTAGCGCACGGTGCGCAAGCTGACGCGTGCCTTCTTGGCGACTTCCCCAATCTGGAGAGTGGCAGGCTTGGTCATGCTGTTCCTTGCCCAGGCCGGAGTGGATCGTCCGAAGCGTACCATAACGTAAGGTAAGTGTCAAGCCCTTACGTAACCTGGCGCACCAATACGTTAGGGAGGGGTGTGCCATGGAGGGTCAAAGCCTTCTGGCGGGCGGTGGGGGCATTTCACTCCCCCCTTGTCAGGCCTGCAGGTCGCCCCTAGCATACGCCCGGCGCGAGTAGGGGCAGACCGCTAGCCAAAGCATCGCTTGGCTTTGGCGCTTTCCGTGTCTGCCTTCGGCACCTCACGTTCGCCCTCTCGCCCAGGCACCGGGGAGGTATCGTAGAGATGGGCAGCGCCCTGCGCACCATCCGCGAGAATCGTGCCGCCTATGTCGCCATCAACGTCGTCTACTATGGGCTGGTCGTCCTGGCCATGATCTTCGTTGCTGCCCAGCCTGAGATACAGAAGAGTCTCGGCAATGCCGTGGCGCAGGGCTTCACTTCGGGCCCCTTGAGCATGGTCGGTGAGGCGTACACGAGCGGCGACGTCATGCTGGCGGCCACGATCACCTTGGCGGTCAACTTCTTCCTGGGCACGCTTCTCTACATCAGCTTGCCTTCGCTCATCATCCCCTTCGCCGGGCTGCCAATGGGCGTCGTCCGCGCCGTGCTCTGGGGGCTGCTGCTGTCTCCGGCCAGCCCCGACCTGCGCCTGGCGATGATCCCGCACTCGCTGACGCTGCTGCTGGAGGGGCAGGCCTACATCGTCGCCATCTTCGCCTCTTTCGTCCTCTGGAAGACGGCCTTCAGCCGCTCGGCGGGAGACAACTTCACCCAGCGCTACGGCGCCGGCTTCCGGCGCTTCCTGCGGCTGCACCTTCTCGTCGTCATCCTGCTGGTGGTGGCCGCCGTTTACGAGGCGCTCGAGGTCATCTTCATCGTGCCATTGCTGGTCTAGGAGAACGCGTTATGCCTAGCTCAAACCGCCTCTGCTTCGGTGAGGAGCGACCCCCGCGGCGACTGACCGAGCTGCGCGCCGGACCGCTGACGCTTTCGTTCGACGAGGGCGACATCCGCTACGTACGCCTGGGTGAGCGCGAGATCGTGCGCCGACTCTACTTCGCGGTGCGCGACGACAATTGGGGCACGCCACCGCCCACGCTCTCGGAGCTTCAGGTGCATGCGTGCGAGGATCACTTCGAGATCAGCTTCCGCGCCCACCACCGTGAAGGGGCTATCGACTTCGCGTGGCTGGGCACGATCCGCGGCGACGTTGGCGGCACCGTGACGTTCACTGTGGAAGGGCAGGCCAACGCCGAGTTCCTCAGCAACCGCATCGGCCTTTGTCTGCTGCACCCGGTGCGGGAGTGCGCCGGGCGCGCCTGCGAGGTCGAGCACACGGACGGCTCGCGGGAGGTCGGGCGCTTCCCGCTCCACATCTCTCCTCACCAGCCCTTCTTCGACATCCGCGCGATCGCGCACGAGGTCGGGCCGGGGCTGTGGGCCGAGGTGCGCCTGGAGGGCGAGGTCTTCGAGATGGAGGACCAGCGTAACTGGAGCGATGCCTCCTACAAGACGTACTCCCGTCCCCTCGCTCTGCCCAAGCCCTTCGCCGTGCCGGCCGGCAGCGTCGTGCGCCAGTCCGCGACCATCAACCTGAGGGTAGAGGGCACAGGGGGTAGGGAACAGGCCCCGTACTCTCTATCCTCCCCCCTCTCCCCTGTTCCCTCTGCCCTTCCGCTCGCGGCGAGCGTGGGAGCTGCACCGCTCGGCTCCCTGCCGCTGCTCGGCGTACAGGTGGCGAGTGGCGGTGAGCGGCTGGGAGCGCGCGAGGTGGAGCGGCTGCGGGCGCTCAGCCTGGCGCACTTGAGGGTCGAGCTGCAGCCGGCGGAAGCCGGCTGGCAGGCGCGGCTGGAGCAGGCGACGGCGGAGGCGCGCTCCCTGGGGGTGCCGCTGGAGGTTGCAGCGGTGTTGGGGGAGGCGCCCGACGCCGAGTTGCCAGCGCTCCGCCGGGCGGTGGACAGCATCTGCCCGCTCGTGGCCAGTTGGCTCGTCTACCACACCGCGGAGGGCTGCACCGGCACCGCCTGGATGGAGCTTGCCCGCCACCACCTGAGCGGCTATGACCCGGCGGCCCGCTTCGGCGGCGGCAGCAACGTCCACTTCACCGAGTTGAACCGCGGCCGGCCGCCGCTCGAGTTGCTCGACCTCGTCGCCTTCGGCATGAACCCGCAAGTGCACGCCTTCGACGATCTCTCGATCGTGGAGACGCTCGAAGGCCAGGCCTGGAACGTCGCCAGCGCCCGGCGGCTGGCGCGCGGCCTGCCGCTGGCCGTGACGCCCGTCACTCTCCGCTCGCGTCAGACAGGTGGCCCTGAGGCCGGCCTGCCGCCGGGTGCGGACGCGCGCCAGTCGTCGCTATTCGCCGCCGCCTGGACGGTTGGCAGCCTGCAGCGGCTGGCCGAGGGCGGGGTCTACAGTGCCACCTACTACGAGACGGCCGGCCCTCTTGGGCTGATGGAGCAGGAAGGCGTCTTCCCCACCTACCTCGTCTTCGCCGACCTCGGCGAGGTAGCTGGCGGCATCGTCTACCCCGTGGTCGTGAGCGACCCGCTGAAGCTGGCCGGGCTGGCGGTGAGCTCCGGCGGACGCCTGCGACTGCTGCTCGCCAACCTGACCTCGAAGCGCCAGCCGGTCACCGTGCACGGCCTGCCGCTGTCCGCATCGCTGCGCTTCCTGGACGAGGGCAATAGCCAACAGGCGATGCTGGCGCCGGAAGAGTATCGCGCTCGTCCTCCCGTGACCGCCGGCGCCTCGGGCGGCGCACTCAGCCTGGAGCTGCTGCCGTATGCGATCGCTACGCTGGACACGTACTGACGCGGCGCCGAGGAGAAGGTAATCCCCGTGGCCGCTCGGCGACGCAGATAGCGGCGCTACGGTCGATGGGAAGAGCTGCCCGGAGGTGGGCGACGCTACTATGAGATCGTCAGGGGCGAGGCTCACGGGTACGCCCGCTACGTCAAGGGAGTCGACGTGAGGGAGAACACCTTGGAGCTAGCGCAGGAGATGTGGAACGATCAGGGGTAATTGGTGTCCGTACACCGGAAGTACCCCTATGATACCGGCCATACCCGGCCAAAGGCGGAAGGAGATGCCGATGGTCAGCCAGGAGTTGGTGGTTCAGAAGATACTCGCCTTTCTCAACGGCGAGATGAGCGAGCGGGATCTTGTCCACCGGGCTGAAGATGCCTGGGTTGAGCTGAGTGAAGGCGACCTGGACGTACCCAATGAGGAGGCGGTGAGTGAGACGCTGATGTACGTCGGCGCCGGCGATCAGCCGGGGTTCCCCCTCACGTGGTCAGCGCTTTCCTCCTTACCTAAGGCGCCTGGGTGTAACAGTGCGAGTGAGCGCCGAGGCAGCTTGACTGAGTTGCGGTTCGCGGTCTTCGGCGCGGGATTCTGGGCGCAGTACCAACTGGCCGGCTGGCGCGAGCTCGAGGGCGCCCGCTGCGTCGCCATCTACAACCGCACGCCGGCCAAGGCCGAGGCGCTGGCGCGGCGCTTCGGCGTCCCCGCCGTCTACGCCGACGCCGAGGAGCTATTGCGGCGCGAGCGGCCGGACTTCGTGGACGTGATCACCAGCGTGGAGACGCACGCGCCCCTGGTGCACCTCGCTGCGCGCCACGGCGTGCCCGTGATCTGCCAGAAGCCGATGGCCACTACCCTCCCCGAGGCCGAGGGCATGGTCGCTGCCTGTCGCGAAGCGGGCGTGTCCTTCTTCGTGCACGAGAACTGGCGCTGGCAGACGCCGATTCGTGCCCTCAGGCGGGCGCTCGACTCGGGCGCCATTGGACGGCCTTTCCGCGCCCGTCTCGACTTCGTCTACAGCTTCCCCGTTTTCGACAACCAGCCATTCCTCAAGGAGCTCGATCAGTTCATCCTCACCGACATGGGCAGCCACATCCTCGACGTCGCCCGCTTTCTCTTCGGCGAGGCGAGCAGCCTCTACTGCCAGGCGCAGCGCATCCACGGCGACATCCGCGGTGAGGACGTGGTGACGGTGGTGATGCGCATGGGCAGTGCCACCGTCGTCTGCAACTTGAGCTACGCCTCGCCGCGTGAGGACGAGCGCTATCCCCAGACCTATGCCTTCGTCGAGGGCGAAAAGGGCTCGGCTGAGCTTGGCCCCGACTACTGCCTCCGCGTCACGACGGCGGCGGGCACCGAGGCCAGTCGCCACGCTCCGCCCAGCTACGCCTGGGCCAACCCCCTGTACGACGTCGTCCACGCCAGCATCGTGGCCTGCAATGCCAACATCCTCAGCGCCCTGCGCGGCGAAGGGCAGGCGGAGACCACCGGGGCGGACAACCTGCGCACGGTGCGCCTCGTCTTCGCCAGCTACGACTCCACCGCTCGCGACGAGGTCGTGCACCCCGGCTAACGCCGTCTCGCTGCTTCCCCGCGCCGGTGTTATCCTTACCACAAGCGGCTGAAGGAGACGCCGAGCCATGGCTGTGCAGACGGGCTACGCACACATAGCCCTCAATGAGAAGGGGGTACCGATCATCGAGGGCACGACAACCAAGGTCGTCGAGTTAGTTGCCGAGGTCCTATACTGGGGCTGGAATGCCGAGACGATCCTGGAACAGCACCCCTATCTCAAGCTCGGCCAGATCTTCTCCGCGCTGGCATACTACTGGGACCACGCTGATGAATTGCACGATGATCTCAGGAGGCGCGAGGAGATCGTTGACCGGCTGCGGGAGAAGGCTGGTCCTTCGCCGTTGCGGGCTAAGTTGGAAGCGGCGCTCGCGGCCCAATGAGCCTCAGGCTCTATATGGATGTGCACATTCCCAATGCCATCGCCGATGGGCTGCGCAGACGTGGCGTCGACGTTCTGACCGCGCAAGAAGATGCGTCCGACACCACGCCCGACTCGGCCCTCCTGGACAGAGCCTCCAGCTTAGGACGAGTGCTGTTCACGTACGATGACGATCTGCTGGTGGAGGCGGCCCTGAGGCAGGTGCGGGGCGAGCGCTTCTCCGGCGTGATCTACGCCAAGGTTCTGGAGGTCTCCATCGGCGCCTCCGTTCGCTATCTGGAACTCTTAGCCAAGGTCTACGATCCCGAGGACGTGGCCAACATCGTCACACACCTGAGCCGGTAGGGTGTGTGGAGACCGCTGCTATGCCAGTGCGCGCCGTAGTCATCGCCGGTAGCCCGCGCAAGGGCGGCAATTCGGACATCCTGGCCGAGCGGCTGGTCGCCGGGCTGCGGGAGGGCGGCGCCCAAGTCGAATTCCTGCACGCGCGCGACCTGAGGGTCGGCGGCTGCCTTGCCTGTTACTCCTGTGCTCGCACGGGAGAGTGTGTCCAGAAGGACGATATGCCGCGGCTGTACGATCTCTTCTGGCACAGCCACCGCGTCTGCCTGGTCACGCCCGTCTTCTTCTGCCAGATGCCCTCCATCACCCAGGCCGTCATCGAGCGCTGCCAGACGCTCTGGGCGCGCAAGTACCGCCGCGACGAGCGGGCGCCTGAGCTAGACCTGCCGCGGCGGGGTCTGATCGTCGGCGTTGCCGGCACACGCGGCCCCAAGGTCTTCGATAGCCTGCACTGCCTGGGCCGCTACTGGTTCGACACCATGGAGATCACCGACTACCAGGTGCTGACCTACAACAACGTGGACGAGAAGGGCGCCATCCTCCAGCGCCCCGAGGCCCTGCAGGAGGTCTACGAGGCCGGGCTGGGGTTGGCGAAGGCGAATTAGGGAGGAAATAGTGAGCCTGCTGCTTCGACCTTATCCTTTGCGGGTGCCAGCGCCGGATAGTAACGTGAAGTGTAGCTTCCGAGAGGTGGTATCGTGAGCGCACCGGCCGAGCGAGCCAGCTTGCACCGTTTGGTAGATGATCTGCCTGAGGCAGAGCTAGATACGGCGAAGAAGCTACTGCGCGGTCTGATCGCCCTGCAAGGAGACCCGCTGCTCTGGGCTCTCGCCACTGCTCCTGAGGACGACGAGCCGGTCAACGAGGAGGACATCGCGGCCGAAGCGGAAGCCGACGAGGCTATCGCGCAGGGGCGCGTCGTCCCTCACGAAGAGGTGCTCAGGCAACTCGGCCTGTGACCTGGGAAATCGTCTGGAGCGAGCCCGCTCTGCGGGACCTTCGACGCCTCGACGCGCAAGTGGCGAGACGCGTCGCAAGCGCCGTGGCTCACCTCGCGGAGACCGGCCAAGGAGACATCGTCGCGCTGAAAGAGCCTCTGAGGGGGTTCCGGCTGCGCATGGGCGACTGGTGTATCACTTTCGAGCGTGACCCGGAGCGGGGCGTCCTCACGGTAAGGCGTGTCCGCCACCGGCGCGAGGCATACCGCAGAGAGTAGGCTGCCGGATCCCCCAGATCAGCGAGGTACCGCTTGCCGCCCATCCCTTTCTCTCCTCCGCGCGCCGCCGAGCAGATCGAGGCCAACCTGGAGGCGTTCTCGCTCTCCTTCGGCGCCGTTGTGGGCGCCTGCTCCCGGATTGAGCGAGACGTGAGGTGGGTGTACACGGGCGCGGCGCGCCTGAACCGAGTCGTCGGTGCCCACTTCGACGAGGACGAGGCCGATGAGCGCATCGGCCAGGTGCTGGCCGAGTTCGCCACCCGCGGCGCCCCCGCCGCCTGGTTCCTCGGCCCCTCGAGCCGTCCGCTCGACCTGCCCGACCGACTCCTGCGCCACGGGCTGAAGCACCGTGGCGACTGGACGGGCATGGCCGCCGACCTCGGCACCATCGCCCTGTATGAGCCGGCGGGGGTCGAGGTCGAGGAGGTAAGGCGGCCGGAAGGTCTGTGCCGCTGGGCTCGCGCCATAACCCAGGGCTTCGAGATGCCGGCGGCTGACGCCGCCGACTTCGAGCGCGTGGTCGCCGGATTGCGCGATGATCCGGGCTGCGTCAGGCGGTACTACCTGGCCGGCCGCGACGGCGCGCCTCTCGCCGGCTCTCTGCTCTTCGCCCAGGATGGCATCGCCGGGCTCTACTACGTCGGCACCATCCCCGGCGCTCGCCGCCAGGGCCTGGCCAGCGCCGTGACGCTGCGGGCGCTAGGCGAGGCCCGTGATCTCGGCTGCCGCGTCGCCACGCTCCATGCTGCTCCTGCCGGCTCTCAGGTCTACAGCCGCTTCGGCTTTCGGCCCTACTGCACCATCAGCATCTACGACTTCCGGCCGTAGGGCTGCGGGCGCACGCGCCGGCCTACATCATTGGGCCGGATCAAGGTGAGCGGCGCGGCCCTATGTGACTGCCCGAGACTCCTTCCAGGCCTCGATGAGTACCTCGACGTTGGCCCAAGGCGTGCTGCCGAAGATGCAGTCCACAGGGGAGAGGACGAAGCCGCCGCCGGGCCCCAGGATGTCTATGGCAGCGAAGACGGCCCGGCGAATCTCCTCCGGGCCCCCCTGCTCGAGTGTCACAGCGGAGTTCAGGCCGCCCACGACGGCTACCTTTCTGTCGAAGGCTTGCTTCACCTTCCTGAGGTCGGCACCGGGGCCGCCTTGGACCGGGTCGATGTAGTAGTGGACGTCGTAGTCTGCCTCGACGAGGGCGTCGAGCATGGGCATGAAGCCGGTGCTCATGATGTAGCCCATGAGGCGCCCGGCCTGGTGCGCCATGGCCGTCAACTCCTTGATCCGCGGCAGGAAGAACTGGCGGAACAGTGAAGGCGACCAGAAGGCTGCACCCTCGTACCAGCCCCGGCGGATGACCAATTCCGCCGGCGAGTCGAGCACGACCTCCATCAGCCGCTTATCGCGCTCGTGGATGACATCGAGCAGCGCCCGGAACAGGGTTGGCTTATCCAGCGCCATGTAGAGCATGCCCTCGGCGCCGCACAGCCAGGTGGCCATATCGGTACCCATGGAGACAACGCTCTCCACCAGCACTCCCAGCTCCTGCGCCTGGCGGGAGACGTTGGCTGCCTGCTCACGGAAGCTGGCGATCGCTTCGTCGCTGGGTGGCCAGAGCAGGTACTTGATGCGCTCCACGTCTTCCTCGGTCTCCACGGCGAAGCGGCGCGAGCGGACGACGTTGTAGTCGTCAATGAGCTGCACCTCCTGGGCGCCGCGCTGATGCGTCGGCCACTCCGGTGAGATCCAGTCCTCGGTGCGGAATACCTCCTGGCGTATGGGTCCGGCGGGCGTCTGGTACTCCTTCACCATGAGCGGCCAGCGCTCGCCCGCTACTTGCTCCTCCCAGGAGCGCACCTTCACCTCGGGGTGGAAGGTCAACTGCGGGAATACCTGGAGGGTGGCATCTACATCGAGCGAGAGCCAACGCTGCGCCTCCTCGTACTCGTTGGACCAGGCCAAGTGGGCGGGCGGCTGGAAGCCGAAAACGTTGAAGATCAGGGGAACGTGGTCCGGTTCCTGGTAGCGCATGGCGGTGAGCAGTCGCTCGCGAGAGGTCATCTCAGTCATCAGGGCATTCGTTCTATCTGAGGCCGGTCGTGACGATGCCGGCGACGAAGGTGCGCTGCAGTCCCAGATAGAGCAGCATGCTTGGGAGTGAGAAGACCACGGCCGCAGCCATCAGCAACTCCCAGGCCCAGCTATGCGCACTCTGGAAGCCGCGCAGGCCGATGGCGATCGTCCACAGGTCCTCTTTGGTCAGGTAAATGAGTGGCCCCAGGAAGTCGTTCCAGGTACCGAGGAAGGTGAAGAGCGTCACCGTGGAGAGCACCGGCAGCGACAGGGGCAGCATCATCTGCCAGTAGATACGCAGCTCTCCGGCGCCATCTATGCGAGCCGCGTCCAGTAGCGGCTCAGGGATGGTGAGGAAGAACTGGCGAACGAGGAAGATGTAGTAGGCGCTGCCGAAGAACGAGGGCACGATCAACGGCGCGAACGTGCCCACCCACCCAAGCCTGCGAAAGGTGATGAAGATGGGGATCATCGTCACCTGGCCTGGCAACATCATCGACGCCAGCACGACGGCAAAGAGCGGCCCCTTCCCGATCCAGCGGATGCGAGAGAGAGAGTAGGCCACCACAGTGCACGAGAAAAGCGTGCCCAGGATGTTGCCCGTGCACAGGATCAGGCTGTTGCGGAGGTAGCGCAGGAAAGGCACGTAAGTGAGTGCGCGCGGGTAGTTGGACCACAGCCAGATCTCGGGCAGGAAACGCGGTGGCACCGAGAAAGTCTCTCTCAGACTCTTCAGCGAGCCGAATACCATCCATGCAAAGGGCAGCATGAAGAACAGCGCCATGGCAGTGAGCGCCAGCAGCGTACTCCCCAACGCCAGAAAGCGAAGCAGCCGCTGACGCGCGCTCATCCCATGGTGCCAAGCAACGCCGCTCGCCCGTTCACCCAAGCGAACCCTCAGCCTCATCGCTTGGCGGCCACTAGCCATAGAACACCCGCTCTCGCGAGGCACGCAGCATGATGAGGGTGAGCGCCGCGTTGATTAGGAAGAGCATCCAAGCCAGGGCCGAGGCATAGCCCATCTTCAAGTATTGGAAAGCGTTGACGTAGAGGTAGAGCGCCAGGAAGAGCATGCTGCTTTCACGACCGCCGGTGGGCCCGGCGATGATAAATGCCTGGGTGAAAAAGCTGATCGTCCAGATGACCCCGGTGACGGTGACGAAGAGAATGGCCGGCGAGATGAGCGGCAGATCGATGCTCAGAGCGCGCCTCCGTTGCGTCGCGCCGTCCAACTCCGCGGCCTCTTTCAGGTCCTGCGGTATGCCCTGCAGCGCCGCGAGGAAGATCAGAGCATCCATGCCCACCGTCCAGAGCCAAAAGAGGATCAGACCGGGCTTGGCCCACTGCGGATCGTTGTACCAGAGGGGCGGGTTGAGGCCGAACAAGCTGATGTAGTAGCCGACGCCGGTGCGCGGGTTGAGCACCCAGAGCCAGACGTAGGAGGCAGCGACACTGGGAATGGTCGCGGGCAACAGGAAGAGCGTGCGGTAGATGGAGATGCCGTGCACTCTGGCGTTCAGCAGGAGAGCCGTGAGCAACGCCCAGACAATGTAGAACGGTATGCCGATGAAGACGAGATAGGCGTTGTTGTTCAGTGCGACGTGGAAGACCTTGTCGCGCACCAGGTCCAGGTAGTTCTGCAGGCCCACCCATTCCGGTCGCCCCATCAGCCCATAGTCAGTGAAGGAGTAATAGAGAGAGGCGAGGAACGGATAGAGCGAGAAGGCGAGGAAGCCAACGATGAACGGCGACGCGAAGAGCGCGCCGTTCACCTGGTCGCGCCAGTGTATGCGCTTTCGCGAAATCAAAGGGTTGCCTGCTACCTGCTTGGCTGGCACGGCGCCATACGCCCGCCAGCACAATTAGCTGTGGGGCGCGGCGAGCGCGCCCCAACCTGGCCCCGATATCCGGCCGCTGGCCCTTACTTTCCCAGCGCCCTGTCCAGCTCCGGCTGAATCATGTCGTAGACGCCCTGAAGCCCTTCCTCTGCCGCGACCTTGCCGTGGATAATGAGGTCGAAGGCTTTGCCAAGCTCGTTGCCGTACTCCGCCGCCACGGGAATGGTGCACGGCCAGGCAATCACGTTGTCGGCGAACGTCGAAGCGAGTGCCAGCACGTCATTGTCGCGGTAAGCCTGGAGCTCCACCGCGTCCTTGACCTGCGCCGTGCAGTAAACGTCGGCACCGATCTGGCCGGCGATGTCGTAGCGCTGCAGGAACTCGACAAAGACCCAGGCTTCGTTGGGGTGCTTGTTGCCGGTTGGCATGGTCAGGGCAATGGTGCCCTGGCTACACGTCGGCCAGTCCGGATGCGCCGCCGGCGTCACCATCTTAGTGAAGCCGAACTTGGACTTCTCACAGCCGCTGGTGGCAATCATATTGAACATGTCCCACTCAAAGCCGGCGATACTGCCCACCAGATCCGCGCACAGGGGATGAGCGGCGCTGTAGTAGCCGCCTTCTGGCAACCCCGCGATGAAGCGGTCTACCTTGTCGACACCATAGTGGTCATAGAAGTCGGCCAACCACTGGAAGGAAGCGATGATGCCTTCGTCGGTGGAGGTGATCCTCTCGGCATCCGGGTCCCAGAACTTGCAGTTGAAGTGGGGTGGCCATTGGATGAAGCCGATGTTCCAGTGGAAGCCGAGCAGGCCGATGTTGCCCGAGTCGTCCTTGGTCGTCAGCTTGTCCGAGAACTCCATCAGCTCCTCGAGCGACTTCGGCGGCACTTCTGGGTCTAGGCCGGACTCCTCGAAGATGGGCTTGTTCCAGTAGTAGAGGCCCAGGCCGGCGGAAGTGCTGGGCATGCCGTAGAACTTGCCACGCCACTTGCAGGCCTCGAGCGAGATGGGGACGAAGCGGCTCCAGTCCAGAGTGCTAGCCTCGGTGTAGGGAGTGATGTCCTGGACGACACCCTTGTTGATCCAGGAGCCGAATGTCATGACGTCGTAGCGCCAGTAGATGTCGGGCGGCGTATTGGCGGCTACGGCAGCGAGCAGGGCGTCCTCGCCCTTGCCGTGCAGGACGTTCAGGCGTATGGCGGACTGCGCGTCGTGGAACTTGAAGTACGAGGCATCGAGCTTGGCCTGCTCGGCCTCTGAGCTGCTCGGATCCCAGTACTCGATCGTCACGGCTTCGCTGACCGCAGCCGTTGGCTCTGCGACCGTAGCCGCCGCGACCGTGGTTGCGGTTGCTTCCGGCACCGGCTCCGAGGTGCGCGTCGCTCCACAGCCGGCCACAAGCAAACCAGCGCCGCTGGTAGCGAGCAAACCCAACAGAGCTCGCCTGCTGACTGCATGCTTTCGTTCCATCTTTGCGTCCCTCCTCACAGTTCCAACTGGGCTCGGCACGGGCCCCGGTCGGGCGAGTCGCGCCGGCCAACGCCGGATCGTCACGGCAGTGGCACCCGCTGCTTAGGACGGCTGGCCTTGTTGGCCCTTGTGGCAGGTTCGGCGCGCGCTTCCAACCGCGGCCTCCCGCCTCACCAGCCGAGCATTCGCTTCAGATTCCCGCCCAACACAGCTTCCTCTTTGGCGGACGGCAAGCGCAGAGCGTGGACCTTAGCCAACTCATAGGCGACTGTGTCGCCGTTGTCGCAGGGAAAGTCGGTGCCAAAGATAACGCGTTCGGCTCCCAGCCTCTCCACTGCCTGCCTTATGCCCAGGGTTGGCAGGGAGGCCGTTCCCAACATCAAGTTCTCGGCTCGCATAGCCACCTCGATGGCCATCGGCCAGAGGGCGTTCCAGCCTGAGTGGTTCATGATGATGGTGTTCCGTCTCAGGCCACGGGCTAGCTCACCTATCTGGGCCGGTGAGGAATAGTCGACCAGGTAGTCGCAGTCGAAGACGACCGGCACCTCGAGTGAGCGAATCATCTCGCAAAGCGGGCTGCGAGCCAGACTCGAACCTACGGTGTAGGAGGCTCTCAGTACGCCGAAACCTGACTGATGAGGGTTGAAGCCCACCCCCGGCATGCCTAGACGCCGGATACACCGCTCGATCTCGTCGGCCGCGTCTCCTCCGAAGCGAGGGTGTGCCGTGGGTAGGGGGGCTACCATCCTTGGATGCGCGTCGCGCAAGCTGGCCAGGTGGTCATTCTGAGCCCTGCAGAGCGCCATGGACTGCCCAGTTTCGCCCCAGGCGCCGCTGTAGGCCATCAGTGCGTCCAACCCCATCGCGTGCGCTCTCTCGGGGTTGAAAGCGGCCCAGCCGCCGGGCGTTATGTGCACGTGCCCGTCTATGATCACGCGTGACCTTTCAGCTCAAGCAGCCGCTGGAGGTTGCCACCAAGGATGAGACCGCTCCCAGCGAGGCCCATGCGCTCCAGCTTCCACTTCTCCACGGCCATGTCCCCCATGGGGCTATCGGAGCCGAAGACCAGCCGAGTGGGGCCCACACTGTCCAAGGGCTGGTGGAAGTAGCCGGTGAAGGCCACGTGAGAGGTCTCGAGCAGAGTGTTCGGGCAGCGTTCGAGTGCTTCGTGAGCGAGCGGCCAGTGCACATCAGCGCCACCGGAATGCCCCAAGATGAAGGTGACGGTCGGGAACCGCACTGCCAAGTCGATGAGTTCCAGGGGCAGAGAGTACTCCGACGTACCCATATGCACGTAGACACAGCCTCTATCGTGCTCAACCAGGCCGATGAGCGGGTCAACGATCGAGTCGTTCACATAGTGGCCCTGGAGCGAAGGATGCATCTTCAGCCCTACAAGCCCAAGGTCCAGCGCGCGCCCCAGCTCGACCTCGGCGCGGGCGCCAAACCAGGGACTGGCTACGGCCAGGCCGCGGAAGCGGTCGGGGTGAGTACGGCAGGCACCGATGATCTCGTCGTTGCCTTCGCGGTTGTCCACGGCGATCTGGCGGTCAACCGGGCAGATGACGGCCATATCGACCCCTGCTGCATCCATCTGACAAAGGAGGTCGTCGGCCGACTGCCGATATCGCCGGCCATGTCCGAGAT
>Ga0315274_10005807_pt1 | contig 18028 bp, 31 predicted proteins | sample YL17G02_20_MG_FD_203700 | JGI IMG/M metagenome (GOLD analysis project Ga0315274, IMG submission 203700) | Sediment microbial communities from Yellowstone Lake, YNP, Wyoming, USA - YL17G02_20 | ecosystem: Environmental > Aquatic > Freshwater > Lake > Sediment | place: USA: Wyoming | collected...
GGGCTCCAATTCGTATGCCTACGACCTGAACGGGAACATGATCACCCGCACCGTAGGTGTCTACACCTACTCCCCGTCCTACGACGCTGAGAACCGGCTGACGAACGTGAAGCAGAAAGGCGTGGTGACGGCCACCCTGGCCAACACGACCACGTTCTACGCCGGCGGCCACTACGAGCAAACCGGCAGCACGGTGCGCAACTACTACTACCATGCGGGCAAGCGCGTGGCCATGCGTGAGAGCAGCACGCTGTACTGGTTGCTCACGGACCAGTTGGGCAGCACCTCCCAAGTTCAGGATCATTGCCCCTCCGCGATCACAGGCGGCGTAGATCCTGGTGCTGACCCTCGGTCTGGAGACGGCCGAGGCAGTCAGCTTGGCATTGGGCAGCCTGATCCGGTCACTCTACTCTGCCGGCACGACAAAAGGCGAGGACTGCCTGCGCAGCCTCGCCTTTGGTTTTCATGCCAATCCGGCTACAGCACTAGCGCTTGGTGTACTGAGGCGCCTTGCGCGCGCGCTTGAGACCGGGCTTCTTGCGTTCTTTTTCGCGCGGATCGCGGGTCAGGAAGCCATGGTCGCGCAGGGTCTTGCGCAGCTCGGGGTTGGCGCTCAGCAACGCGCGGGCAATGCCGTGGCGCACGGCGCCGGCCTGGCCCGAGACCCCTCCACCCTCGACCTTGACCATCACGTTGAACTGCTCCATCAGGCTGGTGACGTTGAGCGGCTCGCGCACCTGCATGCGGTCGACGTCGCGCGAGAAATACTCGTCCGCGGGTTTGTCGTTGATGACAATGCTGCCCGTGCCGGGGTAGAGCCTCACGCGGGCGACCGCGCTCTTGCGTCTTCCGGTTCCATGGTAATACTTGGCTGACATTGACTTGTGCTCCTTTGGCGTTCTCAGCAACCGGGCCCCTGACAGAAACCCAGGTTCTCCTGTCCTACAGTGCCAGTGGCTCAGGCTTCTGTGCAGCGTGCGGGTGCTTGTCGCCGGCATAGACCTTGAGCTTGCGGATCATGGCGCGGCCCAGACGATTCTTGGGCAGCATGCCCTTGACCGCATGGATGATCACGCGGTCCGGGTGCCGCTGCAGTTGGTCGCTCAGGACCACGCTGCTCAGGCCTCCCATGTAGCCGGAGTAATGATAATACCTCTTGGCCGCCAGCTTGTTGCCGGTCACGTGGATCTTTTCCGCGTTGATCACGATCACGAAATCTCCGGTGTCCATGTGCGTGGTGAAGACAGGTTTGTTCTTCCCGCGCAGGACCTTGGCGATCTCGGTGGCCAGGCGCCCCAGCGTCCTGCCCTGCGCATCAACCACGTACCAACGGCGCTCGACTTCTCCTGCCTTGATGGCATAAGTGCCCACTTGTCCCAACTCCTTCTCGTCTCTAGCAGAAAGCGGTAGAGACTCCATAGTTCACCCTCACCAGGGTCAGCCCCTGCGCTGGCGCCGCCACGGCCGGCAGACGCCGGTGTCGCAACGAGAGGAGGCCAGCGAAAGCCTCAACGCTCAAATCCCCGTACCCAACCAGGATCAAGTTGCCCACGATGCGCCGCACCATGCTGCGCAGAAAGGCGTCTGCCTCGATCTCTACGAGCACCTGCTCGCCCTCGCGACGGCAGCGCGCCCGGAAGACCGTGCGCACCGTGTTGTCGCCGTGCGGCGGCCAGCCAAAGGGCAGGAAATCGCGCGTCCCCACCAGGCATTGGCAGGCCCGGTCCATCGCCTCTGCGTCCAACGGCCGCTGGCAGTGCTGCGCGTACCGCTCGTGGAGCGGCGAGCGCACCGGCGCGTTCCAGATCGTGTAGGCGTACTCACGACTGCGCGCGCTGTAGCGGGCGTGGAAACCGGGCGGCGCTTCGCGCAGCTCCCGGATCGCAATGTCGCGCGGAAGAACCGCGTTGAGCGCCCGCTGCAGGTCTGGCAGCGCATGGCCCCAGACCACGTCCAGGTGGATCACCTGGCCGCTGGCGTGGACCCCCGCATCCGTGCGCCCTGCGGCGACGATGCGCACTGCTCGTTGCGTTACTTCAGCCAGGGCGCTTTCGATCTCGCCCTGCACCGTCCGTCCACTCCGCCTTCCCGCAGCGGGGCCCTGAACTTGAAACCCAAGGTACTGTGTGCCATCGTACTCGACGATGGCCATCAGATGGTACTTGACAAGACGTCGGCGCCGGTCACTGGCTCCAGACAACGGGGCCTCAGCCTGCGACTCGCCCATTCTCACTTGACCAGTTCGAGCACAACCATCTCAGCCGCATCGCCATGCCGCGGCCCCAGCTTGATCAGGCGCGTATAACCGCCGGGCCGCTCTGCGTAGCGCGGCGCGACTTCGTCGAACAGCTTTTTCACCAGCTCGGGATCGCGCATGGTGCGCAAGGCAAGACGTCTGCAGTGCAGACGCTCGCCCTCCTCGGTGGCCTTGGTGCCACGCTTGGCCAGCGTGATCATCTTTTCCGCATCGCCCTTGATGGCGCGCGCCTTGGCTATGGTGGTCTCAATCCGCTCGTGGCGGATGAGGTCGCTGATCAGGTTCCTGAAAAGGGCCTGGCGCACTCCCGTTGGTCTCTGTAGATGTCGGCCTGCCACACGATGTCTCATGGGTGGAGGGCCTCCTTTCGCTCACAAATAGTGTTCAGCGCGAGCAGGCGCCAGGAGCTACTCCTGGCCTGCCCCGTCCTCGTCGTTCCCGTCCGTGTCCTCGTCGGCGCCGTCTGCAGCGACATCAGCCGCAGTGGCGGCCTGGCCGGGATCGCCCTTTTCAGTGGCCGCCTGATCCTCGGGCACAGCACCCTCGTCGGTCAGGAAGCCCTTGTCGCGCAACTTGGCCAGCACCTCCTCAAGCGACTTTTGGCCAAAGTTGCGGATGGCCAGTAGCTCGTTCTGCCCCTTGGCCAGCTTGTCGAGGATCTCGCCCACGCGGGTGATGCCGGCGCGCTTGAGGCAGTTGTAGGCACGCACAGACAGCTCGAGGCTCTCGATCTGCGTATCATAAGTCTGCCGGGAGACGCTCAGCTGCGACGTCTCGGTCTGCTCGGCAACCTCTTGCGCAGGCACTTCGCTGACGCCCACAATGGGGGTCATGTGGCGCACCAGGATCTGCGCCGACGCGCTCAGCGCTTCTGCCGGGCGCAGCGTGCCGTCGGTCCAGATCTCGAGCACGAGCCGGTCATAGTCCGTCACCTGACCGACACGTGTGCGCTGCACGCTGTAGCTGGTCTTGGTGATCGGGCTAAAGATCGCGTCCACAGGAATCTGCCCAATGGGCAGTTTCTCGCGTTCTTCGGCGGGTGAATAGCCACGGCCTCTCTCGACAGTGAACTCGATGTCCAACTCCGAGTCAGACGAATCCAGCGTCAGAAGGTGCAGTTCCGGGTTGATGATCTCCACCTCGGCCGGGCACTCGATGTCGGCGGCGGTGATTTCGGACTTGCCGCGAGTGCTGACCTGCAAGCGCACGGGGCCCTCGGCGGACGAGCGCAGCCGCAGATGTTTGACATTGAGGATCAAGGTGGTCATGTCCTCTTTGGCGCTGGGAATGTCGGAGAACTCGTGAAAGACTCCGCCCACGCGCACCGAGGTGACTGCCGCCCCGGACAGTGACGAAAGCAGCACACGGCGCAGTGAGTTGCCGATCGTCGTTCCGAAGCCAGTCTCCAGCGGGCTGATGCTAAAGCGCCCGTAGTTCTTGGTGCTGGCCTCACATTCGATTTTGGGCAAAACGAACTTGAACAACTAGAACCTCCCCAGTACGCTCTGTCTCCGAACGCGCCACAAACCCGCGGACATCGAAAAACCAGAGTGCACTCTGTGGCACGCGCTGACTAGCGCGAGTAGAACTCCACAATCAACTGCTCGCGGATCGGTACGTCGATCTGTTCACGCGAAGGCACGTTGACCACGCGGCCCTGCAAGTTCGCAGCGTCCAACGCAATCCAGCCCGGCACGGTGACGTGTTCCATGGCCTTGGGAAGGTCCTGGAAGTACTGTGTCTTGCGGCTGGCCTCGCGTACGGTGATGGCGTCGCTGCCCTTGAGCAGCAAGGACGGAATTCTAACCGCTTTTCCGTTGACGGCAAAATGACCATGCTGCACCAACTGCCGGGCCTGGTCGCGCGAGCTGGCGAAACCCAGGCGGTAGACTACGTTGTCGAGCCTGCGCTCGAGGGTCTGCAGCAGGTTGACGCCGGTCATGCCCTTGTGGCGGAGCGCGTCCGCAAAGTAGCGGCGGAACTGGTGCTCCAGGACACCGTAGATGCGGCGCGCCTTTTGCTTTTCGCGTAACTGCGTGCCATAGTCCGACGTCTTGCGACGGAACGTCTTTTTCTGGCCATGCATGCCGGGCGGATACTCGCGGCGCTCAAAAGCGCACTTGGGAGAAAGGCAGCGGTCACCCTTCAAGAAGAGCTTTTCGCCTTCCCGCCGACAGAGTTTGCACTTGGAACCGATATACCTCGCCATTAACCCTCCTCAGGACCGGCCCTTTCGCTTTGGGGGTAGCATACATGCCCCAAGGCCAGCCACCGCTTCGTACTAGACGCGACGCTTCTTCGGTGGACGACAGCCATTGTGCGGGATGGGCGTGACGTCGGTAATGGAGCGCACGCGTAGGCCCGCCGCCTGAATCGAACGAATGGCCGCTTCCCGGCCGGGGCCGGGGCCCTTCACGTAGACATCGACCTCGCGCACGCCCTGCTCGGCCGCTTGCTTGGCCGCGTTCTGGGCGGCGACCTGGGCGGCATAGGGCGTGCTCTTACGCGAGCCCTTGAACTCCGAGGAGCCCGAGCTCTCCCAGAGCAGGACGTTGCCCTCCGTGTCCGTGAAGGTCACGATCGTGTTGTTGAATGTCGCCTGGACATACGCATGCGCGCGTGGCGTCACGCGGCGTTCGCGTCGCCGTCCGGCCTTGCTCTTCCCTCGCTTCACCTGTGGTGACATCTTGCCTCCGCTAGATTGCGTGACCAGCCTGCTCTGAGGCGTGCTCTGCCCATACGGGCAGAGACGCCACCCCGACTCCCTGCCACAGACACTGGCTCACGCACAATGGATTACTTCTTGGCGCGTGACCGCTTGCGGCCAGGAACCGTCTTGCGCGGACCCCGCTTGGTGCGGGCATTCGTGCGCGTCCGTTGCCCTCTCACGGGCAGGTTGCGCCGGTGACGCAGACCGCGATAGCATCCGATCTCCGTCAAGCGCTTGATGTTCATGGCGACTTCGCGTCGCAGGTCCCCTTCCACCTTGAACTCTCTGTCGATGAGTTCACGAATGCGGGCGATCTCACTCTCCGTCAGATCCTTGACTCGGGTATCGGGGCTCACCCCAGTCTGCTTCAAGATGAAGCGGCTGCGCGTGTCGCCGATGCCATAGATGTAGGTCAGCCCTACCTCAACTCGTTTGTCTCTGGGGAGATCTACTCCCGCAATTCTAGCCACTGTTGTCCTCCTCTGAGTCCTTGGCCCGACTCAGGAAATTGCTCTGGCGGGTTCCCGGGCCGCAGCACGTTCTGACTGCTAGCCCTGACGCTGCTTGTGGCGCGGATTGACGCAAATCACGCGCACCACGCCGCGTCGCTTGATGATCTTGCACTTTTCGCAGCGCTTCTTCACTGATGGTTTGACTTTCATTTCGACAGTCTCCTCAGACGCCCACAAGGGGCTATGCTACTCTCCCAACGCCCACCCAGGCCTACGCTACAGACCTGGCCTCGTGCTGCACGGCTCGCAGCAGTTGCGCCTGCACGCCGGCAATGTCCACTTCACCGTCAATCTCGACCAGCAAACCGCGCGTCCGGTAGTACTCGATCAGCGGTGCAGTCTGCCGATCATACACTTCGATGCGCTTGCGGTGCGTCTCGGGCGTGTCGTCTTCGCGCTGATAGAGCTCGCCGGCGCAGGCATCGCAGCGCCCCGCCACGCGCGGTGGGCTGTACAGGCTATGGTACATGGCCCCGCAATTCCGGCAAATCCACCGTCCGGCCAGGCGCTTCAAGAGGGTCTCGGTGGAGACCTGGATGTGGAGCACGCGATTGACCGCTGCGCCGCGCTGCGCCAGGACGCCGTCCAGTGCTTTGGCCTGCTCGAGTGTGCGCGGAAAGCCATCCAAGATGGCCCCAGCCGCACAGGCGGGCTTGGCCAGTCGTTCGGCCACCATGCCGATGGTCACCGCATCGGGCACCAGCTCACCGCGGTCGATGTACTTGGCCGCCTCGACCCCCAGGGGGGTGCGCGCCTTGAGCGCCTCTCGAAAGAGGTCGCCGCTCGAGACCTGCGGGAGGCCCAATTTGGCCATCAGTTCGCGCGCCTGTGTGCCTTTGCCCGCGCCCGGCGCACCCAAAAGGATCAAGAAGGTGCTCATCTCTACGCCGCTAGCCCTTGATGAAACCTTCGTAATGACGCATCAGCAACTGCGCCTCGAGCTGCTTCATCGTGTCCAGCACCACGCCCACCACGATCAGTAGGCCCGTGCTGGTCACCAGCATCTGAGAGCTGATGCCGCGCGTCAGGAAAGGCAGCAAGGCCACCGCGCCCAGGAACATGGCCCCAGCGAACGTGATGCGGTGCAGGATGCCGTTCAAGTAGTCCGCCGTCCTTTTGCCGGGGCGGATGCCCGGGACGAAACCGCCCTGCCGTTGCAGCACGTCGGCCAGGTTCTGTTGCTGGAACATCATGTCAGTGTAGAAATAGGTGAAACCGATCACCAGGAAAAAGTACATGATCCAGTAGATGACGCCTTTGGAGTCAAAGAGCGTTGCGACGCCCTTGGCGATCGCCGCCAGCCAGGTGATGGACGAACCCACCAGATAACTCGCCACCACGCCGGGCAGCAGCATGATCGAGACCGCGAAGATGAGCGGGATCATGCCCGCCGAGTTGACCTGCAGCGGGATGTGCGTGCTCTGCCCCCCGTAGACCTTGTTGCCGCGCACGCGTTTGGCGTACTGCACCGGGATGCGGCGCTGGCCCTCCTGCACAAAGATGATGGCCGCCACCGTGATGACGGTCAGCACGAGCCAGAACACCAGCCCCACCGGGTTGCTCAGGATCAACGACCCCACGTTGCCGGGGATCTCTGCCACGATGCCCGCAAAGATGATCAGCGAAACGCCGTTGCCGATGCCGCGCTCATCGATCAACTCGCCCATCCAAACCGCGAACATGGTGCCCGCAGCCAGCGTGGCCAGCGTGGCCAGCGTCGGCATCAGCATGGCGCCGCTCAGGCCAAAGTTGCGCAGCGCGGGCACGGTGCCGCGCGACAGCAGAGTGGCTTGGCTAAAGCCCTGCAGGGCCGCCAGCGGGATGGTCAACAAGAGCTGGTACTGGTTGAGCTTGGCGCGTCCGGCTGCACCTTCCTTGGCCAGCTCGTCCAGGGCTGGGATGAGGGGCTGCAAGAGCTGGAAGATGATGGACGCCGTGATGTAGGGATAGATGCCCATGGCCATCACCGAAAAGTGGGCCATGGCGCCGCCCGAGAACATATTCAGCATGCCCAGCAACTGGCTGCTCTCGAACACCGTGCGCAGCGCAGTAGGGTCGATGCCTGGCACCGGAACGTGCGCAGCAAAGCGCAGGATCACCAGACAAACCAGGGTGAACACCAGCTTCTTGCGCAGATCCGGCAGCTTGATGGCATTGGATATGGCTCGCAGCATGATTCCTCCACGTTTGATAGCACATTGGCTAGGCCCCCGCCCAGTGGGTTTGGGCAGGCAGCGGCCCTAGCAGCGCCGTGCTATTCCAGCTCCAACTCCACGACGGTGCCACCCACGGCTTCGATCTTTTGCTTGGCGCTGGTCGAGAAGCGATGCGCCTCGACGGTCAACGCGTGCTTGAGCTCGCCCTGTCCCAGGACCTTGACGGCTTCCCGGAGCGACTTGATGATGCCCGCTGCTACCAGAGCCGCGGGGTCTACCGTGGTACCCTTGCGAAAAGACGCCAGGCGGTCCAGGTTGACCACGGTATAGTAAACCTTGAAGATGTTGGTAAAGCCGCGCTTGTGGGGCAGACGGCGCACCAAAGGCAACTGGCCGCCTTCAAAGTACGGGCGGGGGCCGCCGCCGGCGCGAGAGTTCTGGCCCTTGACGCCACGTCCGGCCGTCTTGCCATGGCCGGAGCCAGTGCCGCGCCCAACGCGCTTCCTGTTCTTGTTCGACCCTTCTACAGGGTGCAAATCGTGCAGTTTCATCCTTACTCTCCCCACGAAGCCTGAAAGACTGACCGAAGGCGAGCCAACTAGGCTTCGAATTCCTCGACCTGGACCAGGTGTCGCACCTTGTCTACCATGCCACGCACCACAGGCGTATCGTCCTGCTCAATGGTCTCGCCCAAATGGTTCAAACCCAGGGCCCGCACAGTGGCCTTTTGTGTCTTGGCATAGCCGATGGAGCTCTTGACGTAGGTGATGCGCAGCTTGCGGGCCACACTCTTCTTCCTAGGCATCCTTCTTCCTCCACGGCGCGTTGAGGTCGACCACAGTCTTGCCGCGGCGCTTGGCCTCAACCTCGATGTACTTGAGCTGTCGCAGCCCCTGGACTGTCGCATAGACCACGTTGATGGCGTTCGAGCAGCCCAGCGACTTGGTCAAAATGTCCTTGATGCCGGCCGCTTCGAGCACGGCGCGCACACCGCCGCCGGCGATGACGCCCGTACCGGGCGAGGCAGGCTTGAGCAGAACCTTGGCAGCGCCAAACTCGGACAGGACCTGGTGCGGAATGGTGCTACCAGAAAGCGCCACCTTGGCCATGCCCTTCTTGGCGCGCTCGGTGGCCTTGCGGATGGCATCCGGAACCTCGCGTGCCTTGCCCAGGCCAATGCCAACGCTGCCTCGGCCATCCCCCACCACGACGAGGGCGCGGAATCCAAAGTGGCGACCGCCTTTGACTACCTTGGACACGCGATCTATCTTCACCAGGCGTTCCTGTAGTTGTTCTTCGGTCTGTTCGTATTCTGGCGCAACTGCGTCGGTCATTGAACCCCCTCTTTCGCTAATCCAGCCTGTTCCCGCAGGTGGATGAACGTCAATCTACGCTTCGGTCGGGTGCTGCTAGAACTGCAGGCCGGCAGCGCGGGCGCTTTCTGCGAGCGCCTTGACGCGTCCGTGGTACTTGTAGCCGCCACGATCAAACACAACCTGCTTGACGCCCTTTTCGAGACCGCGTTTCGCCAACACTTGACCCACCAATTTGGCCTGGTCTGCCCTGCTCAACTTGGCAAGCTGTTCCTTGATTTCGGCATCCATGGTGGATGCCGACGCCATGGTGTGACCGGCCAGGTCGTCAATGAGCTGGGCGTACATGTGACGCAAGCTGCGGAAGACGTTCAGGCGAGGTCGCTCGGCGGTACCACTCACCCGCACGCGGACCCTTTGGTGCCTCTTTTCACGTGCACGATCGCTACGATTCTGCTCAGCCATCGAAAACTCCTTGTCTCCAACCTCCACGCCAGGCGCTTGTCACGCGCACCCTGGCCCGGGAGCCTTGCATAATTGCCACGCCGAGGACATGCCCTCCAGCAGAAGGCTAGCTCGCCGCCGCCTTGCCGGCCTTGCCAGCCTTGCGGCGCACGTACTCACCCTGATAGCGAACGCCAGTGCCCTTGTAAGGCTCGGGCTTGCGGATGGCCCGGATCCTGGCCGCCACCTCACCGACCAGCTCCTTGTCGATGCCGTCGACGTGGATGATGCGGTTGCCCTGCTCCACTGCCAGGGTAATGCCTTGCGGCGGCTCGAAGCGCACCGGGTGCGAATAGCCCACCTGCAACACCAGGTCGCGGCCCTGGACCTCGCCACGGAAGCCCACGCCCACGATCTCGAGGGTCTTGCGGTACCCATCCGCAACCCCGTGGACCATGTTGGCCAACAGGGCGCGGGTCAGGCCGTGCAAGGCACGCACTTTGCGGTCGTCGCTGGAACGCGCGACGGTGAGCTGATCATCCTGCTGCTTGATTTCCAACTGTGGTTCGAACTTGCGCTCGAGCTCTCCCTTGGGGCCCTTGACCTTGACCTGCTGGCCAGCGATCGTGACCTGGACTCCCTTGGGGAGTGAAATGGGTAAGCGACCTACGCGTGACACTCCTTCACCTCCAACAACTGAAACCAACACCGAGCATGTCCTGCCGGGGCGAACCCGGCGGAAATCCGGCCGACTACCAAACGTAACACAGGATCTCGCCACCGAGTCCCAAGCGGTACGCCTTCTTGCCCGTCATCACGCCGCGCGGCGTGGAGAGCACTGCGATGCCCATGCCGCTTAGGACCAACGGAATCTCCTGGCGCTTGGTGTAGACGCGGCAGCCAGGCCGGCTCACCCTCTGCAGGCCGGAAACCACAGGCTTGTTTTCCTCGGTGTACTTGAGCTGAATGCGAATCATCGGCTGAGGGCGATCTCTCGTCACATCAAAGGTCTCGATGTAGCCCTCTGCTTTGAGCACGCGCGCCACTTCCACCTTCAGTTTCGAAGCAGGCACGCCCACGTAGCGCTTGCGAGTTGAAAACCCATTTCGGATCCGCGTTAACATGTCGGCAATAGGATCAGTTACCACCATACAAACTCTCCCCTTAGAATGCGCTCAAACGTCCCATCAAGTGGGATGCTGCACCCAGGCGGGCCTGCTGCCCGCTGCTTGCCTACCAGCTCGACTTGACGACCCCAGGAATTTCGCCTTTCAGAGCCAGTTCGCGGAAGCAAATCCGGCACAGATGAAACCGCCGCATGTAGCCATGCGGGCGACCGCACTTCTCACAGCGGTTGCGAACGCGGTTTACATACTTGCGTCTTGTTTCGCGTATAACGATTGACTTCTTGGCCAATTCCATTCTCCCCCTGCCCCCGGCTTGCGCCAGGGACTGCCGTGTTCACGATCGCGGTTGCGACTATTGCGTAGCGAAAGGCATGCCCAGCAACTGCAACATGCGCCTGGCCTCGTCATCCGTCTTGGCGCTGGTGACGATGCAGATCTCCATGCCGCGCACCTTGTCTACCTTGTCATAGTCAATCTCGGGCCAGACCAGTTGTTCACGCAGTCCGAGCGTATAGCCTCCGCGGCCGTCAAACGAATCCGGCGAGATGCCGCGAAAGTCACGCACGCGGGGCAGCGCAACGCTGAACAGGCGATCCAAAAAGTCGTACATGCGCTTGCCGCGCAAGGTCACCTTGACGCCGATCGGGTTGCCCGCGCGCAGGCGGAACGTGGCGATGGACTTTTTCGCGCGCGTCACAATCGGCTTCTGGCCGGTGATGGTCGTCACGTCGCGCGTCGTGGCGTCGAGCGCCTTGGCGTTCTGCAGCGCCTCACCCAGACCCACGTTCACCACCACTTTGACCAGCCGCGGCACCTGCATCACGTTCTGGTAGCCAAACTCTTTCTTCATGGTCGGGATCACTTCGGCCCCGAACCGCTCCTTCAATCTTGGCGTTTTCGACATGTAATTGCTCTCCTCAGCGGCCGACTAGTCGATGGTCTGCTGGCAGCGCTTGCAGACGCGAACTTTGCCGCCGGTCTCAACCTTCTGGTAGCCCACCCGCGTCGCCTTCTGGCAGCGCGGGCACACGAGAGCCACGTCGGATATGTGGACGGGCGCCTCGCGCTCGATGATGCCAGTCTGGGTCTTGACGTCGCCGGTGGGGCGCTGGTGCTTCTTGATCATGTTTACGCCCGCCACCAGCACGCGATCACGGTTGTGATCGGCCGCGACGTGGCGGATGGACTCCCTGGCCACCCGGCGCAGGGCCACACGCCCCGGGATGACGGCGCGAACGGCGCCGCGCTGGCCCTTGTCGTCCCCGGATATCACCTCAACGGTATCGCCTTTTCTGATCTTCATCGTACCTTTACCTCATTCCGGAAATGCTCGCGGTCAACACCCGAGCACCCAAAGAATCCCTTGGCCCGCTCGGATGCTAGAGGACCTCCGGTGACAAGGAAACAATCTTCATGAAACCCCGATCGCGCAGCTCGCGGGCCACTGGCCCAAAGATGCGCGTGCCCTTCGGGTTCTGGTCCTTGTCCAGGATCACGGCGGCGTTCTCGTCAAAGCGGATGTACGAACCATCCGGGCGTCCGTATTCCTTGGCGGTGCGGACGACGACGGCCTTGACCACTTCGCCCTTTTTCACAGTGGCATCGGGCGTCGAGACCTTGACGGAGGCCACGATGATGTCGCCCACGTAGGCATAGCGCCGGCGGGTGCCACCCAGGACTTTGATGCACATGATTTCGCGCGCGCCGGTGTTGTCGGCGACCTTGAGTCGGGTGTACGTCTGGATCATTTGGCACGCTCCAGGATCTCGACCACGGCCCAGCGCTTTTCCCTGCTGATGGGCTTGGTCTCTTCGATGCGGACCAGGTCGCCCTCGTGGCTATCGTTGTTCTCGTTGTGAACTTTGTAGTTCTTGACGGTGCGCAGGGTCTTGCCATACAGGCGATGGCGCTTGAGGGACTCGACGGCCACAACGACGGTCTTGTCCATCTTGTCGCTGACAACGCGCCCAACCATGCTCTTGCGTTCTGCTTTCATTGATCTATGCCTCCTGGCCCTGCTGGAGCTGGCGCTCGCGCAAAACGCTCTGCATGCGCGCGATGTCGCGCTTGACCACACGGATGCGACTGGTGTTCTCGACCTGCTTGGTGGCGTGGCGGAAGCGCAGGTTAAAGAGCTCCTGATACGCCTCTTGCAGCTTCTGATTCAATTCTGGCTCGGTCATTGGGCGCAATTCCTTGGTGGTCGTCATGCCGGCTCACCTCCCGTAAAGTCCTCGCGGGAGACGAACTGCGTGCGAATAGGCAGCTTGTTGGCGGCCAGACGGAAGGCCTCGCGAGCGGCCTCTTCGGTGACGCCAGCGATCTCAAACAGGACACGTCCGGGCTTGATCACGCACACAAAGTGGTCCACCGCACCCTTGCCGCCGCCCATGCGGGTTTCGGCGGGCTTTTTCGTCACCGGCTTGTCAGGAAAGACGCGAATCCAGACCTTGCCACCGCGCCTGACGTAGCGCACGACGGCGCGTCGCGCGGCCTCGAGCTGGCGAGCCGTGACCCAAAAACACTCCAGCGACTGCAGACCGTATTCCCCAAAGGAAACGCGCTCGCCACGGGTGGCGCGCCCCTTCATACGACCACGGTGAGTCTTGCGATAGATCATCCTCTTCGGCTGTAGCATGACGAACTCTCCTGAACAAGAATGGTGACCTGCGCGGGCGGGCACCACGCCCACCCCTGCACCCGGGCGAACACAGGGTTCGCCCTTACGCCACTACGCCCCGGCGGGCGCTGGCTCCAGCGCTGCTGCCGGTTCCGTTTCTTGCCCGCTCTTGGGCAACAGCTCTCCACGATAGACCCACACCTTGACGCCGACGCGTCCCAGCGTGGTCAAGGCCTCCTTGGCCGCGTAATCGATGTCGGCGCGCAGAGTGTGCAGGGGCACGCGGCCCTCACGCACCCACTCGCGGCGCGCCATCTCAGAGCCCGACAGACGTCCGCTGCAGGCAATCTTGATGCCTTTGGCGCCCGCGCGCATGGCGCGCGTCATGGCCTGCTTCATGGCACGCTTGTGGGAGACGCGCTTCTCGATCTGCTCCACAACGCTCTCGGCCACCAGGGCTGCTTCGAGCTCAGGTCGCTGCACTTCGGACACGTCGACCCAGACCTTTTTCTTGGCCAAACCCTCCAACTGCGTGCGAAGGATGTTCACGTTGGCCCCTTTGCGCCCGATGACCACGCCCGGCTTGCCAGAGCGAATGGTGACCCGCACCTGCTTGGGAAAGCGCTCGATCTCGACGCTGGCGATGGCCGCCTGCCCCAGGGTCTTCAGAATCACACGCCGGATCGCCAGGTCTTCGCGCAAGAGTTCAGCGTAGCGCTTGCCCTCTGCGTACCAGCGTGCGTGCCAATCCTTGTTGTAGCCGAGCCTAAACCCTAACGGGTGTACCTTTCGCCCCACCAGTGCCTCCTTAATCGATTACCCATCAAACCATGCGTGATTAGTGCGCAGCCTCTTCCAGGCTCTCCAACACAACTGTGATGTGAGAAGATCGCTTCAACAATGGCTTGAACCGCCCGCGCGCGCCGAACGAGCCGCGCTTGAGCGTGGGCCCCTCATCGGCAAAGATCTGCGCGACGTACAGGTCGCTGACCGCCAGGCCAAAGTTGGCCTCTGCGTTGGCCGCGGCCGACGCGATGGTCTTGGCTACCGGGTCAGCTGCTGCCCTGGTCGAGTACTTGAGCAGGCTGAGGGCATCGTTCACGCCCTTGCCGCGCACCATGTCCACGACCAGCTTGACCTTCTGAGACGACATATGCACGTGTCTACACACAGCTCTTACTTCAACGCCCATTTCCAACTCCCCTACTACAGCAGTGCTTCTTCAACCTTGCGCAGCGCCAGCGCGGAGGCCGCGATGCGAACTACTCCGCGGCCCTTTCCTTGGTGCCGTGTCCGCGGAAATAGCGCGTGGGAGCAAACTCCCCAAGCTTGTGCCCCACCATGTTTTCGGTGACGTAGATGGGCACATGACGACGGCCATCGTGCACGGCGATGGTATGCCCCACCATCTGCGGAAAGATCGTTGAAGCACGAGACCAGGTCTTGATGACCCTCTTCTCGCCCGTGCGGTTCATCTCCTCGATCCGGCTCAGCAGCTTCTTCTGTACAAAAGGTCCCTTTTTCAGCGATCTGGACATCTACAGCGCTCCTTATACCCCAGTTGCGGGCGAACACGAGGTTCGCCCCTACTTGCGGCTCTTCTTCTCGCGATGGTGCACGATCATGCGCTCGGTGCGCTTATTGTGCCGCGTCTTTTTGCCCAGTGTGGGCTTGCCCCACGGGCTCTTGGGAGAAGGCATGCCGATGGGGGCCTTGCCTTCGCCACCGCCATGTGGGTGGTCGCGCGGGGTCATGGCAGAACCGCGCACCGACGGGCGAATGCCCATCCAGCGGCTGCGGCCGGCCTTGCCCAGCTTGATGTTGCCGTGGTCGGTATTGCCCACCTGACCAATGGTCGCCATGCAGCGCATCAGGATGCGGCGCACTTCGCCCGAGGGCAGACGCACCTGGGCGTAGGCCCCTTCCTTGGCCAGCAATTGGGCCGAGTTGCCAGCAGAGCGCACCAGCTGCCCGCCGCGGCCTGGCTGGAGCTCGATGTTGTGAATCAGCGTGCCGAGCGGGATCTTTTCGATGGGCAGGGCGTTGCCAGCCCGGATTTCTGCCGACGGGCCCGCGACGAGCGTATCGCCCACCTTGACCTCGAGCGGCGCAATGATGTAGCGCTTTTCGCCATCCACATAGACCAGCAGCGCGATGCGCGCCGAGCGGTTCGGGTCATACTGGATGGACGCCACGCGCGCTGGGACGTCGAGCTTCTCGCGCTTGAAATCGATGATACGGTATTGCTGCTTGTGGCCGCCGCCCTGATGGCGCACGGTGATGACGCCACGCGCATTGCGCCCTGCCCTCTTTCTCAAGGGGGCCAAGAGCGAGCGCTCAGGAGTCGTCTCTGTGATCTCGTCGAAACTCGCGCCAGTCGCCCAGCGTCGACCCGGTGAAGTAGGCTTGTAAGTCTTAATTGCCATGGTTTGTCATTCCTCGGAAAATTCCTTGTGCTGCTGCAGGGATGCATAGCTTGCCCTGACACACCGCCTGCAGCCACCATCGCCGCGCGGTGGCGCGTCTCTTTGCCGCCTAGACGCCTTCAAAGAACTGAATCGTCTGTCCAGCAGCGACTGTGACAATCGCCTTTTTCCAGTCCGGTGTGCGCCCCTCGATCCTGCCCATGCGACGCCGCTTGCCGCGCATGCTAATCACGTTGACGGCCACAACCTTGACGTTGAACACGTGCTCCACCGCATGCTTGATCTGATGCTTGTTGGCGCGCGTGTCCACCTCAAAGGTGTAGCGATGCAGGTACTCGGACTGCAGGTTGGACTTTTCTGTCAGAATCGGACGTCTCAAGATCTCATATGGATTCATCATCAACCAACTTTCCTCACCACTGGTCCTTGCGCTGCGTGGCTGCTCAGCGACGCCGGGCGACCTAGCCGAGAATGCGCTCGATCACCGGCAGGGCCTTCACCGGCAAGATCAAGGTGTCATACTGCAAGATGTCGAAGACATTCAGGCACAGCGCGGGCAGGGTCTTGACGTCCGCAAGGTTGCCGGCCGACCGTTCGACGTTTGCGTCGCGCTCGGCCAACAGGATGAGCGCGCTGGATGGTACCTGCAGCTGGTCCAGCATCGTCAGCATTTCCTTGGTCTTGGGCGTCTGCATCGTCAGGTCGTCAATCAAGAGCAGGCTGCCATCGGCGACCTTGACCGAGAGCGCGGACCTGAGCGCGAGGCGGCGCATTTTGCGCGGCATGCGCTGCGCATAGGAGCGCGGGTGGGGTCCGAAGACGATGCCACCGTGCCTCCACTGCGGGGCGCGGGTGCTGCCCTGGCGCGCGCGGCCCGTGTGTTTCTGGCGCCACGGCTTGCGGCCGCCGCCGCTGACCTCGCCTCTGGTCTTGGTGTCTGCGGCGCCCAAACGCGCGTTGGCCAACTGGCGCAGCAGGGCCTGGTGCATGACGGACTCGTGGGGCTCTACCCCAAAGATGTCGTCGCGCAGTTCTATTTCGTTTACCGTTTCACCGGCCATGTTTCGAACTCTGACTCGCATCGGTAGTCTCCTCGCCGCGTGTGCCAGGGGCAGGTCCCTCTGACTATTGCTTGACGGCCTTTCGAATGAATAACAGGCCTTGCTTTGCGCCCGGCACTGCGCCGCGCAGAGCCACCAGGTTGCGCTCGGGGTCCACCAGGACGACCTTTAGGTTCTGCACCGTGACTCGCACGTCGCCAAAGTGCCCGGGCATGCGGTGGCCCTTGTTAACCCAGCCGGGCGTGTTGGTGGTGCCGATGGCGCCGATGTGGCGCTGGCGGTCCGACTGTCCGTGTGTGGCGGGTCCGCCGGCCATGTGGTGGCGCTTCATGACGCCGGCAAAGCCGTGGCCCTTGGACTGGCCGATCACGTCCACCAGGTCTCCGACGGAGAACAGGCCCACGGTGAGCTGCTGGCCCACCTGGTACTTGCCGATGTCGTCGGTGCGCACTTCGTGCAGGTGGCGCAGGTCAGGCAGCCCCTTCAGGTGGCCGCGGCTGGGCTTGTTGAGGCGCTTGGCCTGGCCAAAGCCCATCTGGACAGCGTTGTAGCCGTCCTTGTCCGCCGTCTTGATTTGCGTTACAAAGCAGGGTCCCAGCTCGACGACGGTGACGGGCACTACGCGTCCCTTGTCGTTGAAAATGCGGGTCATGCCTACTTTACGTCCGAGCAATCCTTGTCTCGTTGCCATGTTCACCCCAGGATTTCGCGAGCCATAACGGGCGGACTCAAGTCCGCCCCCTACACCCACGGTTTCTTCGTGGCACTGCTCACGCAGCCCGGCCCTACGAGCCTCGCTGCGCCCTTGCCTCACCGGGACACGCCCGGAGGTTCATCAAGAGTCATCACCCCCAAATAGGATACGGGGCGTCAGCCGATCAGGCCTGCGGCTAGATCTTGATCTCGATATCAACACCCGCCGGCAGGTTGAGCTTCATCAGAGTCTCGACTGTCTTGGTATTGGGCTCCAGTACGTCAATCAGGCGCCTGTGGGTGCGGATCTCGAACTGCTCGCGCGAGTCCTTGTCGATGAAGGCTGCACGCTGCACGCAGAATTTCTCGATCTTGGTCGGCAGGGGCACCGGGCCGATGACTGCTGCGCCGGTCTGCTCTGCCGTGTCCACAATACGACGCGCCGATTGATCCAAGAGCCGATGATCGTATGCTTTCAGTTTGATCCTGATTCGCTGTCGCTTGGCCATACCCTTCCTTTGGAGCGCGCTCGCTGGTCCCGGCCGGAGGGCCCGGACTGGCTCTCAACGCCCCTCCCTCCTCCTACTCCAGGATCGTGGTGACCACGCCCGCGCCGACTGTGCGGCCGCCTTCGCGGATGGCGAAGCGTGATCCCGCTTCCAACGCCACGGGCACAATCAACTTGACCGTCATGGTCGTGTTGTCCCCG
>Ga0315274_10005808_pt1 | contig 18027 bp, 21 predicted proteins | sample YL17G02_20_MG_FD_203700 | JGI IMG/M metagenome (GOLD analysis project Ga0315274, IMG submission 203700) | Sediment microbial communities from Yellowstone Lake, YNP, Wyoming, USA - YL17G02_20 | ecosystem: Environmental > Aquatic > Freshwater > Lake > Sediment | place: USA: Wyoming | collected...
CGGTCGTGAACGTATTCGCCGCGCCGACATACGCCGGGTCGCCGTCGCTCACTGCGGTGCTGAGTTGCGCCATCGTGAAGCTGCCAAGCACGGCTGCGTTGCCGGTGCTGGTGACGTGGCCGGTCAGGTTCGCGTTGGTCGTCACCGTGCCCGCCGTGAGGCCAGAGGCGGTGCCGCTGATATTAGTTCCGACAAGCACAGAGGGTGTGTCGAGGTTGGGCGTCGCGAACGTCGGAGAGGTCGTCATCGCCACGCTGCCGCTGCCGCTGATTGTCAGCAGTTCCGGCGTGCCTGTCCCGGCTGTTGTGCGGCCCAACACGCGAGCCGTTGGCATGTGCGCCAGCTTCGCGAGCGTGATGGTGTCGTTGTCAATCGTCCACGTCGCGCCGCTGTTGCTGACTGTTATTTCACCCTTGTCGCCGTCCGTTACTCCGCCAGCCGGAGTAATCCACGCGCGCAGATCCGTGTTACTGGTGATTGCTCCGGCGCTCGCAACAACGGTTGCCAGCGGGTAGCTGCCAGCCGTGAACGCCGTGGTGTTGACGCTGGCCACGCCTGCCGCCGTAACCTCGATGTAGTTCGTCGCGTTCGTGATTGCCAGCGATGCCTGCGCTGCCACGAATGCGCCGTTGGCCGCGTAGCCCGCTGCGACGTTGACGAGCAGGCCGGTGCCGTTCGTGACTAGGAAATCGTTGCGAGCGATGATGGTGGCCGGCACGGTGTCGTCGGCGCGGCCCACGTCCGGCTTCAGTATCACGGTCACGGTGTCAGACTTCGACTTTACCGCCGTGCTGATGGTGTAATAAACGTCGAGGTCAACCAGCTTGTTGCCCTCGTCATCCGTGGTGTCGGCATTGTTCGCCGCGAGGTAGGTGTCGAGCGCGGTGCCGCCAATCGTCTGTGCGGTTGCCTGATAAAGCCCGGTGGTGGCCGATGCCGTCCATGTCGTCACGGCGATGAGTGCCGCGTTGTCGCCGAGCATCGTCGGCTTGACGGACAGGTTGAGCGCCCAAGACGTGTCGAGCGCGTATGCGGTGCCGTCCACCGTCACGTAGAGGTCAACGTCGCAAAGCTCCTGCCGCTTCACGTAGCCGGTGTCGCACGTAATTGCGCCCGTGCGGATTTCCCAGTTTAGAGTGATTTTTCGCAGCGTGGCCATAATTCTTGGTGTGGTGTCAAATTTGGGATGTTTAGCTTACACGCACTGAATCGTGGTGCCAGCCGTCACTGGGATGCCAGTGCTTACCCACTCAGGGGACGGGGTTGCCACAGCGTTCACCTTGATCGTTCGATACTGCCCCTCCAAGTATCCGCCGTTGAGTCGCAGCCCCACTAGCACGTCAACGGTGGTTTCGCAGACAACGGGCCTGTTGAATACTACATATTCAGGCCCGATATAAGTAATCTGCCCGACGGAGTTCATCGTGGTTCCGCGAGCGAAAATCTTGAGGTTTGTGCCATCCTGAATAAATCTCAACCATCCGCCATATCCGGCAACTTGAACAGAGTCGTAAGTCGGCGCGAGGTCGGTTGCGCCACCCGCCTGTTTCCCCTTGCCTGTCGCGAGCAAGTCCCAGTAGTCCGTCTGAGCGGACGTGCTGGCACTGTTCATGGCGTAGTTCCACCTCGCCGTCCCCGGCAAGTCGTCAATCGGCCCCCATCGGGTCTGACTCGCGCTAACAGTGCCAGCGTCTGTGACCGCGACGGTGGCGAGCTGGTAATGCCGTGTGCCTACTGCCGGGTCGTTCGCAGGCACCGTCGCTGCCGCTTCGATTGTGCGGGCGGTGATCGTGCTCACGATGTCGCCAGTGTTACTCATCGTCCTATTCCACGTAATCTTAGCGTAAATCTTATTTCCGTTCGCGACGGCCAGTGTCGCAATCGGGCTGTCATTCACTGAGAAGCCGGTGGGCAGGCTTCCGAACAGAGTGCCGTTGTAAATCGCGACGGTGAAAGCGCCCGCTGGTTCGATGTGAAACTCGCGGAACTCGCGCTTGAAACGTCCATCGTTCTTTGCGCTAATCTTAAAACCATTCCCGCCCGGCACAGGTTCGCAAAGGATTGAGTCGGACGAATGGCACATTTTCTCCAGCTCTTGCAAGATAGCTTTCAGCGTGCGCGGCGCAAGCGTGATCGCGTCAGATACCCCGTCGTCTGCGTTGTTGATGAGTTCCTTCAGTCGCGGGTTCATATCCGGTCGATGTATCTAACTTCAAAGTCCCACTGATGCGTTTCCGTGATCTCGTATAAATCAGCGACGGTTTTGATGGTTCGTCCGATCAATTTCCACGCCTTGAACCAGAAAGTGTATTTCCAAATAGCCGGGACTTCTTCATAGTAAACTGTGTCGCCGGGGATCATGTCGGCATACTTCAATGGCACATCAAACCTTCCGATCTTGGTAGTCGGAAGTTTGTCCGTGATGTATGTGCGCGTGACTTGCGGTTTTGGGATTGATGCTTGCCAGTCGAAGGTCGGAGCATAAATCACCGGCGTTTCATCCGTGACCGAATACTGGAACTCATCCTCCTTTGTCTGACTCTGATTTTTAATCCCAAGATATGACACCTGCATCGTTGCGACGCCTGCCGTGTCGAACGTGACTTCCACGGTGTCCACCTTCATTCCGAAGTAGATGGAATCAGGCGAACCGCGCAACGGCTCCAGCGTGCCAACTACGGACTGCCAGCACTTGAACGTCCGACGCCCCGCGTCGAATCCTGCGCGCGTCGTGGTGAACGATGCGCCGGGCTGCTCGACCAGCGAATATAGCCCTGAACCGCCGTGTGTGGTTGCGCTCATTTGACTCCTAGTTTTTGTACGAGCTTGTCGATGGCAGCTTTCATTTTTGGAATAGCTTTCGCGGCGTCGGCAATTTCTTTTTGGTTTAGCTGCTTTTCCCCTAGCATCCGATTTTTCACGGCTTCGATTTCCGCTTTCGACATCTTCGTTGCGTCTCCGCCATACTTGCGCCGCACCTCGTCGCGCGCAGCGATGCCTGCCGCCCTTTCTTTGGCTAATTCTTCCGCCCTATCGTTCACGCGCTGTGTGGTCAACCCCTCGCCACGTAGTAGTCCTTGCACGGCTCTGTCGTCGCGCTGTTTCTGTTCCTGTGCTCCCTTTTTGACAACGTCCGCTGCATTCTTTAGATTTACCTGCTTTTTCTCCAGCTCGGCCTTGTCTTTTGCCTCTCGTTCTTTCCTGTCTTTGTCATCCGCGTCCGCGAGCGCCTTACGGTGTTCATTCTCTGCTTCTTCAACTGCCTTTATGACGCCGCGTTCAACCATCTCCTGCACTTTCGCGGTCTCGCGCATCGCGGCGATTTGCGCTTCTGTGATTTTTGTGATGAAACCCAACCTTAACTTTTCGGCGGCGTCCATCGCCTTCTTTTCCGCTTCCTCGGCTTTCGCTGCTTGGTTTGCTGCTTCCTTTGCCGCTTGCTCGTCTTTTTGGGCCCGATCTTTCCTGCGTTCCTCGCGATTTGCTGCCAGCCTCTCATCGCTGGCATCAGACGCAATGGAAAACCTCTCACTATACTGGCCGTCGTCCAAGCCGAGATCTCGAATTGCACCCATTTCCTTTTTGAATCTCAACTGCTCCTGAATCACGTCGGCCTTGTCAAGTTCACCGGCTGTGATGAGTCTCTGGATCTCCAGTTCCTTGCGTGCTATTTCGAGAAGTTCTTTTCCGGCTACATACTTTGCGTTGCGAAGATCCACAATCCCCTGTCTTGCTGCGCCGGCACCGAAAAGTCCGTTGATGTTCTTTCTCAGTTTTTCGGTTTCCTCGTTGGCTTTTTTGATAGCCGATTCGAGCCTGCCTGAATCTCCGCTGGTGAATGCTGCGCGGAGTTCGTCGCCAGCAGCCTGCGCGCTTTTTTTAAGTTCATCAGCCTTGGTGATTGCGCTGCCGATCATCCCGACAAGCGACGCCCCCACATTCAGCCCGACGCCGATGGCAAGGCTGCTCTTGAACACGTCGCCGAGGTTGCCCATCGTGTTGGCCAGCAAGTCCGCGCCGTTCTGAGCGCTTTTGAACCCCTCCACGAATGCCGTCATCTTGTTCTCGACGCGGCGATCCCCTTCAAGCACGCCGCCCACATCGCCGACGCTTTTCTTCAGCCCGCGAGCGGAGTTCTTGACCTTCTCAAATTCGCTTTCCAGTGGCGCGGAGTTCGCGCCAATCGTCACGCGCACGTCAGACATATTCAGCCCTCCAGTCGCCCGCGAGCGTGCCTTCCGAAAGTTGCTTCAGCATTGCGGTGCGCGCAACCGGGTCTTTCACGTTCTCGACAATCCAGCGAGCGTTTCCGTCGAACTGCTCGCGCTCGGCGATGGCTTCCGGCGTGCTGCGTTCTTCCATGTCGGCCAGTTCTGCTTCCGTGAGGATGTAGGTTTCGCCGGTTTCCTGTTCGTGCGCCGTCTGCACATACCACCACGCGAGGCCGTAGGGCATCCGCCATGCCCTGCGTTCGTCAATGCGCAGCTTGGTCATCAGGAACGCCGCGCACCAAAGCTCCACCGGCGCGCCGTAGTCGTTGAGGGTGACGGTCGCGGTGATGCGCTCCTTCATCATCGGCGAGGATGCACAGAGGCGCATGTAGGCGCGCCACTTGGTAAGCTCCGCGTCCATGTCGAAAGGCGCGGCATCTTCCGCAAAGTCCAGCACCGGCTCGTTCAATGCGCAGATTTGAGCAGCAATGCTCAGTTCGTGTGACTCCGGTTCCTCGCCAGTCCAGAGCTTATTTTCCAACTGCGAAAGTTGGAACGAATGGAGAAGGCAGAACGGCTTTAGTGTCCTGCCGCAAACGACGTGCCGCCCCGCTGCGCAGGCTGCGTCGGCAACGATGGAATGGAAAAGGCGTTCCTCGGCCACATCGTTAAGTCAGCGTGAGGTATTCGTCCTTAACGAGAGAGACCTTGCCCTCGACAAAGGATTTCGATGCCTTGGTTTCCGTGAAATTCTCCACCCGATAATCGCCGTCGAACTGCGCGGTTGCCGCGAGCGTCATCTTCGCTGCGATGACCGGGCGGCTGTATCCCGATGCGAAGGTGAACGTCACCTCCAGCGTGTCGGTCTGGTCGTCGTGAATCGAGGATGCAATCTGGCCGGAATTGTTCGCGACGAACTCGTTGATCTTGTCCGATTTCGAGAGCGAGATGGACATAATCTGCGCGCTCGCGCCGAGGTATGCGCCGTCGATGCCAAAGTAAAATGCGGTGCCGTGAGTTTTTGCAGCCATGTTATAGGGTTGGTGGTGTCAAATTTAGGCGATGAGTCCGCCGCCTGTGATTTTGATTTTCGCGAGAGTTGTCGAAGTCATCACGCCGAGCACCGTGGCGTAAACCGGGGCCACGTTGTCCGCTGCGGTCTTGGTGATGCCGCCTGCCGTGCCGCTTGTCCAAAGCGTGTCGCCGGAAAGAATCGTCGCGCCGATGGCGAAGCCGCCCGTGTCCTCGGTGCAATAATACACCTTCTGGTTCACGCTTGCGCCGTTCAGCGCAATGCCAACGGCGGTCGCGATGGCGGCGGTGGAGTTGGCATCGCACAGCTTGAGGAGCAGCGTCACGGCCTCCACGTAAAGCACCTGGCCTGCGGTGATCGTCTCGCCAGCCGTGCCGGATTTAATGACGGCTGAACTCGACGGGATAACGCTCCCGGCTGTGATTGCGATTGCTGCCATGCCAAGGCAGCGGTGTCAAAATATGGTCAGTTGTCTTGCGCTTCCGCTGTGAGCACGTAGCCGAGTGCGCTGATGAGCATTCGTTCCGCGCCTGCGTAATTGCTCTGCTGACTTTCCTCATCCACGTCGTAAACGTAGAATCCTGTGACGGGTCGCGAGGTCGAGAGGTTGCCCTTGTTCGCGTGCGTCTGTAGCGCAACCACGTCCTGCATTGCGGCTTCGATGGCCCGCACGGTCGAGCGGTGCGCGCTCCAGTTCAGCGCACGGTCGTTCGTTGCGCCTGCGATGCCGTCTTGATTCTGGTCGGTGTCAATCGGCGAGATGATTTCAATGGCGATCTGAATCCGCTTTGGCAGCGCATCCGCAAACGCCTCCGCCATGCTGCCGACTGAGACGACGATGCAGGGCGGCGTCTGTTCGCCGGGGTTCTGGCCCTTGAAAATGACGTGCCCATTTTGCGCCGCGCCGGTGCCGAGGTAGCTGGCAACGGCGGTTTCGGCTTTGTATTTTAGCGGTTCGCTCATTTGGGTTGAAGTAGTCCAAGCTGGATTTTGAAATACTTTGCCAGTCTGTCCGCAGCCTCCGCTTCAATCGTGTTCTGGTATCGCTGTTCGATTGCCTCGTCAGCATGTCGCACGGCATTGTGAACAAGGATGTGCTGGCTGGCCTGCCCTTGAAATTGTTTATTGGCGCTTCCGAGCGTGCCGCCTTTGATGCGGCGAACCCATTGCGGCACGTCGCGCACGCGCCCAAGGTCGCGCCACGCTGCCAACCATCCGGCCTTCACCATGCCGACGTTGGCCTGCTTGCCTGCGATGTATTTGGCAAGCTTGCCGGGGTTCTTCACCACGAATGCGGGCTTTGCGCCTTTCGGCACATGCCCGCGTGCGCCGCGTGCCGCCTTGTGCGCTGCTCCGCCGTCGAACGGCTGAATCTTCAAGTCCGAGTATGTCGGCGAATCTGCCGCCATGATTTTCTGCGCCACGGAATACTTTCCGATTTTCTGAAAATACCAGAACGCCTCCGCGCCTTGCGGGTCGCGTGATTTGATGTCGAGATAGATTTTTGACATCGAAGCATAAGCGCGGGAAACATCACCTACCACAGCGCGTTCCATCTTGATGTTGTTGCGCGGAAGGCTGAAATCCATAAACGCCTTGCAAAGCGTGCGCGCGGAGATTAGCAGCCCTTCTTCGATAGGCTTGCGCTTTTTCACCATCCATCGCGCCATCAGGTTTCGCAGCCCTGAGTCGTCCAGATTGATGCTGACTTGCATCATCGCTTTGCCGCGTGCTCCGCGATGAGGGTGATGCTGATCTCGTCCCGCGTAATCTGCCGCACGGTGTAGTTGCGTTCGCGTGCCGTCACGCGCTCGCCAAGGCCGAGGTCGGGCTGGAAAGTCTGCGTCTTGATCGTGATGGAAATTGGCTCACTCGGTATCGCTCCGCCAGCCGCGAACATTTCCGAGGCCACCACGTCGTCAATGACTGCCCGGTAGGTATCGCCGCGAATGGTGATGCTCTCGCCGAGTAGCGAGGTCTGCATTGCCGTCTTGAGGCCCGCTGCGGAAAGCGTCGAAAAGGTCACACTTTCCGCGCCGTGTCAAACTACGGCGGCGGTGCCTCGGTCGTCTCGCTGCTGTGCCGATAGTAGTGCAGCACCTTCGGAATGTGGACTTCGCACAGGCCGGGTAGCGCGCAGAGCGGTGCGGCGAATGCCCAGTCCTCGCCGTAGTTGCTCGCCGGGAATCGGGACTGAATCGCCAGCGTGCGCCGCCACGCGCAGACGTGCCAGGCGTTGCGGAGGATCTTCGTTGACCGCGAGAAAGGTTCGTTTGGATTTCCTAGTCCGAACGTGATGATCCCCTGTGTCCCGTTGACCGTCGCGTGTTGCCGAAAGGTAATCACGTCCGGCCCTTCCCGCGCCGCCTTCACAATCTCGGCAACGTAGTCCGGCGAGATCCAGTCGTCATCGTCCACAAACGCCACGTATGCGCCCCGTGCCGCGCGCAGGAGGGCATCCCGCTTCTCGCCCACGGTGCGGCGCTTGTTGTCGAGCAGGGTCAAGTGCTCGACCGCAAGCCCGCCGATTTGCCTCGCCAGTTCATCGCAGAGCTTGGCGAGTTGAGCCATGCGCGATGGCACGGCGGGCGTGAGGATGGAGAGAATCATACCGGCATAATCCAGCAAGGGTGCATGACTGCCGCGCCGGGTAGCAGTTCCTCCACCGCCTTCATCACCGGCTCATGTTGCGCGTCGTGGCCGGCGAAGATGCCGCCCGGCTTGACCTTGCCTTTCCACGCGAGGATGTCGCGCTTAACGCCGTCGTATTCGTGCGCAGCGTCGATGTAGCAGAACGCGAGCGAGCCGTCAGCGACGAGTGCTGCGCTGTCGGCGCTGTCGCCTTCGATGATTTGCACCATGTCGGCGACTCCGCACCGGGCAAGGTTTGCCTCGAATACGGCGCGGAGACTGCCGCCGTGGGCCGCTACTGCCTCGACGTGCTCGGACTGCCCGGCTTCGCCCTTGAACGTGTCCACCGCGATTAGCTTCACCTTCTTGCCCATGCGCTTCAAGGTTTGCGCCATGAAGATAATTGACCGCCCCATCCAAACGCCGACTTCCGCAATCGTGTCGCCGTCGCTGAGTCGCTTCGCGATTGCGCCGTAGAAGCCGTAGTAATTGAACCAGCCGGGCACGGTTGACCAGTCGTTACCGAGCATGAGTTCGTCGTAGATAGCTTTGCCTTCCTCGTATCGCGCCGGTGCGTTCTGCTGCGCATAGGTCGCGTCCATGTTGTCGGCACCGAACGCCGGATGATGATGCTTAAACACCAAGTCCCTCGCCTCGATGACGGCTCCGCGCTCGTATGCGCGATGAGTGAACCAGTTGTCGGAATAGACTCCGGTGAACCACGGATGGAAAAGAAACGCATCTGACTCCGTGATGAGCTTCCGCGTGCAAATGGCCATGCACAAAAGCTCATCCGTGCGATGCCCGTCGCTCACTGCCAGCACGCGCGGCTCTGTCCAATCGCCGATGCGCTCCATGATAAGGTCGTCCCACTTGTGCGGCGGCGTCCAATCGTCCGACATTTGGACGATGACGGGTGCCTGAGTTACACCAGCACCACGGTTCCACGCTGCCACGCATCCGCCGCCCGCTGGCATCTCGGAATGATGGAAGCGGCGAAGGCAATGACTGGCGGTGTCGTCCGTGTCGAAAACGAAGATGTGCTCGATGCTTTCGGGGTGCGCCGCCGCGTCGAGCCACACCTTGCGCGCGAGCGCCGCCTGCTTCGGCCTGCCGCGCGTGGCGTGGACGAGCGAGATGCGAGCACCGCCTTCCGTCTTGAATCGGTTCTGCCGAACGATTTCCGCCTGCGGATACATGCGGTTTGCGCGAAGTGCCTGCGCGTAAATGTCATCGCCGAGCCATTCGTAAAGCGCGGCTCGCTCGTTCCATTCCTTCACGTCTGGCCTGTCCGTCGCCATCATCTGTCGCGCGAAGGCGAGGGCGATGTCTGGCTCGCAGTTGTTCATCGCGTTGTTGCACAGCATTAGCAACGGCTCGCGCCTGCGCGGGTCTGCTGCGTATGCTTGGTGATACAGCGCCTCCTTCTGGCGCGGGTCTTCGCTCACCTGAGCCAAGTTCATGAAAAGCTCCATGCGCTCCGGTCTTCCAAGGTCTTCGCAGGCCAGCACCTTCTTCGCCACCTCCACGCTGCCCTCGACGTCGCCGATGACGAGAAGCTCGATGTGCAAATGGTAAAGCAGCCCGGTCGTCATTTCCGCGTCGGGAATGCTGCGGAGGATGCGGAGGTTGCGGTCGTTGCTGCCGGTCTTTTCGTGGTGCGGGAGATGCTGAATCACCACGCGCTCGTCCTCGATGGCTTGCACCGGCTGAATCGTGAACTCGTAATGCTCATGCACCGGGCAAACCCATTTGCCGGATCCGCGCAGCATCATGCGCTCGCGCGGCACCGCCAGCCCTTTGCCGTGAATGGCGTATGGAAACATGAAGCAAATGTAAGCACCGCGCTCGGCGTGCTCGCGGATAAGTTCCGCGCCGCTCAACAGGATGTCGTCGGTGTCGCACCAGAAACAATAAGTGCCGGTCGCGAGGTCGTATGCCGCCTGCCGCGCTGCTGCGAAGTTATCAACGTGCGGCCAATCTTCGTGCCCGGCTGCGTTGCGATACTCGCCGACGATTGCGCCGAACTTGTCGCGGGCGATGTCGAGCGTCGCGTCCGGCGTCGCGCAACCAATGGCGCGGATAACCACGATTTCATCCGCAATGGGCGCGAATGATTCGAGGCAGCGGGTGATGTATTCCTCGACGTTGCCGACGATAATACAGAGGGAAATCAGAGGAGTCCGCGCGCCCGCGCCGCCCGGTTCCGGCCCATCCCTGAGAGGTTCCGATGTGGACACGGGCGGCGAAGAGTCTGCGGGATGGGCATTCATAAGCCTCCGTTTTAGGCGCACGTCATCGCCACGTCAAGACACAAAAGCGCCGGGCCTTTTGCAAAGCCCGGCGCTCCTGTATGAACTATCCAACCTAAAGGCTAGTCATCACGCTTGATGATGCGCGCACCGTTGGTGATGCCAGCGGAGTAGCCATAGTTGCACTCCAGCGCCATGTAGCGCGTGCCGGTGGCCGGGTCGTAGAAGTCGCGGAGGCCAACCGTCGCGCCCGTGGTGGGGTCGCTGTATGCTTGCGCGTTGTCGTATTCCTCAGGCCGCTGCGGTGCGAGGTAACGCATCGCGATTGCGATTGCGGAACCGTGGCCGATGAAGGCGTTCACCGAGGCGGCGGAAACAAAGGAGCTATTCAACTCGAAGAAGTCCAAGCCGAGCGCCCGCATGATCTTGCCCTCGGTGAGGACGTTTTGATCGGCGAACATCTGAGCCTGCACGAAGTTCGTGACGCCGAGCAGCGCATCCATGCCCACTGCGTCAAGCAACGCGAAGCGCGGCGACTTGGGAGCGTTGGCCTGGTTGAGCGCGAGTCGGACAGCGCGGAGATGCGGAACGTTCAGATTCGCCGCGAGCGAGGTCGTGACGGAAGTGAAGTTCGCCGTGGTGACAAGCGTCAGCACGTCCTCCATGACCGCTTGCGCCAGCGCCCTGCCTTGCTGGAAGCCGAACGCCTCCAGCGAAGAATCGCTGTTGTTGATGGCGTCGAGGTCGGTCTGGCCGATGGGAACGATCTTGTGGCGGTTGATCGTCACGGTCACGACGCTCTTAGCGAAGGTCGTAATGGCGTAGGTGCCGCCGAACGTAGTGGCAACGAGGCCACCGATGAGCGGGACGAGGACGACGTTGCCCTGCGTGCGTCCGACTGCATCGGGCGAGTAGGAACGCGAGAAGACATTGAGCGGCAGAAGCTCTTTGACGAAGCCCTCCAGCGCGGCATTCGCGAGGCGGGCGATATTGAGATTGGTGTAGGGCATTTGGGTTTGTGGGTGTGGTTGTTACTTGGAGAATGTGGCGTCGATTGCGACCTTGTTGGCTCGATAAAACCGGACGCGCTCGATGGGGTTGGTGATTGCGTTGAACTGCGTGAGGATTGCGGAAGGTTCCGGCGCTGCGGGACTGCCGATGACGACCGGCGTGGTGCCAGTCTGTGCCAGCATCGTCGCGGCCTTGGCGCTCACCTTTTTGTCGAAGTCGGAAAGAGCGGCGGCATGTTCTGCCGCCGTCTTTTCAATCGAGGCTTTGAGTTCAGAGATCGCCGTGTCGGCGTCTTTTAGTTTGGTTGAAGCCTCGGAAAGTTTTGCGCTGAGGTCGATCTTCTCGGCGGTGAGCGCCTCAAAATTGGCCTTGAGCGTCACGCCATGCTCGCACGCGATCTTGTGTTCGGCGATGAGTGCGAGGTATTCGGGAGTTTCGATAATCATGGGTTTAGGATGTTGATTGTTGGTGGTGTCAAATTTAGAGAACAGGCCGCTAGGGTTTGCGGCGGGAGAGTCCACGATGTCGCACGAATAGATTTCGAGGCAGCGCATGAACTGCGTCTCGCCTTCCTCGCCTTCCAGTGCGCCGGAAAAGCTGATGCTCAGGCCGAAGGATTCCGGCATCGTCTCCGCCATTTCCAAGACAATCGCAGTTTGCGGATGCGACCTCAAAAGCTGCAAGTCCGCGCGGAGTTGCTGTCCTTCGATTCGGAAATTTGAAAGCCTGCCAACGATGGCATCTGCGCCGCTGCGGTGATTCATTTTCACCTTGAGTCCGCCGCCGTAGGTCTCCGCGCACGTCTTGACGGTGCTCAGGCTCTCAGCGTCAATCATCACGCCATGCCCTAGCGCCGGGCCTTCCGTGATGACGCTAACTCCGCTGATGATGCGCGCGTCCGTGTTAATCGCGCCGGATGCGAAGGTGGTTCGGAATGCGTAGGTGCGGCCCATTTTCTTTTCGCGCGGTGTCAAACTTGGGGCGGCGCAACCACTGGCGCGGGTTCCGGCTCGGGGTCGTTCGGATCTGCCACGGGTTGCCCGTTCATGCCGCCGCCGACGCTCGCCGTGGCGGTCTGCTGTTGCATGAGTGAAAGCACTAATCCGAACGGCACTTCCTTTTCGTTCGCAACTTCCAGCGCATCCGTGAGCAAGTCCACGACCTCGCCTTTCCGCTCGCGGCGGTGATGGTCGTATGCGATGCCCTGCTCGCCAAGGATGCCGCGCAGATTCTTGTGGCCGAGCTTGTAGTCCTCGCGCCTGCTCTGCCCGTCCCTTCCGTTGTCGATTGAGAACTTCGGCGGCAGCGTGAACTTCCAGCGCCACCAGTCGGTCGAGCGCGGGATGCGTCCGATGTTCATCGCCTTGCTGAGTGCGTAGCGTATCTCACGCAGCGCCACCGATTGCAGTAGCTCCTGCCTGTCGAGGATAGTCGCGCGAGCAAGTTCGATTTGCGAACGCTCCGCAGGGCCGGTGAGTCCCGCACCCGGCCAGCACAGCGCATACGGCCAGCACGCGCCGACGAGGGCTTTCTTGAAGATGCGTTCTTGGAATGCTTCCCACGCCGGGCCGGGCTTGTTGCTCAGGAACTCTTCCAGCTTCGCGCCGCTGCCCGCCTTAAAGTAGCGAATCATGCCGCCCTCCATGCGCTTCGAGGTGAACGTCTCCTCTGCCGTGCCTTGCTCGCCGAGCACGGTGCCGGGGTCGTTCGGGTCTGCCGCGCCGAGTTCGTTGTGCTCGATGAGGCCGATGGACGACGCGAGTTGATGCGTGATTTGTTCCCACTGCTGGCTCTGCCATGCGTCGCGCAGTTCGTTGATGGCGTGCGAGAATGTCGGGAGTCCGCGAATCTGGTCTGCGCGGGTTGCGTTGAAACAAAAGATGCAATCATTCGCGATCACGTCGCGGTCGTCCTTCTCAGTGTCGCCAAGGATGCGCACGCCGACGACGCGGTTGAGGTCGTTCAGGATGATGCCCTGCTCGATGCGGAATCCACGCAGCGGCCCTTTCTCCACGGTCGTCTTGTTCGTGTCGCGGATGCCGATTTTGTGCGCCGGTAGATGTTGAATCGCCGGGAAGCCGCCCTCGGTCTCAGTGAGGATAATAAGGAAATCACCGTCAACGTCAAGCGCCACGGAGTCGTTGAAAAGCGAGGTCTTGAAATCCCACTGGTCGCCGCGCACGTCGCACACGCCGAACCATTCCTCAGTCAGCCATTGCTCGGCTTCCTTGCCCCACTCCGCGTCTTCGCCGGTATAGTTGGGGTTCCACGCGCGCCCGACGGCGTGCTGTGCCATCTGGTCAATCGCGCCCTTCACCAATCCGTCGTTGGCGTAGAGGCGGCGGCTGTAGGAAACGACCGTGCGCCAGTCTTGGAACGGGATGTCCTTTTCCGTGTCGCGGATGCCGTCGCGCCAATAGGGGCGGTCGCCGCTGTTCTTCTGCGCAGCGTGCAGAAGCTTGGATGAAACCGGGGAGCCGTAAGGGTCAACGAGCGATGCCATAGCCTAGAACGAAGCCCGCACGGTGGACTGTTTGCGGGTCGTAAAAAGCAAGGCGCGCTGCGTGGCGTCGAGGCTGTCCCATTGGCGAAGCGCCCTGTCGCAAGCGATCATGAGTGCGTCGCTGCTCATGCTGGCCGGGAGTGAGAACGAAAAGGATTTGCCGCCGACTGAGGTGTTCACCAGCTTTCCGCCGCCCTGCCCGCTCACGACACTGAACTCGCCGAGAAAGACGGTTTCGATCACGTCTCGCCCGCGAAGTTTGATGACTCGCAAAAGGGCGAGGATAAATTCGGCGTCAATGCTCACGCCTTTTCAGCGGTGTCAAACTACGCCTTCACCGCGCCAGCCGGGATCATCTTGAAGTTGATCGCGCTGTTGACCACCGTGCAAACGCCGATGCACGTAATGTAATCGCCAGCCTCCAAGTCCGCAAACGTCGAGGTGATGCCGCCTGCGATGTCGCTGCCCCAAAGCGTGTCGCCCACCGCCATCGTGCATCCCAGCACCAGCGCCGGGTCTTGCGTGACGTAGCGAACCTGCTGCCCGCTGGCTGCGCCGCCGAGGGCGATGCCCGCCATCGTCGAGGTGAGCGCCGAGCCGTCCGCGTCGTAAAGTTTCAGCACGTTGCTGTTCGCGGTATCGACGTAAAGGCTTTGCCCCGCTACGATGGTCGCGCCAGCGGTGCCGATGGCGATGACTGCGTTTGCGGATGGGATGACGGAAGCTGCGGTGATTGTGAGGTCGGCCATGCACTTGCAATCGTGTCAAAACTAAGGGCGGCACCGTTTCCAGTGCCGCCCTTGTGTTTGCCGGGCCGCGCCGGGCCTCGCCGCGCCGCGCCACGCCGCGCCGCGCCTTGCCACGCCTGTCCTAAGAATCTTTCGCGTGCTGCCTCATTCGAGACGCTGAATCTTTTTGGCCGTGGCAATAGGCGCACGCATAAGCGCCAGTCTCATCGCGGCTTTTTCCTCGCACTTCAAAAGCCGCTCCTTCGTTTTCTCGCTGATTTCGGCCTGAGGATTTCGTGCGATGCCGTCGTGTCGGCAAAGTAGGCATCCAGCGTGCGATGCTTCGTTTCTGTTTCGATTAGCGCCTCGGTTTCCGTCACCATCACGGCGCGGTCGATGTCCTTGCCCTTCTTCGCTGCCGCGGCACCGTTGCGGATGCACGCGAGCAGGAGCGTGTCGGGAACGTAGAAGCACGACTTGGCGTCGTCCCAATATGCGGACGCTTCCCAATCGTTGCGGATCTGCGCGGCCTCCAGTTCGGCGAGCTTGTGCTCGTCTTGCTTTTTTCGTGCGGCCTTGAGCGCCGTGTTGAGTCGGCGCGAGTTGGTCGCGTATTTGTTGCTGAGTTGAACCGTCTGCGGGTTCGAGAGCAGCAGCGGGCGAATGCCCGTCCATGTGGTCGTGTGTGTTTTCATGCTTTAGTTTTTCGGTGATGGCACCGCGCAAGCCGCGATGATGCCGATGAGCGGCGAGAGGATGAGACTGATCGCGAAGTATGCTCCAGCGGAGTGACCGCGTGCGCCTGCGACAAGTCCGACGCCTGCGGAAAACGCGATCCAGATGACGATGGGGATGATGTCTATTTCCATTTTGTTTTGGTTCCAAGTGCCGCCGCCACGGTGAAACCCGCGCCCGAATGGGCACGGCGTGACGGCGGCTGATTTGGTTTTGGATTACTTGGTTTCACGCAAGAATCGCGGATGCGATGTGGGGCTTCTACGCCGCTGCCTCTGGCACGTCAACAACTTTCTCCGACTCCGACACGGGCGCGGCGATCACGCCCTTGATGAGCGCGGCGACGATTTGCATTACCTCGCAGTCCCAGAGGTGGTTTGGCCTGCTCCCGATTTTCACCCAACGTCGAACCACTTGTTTCGTCAACTTGGCAATGGTGTCCTTTTTGATCTCGCTGTTGATCTGAACGTGCCAGTCATTGCCTGCGTCGTCGGGTATCTCCCACGACGCGGCGTGCCCTCCGCGATGCTTGGCTAGAATGTCCTTCGCGCCCTCGTTTGAAAAAAACAAATAGCGCGCCCTGCCTCCGCTGGATGAGATCGCCATTCCTAGTTTGGAAAAAATCCTTTTGAACGGTCTTCCGATGCGCGGGTGAATTACAAACCCTGCATCGCCGCTTCCGTGTGTTCCGATCCATCCGTCCAGTTTATGCGGTTTTCCGTCTGGCAATTTAAGTCTGCCACCATTGGAATCGAACCTGACGCAATCGTCGTAAACGAATTGCGTGTCGTATTGAGCATCCTCGAAAGTGTAATCGTTGATCACCTTCATTCGTAATTGAAGCTCCCGCAATCCATCGACGGTCAGAACCTTTCCAGCCCACAGCATCCGAGACGATCCATCTGACTTCCATGCCCGTATCACCACCCAGAAGTGGTCACGCTGGCGGTCGATGGTCATAAACCGATATACCTCGCCTTCCCACGCCTCGCCGTTCGCGTAGTCGGCGAAGCGATAGCCAGCGCCGCCGAGCACCACGCCCGGCTCATCCTCCTCGTCCTTCCAGAACTCTGCGAGCCGCTTTTGCACGAACACTTGCAGCGCGGACTTGTCGCCCGCCGCCGTCAACTCGCTCGCCTTTTTCCATTCCAAGACGAGCGTGCTCCATGCCACGTAGTAAAGCGTGAGCGCGTTGCAATGAAACCCGACGTGCTTGCCCGGCACCGTGAGCGGCTGCGGGTTCGTCGCTTCGTATCGGCCTGAGTTGGCGAGCATCCGCCGCGCCGCAATGTCGTCGTGAAACTTCGTCTCGCAACTCGAGCATTGGTAATGCGTGCTCTGCGTGATCGCGGTGTCGTCAATGCTGCCATCGGCCCGCTTCTCATCCGCCCATTTCAGCCCGCTCCATTTCCACGGCTGCGCGGTGTGACACTCGGGACACACGAACTGCCACTCGCGCCGGTCGGTGCGCTCCCATGCCTCAAACAGTTCCGTCTTCACGCGCCCGTTGTCGGTGTCAACGTGCTGCCATCCGCCTTGCGACGTCAGCACCACCCGCGCGTTCCATCGGTCGTGATGCCGTCCGCGTGCCTCGGCAACCAGCCCGTGCTTGATTTGCCAAACTTCGTCGAGCAGCACGTAGCGCACGGATTTGCGCTGGAATGCGCTCATCTTCGCGCCGACGACGAAACAGGTCATGTGAGGCAAGACGAGTTCGCCCTTGCGTCGCTTGCCCCTCGGCAGTGCGCGAATCATGTCGCCGATGCCGTCGAGACTTTGCAGCATCGGCTCCAGCCGTTCGTCGTAATACGCATCGGCGTCCTCGTCCGTTTGCATCGCGAGCAAGATGCTGCCGGGATCTTCGCGCGTGGCCCTGAGTAGCGAGGCATCGAGCACCGTCGTCTTGCCAGCGCCGGTCGGTGCGACGATGACCACCTCGCGGTTGTGATTGTCCGCGACGGCTTCGCACGGCTCGCGCAGCCAAGGCGTGAGGCTGAGATCCATTTGCGTGCCGCGCGCGCTGCCCGGTGGCCTGATGCGCTGGTCGAGTATCCACTGCTCCACGCTCCGATTGTCGGGGATGCGTAGCTGCGCGCGGATGGCTAGCTCGCAGGCGTGCATGGAAGCGGTATCGCGTGCCGGAAGTCCGCGAAGTGTCCACCGAGCTTTAGCCTGCCGGACGTGCGGCGAACATCGCGGCGGCGGACGTGTCGGCGGAGAATCAGTTTCTTGCGCGTCACAAAGTATTTCCGCCTGCCATCTGCCGCGCAAAGCCATTCGCCGCGCGCCTCGATGAAGTTGAAGCCGGTTGGCAGCGGCGGTTTGTCGGCGATGATGCCGAAGATAAAAAGGCCGATGATTGCGCTCATGTGGTTGCTGGTTGTGTTGGTGCCGCGAAAGTCGTGAGCCTGCCGAGCGCCGAGTTCACGAACGCCTTGGCCCTGTCCTGCAATGTCGGCGCGTCGAGTCCGGCCCAAGTGGGCGTTTCCGAGATGAGCAGCATGAACTCGGAGCGGACTTGCGCAGACCACGCGACGGCGATCTGAGTCACCGTCGCGTTGCCGGTGAACTCGCCGCGCAGGATCGCCTCGTCAAGTTCCAGCTTGCGGCATTGCGCGAGGAGCTTGCGCTTCTTTAGCGCCTCTTCGTCCATGTCGTCTTCCGCTGGCGGGTTCGCCTCCAGCCACTTCGAGACGACGGGAATCTTCACGCGCCCATGCGCGAAGCCGGGACACCCGGCATCCCTCGCCCTCCGCAGGTCTGACATGGTGCAGCCTAGCCGCTGCGCTGCTGCTGCCAAGGTCTCAGCTATGTCGTCATATCCACGCCCATACTTGGCCTTAATCCCGACCGTTTTAGTCGGTTTAGGGGGGATTGGTTTATTTTTCAAAGTCACACGTTTTTGCCGCTAGTTTGGCGAACC
>Ga0315274_10005810_pt1 | contig 18027 bp, 16 predicted proteins | sample YL17G02_20_MG_FD_203700 | JGI IMG/M metagenome (GOLD analysis project Ga0315274, IMG submission 203700) | Sediment microbial communities from Yellowstone Lake, YNP, Wyoming, USA - YL17G02_20 | ecosystem: Environmental > Aquatic > Freshwater > Lake > Sediment | place: USA: Wyoming | collected...
AAAGGCACAACCTTCTTGTCGACCGTTTTGACGATCCCGGATGCCTTCTGCTTGGTCTCCTCAACAGACGAGCATGATGCGGCGAGGGCCATCCTCGTGAAAAAGTCCCTGATCAATCCGCATATCTGCTCTGGATTCTCCTTGGACAGGAGTCTTTCTAGGCATTCCGTAGCCCGCTCTCCGTCTTTGGCGAGGATTGCCTTGTTCATCTCGAACGGTACGATCATCCCTGTTCCGTGCGCCAAACTCTGGACCATGTCAACAGACGGAGGGCTGTCCGGAGAACAAGCAAGCAACTTGAGCAACTCCCCATGCAGGCGCCCCTTGTCAAAACCGACCATGTCTGCCAAGGCCATGCATGGGACGTCCTCCATCTGGAGTCCTATCGTCTGGGCCCTCTCCTTAATCCACTTGACCGAGTTAGCCTTGGTCAGTTCCTCGAACTCCGTAACCTTGGAGTCCTCGGATCCCATCTCCTTGATCTTCTTCCACAGGCTCGTCGTCCGGTCGGGCTTGGCGACGACGACCATAAGAACCCTGCTTGGAATGTCAGGGATGGCCTTCGCTATCTCGGCATGGAAGGATGGCAGGCCGAAGCAGTAAACAGCCTTGCCATCCGAGAACATCGGTCGCATCTGTATTTCACGGAGGAAGTACTGCTGGGCTTCCTTCGCGCTATCGAATCCACTTTCCTCGACCCTGATCCAGTCCCAAGACCGATGCTTGTCCTTGGCCGCGTTCAGCATCCTGCTGGTCTCGAACGGGTCAGACGAGTCGAGCCACCATGCTTTAATCACGTTCAAGCCCTCAGAACGGCATGAAGAAGCACCTGAACCTCGAGTACTTCTCCTCGTTCTGGTCCAGGATGCCAACCATCATGAGCGATTCCTTGCCGCTGAACTCAATGCGCAGCACATCCTCGTCGCACACGGAAACAATCTGCTTGAAGTGCTTGCTGCTGGCGTCCAACTCGATGGGCTCTCCCGACGCGCTGTCGAGACTCAGAAGCTTCAGGACCGAATGAGCCTCCTTCTTGGAGAAGGAGATCTTCTTGTTATCGGAGACCGGGTCGAAGGAGATTTTGGTTCTGACACGCTGGAATAGGTCAAGACCGTCGCAAACCCTCTTGAGAGCGGTCCTCGAAAACAGGCACTTCCTAGAGAAGTCAAGCTGTCCGAGCCTGGTCTCGAAGGCCCCGAACTTGATCCCAGTCCCGCAAATCCTTGCCAACCTGATGCTGGTCACGGTACCAAAAGCGGCCTTCTGCCTCAAGAACAAGCCCTTTGGCGCATCTCCAGACTTCTCTACGACCACAAGGTCGAGAGAGTCAGCGGACAGCATGCCCGATATCTCCTTTAAGAGGTGGTATGGCACTACTATCTCGCACTCTGCCTGGACGACAGCCGGAGCCTTTGCCCAAGCGAGTTGGGTCGTCGTCTTGGTCACCAAGTCCAGTACCGATTCCTTCCCCCGGACAAAAATGTTAGTATGGTCAGAGTCCAGCTTGTTGTCGCCGGCGGCAACACCTACCCGCTTGACCAGGCCAATGAAGTCCTGTCCCGCCGTCGTCACTGTGGTCCCGGTAGGAATGACCAGCTCCTGATTCTTCGACCACTCTACGGTCTGGATGGTGAATGTCTCCTCGCTCGTCTTGAAGGCACCCTTTAGCGTACCACCCTTTTTGTTGATCCTGTCGGACGTCTTGCTTCCGTTTTGGGCGTCGGCCTCCGGGATGGCCTCCTCGTCGTTCTCTAGGAGGCTGTCTTCGTCCTTGCCGATGGCGAAGAATTCCAAGGTAAGCTTGTCCTCCAAGACGGACGTCTGGAGAACCTTCAGAAGGAAGTTTCCGTCAAGGGCGCATTCCCCTGGCGTTTCAATTTCCAAGAACCCTGTAGTAGCCGGGATCATGGCTACAGCCATCAGATCGTTCCTGGAAACGAGCAAGCCCAAGCCTTCCTGCGTCGCCTTCATGATGATGTACCGACCTGGGTCGATGATCGATCCCTTTGTCAGGACCGAGCAGATCGATCCAAGTTCTTGCTCAAGCAGTGTTTTTGCGATGACGAGTTTCATTCTTCTTCCTCCGCTCCTTTTCGGCTTGGCGCTCGATCTCGAGCGCCTTCTTTTTGATTCGGCAGAGGGCGTTATCAATCGCCTTCGTGTCTACTTTGTGATGCCTCCGCCTGTTCATGCACTCCACGATATCAACATAGCTCATCGATTTCAAGTAAAAACTCAGCACTCTTAATTCTAGCGGAGTGAGCTTGTCCTCCAGTTCGTAACGCAGTGCCTTGTTCTGCTCGAGCCGGCAAATCCTGTCGATGACCACCTCGTCATCGGACGAAAGGAAGGACGATATCGACATGGGCCCATCGTCATCCTCCCCGGTCACGGTGGCGTCCATCGACACGGAGCTGTTAAGAGCCCTATTCTTGTTGTTATTGGCGCTCTTCAGGCAGGTGATGATGTGGCGCTTGATGCATAGCTTGGCAAAGCTGAGGAACGGCCCCTTGTCTCGGTCGTAGTCAGGTATGGCCTTGCTGGACAATGCCATGAGGACCTCTTGGTAGATGTCCTCGTGGTTGTTGCCAGCGACGAAGAAGAACTTCTTCAGGCTCAGGTGCTGCAAGAACCCATGCAGCATCTTGGAGATTTCACGGAAGGCGTCCTCGTCGTTGTCCTTCTTGACCCTATCGACAAGCTCGAGTATCTGCTTGTTGTCGTAAATCCTTGGGGGCTTCTTTGGCGCCGCTGCCGCCGGCTTATGAGCCTTCTTGGGCGAATCACGCTTCGCCCACCTCTTCGCCCTCTTCGCCTTGACTGTACCCGACCGCTTCTGCTTCTTCTTTGAGGCCATGCTGATTTGGCCATGGCTGCCTCTCGTCGATTTGCTAGCGTTTCATTGGTCGATGTCCTTCTCGTCCGGCCCGTTCCCTGGCTATCCTCCTTTCGCCTTTCCCATCTCTCTCCTCAGGTTCAACCATGAGTAGTTAACCCAGTGCTGCGGATGGATCTTGAACACAGTCATCCTGTGGCATTCCTGCAACATCCCGATGGCGTTCATGAAGTAAATCTTCGTCGTCTTCCTGTTCTCGCTCTTGTCCGAGAGTACCGAGGAGAACTTCTCGAACAGTTCCTTGGCTCCATCTCGGTCGGCCGAGGACATAAACGACGGGTCGAAGCCCTTAGTCCCAAGCATGATGACGTAGTACAACTGCTCCGTCATGCCAACCAAGAAGTCCTCCACGGACACGCCCGTGGACAAACACTCTGAGCTGATCTTCATGCCGTCCGCAAAAGCCCCATCGGCTACCGACTTCAGGAAGTCACGCATGGACTTTGAGCTAGTCAGCCCCAGCAGGGACTTGGTCCCGTCAGAGGTCACCGACCCAGAGGCTATGACCGCTTCCAAGTAAGACAACGCCCGGCGCAGGCCGCCATCGCAGGACGAGGCAATGAGGTCGAGGGATTCCTGATCTGCCTTGATCTGCTCGGATTGGCAGATTACTCCGAGGTACGATGAGATGTCCTTCGGCTGCAAATGCTTAAAGTCTAGGCACATGCACCTAGTCTTGATGGTTTCTGGTACCTTCTCTTCGTCTGTCGTAGCGAAGATGAACATCAGGTGCGAGGGTGGCTCCTCGATGGTCTTTAGCAATGCTTCCCATGCCTCGGGCGAGAACCGATGGCACTCGTCCATGATGTAGATTTTCTTCCTCATCGTCATGGGAGCGAGCATCATCGAGTCCCGCATGTCCCGAATCTTGTCGACGCCGCTGTTCGTCGCGGCGTCCATCTCGATGACGTCGGACTGGTTGTTGGCCGAGAATATTTCCATGACATTGGGGTCGTCCCTTGGGGGTATGACGCATGGCCCCGTAGAGCAGTTGATCATGGCCGAAAGGATGCGGGCACAAGTCGTCTTCCCAGTCCCGGCTGGTCCGACGAACATATACGAGTGGGAAAAGGTATTAGTCTTGGCTTGGTTGGCCAAGATTTTCTTGACGTGCTCCTGGCCACAAACCTGCTTCAGGTTGACCGGGCGGTACTTGTTGTAGAGAGCCATGCGGAAACCTCCTTGAGTTTTTCTCGAAGGGAGAGCGAGCTGTCGTTCTTCCCGTTCTCTATAACATAGTCGTCCTCAAGGAATCCGTCCAGTGCGTTTTCCGTAGCGTGTATGTCCTCCTTCAGCACCGTTTTGGCGCGCTGGACGCCCCTTACGACCATGACCTTCCCGCCGAAGTCCCTGACCATCGCCAGCTCGTTGGGGAACCTGACGTCTGTTATCAGGACTACGTCCGCAAGAGAAGCCTCGACCTTGCGGCACATGGCCTTGACCCAGATTTGATGGTCAAACAACTGCCTCATGAGGTCCGTGCCGACGAACTTGAGCATGTCTCGGACAGTCATCGCCCCGGTCCTGCCAAGAAATTCCTTGCTTCTAACTTCCGGCGGAATCCTCTCCCATCGGTATTGGGTCGGGGACTCCTTGTCGTCGACGTTCCCAAACAACATGGCCCGGTCAATCCCAAAGGGCTCGACCAGCATCTCCTTCAATGGGTCGGCGAAGGCCATGAACTCGACCTTGAGCCCTTGGGAGAACAACGTTCTCTCGAGAACCTCTGCGACGAAGTTCTTGCCAACACCCTTCTTTCCACGTATGCCGAGAAGCTTCAAGCAGTCTTCTCCTCTGTCTTCTTCCACTGGTCTGACCACTCGTCAGGATTGGCATACGCGTAGTCAACCATTTCCTCGACCAGCTCCTCGAACGTCACCTTCGGCTTCCATCCCATCTTCGAGAACGCCTTTCCAGCGTCTCCAAGGAGGAAGTGAACCTCGGACGGCCTAAAGAGCTTCTGGTCGATGACAACGTGCTCACGATAGTCCAAGCCAAGCCTCGTGAACGCCAAGTTCACGAACTCCCTGACCGTGTGCGCCTCCCCACTTGCTATGACGTAATCGTCGGGAACATCCTGCTGCAACATCAGCCACATGGCCTCGACGTAGTCTCGTGCGTGCCCCCAGTCTCTCTTGGCCTCGAGGTTCCCAAGGGAAATCTTGTCCGCCATTCCCAGCTTGATCGCCGCTGCTCCCCTGGCTATTTTCTGGGTCACGAACTCATGTCCTCTCCTTGGACTCTCGTGGTTGAACAGGATTCCAGAACAAGCGAACATCCCGTAGCTCTCCCTGTAGTTTACAACCATCCAATGCCCGCTTAGTTTGGCGACGCCATACGGAGACCTTGGGTAGAACGGAGTCTCGATGCTCTGAGGCGGTGGGTGCCCCCCAAACATCTCCGAAGTACTGGCTTGGTAGAACTTGCAGGACTTCGGAGCCATCGCTCTAACAGCCTCAAGCAGTCTAAGGACGCCAACCCCGGTAACCTCCATGGTTAACTCGGGCTGGACAAACGACGTCTGGACGAATGATTGTGCCCCCAAATTGTATACCTCGTCCGGCTGGCATTCCCGGACGGCACGGATCAGCGAGCTTGAGTCGATCAGGTCTCCATCTATGACCCTTATGTCCGACAGGATATGGGAGATGCGCTCGTCAGAGTTGGTGCTCGTCCTGCGCTTCAGGCCGTATACCTCATACCCCTTGTCCAGGAGCAACTCCGAAAGGTAACTCCCGTCCTGCCCGGTAAGTCCGGTAATCAATGCCTTCTTTGGCACGATTGACTCCTTGTTAGAATGGCTGGCGAGTAACCGCCAAGTCAGGCAGGTTCGGGTTCTGCAAGTAGTCCACCCCGAACGCCTTGGTCAATTCCTTGTTGTCCTTCAGGCTCTCCGGGACGATCTGTCCGTCGGCCTCGTCGCCGATCCTCAACAGGTCCCGCATGAGCATTCCAGACCGCTGGGCCGGCGCATACGAGTCCCACGTCTTCTTGAAGAACATGATGACGTACTGCTTGCTGCAATACAGAGCCTCAGGCTCCTTGATCCCCTTGATCTTGGAGTCCCAGGACTGGCTCTTGGGCGGCTCCTTGTTGGTAATCATGGTACACCCGACCGCCTTCGGGTCGAAGTGCCCAAGCTTGTCGGGGTACAGGGCATGAAGCTTTGCAACGATCTTCTCCGCCTCGTCGCAAATTTCCCATTTCGGATCTTCCTGAGGCATCGTCTTCTCCTTGTAAAAAGATGACCATCATCACGAAGGGATTATAGCACCCCGTATCAATTTTGGAAAGGGCCTTATCGTGGTATTTTCGTGGGGTCAGGATACGGAGTCGAACCGCTCGTTGGCATCGTCTTCGGCGGCAGAGGAATGCTTCTTCTTGGCCGGGCTCCTAAGTGGAGTCGGTGCCATCTTGATGCCTGTTTCGTACAGGAACGGGCTTGGGTCCTCGTTCGTGACGTGGCCACCGAACCCACGCCTGGTCAACGAGTAATGGATCGCCAAAAAGAGCCTAGCCCTGGTCATCGCCACATACAAGAGCCTGCGCTCCTCCTCGACTTGGTACTCTCTCTCCGCCAAGTCAGGTTCGTTCTTGATCCTGTAGTGTGGAAGCATCGTTGCCCCAGCATGCGAGATGAACACGGCATCGAACTCGAGACCCTTGCTGGCGTGCATGGTCATGAGCCTGACCTTGTCGTCGCCCTCGACGTCGTCTTGGCTTGAGCTTAGGGCGACGTTCTGCAAGTAACCGGCAAGGGTATTTCCCTTGGACACATACTCGTCAACGTCAACGCAGAGCTCCCTGATGTTCTCGACCCGGTCGTTTGAGTGCGTGCTCTCCCTGCTCATCTTCTCCAAAAAACCAAGCTTGCCAAGCATCTCGATCAGGGCTTGGCCTGGGCTGCATTTGGAGGCGTCCTCAAGCGACGAGATCATAATCCCAAGGCTCCCGGCCTTCCCAGAGGCGGCCACGTCCTTGGCAGCCTGTATGACGTCTACGTGGCGCTCCTTCCTGACTTGGTTGATCCTGGCCAGAATCTTGTCCCCAACGCCCTTGCAGCATTGCTCGGCGACCTTCTCGAACGAGTTGGTGTCAAGCGGGTTGCTAAAGAGGGTCAGGCCAGCCATGGCGGCCTTGATCTCCTTGCGGTCGTAGAAGCTCAGGGAGCCGACGAGCTTGTAGGGTATATTCTTGGCCTTCATGGACATCTCCAGAGACCTGGAGCTGGCGTTCGTTCTGAACAGGACGGCAATCTCCGAATGCGGGGTTCCTTTGTCGATCTGCTTGACGATGCCGTGGGCGATGGAGTTGGCCATCCTATCCTCGGAGTCGTGTTGGTCTATGATCGGGGGTTTGCCGTCCAGATTGTCCGTGACCAACTCGGTCTCGATCCTCGACCTGTTGTGCTCGATCAACTTCTGGGCGTGCCTAAGGATGGACGGCGTGGACCTGTAGTTCTTCTCCAGCTTAAGAACCTTGGCTCCGAACTCGTCCCGGAACTTGATGACGTTCTCCGGCATGGCCGACCGGAACCGATAGATCGACTGGTCGGCGTCGCCAACTACCATGACGTTACAGTGCCCCATCCCGATCATCTTTATGAGCTCGTACTGGGCTATGTTTGTATCCTGAATTTCGTCGACACAGATGTACTTCCACCTGGACCGCATGGCCTCCCTGACGCCGGTATTGCTTCCAAGCAACTGGACGACCTTAGAGATCATGCCGGTAAAGTCGATGGCGTTGTTGGCGTCGAGCGTCTCGTAGTAGAGGTCGACCATCTTCCTCTCGCTGGCGTCCAGGGAGAGTTTTTTGTCTGCGTCCGCCGGCAACAACATGGAGTTGCGCTCAAGCTCAACCCTTTGGAGCACCTTCGAGCAGAACGCTTTCATGTCGAACTTGTAGTCCTTCGGCAAGTCATGCGAGGAGAACTTCTTCGGCAAAAAGCCCTCTACCTTGTCCTCAGGGATGGCAAAGACGTCCTCCTGCTTGTCTTTTGGGGGAGCTGGAGGGATCAGGACTTCCCGGACGCATTGCTTGGCGATCCTCTCTTGATCGTCGGCGTCGTAAACCGTAAATCGGTTCGTCAGGTTGACCAGCGGGGCGTACTTCCTGAGGATGCGGACGCACAAGGCATGAAACGTGGAGATGGTCATCTTGGAGGCGGCGTCCTCCCCGACCGACAACCCTATGCGCTTGCGCATCTCCTCTGCTGCCTTGTTCGTGAACGTGATGGCGAGTATGAGGGACGGGTCAACTCCCGACTTGACAAGCCGCTTGATCCTCTCCGTAACGCAGGCCGTCTTCCCGCTTCCGGGAACCGCTACCACGACACATGGGCCGTCGCCGTGATCGATGACTTGTTTCTGCTGCTCATTCGGGATCATCCGCTTGCTCCTATACGCACCGGTACATTCTCGCCAAGGACAAGCAAATGTCAAGCCCAATAATATCGTGGGCTGCGAGGATGACTATCCGCCGATGGAGTCGAGGACGCATAGAACCGCGACAAACCAGACAGCCTCCGCAGCCACCGGAGCAAGCATCCACCACCAGGAGAAGTCAACCCAGATGTGGGCCAGTGGAATCCCGACGAGTCCAGCTAGGCCAAGCCACTGCAAGCCGTAGACAGAGAACCAGGCAAACGGAAAAAAGATCGAGAACAAGACATTCCTCAAAATGGTACCCATGACGTTGCGTCCTCTTATTTTACCGGGCAGCTCCCTGAGGAGCATTCCAGTGACTCCTTGAACGACATGACTTCCTTGTCATCGATCATAGTTATCGGCTTGGACTTCCCGGAGGCTTCCTTGTACTGGGCCTCCGTGATCTCCTCATACGGGGCCTGCTTGAACCCATGCCCCTTATGCAGGAGGAAGCTGACAGCTTTCACCCCATTGTTGTAGTTCTTCGAGAGCCACTCCTTGATTTGCGGGAGTTCTTCGGGATTGTAGTAGACGGTTACTGATACCGAGTTGTCGGACCAGTACGTCTGGAGGAACTTCTGGTACTCAAGCTGCTGGACGGCGGAGACATCCTTGGCGCAGAGCGTCCCTGCCGGCGTCTTGACCGGGAACTCGACGACCATCGTGTTCATGTCTCTGGACCCGTCGAGCTGCATGAGCGGCTCCGCCTTGTACCCATGCTTGATGCATTGGTCAACCAGCGGGTCGTTCGAGGACATCCTGATCCGCCTGATGTAGTATGGGGAGAAAGACGGGTGAACGCCAGGCGTTACCCCGGGGAGCAACGATACGGTCCCTGACGGCTTGACGGTGGTAAGCTTGATGGACTTGTTGACCCCTAGGACCCGGCTGTACTCGACGTCGACCTTCTCGATGTTCTTGTAGGAGTCCGTAAACATCTGGTGGTCCTTGATGTATTTGGACTGGAGGAAGCCAGTCACGCTGATTCCGAGCCGATGGTTCCGCTTGACGATCTCGTTCGTCTCCGGGTAGATCATGGGCAGGCAACTGATGGACTTGACGACCTTGTACATGATCTCGGATATCTTTATGAACTCCGAGGCGTCATCTATGCGTGGAAGAAAAATCTCGCAGAGGTTGCAACTCTCCCCGTTTTCCAAGGGAATCTCTCCGCACTGCAAGCCGTTACAGTACAAGAACTTGCGTTTTTGGTTAGCTGTTTTGCCATCGAATCCTCCAAAGAAAAAGTTGTGGTATTCATCGACGGTTCCGTTGTAGACATCCTCCTCCCCGTCCTCCTCGACCTTGACGACCTTGTGGTTGAACGTCGAGGCCGAAACTTTGAGGTCATCCCAACTTCGGAACGGGCTGGTCGTCCTTGAAATCTCAAAAGAAAGCTTCTTTGCTTTGCATTCCTGAACCCATTCCCTTTTCATCGGCTCCCGACCAATCCTGAACTTCAAATCAAGGAATGCCTTGACCTGCTCTTCCTGCGCCTTCTCCCGATGTACTTGCCAAGCCTTCCTCATCCCGTTGAGCCTGTTAGTAAAAGCGTCCTGCCTCTTCCATGTCGACTTGTTATGGCAACTAATGGAACAGAACCCGACTTCCCTACGCTGAGCGATCACGCTGAACTTCTTACCGCACTCCTCGCATGCTTTGACAACAACGGTTCTCCCGTCCTCTATTGAAGCATCGTATCCCTCGGAAAGAACCTCCTTATAGAAACGAAGGGTTCGTGGGTCAAGATCAACATGCTCGAAGCCGCATTCCAAGGCAGCCCACTTCGACAGTCCGATGATCCCTCCAAGGTGGTCCATCCTCCACTTCGAGAACATCTGCGGCAGACCATGCTGTTTGGCGTACTCCTGCCATTCGTCATTGGAAACCCTGCGCCCAATCGACTTTGTCAGAGATAGGGCATGGTGCCTCAGGTCGTCGTTCGTCTGTCCACAGTACCGACCGTTCTGGTCCTCCTTTACGGCGGCGGACATGTTGCGGCTATAACTCTCCCACTTCTCGTCCGACCACTCGGTTTGCGCACGGCGCATAGGGTTATTATCCCCCGCTATCATCTGGCCGTGCAACAAGTCATGCTCAGTTCTCAGCATAACTTCCAGATTGTCTGGCCTGTTGTTGAGCCCATCCTTGTCTGTATGGTGAACGACATCGCCTGTCTTCAGCCTTCTTCCTTCTCGGAACTCGGCAATCAATCGATGCTCAGCCTTGGTAGACTGCATCCCGAAGGCAGTCCACCAATAGTTGGTCGAGTTTTTCGAGGAGTTTTGGAAGATGTCCTTGATTGAAGCCTCGTACCTGGTCATGGTCCTCAACCCATCTCCAATGGCTAGGTTCTTGGCTTCCTTGTAGGTACCATCGGTAGTCAGGAATTTGTGGTTTCTGGTAGACCTGAGGACGAACCCGTCTTCCAGTGTGATCTTCAGGATGCCCTGCCTCTCGCCCGTCAGTCTCGGATTCCGCATCGTCCTTACTACGATTTTGTACTTGTCATCGAGACAGAACACGGGGACGTCTTTCCCGGCCTCCGCCAATTGCCGAATAGGGACGTTTCCCCTGCCGTCGGCAACGTAAACCAGCGTACTTCCTACTAAGCACGGATTTGTGCCTACGACCTTCGGGTCTGGTCTGTAGTCCGTTCCGTCAATGAGGCGACCGTACGTTCGGCAGTTCTTTAGGTTGATCATCCCGTATGACTCGCCCTCCCCTCCATACCCCTTCCAGAACGAGTCCGTCAGGTGCTCGTAGGAGTTGCAGGCAACCGAGTTGTTGGACATGTTGCGCCATGGCGGCAGCTTGTGCTTGCTCCAGTCCTTGGCGGACAGGAATTGGTAGTCGTCCGGGTCTCCAAGGGCGAGTTGAGCAGACCTGCGTACGTTACCTGACACAACTATCGAGCCGATGATGTTCATGACATCCAGACAATCAATGGGCCTGAGTTTCTTCCCATGTCTGGACGACAATACCCCGGCAATTTGCTCAATCCCCTGGCACAGGTCCTCCGGGCCCGAAGCCACGCCTCCAAAACCCTTGATCCGAGCCCCCTTGGGGCGGATGCAGATCGTGGAGAAGCTAAAGCTCTTCCCAGTCACGAAGAACGACTCCAGCGTCCTGCGGAGCAGTTCGATCCATCCCTCCCGGTTGTCCGGGACGATATAATCGACGTCCTTCTCGTCCCGGCGCACTATTGCTACGTCGTACTTCACCGGAGGCATCTCGTAGACGTTTTCCTTCTGCAAGTTGAACCCAACGCCGCCCCCCAGCATCAACTCGTTGAAGGCAAAGCAGAAGGGCTTGACGGGGTCGTTGAGGGACAAGCACCAGCAATTCATCAAACTGTCTCCGCCGAATCTTTTCATCGTCGGAGTTCCAAGCTGCCAGAGTCCCCGCCCAGAGAACGAGCACTTCAGGTTGAATACGGAGTCATACAGGAACATCGACTCCTCAACCGTAAACTTGCCGATCTGTAGAACCGAGTTCACGCACCTTGCGACCGTCTGTAACCACTCTTCCGTCCCACCCGAAGCGAGTTGCCTAGCATACGTTCTCTTATATGTCGCGTAACCTAGCTCGCCCCACGGGATACTCTTTGACTCGTACTTCTCCATGAATGAAGGCGGCAAGGAATCAACGTAATTCTTCATGATCTTTATCCTCGGCAACAAAACGCCACGTCCCCTTGGACTCAAGGGGATTATCGATGCTTCTTCTTGGTGTTATGCTACGGCTTGGGCTTCCCGTACCTTCTTTAAGTTGAAGGCTCCGGTCTCCCTTCGGTCTATCTTTCGCAGGGACGTACCGTCAATGACCCCGGCGTCCGCGTATGTTGCTCCTCCGATGCCGTCAGCCACGACGATGAACGGAACCGCCGAGATGACGGGCTTTGAGGGGAGCTGCTTTGCCTCCTCGCTCCCTACCTTGACGACCTTGTACTCGTCGTCAAAAAAGCTTCTCTGCATGATGTCGAGCTGCTTGTCGCAGAACTGGCACTTGTCCGACACGACAACGTAGATCATGTTTACTTCTCCTGCATTACGTTCCCTAGATTTGTTCTTCGTAGAGGGTACAGCCGATCCTCTTGCCCTTGTTTCTTCTGAACCCCTCGGCCATCTTCTCCATCTCTGAGTCAACTTCCTCTTTTGCCAAGGAGGAGTGGTCTCGGCCATGAAATTTCAGGATTTCCTTTCGTATGACCATGCTCCTCGCTTTGCCGTCTGGAGTCCTTACCAGAACAGCCACGAGTCCGAGGTCCGGATGGTATTGCGCCGCAACGATCTCGGCCAGCACAGTACGCTGCTTGTCACTCACGCTGCCTTCCTCTACATCTTCGCGGCTAGGGCCTTCTTCAGCACGTCCAGGAACTGCTCCTTCTTGTCGTCGGCCAGGCCAACTCTTAGCTTCGATAACCCCTCCATCCAATTCTCGCCCAGCTCGAACATTAGGTGCCAGTCATGATAGGTCAGGAATCCGAATCCCTTGTCCTGAAGAGTTTTTGGAATGCCCAACCGGATGTCGATCTCCCTGAACGACCGCTCGATTTCCTTGATGCGCTCCTCCGGGATGACGTCGTCCGGGAACCGCTCCTTGAATTCCGGTCTGATCTTGACCCTGTCGCATTGCTTGCAGAGAGGTACGTCATCTTGGGGTTTCCCCATCTCCAAGGCGACCTGCTTGACGTTCTTGGCGTAGAGGTCCTGAGGGATAAGCCCGTAACTACGGCACTTGAACTGACGTACCTTGTAAATCGAGCAGTAGTTCCCCTTTAGGAAGACGCAAGGCTTGGGCGTCCCCTGCTTGGTCAGATACCTGCGAAGGCACTCGATGGTCAGTTCGAGACGGTCATTCTTTGGCATCCGGTCTACCGACCCCTCCCTGACGCTGAGGAACTCGCAGTAGTAGAAGTTGGGGTTGCCTGCCTTGCAGCAGTCAGTCTTGTGGTCGCATGTCGTCAGTGGCAGGGTATCGTAAATCTCCCTGACCTTCTTGACGCAGTCCTCCACCAGAACCTCGTTGGGGTTCATGCCAAACGGATGAGGCATTTGATTCTCCTTTGGGCTTTTACGGGCTTGAGCACCAAAAGTCGATCAGGATTGAGCTGATCGGCTTCTCGTCCTCTATAATGGTGAGCCACTGAGGAACAAGCCTCGACGTCTTCCCGCTGGAGAACATGTTTCCCTTGGCGATGACGCAGGCCATGATGGCTTTGAATACAGAGCTCGCCCCTATGCATCTTAGCCTGACTCCCCTTCCGCTCCTACAGGCCATGGAGATGGCCTTCGACAACTTCAAGATGCCGGCCTCCGAAGTATCCTTCGAGGACACCTTGAATTCGGGGAGGTTCCTGGGAACCTCCTCGTCAGACTCCTTGACCAACATCTCTATGACCGTCGGAGCGGTCTTGCGCCCGCCGGCATCGCCGTCGAACTCGGCGAACGAGACGTCAGCCTCCAGGACGACATTGACGGCCGAAACCCTCTCGTTCAGCGTGGCGATGGCCTTGATCGCCGTGCTGATGGGAACCTCACGTATCGCCCTAGCCTTGAAGAAACCCTTTTCCCTTAGGCGCCACTGCATGGCACCCGTTAGCCTCTTCAGGCAGCCCGGCCCCTTCGGGGCACTGACCCTCAGTATCACATCGTCTTTGTATGGATCTGCTTGATTCATCTACCAAGTCCGAGTTTTGGATCAGGCTCTCCAACTTCTGCCTGATCGTGACCTTCCTTGGTGCGATTATATTCACAAACCCATCGGCCGACTTTGGATACTCGATGTCAAAGTCGTCCGTCCCGATCTTGTCGACTACAAATCTGCGCATTCTGTTCGGAGCTCGCCCCTCCGTCCGCATCCTGCGACAGAACATGTGATACAAGTCCTCCAGGCTCAGACAGTCAGGGGCAGCCCTGGCGATTTGCTTGTCAAGCTCGTCCTTTGCCGCGAAGGACAGGCTATCCTCTATCTCGAAGCGAGCGTTTTCTGACAGGGACAGGCCGGGGAGCAAGTCGGCGATGAAGACTGACTCCCCGGAGTCGCCCTCCACGTAGGCGTTCGTAGAAACTGACAACTTGGTCTTCCCGAACCCGAATGCCTGCTCGAACCCCTCCATGGAGTATGTCTCGGCGTAGAAGTGAGCAGATTGTTCAAGGTGGTCCCAGATGTTGTCGACCCAGCGCCCGCATATGGCGCACTTGACTTGGAACTGGCGCAGCGGATACTTGCAGGTCGCCATGTAGAACTCCATCGTGGTCCGTCCTATCTTTGCCAAGTCCTTCGTGCGCATTGCGTGAGCCCTGCGCCCAGTGAATGGACATTTAACAGGATACTGGTAGTCCATGTCAAGCCAAATCGTGGAGTATTTATGCATGTGCTGCTGGAGCGTGACGCCAGCCTTGTCGAGCATCTCCATCGTGATCTCACGAACCTTCTTGCCGGAGTACGGATTCTCGACGTCAACCTGCCTAGCCTCAGTCGTTATGCCGGGGTACGCCATGCCGAACTCTGTCATGGACGTTATCTTGGCCCGCCTCCGACGGGGCCTCTTCCAGCCCTTGAGGTAGGAGAGGTACTCGGCATGTCGAAGTCCAAATGACTCCGGCGTCGTCGATAACTTGTTCCAGCGAGGGAAGTCCTTCGAGAGCTGCTTGAGGTCATATCCTTCGAGGAGAACGCCAGGATAGCAGGCAGGCAACGAGTCCGTGACCATTCCGGTCACGGGACATCGAATTCCTGGACCGCCAACGACCTCCCCCGCAAGGCACCTGTCGTCTATCTTCGTGGCATAAACCTTCGTCTCCGGGCAATAGACCAGCCCGTCCGTCGAAACAACGCTGTGTCCAGGGAAGCTCTTCCGATAGTGCTTCAAGTCGACCCTGTGCTCAAGGTGCTTCTTGTCGATGTCGGCAACCTTCTGTCCGCAAACGTGACAGATTATGCGAGGCCTGCTCTTCGAGGACAAGGAAACGTTCCTGAAATTCTTGAGCTGATTCATAAGGCACGACACAAGGTATGCGTTGAACGCACGTCCATTGGGCTTCTTCTTTGCTTTGGTCTTGAAGTTGTTCATGGCAAACCAGACGATCTCGTCATGCAGGTGCGCGCCGGCCTCGACGTCCTTGTGCATGTACTGAGAGAAGGCTATCCCCCAGGGCTTGATCCTGAATATAGAGTAGTTCTTGACTACGAGGGCATGGTCAACGGGGTCATGCAGAAGCTGGTACCTAAGCACGACCTCCTCTACATACTCGTCCCCGATCTTCTTGATGTCATGGCTCCACTTCTTGTTTGGCAGAACCTGCTCAATCATTTCGTCGTCGTCGATGTTCATGCGGTCTCCTTTCGAACTAGTAACACAAATCTCTGAACTCACACCACAAGCACGGCTCGCTGGAGCGCCCAAAGGACTCGTTCCTCGGCGGCAGCTTCCCCTCGTTGAGGAGCTTCCTCATCCATAGCGCTTCCTTCTTGATGCGTTCGATAAGGGCTTCGTCTCGTGGGATGAACATCTCCTTTACCAGTTGCTTGTCCTTGTTCTCGTACAGCAGGACAGCCCCCTTTAGCCCAAGAACCCACATGTATATGCTGACCTGCACGACGTGCTCAGGCTTGGCGTGCTCCAGCTTGACGAACTCGTCGTTCTTCATTGACTTGAAGTCAACGACGATCACGTCCAGCACGGACTTAACCTCGAACGGACCTCCCCTGAAGTCAAGGACGGCATCGCAGCTCCCCCTGAAGTTGTAGTCGGGGTGAGAAATGATTGGTATTTCTTCGTACTCCAGAACCTTGTCGTTGCCGCACTCGCACTTCCATCCCTTTACCGTCCTTAGCGGGTTTAACATCCCCAGAATCTTCCCCTCTCCATGCCTCTTGCCGCACTCCGTGTTGGGGCACCTCCAAATACCCCTTAGAACTCCAGCCTTGTCCAAATAGTCCTGCCATCGGGCATGCACATGATGCCCGTTGTCAAAGATCATCTCGAGCCGGCTATTCACGTCCGCGTCGGTCTTCTGGTAGAACTGCTTCTTCTCGTTGTAGTACTGGTAGGCGACCTTTCGCAGGCAGTAGCCCCAAGCACTTGGATGGAACACATCGTAGCGACGGGTACTCTCTGCCGCCTTCCTGACCAAGTACTGTCGGATGACGTTCTCGATGCGTGGTGGCTTACACCCTGCGTGAATGTCCATTGGCGGACTTCCTCTTCTTCATCCCCGCAGAAAACAGGGCTGACTCGATGACCTTGCGCATCTCGATTGACCCACGTTCCATGACGAAGGAGTCCGGGTCTGTCCCATCGGGCAGAGAAACGCAGCAGTGCTTGATGGCCTTGTTCGCAAACGCCCTTGAAACGGTATTGTATGCCTCAAGGACTGTCTCAGCCCTCTCGGAGTGCTCCCTGCCAGCGGCGTCGCCGTCGAACAGGAAGACGACCTGCCTGACGTACCTCCTTAGAATCTGGGCCTGCATGGGCGTAAACGCCCCGCCCAGCACGCCACCAGTATTCTTGAACCCGGCCCCACACATCGACATGACGTCGAACTGGCCCTCTACCAAGATGATGTATCCCTCTTCCCAGACATGCCGCAACGCGTTGTATAACCCGAAGACGTTCTCGCCCTTCGGGTAGCTCTCGTTCCAGTACTTTGGCTCGCAGTCGTCGGTAGTGCCCCTTACGGAAAGCGCAATAAGCCTCCCATAATGGTCGAAAATAGGCATCACGACCCTGCCAGAAAATACGTGGCTCACCGACTCAGGGACGTACCCGACCCTGAAGTCGGAGATTGTCCCGACGTCTAGCCCTCGCTCCTCCATGAGGTAACGACGCCCCTTGAAGCCTTCCGGCTGGAACAGGGAAAGACGGCTGGCCCCGTAGATGAACTCTCGCTCAACCGGGGCCAGCGACGATATTCTGATCGGGTTGTAGGACATCAAGCCTCTGCCTGTTTCGTTTCCTCTTCGGGTTCTTCTTCCTTCTCTTCCTTCTTTGCTCCGTCTGCCTTTGGTACCAGCAGGTGGGCGTACTCGGCCGGGATGTCGTGCTTGGCAGCCAGAATAGTCACCAGCTCCGCCATCTCGTCTTCCTCGGTGATGAGTACGTGCTTCAGGTCGTCGATGTCCTCGTAGGTTTCCTTCTTGTAGATGAAGGTTTCCTGGTCCTCGCCGTCCTCGACCTTCTTGGTCTTGCACCTCACGAGCTTCTCGGCCATGGCAAGGTCAAGCACGACTTCGAGCGGGTCGGCGCACATCCCCTTGAAGTAGATCGGGACGATGCATTCCTTGAACGGAGGTCCGAACCTGGACTTTTGGATCATGACCTTGGAGCGAATGCCGATCTCCTCGCCCTTGCTCATGATGCTCCGGCGCCCCTTGTTGCTTCCGAGGGAGCTGACCCTCAGGCGCAAGCTCGAGTAGAAGCGGAGAGCCTCCCCATGCGGGGTGGTCTCGTACGAGAAGCCTGGTCCAAACGCCCTTCGTACCTGGTTGACGAACACGACCGTGCAGTTGCCCTTCTTGGCGGCCGGGACGACGTCCGGGAGTACCCGGCTCATCAAGCTGGCTGACGCTCCGACTCGCTGCTCCTTCTCGAGGTCCTGCTCAATCAACTTCTTCGGGCGCAGGCCGGTAACGGAGTCGATGACGATGAGGGAGTAAGCCCCGCTGGCCGCCCCCTCCTTGATGGCGTGGAGATAC
>Ga0315274_10005811_pt1 | contig 18027 bp, 12 predicted proteins | sample YL17G02_20_MG_FD_203700 | JGI IMG/M metagenome (GOLD analysis project Ga0315274, IMG submission 203700) | Sediment microbial communities from Yellowstone Lake, YNP, Wyoming, USA - YL17G02_20 | ecosystem: Environmental > Aquatic > Freshwater > Lake > Sediment | place: USA: Wyoming | collected...
GAGCGCACCCACCAGCCCGGCGATCAGTGACCCCGCCCAGACGATGGCTGTGAACCCGAGGACGTGCATGGCTCCACGCTGCCATTCGGTGTACGCTAGCCGACCCCTCGCGCGCGGTTCGGCGTCCGCGCAGCGGCCGATCCTACCGATGAGCCAGTGCCTGCACAAACCTCTGCGTCAGTTCGACCGGGCGGGAGATGGCGGTGCCGATGACGATGGCCCAGGCGCCGATGGCGATGGCGGCGCGGGCCTCGGCAAGGGTGAAGATGTGACCTTCAGCGATGACGGGAACCTTCAACGCTCGGATGACCGCCTCGAGCAGATCGAAGTCGGGTCCTTCGGTCTTGCGGCTGTATGGGGTGTAGCCGCTCAAGGTGGTGGCGACGATGTCGGCGCCGGCCTTCTCCGCGGCGATGGCTTCGTCGAGGGTAGAGATGTCGGCCATCACCGGGAGCTTCAGCTCGCTCTTGATGCGCTGCACCGACTGTGCCATGGTGAAGCCGTCCGGCCGCGGGCGGGGTGTGCAGTCGAGTGCGATGATCGCCGCGCCGGCGGCCGCGATGCGCTGCGCGTCCTCGAAGCGCGGGGTGATGTAGACGTCGAAGCCCTTGAGGTACACCTTATCGATGCCGATAATCGGGAGCGCGCAGACCTCGCGGATGGCGCGCATGTCCGGCTCCTTCGCGCGAATGCCGACCGCGCCGGCCATCTGGGCCGCCCGCGCGAAGGCCGCCATGTACTCGGGCCTGTAGAACGGGCTGCCTTCCTCCGCCTGGCACGAGACGATCAGGCCGCCCTTGATCTTGTCCAGCACGCTGTGTGTCATTGTCGAACTCCTAGCGGGATGGGGCGCACAGCGGTGCGCCCCTACTTCGCGCCGATTGCCGCCGAGGCCGCGTCGAGGTTCGCCAACACGTCGCGCGCGAGCGCGACGCCGGCCATCTTGAGCGCCAGCAACACCGAGCCGATGACCGGCGTGAAGCGCGGCTCCACGAACATGGCATTCGGCGCGTGCTTCCTCACCTCCCGCCGAAAGGCCGCCCTGACCTCAGCCGATCCTCGGAAGACACCGCCGACCATGCCGACGGTGACGCGACGCCTGTGCATGTCGAGGCGGATCGCCACCACGCCTGCCGCCAGGCCCAGCTCGCGCCCGGCATCGCGCAGGATCCGCCGTGCCGCGGCATCGCCGCGAGCGGCGGCATCGGGGACGGCCGCGGCGAGGGCCGCCATATCAGACCGCGAGAGCCTTTCAGAGTACACGAGAAAGTGGAGCTGCCACAGGTCGCGCACGCCGGCGGCCGCGAGCAGGAGATCGGTGAGGAGCGTCGGCTCTCCGCGGCGGTCCCATGCCCGGCATGCGGCAGTGATCGCCTGCCTGGCGATCCAGAACCCGCCACCCTCATCGCCAAGCAACCATCCCCAGCCACTCGCGCTCGCCGATTGGCGGCGGGCGTTCTCGCCATAGGTGATCGTGCCAGTGCCCGCGATCACCACAATGCCCGGCGTGCCCGCGGTCACCGACGCCAGCGCGTTCACCTGATCGTTGTCGACATGCAGGCGCTTGGCCGACACGCATCCGCGGACCGCCTCGGCGGCGCTGCCACGAGCCTTTCCTCCTGTCATGCCGAGGAAGGCCGCCTCGAAGGTCGGGGACTTCAGCCGGGCCGCGCGCGACGCCTCCCTGAGGCTGATGGTGACCGCGCGTTTCACGCGTGCGATGCCGCCCGGCTCCCAGACGTGGTTGGCCGGCCCGGCGCGGCCGACGCCAAGCAACCGCCCGCTGAGGTCGCAGATCGCCGCGGTGGTCGAAGTCTGCCCGCCGTCGATGCCGAGGACGAACCCAGGCACAGCCGATCCTCGTGTTGGTGTTCCCCGCCGCGTGTTTCGGCAACCGCCGCGCGGCCACCTTGCTGCGCCGCGGACCGGTGATTTGCCGCTCGCCAGCGACCGTGGTACAATCCGCCGTCGCCCAGGTCGCCGCCGGCGACTGGTGCTATGGCGGACAGGTCCGCCGCGTTGACGAACGGGTAAGGGATGACATGGATCGTTCGGACCGAGTGCTGATCTTTCTCGTGATCGTTGCGGTGGCGGCTGCCATCTACCTTGCGATCGGCCGCGCGAGGATCGAGCAGGCGAATCGCATCGTCGAGGTCGTCGTCGACGCGGATGATGCGCGTCTCGTGGCGGCGGCCTCGGGCAAGTCGATGGGTGAGCTGCTGGGCGAGTTCCGCGAGGCAGGCGCGGGCGCGTTGGCAGTGCGCGAGATGACGGTCGAGGACCTCGCGACCTCCGGGCGAGTGATGGCGATGTCCACCGCGGATGAGACGAACCTCATCACCCCTGACGGCCACCTTGCTGCAGTGCTCGCCACTTCGCTGGCGGCGAGGTTGCCGAAAGCGAAGATGCGGATCGCGTCGCCGCCACCTGTCATCACCGTAGCTATGCCCGAGGATAAGCTGGCCGACGTGCCGGCACTCCTCCGGCCGGAGGATCTCGACGCGGCGCGTGAGGCCGGCCTTCGCGTGGTCGCGCGATTGCGGAACTTCCAAGGCGCGACGCCGGCCGCGATCGAAGCTGCGACCGCGCTGGCGAAACAGGCCGGCGCGGGGCTCGTGATCTTCGATAGAGACGAGGTGGTCGGCTTCGACGGTCTTCTGAAGACCACCGCGGACGCGTTCACGAAGCAGAATCTGCTGTTCGGCTACGTGGAGATGGCGGCGCAGCGCGGCGATATCGGGTTGGCGCGGCGCATCATGCCTCGTGTGATCCGTGTCCACAGCATCACCGAGGCCGACATGCTGACGATGACGCCGGCAGTCGCCGTCCCGCGCTACGCCCGGGCCGTGCAAGAGCGCAACATCCGCGCGGTGTATGTCCGGCTGCTGACCCGTCCCCAGCCGGATCCGGGAGGGGCGAACATCGCCTATGTGAAGGCGGTGGCGAGCGCCATTCGGGCTGGGGGGTTCACGCTTGGGCCACCGGCCCCGTTCTCCGCGCCGGAAGGGTGGCCTCCGCGTTGGGCTCGCATGATCGCGGCGCTCGGGGTCATTGCCGGAAGCGTGCTTGCGTTGCGGCGCTTGATGCCGCTGTCGGCGGCGCTGTCATGGTTGGTCTTCGCGGGGCTGCTCGTGCTCGGGGCGGCGATAGGTGCGACGAAGCCAGATATGGTTGCGCCGCTCGGCGGCGTGGCCGCGGCCATTGCGTTCCCGACGCTGGCCGCGGTATGGCTGCTCCAGAGCGCACGCGGCACAGGCCCTCGACTTCAGATTGCGTCAGTGGTGGGGAGGGCACTGTGGGGACTGGTCGTCGCTTCGGCGACGACATTCGCGGGAGCGCTGCTGATCGTCGGGCTGTACTCGCGCGCCGGGTATCTCTCGGGCATCACGGTGTTCTCCGGCGTGAAGCTGTCGCTCGTGGCGCCGCTGGCGCTGGCGTTCGGCGCGGTCGTGCTCGACCTTCCCATGCAGCTTGAGCCGCTGCCGCGCTGGTGGGCGCGGGTGAGGGTCCGGTGCGAGCAGCTCCTGCGCCAGCCGGTGACAGTGCTGCTGGGGGTGGTCGTCCTCGTGGCGCTGGGCGCGCTTGCATTCGCGCTCAGCCGGAGCGGCAACGAGCCCGTCTTCTCGCCATCGCCCATAGAGCTGAAGTTCCGCCATCTGCTCGAGATCGTGCTGGCGATCCGGCCGCGGACGAAGGAGTTCCTGCTGGGCCATCCCGCGCTCATGCTCGGCATCGCGCTTGCCAGGCGCGGCCGGCGGAACTGGCTGCCGCTCATCGCGGTGCTGGCCGGGCTGGGGCAGACGTCGCTGCTGAACACGTACTGCCATTTCCACTCGCCGCTGTCCGTGTCTCTGCTGCGGATGTTCAACGGCCTCTGGCTGGGCGCCATCTGCGGAATCGTGACGATCATCATCTGGCGCTGGCTGTTCGACCGGCGCGCGCCGACCGAGACATGAGCGCTCCGCCGCGGTTCCTGGTTTCCGGGTACTACGGGTTCGGCAACGCGGGCGACGAGGCGATACTGGGGGGTCTTGTCGAGGGATTCCGCGAGCTGTGCCCCCAGGCCGAGCTGACCGTGCTCTCGGGCAACCCGGCGGAGACGATAGCCGAGCACGGCGTCATCGCGGTTCCGAGAGGACTGGCCTTCGCCCGCAGGCACATCGCGCTCAGCGATGTGGTCATCAGCGGCGGAGGCGGCCTGCTCCAGGATGCGACAAGCTGGCGCTCGCCCCTCTACTATCTCGCCATCATCCACTTCGCCAAGTGGGCCCGGCGTCCGGTCGCGTGCATCGGTCAGAGCATCGGGCCACTGAAGCGTCCCTGGGTGCGATCCCTTCTCCGCCGCGAGCTCGCGCGAGTGGACGTGGTGGCGGTGCGCGATGAGGTGTCGCGCGATACACTCGTGAGGCTCGGGCTGTCGAGAAGCATCGAGATCAGCGCCGACCTCGCGTTTCTGCTGCCAAGGCCCACGGAGGCGGAGATCGCCGCGGTGCGAGAGAAGGCGGGGGTATCTGATGTCAGAGAGCCGGTCGCCGCGGTTGCCCTGCGCCGCCTGCCAGGCGCGGCCGATGACGGCGGCGTTCGTCAAGTCGCGGCGGCCGTCGGCAGAGCTTGTGGTGAGCTTGGCCTCCGGCCGCTTCTCATCCCGATGCAGCCGACGCAGGACGTCGACCTCGCGCGCTCAGCCGCGGCGGCGATGGCGCCGAACGGCGCGATCACCGCGCCGGCGATGCGCGCGCGAGAGATCCTCGCGCTGGTGGCGAGCTGTCGCCTGATGATCGCGATGCGGCTGCACGCGCTCATCTTCGCCGCGCTCTGTGGCATCCCGCCGATCGCGATCTCCTACGACCCGAAGGTCGATGGGGTGATGCAGCAGCTTGGGCTGAGGCCCGCCGCGACCCTGGGCCAGTTCAGCCCGGACCAGCTCGTTCGTGCGATCGCAGAGACCTGGAGCGGCCGGGGCAACGTGAGTGAAATGCTCGCCGCCCGGGCGCCGCGGCTGCGTTCGCTCGCACTGCGGAACGTCGAGCTCGCCCTGTCTTTGCTGCCCAAGCGTTGACCCGGCGGGTCATCTGCGAAGAAGTTGCGAGCGCCGAGAACTCTTTGCGCCTTTCCCGCGTCTAATAGCTGGTCAATCCCTCAGAGGGCATGGCCCTCACGGCGAGTCGGGGAGAGGGGCAGGACGCGAAGACTTGCGGGGCACATCACCGGACCTGCCGACCGAGCCTCGATGCTCCTCTCCCTGGCGACGCCGGTCCCCGATGTAACCGGCGCGTACACCCGTCGAACAGACACTTCCCTGCCCTCATATGGTAACTCTATGCGCCATCACCGTTCCCAGAGCATATCGATGAAGCTGTGCGTCACGACGCTATTGCTGGCCTTGCTTGTCTGCTTCCTCGGGGCCGCGGCCCGGGCGTCCGATCCGTGGGAGGCCGAGCGCGAGATCGCCCGCCTGCGCATCGTCAATGACTCCGATGGTGAGATCGCTGCGAGCACGGACCGCGGGGCTAGCTGGCATCTGCTGGGGCATGTCCTGCGCTATACGACCCAGGTCAACACCAAGGGCTACACGGGGAGCAAGTGGGTCCCCGCAGGCCACGTCGCGGCGACGGCGGTCAACGCGATCCATGTGAACACTGGGTTCAATAGGGTGGACGATCGTGGCATCATCTTCTCGATCCTGCCCCGGCAATTGCTGGCGCCGCCGAAGGAGTACCGGTCATTCCTGAGCCCCGACTCGTCGATCTACACCGACATCCCGGCCGGCGAAGGCATCTTCGGCGGCGGTTATGCGCCCTTTGTGGGCAACCCCATCTACCTGCAGAACAGCGAGGGCGAACTCTCTCCGGTGACGCCCGGCTATGTTCCGCGCCGAGGCGACGAACTCGTGATCGTGGTCCTGGAGCCGGAGCCATACCCTGTCGCTGTCGAGTTCGAGAACCGGGAGGGCGGCTCGATCTGCCTCCTCTATCATGATGGCAGGCGGAGGCAGCTCGGGTGGGTGGTGCGGCCGGTTCGAGGGGTTGGGCGGTTTGAGGGAGGGCTCTACACGGGCATCGGCCGCATCCGGGCAAGCCACGCGGGTGTCATCGATATCAAGGCGTCGCCCATCGGCTTCCTTGGTGGGTTCCAGATTATCCCCTTTGGGCACTCGATCAGCCCAGAGATGAACCTCGCGTGGGAGCGCACCCAGTGGATGATCGTCGGACCGCTGGAGGAGAACTCCCCACTCTGGGAGGGGCTGATGCCGCTGTTCTACCAGCACATCCGGCCGGACTACCTGCCTCGGGATCTCTATGGGCCGGACTGGGAATCGCGCCTGCTCGCCCGATTCCTCGTCGATGTGGAGACCGACGACGGCTGGAAACCGATGCTGGTGCGCCAACTGGCGCCGCTGTCGACTACGCCACTGCCGGACTGGGCCGATCAGGCGCTGGATGACGTGACGAAGGTGCGGATTCTCTTCCCCCTCGAGCGAGCGGGCCCCGCTGCGCCCGTGGGATAGATGGTCAGGCGAGCGGGATGGTTTCTGCGCGCAGGCTGCTCTCGCGGAGCATTCGCGCGACCTCGGGCGGGCTCACGGGCTGGCTGAACAGGAAGCCCTGCATCGTCTCACAGCCGCGCTCCCGCAGGAAGCGCATCTGGCCGGGCGTCTCGACTCCCTCGCCGATCACCAGCAGGCCGAGGCTCTCGCCGATGCCGATGATCGCCGAGACGATGGCGGCATCGGTCGGGTTGGTCTCGACCGTGCGGAGAAACGAGCCGTCGACCTTGACGGTGTCGATCGGGAACTGCTTGAGCCGCACCAGCGATGTGTTTCCGACCCCGAAGTCATCGAGGCAGAGCCTGACGCCGACGGCCTTGAGACGCGCCATGAGTTCGGCCGCCATGCCGATGTTCATCATGACCGCGGTCTCCGTGATCTCGAGCTCCAGCAGGTCGGGGGACAGTCCGGTGTCCTTCAGCGCGCGCTCGACCACGCGGGTGAGACGCTGCTGACGGAACTGCGATGCCGCGAGGTTCACCGCGATCTTCACTGGCTGCAGGCCGGCGTCCTGCCAGAGACGACTCTGGCGGCAGGCCTCCCCCACGACCCACTCGCCGATGGGCTGCATGAGGCCCGTTTCCTCTGCCAGAGGCAGGAACTCACCTGGCATCAGCAGGCCCATCTCCGGGTGCTGCCAGCGCAGGAGCGCTTCGAGCCCGACAACCTGTACCGATGGGATGCGGACCTGGGGCTGGTAGTGAAGGACGAATTCCCCGCGGTCGAGCGCGCGCCGGAGGTCGTTCTCGAGGGTCAGCCGGGCACGCGCGCTGGCGTCGATCCAGGAGGCGTAATGCCGGTACGTGTCTCTCCCCTGGTCCTTCGCGTGATAGAGCGCGACATCCGCGCGCTGGAGGAGCTGCTCGACCGTCGCGCCATCGCGCGGGAAGACGCTGATGCCGATGCTCGCGGTTGCATGGAGATCGACCCCGTCCACCCAGAACGGCGGCTTGAGGCCCTCGCGGAGGCGGCGGGCGAGGCTCGCCGTTGACTCCACGTCCTGAATGTCCGTAAGAAGGAGCGCGAACTCATCGCCGCCGAGACGGGCAACCGCGTCGCTCGTCCTCAGGCAGGCGGTGAGCCGGCCGGCGACCGCCTGCAGGAGCTTGTCGCCCGCGGAGTGCCCAAGCGTGTCGTTGATGGTCTTGAAGCGGTCGAGGTCCAGCAGCAGCACCGCCACCTTGCTGTCGTTCCCGGCGGCATGGGCGATGGCTTCGGTGAGCCCCTCCTGGAATCGCTGGCGATTCGGCAATCCGGTCAGCCCGTCGTGGTAGGCCTGGAAGCGGAAGGCCTCCTCGGAGCGCTTTCTGTCGGTGATGTCGAGGAAACTCTCCAGGATGCACGCTCGGCCCCCGAGCGAGATCGCGACCGCGCGCTTGATCACGGGCACATCGCGCCCGTCTCGCGTCAGAAGGATGCGCTCGGAGCTGTCGATGTTCTGTCCAAGATCGGTGATCGGGCATTTGCCTTGCTCGGCCGGGCAGATGTACTTGTGGCAGAGGTTTCCCACGAGTTGTTCGCGAGTGTTCCCGCTCATCTCGAGCGCGGTCTCGTTGACCTCCACCACCTCATGGGTCTCGGCATCGACGATCATGATGCCGGTCTGGACCGAATCGAGGACCGTGCGAAGCCGGGCCTCGTTCTCGCGCAGGGCATCCTCCGAACGCTCGATCGCCGCCAGCATGAGGTTGAGCGTCGTCGCCAAACCGGCAAGCTCATCGCGGCCCTCTACGACCACCCGCTCGGAGGTGTCGCTGCTCGCCGCAATGTCCCGAATGGTGGCCGTGAGCGATGAAAGTCGTGATGTCACGAGGCGTTCCAGCAGCCAGTTGATGGCGACCCCGAACGCGGCCATCGAGATCACCAGGGCGAGGGAGAAATAGAGCATCGCCCGGTCGCCCTGCTGGTGGACATCCCTGGGGATATCGGCCCGGATGATCGCCGCGGGAAGACCGTGGATGTCCCTGAGTACCGAGTACCCCGCCACGCGGTCCGCACTCAGCGGACTCACGAGCGGCGCGGGCTGGTTGCCGCCCTTGAGGCTGTTCAGCGCACCGGCGAAATCCTCGGGCAGGTGGCTGTCTCTCGTCTTCCGCAGGGCGAGCCGGGTGAGAGTCAAGCGGGCCAGCTCCGCGACCTCGGCCGACGAGACGTGCCGTCCCATCACCAGCATTCCCATTGGCGGTCCGGTCTGCTCAGAGGTGAGGATTGGTCGCGCCGCGACAAGCACCAGTCCGTCCGGGCTCGCGACCAATCCGCTGATCGCGCTCCCGCGCAGGCACTTGTCCAGCAAAGCCCGGACCTGGACGACCTCGTTCTGGTAGCTGCCATCGACCCCGGCGTCCGGCGCTGCGTTGAGGCGCCGCGCGTAGACGGTCTTGCCGTCACGGCCGAAATACAGGACGAGATCGGCGTTCACATTGGCAATCGAGGTATCCGAAAGGTTCGACTTCACGTACCGCGCGTTCCGGTCCTGGACGAACTGGTAGGTGTCATCCCAATTGGCCCAGTCGCCTGTCGTGGTGGCCAGGATATCGAGCTCGTGGGCGATGGCCAGCCGGACGCGCTCGACCGCCTGGCCAACACTCTCCTGCTCGATGGAAGCAAAGCCTCGCGCCAGGATGCAGCGGGATGCCGCGAACACGGCGATGCCCGCGCCGAGCACTGCGAATAGTGTGGCAAGGAGCGTCTTCCGTCGGATGCTCATCTCATGGTGACTCGCTGGCGGGGTTGGGTCCTCCGCGAGGATAGCCTGCGAGGCTGGGCAGATCGGGTGGCGCCGTCATGGCCCATATTCCACAGTCATACATGTCCGCTGCGCGGGACACCCGGAGAGGACGAAGATGGCGGCTGCGCCGCCATTTTCGAGGCAGAAGCGCGCTTCTCCGAGGAGCCTCGGAGTGCGCCTCAGAGGCCCGGCGGGGCGCTCGTGAGGGCCGCGAGCGCCAACCGCCGGACCAGATACAGCGAAAGCCTGCTTCTGCACGAGCTGCGTCTTCGAGCACCGCCAGTATCCTCAAGGACGTCGGGCCAAAGAAATGGGGGCCTCGGCTTCCGAGGCCCCTCATGAGGCACTTCCTGCGCCATCGGCGCTTACGTCGCGCCGCTTATTCCTACAGTAGTCGCCCCACCGTTCCCGAGGCTACTGGACCCCAACCGTGCGGGGTCGATTCCCCCCCGGCTGCGCCCCGGCGATAGCAGGGTCGGCCGCCGGAGCCGCGTCGGGAGCGAGCAGCGGCCGTGCCCCTAGCCTGCTCTGGGTCGTGTGCAGTTCGTCAAGCAGCTTGCTCAGACGCTGGAGCCGCCGCTGGCTCTCGGCATAGAGGTGCGCCTTTTCCAGCGCGATCGACGCCTGGTTGGCGAACGAGCCGAGGACCTTGAGAATGCTGGGCGGATACGGTTCCGCCGGGTCGAGGCGACCCACGAGCAGGCACCCGGTGGCGCGCCGCACACCCCAGAGGACGCCATCGCTTCCCGTGGGATGATCATCCTCATGAACGACAGTCACACCTTCGACTGACTCTGTCGCCATCAGAGGCGAGGCCGCCAGCGCGGCAACACCATCCCATGCCAGATCCGGCCGGTCGAGCTCGGGCGGCACGCACTCGGGCGTCAGATGCACCGGCTCTCCGGTGGCGATCACCCTGGCTGCGACCTTGCGCGCCAGCTCCGTCTGCATACCCCGCCGGTAGATGGCCGCCAGCCTGAGGTGCGGGCTCCCGTGCTCCACGACAGTGGCGGCGGCGCAGTCCGACTCCGTCACCTCGGCCGCCGTCTTGACGATGAGGTCGAGAAGCCGAGGGAGGTTCAGATTGGTTATCAACTGGTGGCTGAGCTGGTCCCAGGTGTCGAGTTCACTGTTGCGGAGCGCCAGAATGCGGGCATTGGCGTCGAGCGCCCTGACGAGCTCACGGTTCTCGTTGCGAACCTGAACGAGCTTCTCGCGGAAGTACACGCACACCAGCACAACGGTGGTCAGGAATGTGAGCCCGACAGCATAGTAGTCGATCAGTAGCCGGGCGAGGTCTGTGATGCCGTAGATGAGGCGCTCGGCGACGGTGGAAGCAGCGTCGATCGCCAGCAGGCTGATGCAGGTCAGCAGGAACAGGATGAGCGCCAGCGCCCAGAGCCGCTGCTGGGTTCTTTCGATTCGAGTGAGCGAGTCCAGGGTGCTGCTGGGGCTCACAGGCGCGGTATCTGCGCGTGCATCCGCGCCAACGCCTGAGCTGTCCTCCATAGGACGAAGCGCGTGCGTAGCCGGTGCGTCTGGTGCTGTCTTTTGTCGTGTGGTCATGTCGCCAGTCATTCCCTCCGGAGCCGTGGCCAATCGGCGGCTGTCAACAGGGGGGAGGAGGTCAATGCTCAACAGGACCAGAGTCGCGCACGAGGCGCCCTGGTTGCCGCCGTGGCGCTAGGAACATTCCACAGTCGCTGGTCCAAGATGAGATGCTGTCGAGCTGCCTCTTGTGCAGATAACGCGAGAAGCCCGGCTCTTCCTCAAGCCCGGGAAGACCCGACACAGCCTTCGAAGCGCCCCTGGTTCTATGGAATAAGCCACCTGAGCCGAACCGATAACGCTGCCCAAGGGGACAACGTGGAGCGATTACGGCTGCTTATAGCTGATGACGAGGAAGTCGTCCGGAAGACCCTCGTCGAGATGTGCGAGTCACTGGGCCATCAGGTCGCAGCGGAGGCGCGCAACGGCCAGGAGGCGGTCGAGATGGCCGGCCTCACGAACCCGGACCTGGTGCTGCTGGACATTCGGATGCCCGTGTTGGGTGGCCTCGAGGCAGCCAAAGCCATTCTCGAGCGCGATGCCGTGCCCATCGTGATCGTCACCGGCCACACCGACCAGGAGCTGATCAACGACGCGGCGGAGGCGGGCGTGTTCAGCTACTGTGTGAAGCCGATCACCGCCGAACGTCTGATGGCCGCGATCGCGACGGCACAGGCGCGCTTCACCGATCTCCAGAAGGTCAAGGGCGAGGTGGGCGACCTGAAGCGCTCGCTCGATGACCGAAAGCTGGTCGAGCGCGCCAAGGGCATCATCATGCGCGACATGAAGGTCGGCGAGCAGGAGGCGTACCGCTGGATGAAGCGCACCAGCAGCCAGTCGAACCGGAAGATCGCCGACGTCGCCAAGAGCATCGTCGCCCTCGATACCCGGCCGCCCAGCTCGCGGTAGTCCTGTCGTCCCAGCGCGGCCGGCGCGGCTCCGGCCTCATCCTCGCGCCGGTCTACCATCGCCTGCGGCACGAAGCACTGCGGCTCCGCGGCCAGGCTGACGAGCACGACAGGCTGGCCGACCGCATGCAGCGCACCCACGGCAGGAGGCAGGCTCCTGCCATGCGAAATCCCCCGCCAGAGACTCATCCCGAGCAGCCACATCTCGCGCCACAAAGGGGGCAGTGATGTCTCACACCATCATCGTCTCGGACCTGCATGTCGACACGTGGCCGCCTGCTGAGACGTATGGCGAGCCCGGACGGGAGAAGACCAAGCTCGATCACTGGAGGGACTTTCTCAACTGGTGCGCCGAGCAAAACGCCGACGAGTTGATCATCAACGGCGACCTGCTGGACGCGCCGCCGTACAAGGGGGAGGAGTGCTTCACCACGGGGCCCGCCCGGGAGGCGGTTGACGCGCTGCTCGCCTACGCGAAAAACCATCGCGTCACCTACATCTATGGCAACCACGACATCGGCATCAGCGGGCTGCGGTGTCCGGCGGGAGCGGGGATTGCGGCGCTGCATGGGACGGGCCTGCTATACCCGAAGCACTCGGTGGCCGTCGGCGGCAGCGTCATCCTGCTGGAGCACGGGCACTTCTACGATCCCGTGCTGATCCTGTATGCGAGAGATCTGCTCAAGCGCACCTATCTGCCGGGCCAGTTCGAGGCCCTTCAATGGGTGCAGCAGCGGCGTGATCCGGTGAGCGGAGACCGCATCAAGGACCCGGGTGTAGCCGCGCCTACCACGGTGGACCTCAGCCGGGGAGTGGAGAACAACATCTTCGGGGCGATCCTGATGACGGACTTCGAGTCGCCCACCCCTGAGGATGAGAAGAAGACCGCCCGGAGCTTCCTCGATCGCCTGAAGCGGGGAGTGGTGCTCAAGGCGGGCAAGGCGGTGAAGCACTACCTCTGGTGGGAGGCGGCGCAGGACATCTTCAAGCGGTATCTGGCCCAAGGGCAGCTAAAGCCGCAGACACTGTATTGCGTGATGGGCCACACACACGTGCCGGACACGGGCACGACAACCGCAAACGGTGTGAAGTGCATCTACCTCAACAGTGGCACCTGGACCTGCGCAGGGGACACGCCCAAGGACCGCAGCTATGCGACCTACCTCGACGTGCGAGAAACCGGCAAGGTGTGGGCGCAGGATTGGATCTGGAATAGGTAGGAGGGGGAGTGAGGGGCAGGAGCATGCTCCTGCCCTACGAACTCTTGGGCCAAGGAGGCATCGCTATGCAGGACGAGCAAGAGACCACCGCAGTGCGCGTGAACCCACTCATGTTCATGTCGCTTGATCCCGTCATGCAGAGGGCCCAAGGGCTGCCCGGACCACCCGAGCCCGCTGCGTTGCTCAGCGACATCCTCACGACCGGAAAGACTACCCAGTCAATCAAGGACGTTATTTCACGCTATGAGAGACTCAGTCCCTTGGACCCCAAGCTGCAGATTACCATTCACGATGATTGGGTGCTCACCGAGATCGTCGAGCTGGCACGATCTGCGAAGACCCTGTATCTCATTGCCCAGTATCGGGCGTGCATCGCGCTCTGCGGGTACGTCGGGGAAACGATAGCCACCTTTGTATTCGAACAAACGAAGCTAAGGGTGGGAGGCCGAGAGCTGACCCCTTCACAGACCAGGGCACTCCTCGGCAAGCCTTTCGAGGAACTGGAACAGGGGCGTCGTATCGACATCATCAAGGTCCTGCTCGGCTGGGACCAATCCCAGGTCAGTAAGGCGCATGAGCTGCGGACTATCCGAAACAGGTATCTGCATCGAAAGGTGCCACCAGCGACCGCGTTAGAAGAGAAAGACGCGATCACGGCATACCGCCTCGCCGTTGAGCTAGCGGAGCCCTTCGCAAACCTCAAACTGGGATCGGCGGGTTCCGTTGCACCTACCCCCGGGCAGTTGCAGTATCTGCGCGAGGGAAAGGGAGATCAGAAGAGCGAATCCGGCGACTGATGCAACTGCGCACCGATGGCAAGGCCATCGTCGGCAGCTCCTCGCAGCCCTTGACGTGGCTTCCGGCGCTTTGCTATACTCCAGCAAGTCCAATACCCCAAAGGCCGTGATGGGGAGCAGTAGGCGGAGGTCGCCTGAGGCGACTAAACTCGCCAGAGGCGACTAAACTCGCCAGAGGCGAGTAAAGGTCGGGCTACCAGAGAGCCGGTTAGCGCTCTGCTTCGCAGCGGGAGAACCCGCCGCTTCGCAGAGTGAAGCTGGAAGCCGGCGCCCAGACACCGTCCGAATCTCGCCCCGGAGCCGCCCGGCCCTGCTTCGCCAAGTTGCCGAGGGCGACTTGAGCTTCGCAGGGTAAACCGAACACCTCTAGTAGGCCGGGCCGGTAGCGCCCGTTATCGCGCAATGAGTGGGATGTAGGCTGTGGAGCAGGCTTCGGCAGCAAGCTACCGAAGCAACGGCTGTCGGCGAGACGCCGGCGCTCCCAGAAGCCATATCCAATTTGGGTGGTACCGCGAGAGTGCGCCTCTCGTCCCAAGAGGACGAGAGGCTTTTGTTTTCGGGCGGCTTCGGCGAAGCAGAGCGAGCCGAAACGCCCGAGGGCGCACCAGCCGGGAGGCTCTGTGCGCCTGGAGGTAACGCAGCGGCTTCGGTGAGCGGAGCGAACCGAAACGCTGCGAGCACTCACCCGTCGACTCCGCAGTGCAGAGAGAGGAACAGCGATGCGCAGTGATGTGATCAAGAAAGGGCCGGAGCGGGCGCCCCATCGGGGGCTGCTTTATGGCTTGGGCCTCCACAAGACAACCTTCGAGCGACCGTTCATCGGCGTCGTGACGAGCTGGAACGACGTCATTCCAGGTCATGCCGGGATGCGCGATCTGGAGCGCTATATCGAGCGCGGCGTCTTCGCCACGGGCGGCGTCTCGTTCTTCTTCGGCGTGCCCGGCATCTGCGACGGCCTGGCGATGGGGCACATGGGGATGCACTACGCGCTGCCCTCGCGCGAGCTGATCGCGGATTCGGTCGAGTCGATGCTGGAGGCCCACCAGTTCGACGGCGTGGTGCTGCTGACGAACTGCGATAAGATCACGCCCGGCATGCTGATGGCGGCGGCGCGCGTGAACATCCCTGCTATCGCGGTCACCGCCGGCCCGATGATGGCCGGGCAGTGCGCGTGCATTCAGGACGAGCTGCTCGGTGTCGCCGATCGCTTCCGCGAGGCCGGCAAGGCCGACATGGCGAAGGTGGCCGAGCGGCTGGCGAAGGGGCACACCATCTATGGCGACGGCTACTACGGCGCCGGCTGGCATAAGGCGGGGATGCTGACCGACGAGCAACTCGACATGCTGGAGCAGGCCGCCTGTCCGGGCGTCGGCTCCTGCCAGGGGCTCTACACGGCGAACACGATGGCCTGCCTAACCGAGGCGCTGGGCATGTCGCTGCCGCGATGCGGGACGGCGCTTGCTGTCTCGGCAGAAAAGCGCCGGATAGCCTATATGAGCGGCGAGCAGATCCTCGAGCTGGTACGCCGCGATGTGCGGCCGCGCCAGATCATGACCCATGCCGCCTTCAGAAACGCGATCCGGGTCGACAATGCGCTCGGCGGATCGAGCAACACGGTGCTGCACCTGCCGGCGATCGCCCACGAGGCGGGCTGCGACTTCCCGATCGACTGGTTCGACGACATCGCCAAGGTGACGCCTCACCTCACCGACATCCTGCCCGGCCCGACGGCCCGTCATGCGATGGAGGACCTCGACCGCGCCGGCGGCGTCGCCGCGGTCATGCGCGTGCTCGAGGACGCGATCGAGCCGGCCGAGACTGTCAGCGGTGTCAACATGCGGCAGATCGCGGCCAAGGCGCGGGTGCTGGACTCGGATGTCATCCGGCCGCTCGACAACCCCTACCACGCCGAGGGCGGCATCGCCATCCTGCGAGGGAACCTCGCTCCCGACGGCGCGGTGGTCAAGGCGTCGGCGGTGGTCGCGGAGATGCGGAAGTTCACCGGTCGCGCTCGCGTTTTCACGAGCGAGGAAGAGGCGACGCGGGCGATCATGGACGGCAAGATACAGGCCGGCGACGTAGTGGTAATCCAGTACGAAGGGCCGCGGGGCGGGCCGGGGATGCGGGAGATGCTCTACCCGACCTCGCAGATCTACGCCGCGGGGCTCAACGCGTCGGTCGCCCTCATCACCGACGGCCGCTTCTCCGGCGCGACTATCGGCCTCTCGGTTGGTCACATCTCACCAGAGGCGGCCGCGGGTGGCCCGATCGGGTTGGTGCAGGAGGACGATGAAATCCTCATCGATGTGGACAAGCGGAAGATCGAGCTGAAGGTGAGCAAGACCGAACTGGCGCAGCGGCGCAAGAGCTGGAAGCCGCTGCCCCCGAAGATCACCACCGGCTACCTGGCGCGGTACGCGCGGCAGGTGACGTCGGCGGCGCAGGGCGCGGTGGTGGAGCCGGAGGGGACGAAGTGACGCAGCAGACAAGCAAGGCGAAACAGAAAGACGAACCCCGGCGAGCTGCGCCGGGTGCCAGGCCGCGGATGCCGGGCGCGCGGGCGCTGATCGAGTCGCTGAGGCACGAGGGCGTCGAGGTCATCTTCGGCTACCCGGGCGGGCAGATTCTGCCCGTCTACGACGAGCTGTACGATGTCAAGGACATCCGCCACATCCTCGTCCGGCACGAGCAGGGCGCGGCCCACGCGGCCGACGGATATGCGCGCGCCAGCGGGAAGGTCGGCGTGTGTTTCGCCACCTCCGGCCCCGGCGCGACGAACCTGGTGACGGGCATCGCAACGGCCTATATGGACTCGGTGCCGATCGTGGCAGTGACCGGGCAGGTGCCGACGTTCGCCATCGGCAAAGACTCGTTCCAGGAAGTCGATATCACGGGCATCACCATGCCGATCACCAAGCATAACTATCTCATCACCAGGCCGACTGACATCCCGCGCACGGTGAAGGAGGCGTTTTACATCGCGCGGACCGGCCGACCGGGCCCGGTGCTCATCGACTTCCCGCGGGACATGCAGAGCGCGGAGATCGAGTTCGAGTACCCTGAGAAGGTCGATCTGCCGGCCTACCGTCCAACCACTGTGGGCCATCCGAGGATGATCGAGCGAGCGGCCGAGCTGATCAACTCGGCCGAGCGGCCGCTCATCTACGGCGGTGGAGGTGTCAACAGCGCCGACGCGCAGGAGGAGCTGGTGGCGCTGGCGGAGCGCGCCGACATGCCGGTCACGATGACGCTGCTGGGCAAGGGCGGATTCCCCGAGGACCACGAGCTCTACCTGGGCATGCCGGGGATGCACGGCACGGCCTATGCCAACTACGCGCTGCACGAGGCGGATGTGATCCTGGCCGTGGGCACCCGGTTCGATGACCGCGTAACCGGCAAGCTGGACATGTTCGCGCGCAACGCGAAGTTCATCCACGTCGACATCGACCCGGCGGAGATCGGCAAGAACGTTGCGCCGCTGCTGCCGATCGTGGGCGATGTGAAGCAGGTGCTCGGCCAGCTCGTCAAGAAGGTCAGCAGGGCTCGCCACCCGGAGTGGCGGAAGACCGTCGAGGACTGGAAAAAGCAGTACCCGATGCAGTGGAAGGGCGACGGCCTGAAGCCGCAATACGTGATCCAGCAGATCCACAAGGCGACCAAGGGCAAGGCGATCATCACCACCGAGGTGGGCCAGAACCAGATGTGGGCGGCGCAGTGGTATGGATGCTCCCGCACGCGGCAGTTCATCAGCTCCGGCGGGCTGGGCACGATGGGCTACGGCTTCCCCGCCGCGATGGGCGCGCAGGTGGCGTGCCCCGGTGAGGTGGTGTGGGACATCGCCGGAGACGGCAGCATCCAGATGAACATCCAGGAGATGGCCACCTGCGTCGCGGAGAAGATCCCGGTGAAGATCGCGGTGCTGAACAACGGCTACCTGGGCATGGTGCGGCAGTGGCAGACGCTGTTCTTCAAGAACCGCCTGTCCCACACGGACATCCAGGTCGGCACTCCCGATTTCGTCAAGCTGGCTGAGGCTTATGGCGCTGTCGGCCTACGGGTGACGAAGGAGTCGGAGGTCGATGCCGCCATCAAGAAGGCGATGGCGGTGAAGGATCGGCCGGCGCTGATCGACTTCATGGTGGCGCGCGACGAGAACGTGATGCCGATGGTGCCGGCGGGCGGCACCGTCGAAGAGATGCTGGTGGACTGAGGTCCGAGATGAAACACACGATATCAGTGCTGGTGAACAACCGGCCGGGCGTGCTGGCGAGAACGGCCG
>Ga0315274_10005813_pt1 | contig 18025 bp, 15 predicted proteins | sample YL17G02_20_MG_FD_203700 | JGI IMG/M metagenome (GOLD analysis project Ga0315274, IMG submission 203700) | Sediment microbial communities from Yellowstone Lake, YNP, Wyoming, USA - YL17G02_20 | ecosystem: Environmental > Aquatic > Freshwater > Lake > Sediment | place: USA: Wyoming | collected...
CCTCCCGCGACGCCGCCCCCCCCCCCCCCCGCTCCCGCTCACCCGTCGAGCAGCTCTTTGACCTCCCCGGCGCTCTCGACCTCCTTGTAGATCCGCACCGACGAGCACGCCCGGTTCCCGAACCAGTAGAGGCACGCGTTCAGGAGGAGGTCGCCGCGGCGGAAGTGGTGCGGCGCCGAGGCGTCGTCGGGGTTCTTCGTCCGGTCGGCGCCGAGGTCGCCCCAGCCGTGGAACTTTTCCTGTATTTTTTTTCCGTTTGTGGGGATGGGTTGCAGAGAGAGAGGAGGAGAGAGGGAAGGAGGCGGAGAGAAAAGGAGGAGGGAGGGCGTGAGAGGAGCTCGCCCGTTTTCCCCCTCTCTCTCTCTCTCTCTCGCTCTGGACCCGACGACGGAAGACTCGAGGGACACAACTCCAAGCCCCCAAACTTCTCTTTCGAGGCTTCTCACCGAGACCCAGGCCAGCGCCGCGACGGGCGAGTCGCTCAGCCCGTAGCCCAGAGTCATAGGCTTCGTGCTCTGAATCTTAAAGTACCCGCTCTCTTTCGTCTGGTAGATCAAGAGCCCTTTGAGCCCCTTCGCTTCGTCCTTGGTGATGAAGATCGGGGCGACGTGCGCGAACGGCGCGTTGAGGAGCTGCAGGAGAGTCCAGGGGGAGGAGAGGCGCGGGGACGCGATCGCCATGTTCTGGTGGACGGCGACGATGGGACGAGGGTTGGGGTTTTCTTCCTCCTCGGGGGGGGAGGAGGCGGAAGCAGAGGAGGCGGAAGCAGAGGCGGCGCGCAGGAGCCCCTGCTGCCTCTCCTTCCTCCTTCCCCCTCCCAGCTTCTCCGCCGAGAAGAAGCTTTTGACCTTGTCGAGCGCGCTCGGCGGCGCGGGAACGCAGCCAAAGTCGAGGGCCATCCTCCTCGCGATCAGCGAGCCCCAGTCGCCTCCCTGCACGCAGTACCTCTCGTACTTGAGGACGGTCGTCATCAGCGCGTTGAAGCAGCTCGCCATGGCCCGGAGGCCCCACCCCTGCTCCTTCGGCGCCTCGGAGAAGCCGAAGCCGGGCAGGGAGGGCGCGACGACGTCGAAGGCCTGCGCCGTGGGGTGGTCTGGGCCGGGGTCGCTCAGCGGGCCGACGACGGCGAGGAACTCGACGACAGAGCCGGGCCAGCCGTGCAGCAGGAGGAGGGGCAGGGGCGGCGGCGCGGCGGGCCTGTCTCGGTTGGCTCGCTGGTGGATGAAGTGGAGGTCGAGCGGGGCGAGGCTGCGAGGGGAGGGGTCGTTCTGCTGTGTTGGGAGGGAGGGTGGGGGTTGGGGTTGGGGTTGGGTGGTCGAGCAAGAGAGAGAGTTGGAGAGGAGGTCGACGGAGGTCGAACGAGGAGAACAAGATGGAAACGGTAAAATCGACAAGACGCACCGAAGTATCATCCGCTTCCCCTCCTGCTTCCCTCTTGCTCTTTCCCTTCTTCTTCTTCTTGGCCGCAGGGAGCGTCGCCCCGACCCTGGCCGTGAAATTGGGGAACTGGTTGAACCTCGCCTCGGCCGCGGAGAAGTCGAACTCGTTTGCCCAAGAGGCGGCGAGCGATCGAATCCAGGGAATCGGCGCGCCGTACTGCCAGCCGACGCCCTCGACGTCCGAGGGCCAGCGCGTGGCCTTGAGGCGCGAGCGTAGGTCGGCGACGTCGGACTTCTCGAACTTAACGGTGAACGGGACCGCGGGGGAGGCGGCCATCGTACGGAGGTGATGGGAAGGAGGGAAGAAGAGGAAAAATAAGAGAGGAAGATGAAGTCATCGACTGCCACTTGATTTTTCATTTTTCAACCTCGTTTTCATTTTTTTTTGCTCTCCTCGGCTTCCTCTCGACTGTTCCTCTGTTGAGTGAGCGAGCGAGCCTATCACTCCTCCTCCTCGGGCGCCCCTCTCCCTCCTACCCTCTCTCCCTCCTACCCTCTCTCCCCCCTCCTCACCCGAGATGTCGGAGCGGCTCGCCGTCCTGGCCAGGCACCTCGCCGCGCCTGACCGAGGCGAACAGCAGCAAATCGCAGCTGCGATGCCCACGTCGTCGTCGTCGCTCTCGCCGCTCTCGCCTTCCGCCCAGCAGCAGCTCAGCGCCTTCTGCCCGCGCGAGCTCTCGAGGTTCATGACGCACGACAACCACGAGCTTCGCGGGAGGATCCAGGATTTTTTGAAGGTGAGCTTTTTGAGGTGGAGTGGTGGTGTCGAGAGGGGGCGAAAGAGAGAGAGAGAGAGAAAAACCAATGGGGAAGCGAGGCGGCCGGCGGAAGGCCGGAGTCGTCGATGGGCCGTCGTCGTCACCTTTCGATGGGCGAGGAGCCAGCTTCTCCCACGTTTCCTTCTGCCTTTCTCTCGCTGCGGAACCGTGCGCTATGTCGCGTCGACACCGATGTCACGCGGAGAACAGAGAGAAATAGAAGAGCTGCACAGGGCTGCAGAAGAAAAAAGAGAGTCAGGGAACAGAACAAAGCTTTCTCTGCGACGCCGCGGGCTGAGCTGGAAGGCCCCTCTCCTCGCCGCCCTCGTTTTCTTCGACCCTCTCGCTCACTCGCCTCTCCTTTCTCGGCCCTCTCCCTCCCCCCCCCCTCTCCAGGACCCGCTCTTCGCCCCCAACGCCGTCCACGGCCTCTCCCTGTCCGCAAACCGCGACCTGACTCTGGAGCGCCTCCTCCGTTACGTCCGCAGGGGGCAGTTCTTCTCCGTGCGCGACTACGGCCGCGACCCTCGGCGGTTCATGGCTGGGCTCGAGTCCTTGGCGTTGGTGGACTACTCGCTGTGCATCAAAGCGGGCGTGCACTTCACTCTGTGCGTTGTTCGTTTTCTTTTGGAGACGGGTTCGGGGGGAGTGCTTCCTGGGGAACGTGTCCTTTTTTATCCCCTTCCGCCCTCGATCCTTTCTCTCTGACCTCGACACGCCGCGCCCCGGAAAAAAATAATAATCAACAACCAGCTGCGGAGGAACCATCGTCAAGCTCGGAACGGCCCGCCACCACGACTCCCTGCTCGACCGCATGGACTCGCTCGACCTCCCCGGGTGCTTCGCGATGACGGAGCTGGGCCACGGCAGCAACGTGGCCGGCATCGAGACGACCGCCCACTACGACGAGAGGGGCGGCGAGTTTGTGCTCAACACCCCCGGGAACGACGCGTCCAAGTACTGGATCGGCGGCGCCGGGCAGCACGGGAAGCTGTCTGCGGTCTTCGCGCAGCTGAGCGTCGGAGGGGTGCCCCGCGGGGTGCACGTCTTCGCGGTGCGCATCCGCGACGACGCCGGCGGCGCCGTCCGCGGCGTCGAGATCCTCGACCACGGGTCCAAGGCCGGCCTCAACGGCGTCGACAACGGCCAGATCTGGTTCCGCAATTTGAGGGTCCCGCGCGAGAGCCTGCTGAACGCGCTCGCGGACGTCTCCCCGGAGGGCGAGTACTCGAGCCCGATCCCGAGCGCCGCGGCGAGGTTTGGCGCCACCGTCGGCGGGCTGACGACGGGGCGCGTGCTGATCGCCTCGGCCGCGGTCGAGGGCGTCAAGCTCGCCGCGGTGATCGCGCTGCGGTACTCGGCGCGCAGGCCGCAGTTTGGCGACGCCATTATTCTGGATTATCTGACGCACGCCAACAGGCTGGCGCCGGCGCTGGCCGCCGGGTATGCGTATCACCTGGCGCTAGGGAGGCTCAAGGCGCTGTCTGGTGAGATTGTTTTCCGTTCCGTGCTTCCGAGGGCAGCAAAGAGAGACCAAGCGCAGACTCGCGGAAAGCTCGGGTGGGAAAATTCGAGAGGGTTGCAAAGTCCGCTCTCTCACCTGCGCCCCCTCGCGCGCAAAACAAAAAACACGCCTCAACCCCCCCCCCCCAACCCAAACCCCCAAACCCCCGACCCAACCCCCAAAAACACCAGAGCGAGCCAACGCCAAGGCCAAGGCCAACGGCGGCCTCCCGCCCCCCTCGGACGCCAAGGCCGTCCACGTGCTCAGCTCGTGCCTCAAAGCGGGCGCGACCTGGACGCGCGTGCGCTGCCAGCAAGACGCGCGCGAGTGCTGCGGCGGGATGGGCTTCCTCGCCGCGAACCGGATCGGCGTCTACAAGGCGGACCAGGACGTGGACGTGACGTTCGAGGGGGACAACACGGTGAGCGGGGCGGGCGCTTTTGTTGGGAGCAGAGCAAGGAAGGGAAAGGGAAAGGGAGGAAAACTCGCTTTTTTTGACCTTTTTCCCGCCCTGCGAAAAAAACTCAAAAAAAAAAACCTTCCTGAAAATAAAAAAACAGGTCATGATGCAGCAAGTCGCGAAGGTCCTTCTCGACTCTGCCGTCTCGGAGGCCAAGAGGAACGGCGGGCGCGTCTCCCCTCCTCCTCCGCCGCCCTCGCCCTCGGGCGACGGCGACTTCTCGTGCCCCCGCTTTTTGCTGTCGCTCGCGCAGTGGCGCGAGGCGGCGCTCGTCTCCGAAATCGCGACAGACATGCTCTCCGCCGCCGCCGCCGCCGCCCGCGGAGGCAGCGGAAACAAGACAGCGATCGCCGAGGCCATGTCCCGCGCCTACGACGCGAGGATGGACGACGCCGTGGAGATAGGGTGGGCCCGCGCAGACGCCGAGACGCTCTCGGCGCTCGCGGACGCCGCCTCTGGCGAGACCGCCGCCGCCGGCGACGAGATCAACGGGGTGTCCCCCGCGGCGGCGCGCCCGGCCCTGAGGGTCCTCGCGGTCGTCCACGGCGCCTCGGTCGCGGTGCGCTCGGCCGCGTTCTACCTGTCCCGCGGCGCGCTCTGCCCGCGAGGCTTCTCGAGGCTGCGCGAGGCGCGCACCTCGGCGTGCGCCGTCCTGTGCTCCGGGGGCGAGGAGGCGCCGGCGCTGAGGCTCGCCGACGGGTTCGGGATCCCGGAGCATCTCATCGCGGCGCCGATCGCGACGGGAGACTGGAAGAAGATCGGGGAGGGGCTCGGGAAGTGAGAAGAGGGAGGGAGGGTTGGGGGGGGGGCGGAGTTGTTGAGGAAAGAGGAAGGAGAAAGGGAACACCTCGTCTTTTCTTTGGAAAAAACTTTTAGGTTAGTTTCAATTTGACTAGAGTCGAGTGCTAGGTAGCTCGAGTTCTCTTCAAGGTGCCCGCCGGGAAAAAGACAAAAGCAGCAGTAGTGCCCCCCTCGCCCCCCCTCCCGTTCCCGCTATTAGGGGAGTGGCGGCGACGTTTCTCTGGCCACCTTCGTATTCGTCCCTTAGATAACTGACATCGTCGAGTGTGAAACAAAAAAAATATCCTTCACTTTTTCTTCTTTCTCTCTCTCTTTCTCCTCTCTCTCTCTCTTCTTCTCCTTCTTCTTTCCGTTCCGCGCGATGCGCCTCCCGGCTGCGGCGGGTCCGCGACCCTGCTGCTGCCGCCGTGTCTCTCCTGCAGCAGCTCTGGAGGCAAGGGCGACAAAATCAGCGGCGCTACTCCGGGGACCGAGGCGGAGCGTCGCCGCAAGCATCTCCGCAGAGGCCGAGGCAGCACCGGCTCCGACGATCGACGGTCCGGACCAACGACGCCGACGCGCCGTCCGCCGCTTCGTGCTCGTCCGCCACGGCCAGTCGACGTGGAACGCCGAGGGGAGGATCCAGGGCTCGAGCGACGTGTCCGTGCTCACGGAGAAGGGCAAGAGGCAGGCCGGGGAGGCGGCGCAGCTGGTGAGAGAGCATCGGTTCACATGGGGATCGGAATCGCAGCTCGCCCTTCGTTTCCCTCTCCACCTCGTCCTCTTCCGCCCACTTCTTTCCCTTTCCCTCTTCTCTACCTCCCCTTCCGCTCCCTCCCCCCAATTCTCCCAGCTCTCCCGCGAGCTCTTCGACGCGATGGCGCACTCTCCTCTGGATCGAGCTGTCGAAACAGCGTCGATCATCTGGGCGGCGAACGAAGCCGCGAAAGAAAGAAAGAGCGGCGGCCGCCCCGGGGCGCCGCCGCCCGCCGTCGCCGCGCTGCCGTCGCTGCGCGAGATCGACCTGCACTCTTTCCAGGGCCTGCTCAAGTCCGAGGGCTTCTCGGGCGGGCATGCCGCGGCCTACGCGAGGTGGAAGACCGACCCGGAGGCCTTCGAGATCGACGGGAGGCTCCCGGTGCGGGACCTCTGGGAGAGGGCCGGCGTCGCCTGGCGCGAGCTCCTCGAGGCGCTCGAGGCGGGCGCCGCCGCCCCGCGCCCCGCCGCGCCCGCCCCCCGCTCCCCTCCCCCTCCCCCTCCCGCTCGCGCTCCGCCGCCGCCGCCGCCGCCGCCGCGCCTCCTCGTCGTCGCGCACAACGCCGTCAACCAGGCCCTGGTCGCCTCGGCCCTGGGCCTCCCTCCGAGGGCCTTCAGGAGGCTCCCCCAGTCGAACGGCTGCGTGACGGAGCTCGAGCTCGAGCTCGAGCCGCCCTCGCCGCCGCCGCCGCCGCCGAGGGCGGAGGGAGGGGAGGGGAGAGAGCTGCCTGCCTGTTCCGCTCCTCCTCCTCCTCCTCCTTCTTCGCCTCCGCCGGCCGCGTCCGCGACCGTGCTCCGCCTCAACGTGGGGCCGAGGCTGGAGCTCCGCGAGGCGGGCGCGGGCACGGGCGCGGCGCTGGTGGTGCTGGTGTCCCTCGGAGGCGAGGGCGAGGGCGAGGGCGAGGGGGAGCAGGGCGAGGGCGGGGCCTCTCCCACTCCCTCCTCGCTCGCGCGGTCGCTTTTCGGCGAGGGGGAGGGAGGGGCGGGGAGCGGGCTCGCGGCCGACGCGCCCGTCGTGCTCGCCGATCCGCCCTCGCCCTCGTTCTCGCTCGCCGCGGCGGCGGAGGCCGCGGGCTTCGGCGCGGGCGCGGTCGAAAGAGCGGCGGCGCGTTTGGAGGAGCAGCGGCGGCGGTCGTCGTCGCCGTCGCCGTCGTCTCCCCCTCTTTCCTTCTGGCGCGCCTCCGCCGCGGCCGCGGCCGCGGCGCCGCTCGGGGTCTGCGTCGCCCTGGGGTCGAGGCGGCAGGTCGAGGCGGCGCTGGGCGAGGCGCTCGCGGACCTCGTCCCCGCCGGGCCCCCCCCGTCGCTCTTCTCGGCTCCGGCGGGGGGCGTCAGCGTCGTCGAGGTGGACTCGGCCGCGGTCGCCGCCGGGGACTTTGCCGGGACGGTCTGGTGCGCGAACTGGAGGCCGGGCGGATGAGGAGGCCTGGAGCGCGGGGGGAGGGAGGAGCGGGGCGAGAACGCCGCGGAAAATGTAAAAAAGCTCGACGTCGGCACTCGGTTCAGAATTCATCGCTTCCTTCTAAACAGCGGGCTCTTTTCTGCCTCTTCTTCTCGCTTTCGCTCGCCAGACCCAAGGCGCAGGAGACGCCTTCCTGATCTGATCCAGCCCCTACGCGCTCGACCGAAAAACTCTCTTAAAGCTCCCACGCAATGACCGGCCCCCCGCGCTTCGAGCTGCCCCCGCTGCCCGCGGCGACCGACGGCTGGGGCCCATCGGGCCCCCCGGCCTCGCTCGAGGGCGGCGTCCCCTACGCGCCCTTCTCCAAGGGAGAGCGCATCGGGCGCATCGCCGACTTTACCCCGTCGGCGTTCAAGCACGGTAAGAGAGCGAGAGAGTGGCGGGAGAGAGAGAGACAAGGACGGGAAGAGACTGGATGGTTCAATCGATGGAACGAAGTCGCCGACGACGGCGGCTTGTCGATCGGTGGAGAGCAAGCTTCACGTTCTCTGACTCTCGCTCTCTCTCTGCCTTTCTTTCTCTCCAACTCAAATTCACGAACAGGTCGCTATGACCGCAGGGACCGCGAGCCCTCGGTTTCTGTCTTCAACCTGGCGGCGAACGAGGAGGTGAGATAGTTTTTTTCATTGGGGGAGTCAACGTTGCCTTCTTCTTCGATCACCGCTCTTCATCGGCCCCTCTCCGCTCTTCTTCCTTCTGTGGTCTTTTCTTTTCCTCATACGCTGGCGACGACCGACGTCGATGCCACAGATGAGAGGAGAAAGAGCGTCGCGAAAAAGAGAGGGTCAGGATGAAAAAACAGGAAACTCGAAACCCTTCATGATGTCGATCTCGCGATCTCAACCTCGCCCCCTTTTTCTCTCTCCTCAAAACTCTTTATCTCTCTCTCTCAGGATGACGCCTTCCATCTCGTCGACAACAAGCCCGCGCAGCGCTCCCGCGGCGGCGGAGGCGGCCCCGGCGGAGGCGGCGGCGGCCGCGGCGGGGGCCGCTTTGGCCAGGGCGGCGGCCGCGGCGGCGGCGCGGCCGGCGCCGGCGGCGGCGCCGCGGGCGCTCGCTCGCGCCACGAGCGCGAGCGCGGCGAGCCGCCGTCCAACCTCGCCGGCGGCGCCACGGCGCAGCGCTCCAAGGGCAACCGCTGGAACCCCTCCGCCGGTGGAGGCGGCAACTTCCGCGGCGGCGGCGGGTACGGCGGCGGGTTCGGGGGCCAGGGCGCGCCCGTGGCGCAGAGCGTCGTCATCCGGCCCGAGTGGACCGTCCTCGAGCAGTTCCAGTGCGCCGCGCTGGCCAAGCTCTCGCACCCGCAGCCGTCGGCCGAGAAGGGCACGGTCTCAGACCTGGCCTTCTGCGGCAGCCTCGAGCACTACGACCGCGCCTACGACAGGCTGACCCCAAGGACAGAGCGCCCGCTGCGGCCGACGAGGCGGCCGTTTGTCGCGGCGGCGACTGCGTCGGACGACGCCCGGCTGCGGGCCCTCGCCGCCGCGGCCGCGGCCTCGCCGCCGCCCGGCGTCAGGGGCACGGCGTTCGTCACCGACTCTCTGCTCTCCGTGCTGATGACCGCCCCGCGGGCCGTCCGCGGCTGGGATCTGGTCTTCACCAAGAGGGGGAACACGCTCTTTGTCGACAAGCGGCGGGGGTCGAGGGCCGACGCGCCCACGGTCGCCGAGTCGTTTGCCGACGCGCCCCCCGGGGACGAGCCGTCCCTCGGCATCGACGCCGCGGCGAGCCTGTCGGACGAGGCCGCCGCGGCGCAGCGCGACTTGAGCCAGCAGGTCCTGCTGGACGCCTCCGCCGCCTCCGCCGCCTCCGCGACCGCGGCGCCCCCGCCAAAGCCCCATGCGTGCGGCGACCCCCCGATCGAGGCCGCGGCCGAGGCGAGCACTTCCGGCGCCTCTCCTTCCTCGCAGCAGCCGCGCGCCGGGACGGCGTACCGCTACCGCAAGTTCACGCTGGGAAGCGGGGCGAGCACCTACGACGTGGTCGTGCGGTGCGACGTCGACGCCGTCCTGGTGGACCGGGGGGAGGTGAGATTTGTTTTTTCCCCCCTTTTTCGGAGGTCGAGGCCGGGGTCGAGAAAAGGGGTCGAAACGGAAAAAAAACTCAAAAAACTCGACACACACGAAAAAAACTTCTCCCATCAGACCAAGCTCGTCGCCGTGCGCGCCCTGACCGAGTACGACCCCAAGCTCACGGGAGTCGACTGGCGCGCCAAGCTCGAGGCGCAGCGCGGCGCTGTGCTCGCGACCGAGCTCAAGAACAACGCGCCCAAGCTCGCGCGCTGGGCCGCGTCGGCCCTGGTCTCGGGCGTCGACCTCGTCAAGCTCGGCTTCGTGTCCCGCTCGCACCCGCGCGACGCCTCGCAGCACTCGGTGCTGGGCGCGCACACCGTCAAGCCGCGCGAGCTCGCCGCCAACATCGCGCTCTCGCCCGAGTCGTGCTGGGGCATCGCGCACGCGGTGATCGACCTCGCGATGCGGCTGCCCGCGGACGGGAAGTACCTGCTTGTGAGGGAGGCAGGCAAGCCCGTTGTGAGGCTGTACGGGGTGCCCGCCGACGCGTTCGACGAGGACGAGGACGAGGAGGACGAGGACGGGGCGTGAGTTGGAGGAGGAGGGCGTTCTTGGTTTTGGGTGCGGGAGGGAGGAGCGGCGGAGGTGAGGGGGGGAGAGAGAAGGGAGAAGAGAGAGAAGAGAGAAAGAAAGTAAAAAGAGAGGTTTGTTCTTATGTGTGAGTTTTGCATCGTTTTCCCGGCTCTGTTTCTTCTGAAAGTGTTTCGGACTTTCATTGGGGGGCGAGAGAGGGGAGAGGGGAGACGGGGAAAAACCATTCAGAGAAATCACAGGCGCGGAGAACCAACACCTTCTCATGCCCCCCCGCTCTTTCCCCTTTCTTTCGAGCGCCCGACGTTGACTTCCATCTGAGGGCGAGACAAAGGAGGGGGAGACGGGAAAAAGGAGGGGGAACAATCAGAGGTGTTGTTGGTGGTGGCGCGCCCGTGACGTCTGTGCTTATCTGAAAGAAAATAACACTTGAGTTTTCAGACTCCACCTTCTCCTCCTCCTTCGCCCTCCTCGGCCTCCTCGACCTCGATCGTCGAGTGCGCCACCCCGCGCGCCTCCATCGCCCGCCTCGCCTCGGCCAGAACCCTGCGGCGCTCCGACGACGAGGAGCCGGGCAGGACAGCCAGGTGCGCGGTCCCGACGGCGACGCCGGCGCTCAGGGCCCAGACGTGGAGGTCGGCCACGGCCGCGACGCCGCGGACCGACGCCAGCTCGCGCTCCAGCGCCTCCAGGTCGACGCGGCCCGGCGCGGCCTCCATCAGGATCGAGAGCAGCTCGCCCGCGATTCCCCTGGTGGTCGCGATGACGATGACGGCGAAGAGGAGCGTGACGAGGGGGTCGGCGAGCGTCCAGCCCGGTTTGCAGTACACGACCGCGCCGGCGGCAGCGACGCCGAGCGACTGGAGGAGGTCGCCGGCGGCGTGGAGCCACGCGCCGCGGAGGTTGATGCTGGTCGAAGGGGGGGGCGCTTCTCCTCCCCCCTCGGCGTCGTGAGAGTGGGCGTGACCCTCGTCCCCTCCTCGGGCTCCCCCGTGCGAGTGCGAGTGCGAGTGATGAGCGTGCCCCCCTTCGCTCCCGTGAGAGTGCCCTCCTCCGCCGCTCCCGTGCCCGTGCGCCCCTCCCAGCACGAACAGCAGCAGCACGTTGACGAAAACCCCGCCGACCGCCATGATAAACATCAGCTTTCCGTCGACGTGCTCGGGCCGCCGCAGCCTTCCCACGGCCGCGACGGTGAGCGCCGCCGTCGCCGCCCACGTCGCCGCCGTCGAGGCGAGCGCTCCTAGGACCTCCGCGCGGTGGTGCCCGTAGGTGTGCGCGGAGCCCGGGAGGGCCCTCCTGGCCGAGGCGGCCCCGGCGGCGAGCGCGATGCCCTGGGGAGTTGTTGGGGAGAAAGAGTTTTTTCATTTGAAGAGGTGTGAGCGTGTGCGAGGAGGGCAGGGGCGGGGGCGGGGACGAAAGGAAGAGAAACCGATGCTCTCTCTCTCTCTCCCTCTCTCTCCCTCTCTTGTCGTCGCACCATCCCCGCCACGTCGCTCAGCAGGTGCGCCGCGTCGGACATAATCGCGAGCGAGTTCGCGAGCGCGCCGCCGACCACCTCGGCGACCATGAAGGCCGCGGCGAGCGCGGCGGCGGCGGCGAGGCGCCTCTGGGTCTTGGCGTGCGCCGCTCTGGCGAGCTCGCGCCGCGCGGCGGCGGTCGAGGCCGAGGCCGAGGTGGCGGCGGCGGCGCCGCCGTTTCGTCCGCGCTCGTCGGTCTCTCCGATGCCGTCGTCATGGATCCCGTCGGCGAGGAAGCACGACGAGGACGAGCCCCTCTTCGGGCGGGGCAGCGGAGGCGGCGGAGCGAGGGGCTGCTGCCGCTGCCGCTCGTCCTCCTCGTCTTCGAGCAGGAGCGGCGCCTCGAGGAGCGACGACGTCGCAGCATTCGTCATTGTCGCTGCGTCTTCTTCGTCGCGCGCTCCTGCTGCTGCTCCGTTTGCGCCTCCGCGGCCTCCACGGCGGCGACCCATAGCTCCTCTGAAAGTTTGAGTGAAAAAGAGAGCGCGTCTTCCTCGTCCTCTTCAGGCCACGATAATCGTCTAATTCTATTCGTTGTGTGCCCAGCACACGCCGTTGTCGCCCAGCGAGAGCGCGAGGTTGACGAGCAGGGGCTTTTTCGACTTTGTAACACTGTTCTTCTTCTTCTGAACTGCTTTATTTTTGCTCCGACGCGAGCTGCAAGATCTAAAAAGGAACGCTCGTCGTCTCGCTTCGCCGCTGTTGCCTCGTCCCTTTCCTCTCGCCACTGTTACCTCAACCTCTTGTAAATCTGTTGCGAAAGGTTGCGAAATCTCTTTTACATTTTTTGTGTACAGCTCCTTTCCCCCCCTTTTTCTCATCCCGTCTTCCTCCTCTTCCCCTCTCTGCCCGCCCCCGAGATCAGCATCACGCCCCAGAGGAACCCAGCGCAGTTGAAGAACGGGACCCTCATCTTCGGCGGCACTCTGGAGTAGGCGACGAGCGAGACCAGGGGCCAGAACCTCCAGGCGCGGAGCTGCGTCGTGGGCAGCGCCGTCCTCAGGACGGCCGGGACGGAGGCGAGCGGCTTCCCCTCGAGCGCGAGGGCGATGAACGAGAGCGCCGCGGCGTTACAGACGGGCCCGTAGATCAGGGCGTCTGCGGCGACGCGGAGGGCGAGCTCTCGAGTTTTGTCGGGCTCGGAAGGGGCGGCTTCGTCTCCTTTGCTGTCGTCGTCCTCCTCCCTCAGCTTCCTCCCCCTTTTCTTCGGAGGAGCGAAGCACGCCGCGAGGAGCTTCTGCCAGCCGTGGCCGACGGGACCGGAGAAGAGGCCGCCGTAGAGGACCCTGTATTGTTTTCAAGTCGAGGGAGGGCGGGGGGTGGGGGTGGGGGTGGGGGTGGTGAGAATCGGGAAAGTTAACAGAGCACGGCACGAGCTCGTTTTTCCTTTGGTTCTTCATCACTCCTCCTCATGCTCCTCCTCCGCTGCTGCTGCTAGACCGACGAATTCTGAGTATCGGGAGGGGAGGCAGCAAAAAGAGCAACAAGAAGGTGATCGCGGAAGGGAACATCCGGGGCGCTCTCTCACCACAGCGCGACGCGGCGGGCCTGCAACGCGGACAAGGTCGCGGACGCCGTCGCTCGATGTCCGATTCGTCGCCGGCTCGATGATGCTGGCGAGAGGATCGAGCTCAAGATCTGCACCGACGCGTCTGATGCTCCGGCGATCGCCGCCGCTGTCAGGCTCCGGCCGAGCAGGGGGTACTCGTCGAGGAGCCTCTCATAGCGCGCCCAGAGCGCCAAGGGCATGAGAGAAAGAGAGAAAGAAAGAGAAAAGATTTTCGAAGGAAACTGGATTTATTTTACTTCTGTTTCTTTGTTTTTTTTTACAGAGGAAAGAGGAGAAGACGGCGTTTCTCACTTTCACTTCTCTCCCCCTTCCTTCTTCGCCCACGGCAGCCTCAAGTTGCTCAGAATCCCCCCCGACGACTCCGGCGGCGACACTGTCGCAGAAGAAGAAGAGGCTGCGGCAACTGCATCCGCGCTCGCAGCAGCAGCGGCAGCGGCGGCGGCGGCGGCGGCCCTCTTGTCCGCTTTGCCGCCGCCGCCGCCGCTCGCGCCCTTCCTGTTGCCAACGCCCTTCTTCTTCGGCAGCGGGCGCAGCGCCGCCTGCCTCCCGCGCCACCACGCCATCGTCTTGCCGCCCCCGCCTCCGTAGAACTCGCCGTCCGGGGGGTCGTCGGCGCGGTCGCCGTCGAGGTCGCTCTCGTCGCCGCCGGCCGAGGGAGAGGCCGCGCCGTCCGAGTCCTCGGAAAACTCGTCCGACAGCCACGCCTCGGTCAGGCCGCCGTCGTCCCTCTCCCCGAGCACGGCGCTGTCGAGGGACTCCCCGAGAGCGGCTGCCACCGAGGCCGACGCCCTGGCCAGCGCGTCCGTGAAGGGAGCGAGCGGGGAGGGGGAAGGGGGCGACTGGTTGCCGCTGCTGCTGCTCGCAAAGCGCTGCTCGGCCGAGGCAGGAGAGGACGAAAAGGGCGACGACGGGAGCTCCCCCCCTTTCCTCTTGAGCCAGCGGTGGCCGAGCGCCTCCGCCGCCGCGGGACGGGACCTCTGCGCGCGCGCTGTCAGGCCGCACAGGAGCTCCCAGCCGGCGCCGTTATCCGCTGCAAAAGTTTGGAGGAGGGAGAGAGGGAGGGGAGAGAGGGAGAGGGAGCGAGAGGGAGGAGGGAGAGAGGGTGAGTTTTTTCCCTCCCCTCACGAGTCTTTTTTTTCTTCCGGCCCCCCCCCTCGACCCCGACGGCGACGGGGGGAAAAAAAAGAAGAAAAAAAGGAGGCCTCTCACCGTCCAAAAACTCAAACCCCTCGGCGTAGTCCCTCGACCCCCTCGCCCCGACCTCCTCCGCCCACCGGTCCAAATCCCCGCCGCACTCCGCGAGCCTCTTCTGGAACGCGACCACGGCGTCGTCCGACCTCAGCCCCGGGAAGCAGAGCTGGAGCAGCGAGACGCCCGCGGCGTAGCTGTCGAAGCGGTCCGGCCGCTCGAGCCGCCAGAGGACGGGGGAGAGGATGGCCGCGAGGAAGGGCGGCGGCGCCTCCGGGGTCAGGCGGGACATGACGTACTTCTCCGGGGGCGCGAACCTGTTTCGCAGTTTTTTTTTTTTTTGGCTTTGGTGAGAAGGGCAGCACCCAGAAAGAAAAGCCGAGGAAGCAAGAAGATGGGGAAAAAACTCCCTCTCTCTCTTCACCTCGGGTCGAGCAGGCTCAGGTTCGGCGAGTAGTTCACCCCGACCCGCAGGTCCGCCGCCGCGCCCAGGTCGATCAGCTTGACCCGCCGCGCCCGCTGCGACACGATCACGTTCTGCGGCTTGACGTCGCGGTGCACGATGCCGACCGCGTGCAGCGCGTCGAGCGCCGACAGCAGCTGCCTCGCGACCTCCTTGACGACGGCGCCCCGCCGGCGCGGGCCCCGGGGCAGCCGCAGCTCGCGGCCGAAGAGCAGGGGCTCGGCGCAGTACGGCCAGTCTCGCCGGTTCATCAGCTGCGAGAGCGTGGCCGTCTCGGGGCCCTCATCCTCCCAGAGGAGCCAGAGCGGTCCCCCGTCGGCGGCGGACCTCGCTTTCGGTTTTTTCTGTTTCTTTCTCGCGCCGTTGGCGCCGTTCGCGCCGCCGCCCTCGTCGTCGTCGTCGATATCGTCCTCCGTCGTCTCGTCGAACGCTGTGATAAAGTCCGCGACGGCCCAAGGCGCGGCCCGGGCCAGGCGCTCATTCATCCACGCCTCGGCCGGGCCGAACTCCGTCGCGATCTTCAGGATGACGGGGCGCGAAGAAGACGAGGTCGAGGTCGAGGTCGACGGCGGCGGCGGCGGCGAGGACGGCGAGGAGGAAGAAGAGCTCGCCTTGCTCCAGCCGCCCTTCTTCGCCCCTCTCTTTTCTTTCTCCCCCTCGCCCAGCAGCGTCGCCCTGTAGACGCTCCCGAACCCTCCCTGCGCCATCTTGTCCCCGACCTCGACGTCCGAGGGGCCGACGCGGCGCCTCATCGCGCGGCTGGCGCGGTCGAGGATGTAAAAGTCGATCGCCCCGGCCGCCACGCCGGGGCGAACCGTGAGATAGGCCGTGACGGCGCCGGCGAGCGCGAGGAGCTGCGGGAGGGCGACGGAGCGGGTCTCCATGCGGAGGACCGGGTCCAGAGTGCTAGGTGTTTTTCCCCCGTTTTTTCCGTTTTTTTTGGTTGGAGAGAGGAGGAGGTTGAGCGTCGAGGTCGAGGTCGGGGGGTCGACGAAGTCAGAGGATAACGCAAGAGAGAGACTGTGCAATTCACCTCCTGTAGACCGCGTCTCCGCAGCCCATATTCTGGCACGGGAGCACAACGCGCTCGTAGGCGAGCACAGAAGCGTGCGCAGCGAGGTCCGTCAGGGAAGAGAGGGCGTCCGGAGGGAGGGCAGCCGAGGGCGGGACGCCGAGGGAGGAGCGGGAGCGTGAGCGGCGGGAGCAGAGGCAATGCGGCGGCGGCGACGCACGATTCGTCGTCGTCCTGCTCTGCGACGGCGGCTGCCCTCGCTGTTGCGACGACGACGAAGCCATGGCCCTGAGCGACGCCGAAGATGTCGACGGCAGGAGCATCGAGCGCATCGTTGCTCGCTCTAGAAGAGAGGGGCTCAAAGACTCGAGCGTGAGCGCTCGAAATTGATGATCGACGCCGCCTTTGTTTTGTGCGGGGAAAAAAAGGCTCAATTTTGACCAAAAAAACTGGATCAGTTTTTTTCTTCTTTTTCTCCTTCTTCGACCTCCTCGCTCTTCCTCGCTCCCTCTACGCCCTCCGCCTTTCCTCCTAGAGATGGCGTCCGTCACCGACGCGGACAGGTGGCTCCGCGAAATGCGCCGCGAGATCGTAAGAGGTGGTGTCGTTGTTGTTGGTGTTGTCGTCGTTGCTGTTGTTATTTGCTTTGCGGGTCTTTTGCTTTCTCTCTGTCTCTCTTCTCTCTCTTTCTCGTCTTCTTCTTCTCAACCTCAACCTCGAAAAACGAAACTCTAACCTCCAGGAGGCGCGCCGCCGAGCCCCGGCTGACGAGCCCAAGATCACAATCGACGACCTGAGGAACGGCTCCTATGGTAAGAGGGTCGAAGGGAAACGGGGGTGGGGCGGGGCAAGAGAAAAAGCGCTTCTTCCTTGTTTCACCTCTGCCGCCGCCTTTTTTTTAATCCTTTCGCGTTGTTGCTATTTTTAAATTTCTCGACAATGAAAAAACTCCTCAAAAAACAAGACCCCGCGCTCGCCGGCCCCATGCTGCTAACCTCCCCGCGCTCGCTCGAGGCGTGCCTTGAGCAGGGAATCGTGGGTTTTGTTTTTTTGAGTTTCTCTCATGAAGGAGCGCGCGAGCAGAGAAGAAAGGCGAGAAGAGAGCTCACCGACTTCTTCCTCTTTCCTCTCTCCCCTCTCCCCTCTCCCCTCTCTCCTCTCTCCAACAACAACAACAATGACGACGACGACGCCAACAGGACCCGCGCGAGCTCGACTCCAGAGGCCCGGCAGCGTCCCGACACGCCCCCGGCGGCAGCGTCGGGCCCTCCGCGGCAACGATCGCCGCCGCTGCCGCCGCGGCCTCGGCCTCTTCCCTCCTTTCCTCTGCTTCGGCGCCCGGTCCCCTCTCCCCAGCCTCGCCGCCGTCACTCCTCGCGTCCTCGCTCTCCCCGGCACTGGCGAGGCTCGAGCGCGAGCGCAGGGAGGCCTCCCGTCGCGCCAAGGTGGAGACGGCGTCGAGGGAGCGCGCGGCACTGATCGAGAGGAGGGGAGCCGGAGGAGGCGGCGGCGAGGAAGACGGGGTCGCCGCCTTTTCTCTCATCTCCACCGCCGTCCTCGACGGCAGCGACGCCGCGGGCGACCCTTCCTCCGCTGCCGCTGCTGCAGCAGCCGCGGCCGCCGCCCGCGCCCTCTCGGAGGAGGAATCAAAGCGTATCCTCGTCGTCGTCAAGCGCCGACAGGAGCGCGAGCTCCGCCTGCTGCTCGCCGCCGAGGGGCAGCGCCAGGTGAGAAGAAAAACGGCGTTCAAAGAGACGTTGAAAAAGGGGGGGGGGGCGGAAGAAAAAAAGCTCAAGTCGCTCTCTCGCTTTTCCCCCCCTTTTTTTTCTTCTCTCTCTCTCTCTTCAATAAAAAAACTCTTCAACCTTTCCTCTCTTAGGCCCTGGCCTCCAGGGCCGCCGCCAAGGTCGCCGCGTCCGAGTCCCGCTTCAGGGCCGCGGCGGAGGCCCGCCGGGCCGCCGATCTGGCCTGGAGGGAGGTGCAGAGGCAGCGCGAGCTGAAGAAGGCGGCCGACGAGGCCGCGGCCGCGGAGGCGGCCAGGGCCGCCGAGGCCGCCGCCGCGGAGCGGGCCCGCGCCGCGGCGAGGCAGCTCGAGGGGGAGGAGAACCGCAGGCGCCGCGAGGCCCTGACGCGCGAGAGGGAGAGGGTAGCGAAGCTCGAGGCCTCGAAGGCCGAGGCCGAGGGGAAGGCAAGGGCCGTCGCGGAGGCGGCGGCCGCGCGCGCCGCCGCCGAGCGTGCCAAAGAAGGAGAGCGGGCGGCCGCGAGGGAGAGGGCGGCCGCGGCAGAGGCGGCTGCTGCTGCCGCTGCAAGGGCGGCGGCCGCTGCACGCGCGGACGCGGCGAGGAAAGCCGCGGCCGACGCGGAGGCCTCCCGAGCGCGGGAGCTGGTGGGTGTTTTTCTTTTCTTTTCTTGAAAGAGAGAGAGAGGACGACCGGAAAAGCTCACTCTCGACCCCCCCCCCCCCAACTCCCTCTCCCTTTTCAGGAATGTCGCCGCGAGGAGGCTGAGCGCCGCCT
>Ga0315274_10005814_pt1 | contig 18025 bp, 22 predicted proteins | sample YL17G02_20_MG_FD_203700 | JGI IMG/M metagenome (GOLD analysis project Ga0315274, IMG submission 203700) | Sediment microbial communities from Yellowstone Lake, YNP, Wyoming, USA - YL17G02_20 | ecosystem: Environmental > Aquatic > Freshwater > Lake > Sediment | place: USA: Wyoming | collected...
ACTGACTCCGCCACTCTGCAAGGAATATCAGTTTCCGCCATAGGAGAATCGGTCCAGGCCAGCCGTTGAAGATAAGTTGCAAAAACTGATACGGGCATCAATAGAGGCGTCAGCAGACACGCTCAGTCGTCTCCCAGTACTGGCCGCCCGCAGATCACTTATTCCCAAAAGCACAAAGAGAAGGCATCGTAACGGCCCGAGAAGGCTGAACAGCAGGAACGGGTTGGACCACGACCTCAGCCGTGCAGGCTCTGGATCGCTTTTGTAGGCGTAGAAGCGGTGGAACAGGCGCGGGGAGAATTGAAGCTGAACCGTGATCGCCCCAGCCTTGACGGCAACTGCTACGGTTGAAGATAATGGGGCATAATGTCAACGCATCACAGAGGGCCGAATCGGGGCGGGACGTGCTTTGGGCCGGCCTGGCAGGATTTTCCGTAGTGAATACAGCTCATTTGGAAGTTTACATTCTGAAAAGTGAATCGGATCCGGGCTATGCTTAAGCAACGCCAGAATGGAGGGACGATGAGTGGCCAAGGCGCGTGGCTCTCATGGAGCAGCGGCAAGGACAGCGCTTGGACGCTGTTTGAAATGCGGCGAAGCGGCAGCGTCGAGATTGCCGCGCTTCTTACCACGATCACCGAGCCGTTCGAGCGGGTCTCCATGCACGGCGTGCGGTTGTCCCTGCTGGAAGCGCAGGCAGCTTCCGTTGGGCTGCCGATGGTGAAGGTTCCGATTCCCTTCCCATGCTCGAACGAACAGTACGCGGTGCGCATGAAGGCTGCCATGGAACGGGCGCTCAGCGAGGGGATTTCCGCCATGATCTTCGGCGATCTGTACCTTGAGGACGTGCGGCGCTACCGCGAAGAGAACCTGCGTCCCCTCGGCATGCAGGCGTTCTTTCCGCTCTGGGGCATGGAAACGAAGCAGCTGGCCGAGCGAATGATCGATGCGGGCCTCCACGCTATCGTTACGTGCCTGGACCCTCGTAAGGTGCCGCGCGAGCTGGCGGGCCGGCCCTTCGACCGCAACTTCCTCGCGGCGCTTCCACCGGGCGTGGATCCCTGCGCGGAGCGGGGCGAGTTCCACACGGTGGCCATTGCGGGGCCCATGTTCTCCCATCCCATTGCCGTAGCGATCGGCGAGACGGTGGAACGCGATGGCTTCGTGTTCACGGATGTGACGCCAAAAGCCTCCCCACCGCATCGTTGACATGCCCGCAGCCCACTCACCCAAGCCCATCTTGCGGATGTCGTCGGCCACACCTTCAGGCAGGATCGGCACGTCGATTCGTGCTCGCGGTGTTCACGGCGAGGACTCTCCTGACGGCCAGAGCCAACCCTCCCCCATGCCCGTTGATTCCTTGGACCGTGGCCGGGCGTGTCGCGCTACAGGTACAGAAGTTGAACGACATATCCCATACGGTCCGCCCAAGCTGGCCGGTCTCCGAGCGTGTCAAGAATTGGGGGTTATCTTTGGGCACTCGGCTGTCCCTCGAGCCGAACCCTGAACTGAGTAACGGCAAGGATGAGCCGCCGGTTCACTCAATTGGACGCTCCGGAGCACCATGGAAAACTTGGCATGCGGCACACGCCAACTGACATTTTTCCACAGAGATTCCGCCAGGCGCGTCCAAGCGGCGATGGGGAGGCTCGGGACCTCGGCGCAAATCCCTCCACCAGCGCTCGGGCAAATTGGATGCCGCACGACGCGAGCGTGTTCTCCACAACGCACGGCGCATACCACCGAACCCCTCCCCCTGGGTGGGCGAATCTGGTACAATAGGTACACGGCCAGTGATCAAGACATAGCCGGGCCGCCATGATCACGATCGGCCGTTTCGGGCCCAGGGACGTCGGTGAAGATGCATCGCCGTGCTCCGGGAGACCATGAGTGCGAGAGGGTTGCCTGAGATGTACACTGGTCACCGAGTTCTGCGAGGTTCACTTTCGGGATGACAACTGCCTCACCCACCTCTACAAGTGCCGACCACCCCAATCGAGGCGATGCAAATGGTCACGCGGCGGCTAGCCCTGAGCTGACGGGCGGGGCCGGTTTCACCTACGAGGACAGCGTGGCTGCAGTATATGCAGCGGCTCTCCTTTCTGAGACGACCGCGCCGGGCCTGCCAGGAAGGAAGGTAAAACGCCTCTCTGTGCAGCAAGGTGCAATGGGACATCCGTTGGACGACCTAGTCGTCGAAGGCGAGGGCCTCGATAGCGTTCCCTTTCGCATCAGTCTTCAAGTCAAGCGGAAGCTGGTCGTAAGCGATGCGACCAGTAACACTGATTTCCGTGACACGATCTTGCGCGCTCACGCAACAGTCCTGAGAGCGGAGTTCAAGATCGGCGTAGACCGAGTAGGAGTTGTCACCGGCGAGATCGCAGACGGTAGTAAACGCGACTTCGAGACGCTGTGCGAATGGGCTCGAGCTGACGGAGACGTGACGGCATTCGTGAAGAAACTTCGTACTGTGGGCATCGCGGGTGAGAAGCAGAAGCACTTCGACTTTGTACGGAACATTCTCTCAGGTATGCTTCCCGAAGGGGAACTCGATGTCGCTACACATCTCCTGCTGTCGCACTTTGTGCTCATGCGTTTTGAGATGCTGCATGAGGGATCAGTGATAGAGGCGCATACCGTCGCCGGCCTTTCGAATCATCTTCATCCCGCGGACCGCGGTCGCGCGAGCGACCTTTGGCACCGGCTGCTGGCTCTGGTCCGGGCCGCTGAGGGACGGGCGGCCGTACTCGACCGAAAGACTCTTGTTGCCAGGCTGAACGGGGCCTTTAAACTAGCTGGCGCCCCTTCAATGCAGATGGCGCTTTCGCTGATAGAAACGGAGAGCCGCCTAGCCGTTGCTGAAATCGTAAACGACATCGCTGGGGTAAGCATTCCGAGGACGCGATTCGTCCAAGCCTCACGCGAAGCGCTGGCTACGCACCGTTTTGTCCAGATCAGCGGGCTGCCTGGCACAGGCAAGTCGGTTGTGCTTCGATCGCTTGTCGAGGAGGCGCTCGCCACCGGTCCAGTTCTGTTCCTCAAATCGGACCGGCTGGCCGGTGCAACTTGGTCGCAATACGCTGTTGCCGGTGGGCTGGGAGCGACGCCGCTGGAAGAAGTCCTTGTCGAGCTTGCCGCGGCAGGCACGGCCACGGTGTTCGTCGACGGCCTTGACCGAGTTGAGGTGAGTCATCGCGGTGTCCTGTCGGACGTATTCAGCACCGCAATGAACTCGCCGCTCCTGCAGGCGTGGCGAATGGTCGCCACAGTCAGGGATACCGGAGTCGAGCCGATCCGGACTTGGCTTCCAAGCAAGCTGTTCGGCGACGGCGCAGGGGTGATCGACGTAACAGAGCTCGATGACGCTGAGGCCATACTGCTATCGAAGGAGAAACCGGCTCTGGCGCCGCTGCTTTTCGGATCCGAACAAGTCAGAGACATCGTACGGCGACCCTTCTTCGCAGCCGCGCTAGCTAAGCGTCATGCCGCTGAGACAAGTGTTCCGACTTCGGAGGTCGACCTTGCCAACGCATGGTGGGAGGGTGGTGGATACAGTGCAGAGGCGGCTTGGGCGGGAATTCGGCGCAACGTGCTCGTTGCCCTCGCGAAAGCGGGGGCGTCGACATTGGGTCGGCGAATCCCTGCGCTTGGGGTGGACCCTCAAACCTTGGCCGAGCTCGAGGCCGATGGCATCATTCGATACGTCCGACCCGGCCAAGCGATCCGCTTTGCACATGACATCTATTTTGAATGGTCTTTCCTTCAAATGCTTGTATCGCAGGGCACAGAATGGATGAACGTCATTCGCCAAGTAGGCGAGCCCCCTGTTCTTGGCCGAGTGGTGGAGCTACTTTCCCAGACGGAACTCAAGGAGGGCGATAACTGGCGGGTGTACCTGGAGCAGCTCGAAGGAGCGGTCGGTGTTCGCTCGCAGTGGTTGAGGTCATGGATGGTCGGGCCGTTCGGGCTTCCATCTTTTGAGACCCACCAGTCCGTCTATGAAGCGCCCATGCTTGCCGAAGCAGCTAGGCGGGTGGCTAAGCTCACCGTCTGGTTCCAAGCGGAAAAGACCAAGGCAAACCCGATAGCGTTGGGCGGCAAAGCCTTTGCCGATCTCGAACTGAGCCAGCGCCTACTTATTGCTGACGCACTGGCGTGGCCTTCCGACATGAGCTCATGGAGGCGTTGCTGCGACTGGCTACTTATTCGCATTGACGCAATCCCAACCTCGATTTGGCCTGACGTTGTGGCAGTCTTCGAGGTTTGGCAAAACGCTGTTCCGGATATTGCCAATAAGGTATCCCTGCCCATTCTCACCCTCTCCAAGTCCTGGCTCATGGACATTGAAGCACGTTCTTATGGTCGCACCTTCCCGAGAGACCGCGGGCGTTGGGAGCCAATCGAACGCGGTGAACAAGAGGAGCTGGAGAAGCGGCTGAGGGCTATGCTCTTGCGCGCAGGCAGGGCCTACGCGCAGCTCGTGCGTGACTATCTATCCAGTCTGCAGACGATGGAGCATGTGCCGCCTTCGGCGATCGAACAGGTTCTGACGTTCGCGCCGATCCTTAGTGAGGTCTGTCCCGGGCAACTCGTCGATTTCTTGCTTCGCGTCATGATCCGTCCACTCCCGGCAGAAGTCGCACAAAGTTCTTCCGGATCGCCTTTCGCTCGAGGAATCCACAGTCTCGACTGGCATTCCCTTTCCATCGATGACCCCCAGCAGTTCTTTCCATGTGCGCCCACGCGGGAGCCATTTCCATCGTTGTTCTCACAAGCCCCCGATGAAGCTCGCCGGATGGTGCGGCAACTTACCAACCATGCCGTTACGGCCTGGCGTCAACTCCACAATCTCGACCACGGACGCCGCGGCACTCCGATTCCTCTTTCACTTACCTTCCCTTGGGGGCAGCAGACCTTCTGGGGCAATGCACAGCAGTATTTGTGGTCGCGGGGCACCTGGGGCCCGCACCCAGTGGGGTCTGGGCTAATGGCTCTTGAGGCTTGGGTGCTCAAAGAGGTTGGGACGGCCCGTCCGGTTGACGACGTGCTGCGAGAAGTGTTGGAGGGACACGAGAGCGTCGCCGCACTCGGGGTAGCCGCGAGCGTTACGCTTGAGTTACGACACCGTTCCTTGACAACGTTGCCGCTGCTCACCAGTCAGCGGCTATGGGCGTGGGACATTCAGAGAAGTGTATCCGACATGGGGCGCCTGGACAACCTCATCGGGTTTCAGCCAAAAGACAGGCAACACTATGACGCAGTAGTCGAAGGCAACAAGCGGCAGGGCCGCCGGATTGACCTACGTTGGCTCGCCTCCTCGTGCGTTGTCGGCGGAGGCGAGTTGGGGGAAAAAGCGTCCGAGGCAATCTTGAGGTTCCCTGACGACCTGCCGTTCGACTATGCCGAACAGCGGGAGGACGTTGAGGAAATCCAACACCTCAGGCGAACCGCGGAAATCTGGGCTGAGGTGGGAAGGAGCACGAACTATCGAGCGACGCCAACCGAGGACGGGTCCGCCGTGGTTATCCAACTGGAGAACCCGAAGGCGATAGGTCCCGATGTCGACGCCATCAACCGTAGGCAAGCGGAGATGGCGGAGCACCTCACCCTTCTCAACTGGGTACATGACTGCTTCACACAGAACGCCCTCGGAGACAGGCTGCCGGTGGAGAAGGCTATAGAGCGCGCACAGAATCTGGACACCTCGAAGTTATTCGAAGAAGCACATGACCACGCCAGCTCAGACCGCGAGCGGCAGAGCGCCGTCGCGGGCGTAGCCGCAGTAGCGCTCCGCTTTGGTTGTGGTTTACCGCCTGCTCACATCGAGTGGGCCGAAAACGTGTGCCTCCGTGCCTGGAAGACGCCTGAAGTGCCGGATCGGTACTTCTCCAGTGGCTCCGTGCTGGTTGACCATCCCGTACTTCATGCGGGTCGGGGATTGGCAGCGATCGTCCGGTATAAGCCCCAGCGAGGGGACGCTCTGGAGGCACTTGTGAGCCTCGCAGCACATCAGTATGAGCAAGTAGTGAGCGAGTCGCTGGGAGCCCTGTTGGCACTTTGGGACCAGCGTCCGGATGTCGCCTGGCTCGGGCTCGGGCTTGCGGTCTCTTTGTCCATCGTTGAGCAGGCACCATTCGACGCCAACCCTGAGCAACGAGAAGAGCAACGGCAACGCCACGTTCGTACCTTGGTCGAGGCCGCCTTGATTCGGAGCCGCACTTTGGAGGAACCGCCTCAGGCGCTGCCAAGCATGCCTCCCGCGTGGGTAAAAGCTTCCGGTCGACGGCGAATTCGGAGTCGCCCCCGCGACGAAGGTTCCGAGATCGAGTGGGAGCATCCAGTCTCCGACGTAGATTGCGATCTGCTTGGGAAGCTGTTAGGCAGCATTCCGGTGACAGCGGCGATGGCGCAAGGAGCACGCCGCGATCTACTCTTATCTTGGTGCGACGGCCTCGTAGAATGGACCGTCCAGCGATTATGTCCGAGCTGGTCTCGCAAACCCGGCCAGGAACCGCGTGAGGTCGAGCGGACCGAACTCTACGAATGGCGGCGCGAGCTCTACGGATTCCTTGCACGGCTGTCTTTGCACCTTGAGCCGGAGGAGAGCGCTCGCCGCTTTGTTGAGCCAGCCGCCGCCAGCGATGACGAGACCTTCGGCTCGCTCGTCGAATCGTACGTCTCCCTTCTCACATGCAACGTGATGGACGAACCCGTGCTGCCGAGCGCTCCATTCGTCCTTCTGCAGTTGCTGGTTCCGAGGTTACTATCGCACGGGCAATGGGAACGGTCGAAATGGAGCGGAGGTGTGCTGCATGATGCGGAACTCTCCCAGATCGTTCAGGCGATGTTCTTTGTGCACGTTGAAAAGGCCTCAGGGGCTGCACGTTTTGCGAACGGCAACTGGAGCGACGTCTCCCGCGTCCTTCCGCTCATCGAGCCGATCCTCGAAGCGCAGGGTCGGAATCCGACTGTGACCAGGGCATTCCTAACGCTGTGCGAACGTGCGTTCGAGTTCTATCCGGAAGAGCGATTTCTCGCGCAACTGCCCATGATCCTTGGTCGCAGCGAAGGCATGCCGCTCGGATGGCGTGGGACGTCGTTGCCGGCACGAATTGCAGCTCTGATCCAACGGTTCTCCGAAAGGACACAGCCACTCCCATTGGAGACGGCCCGCACACTCCTACGCGCGCTCGACGCCCTCGTGGACATGGGCGACCGCAGGGCGGCTGCCATTCAGACCAGCGAAGTTTTCAAGGACGTTCGAATAATCGCATTATGACTTCGCCGGCGCAGTCGAAGATGGGGGTCTCCTAGCTCTGAAGGCTCGGGCACCCCCGCCGATGGAAGTCACCTCGATATCATGCGATCCCTAACAGGCTGGGTGAGGATCGAAGTACGGAAGGCACAATAGGTGCAGCAATACTCCAAAAGTTATCTTACGCGAGAAGAGTGTTGCGGTCTTTCGAATCGAGCATCCCTCAAAAAACTGGATCGGCATTGAGGCTTGAAGGTAGTACAGCGAATTGAAAACCCAGCCGTGCTGTTACCTCTTTCACCAGTTGAAGGAACCAGAGTTCAGAGGTCGGCGAGACGATAGCCAGTTCTATCAGCTGGTCGATCTGGACTTCTCTCTCGATTCCGATTTCTGAGTCATCATATTGCCGCTGTGGATCCTGCACGCCCATTCTTGAACGCTGGATAATGGCACGAAGCTCATGTTCATGTTCAAAAGACCGCCGTTTGAAAAGGAAAGGGACTGCACCATAGGCTCTCCCGGTGAACATGCTCTCATTCTCATAATCGATATATTGAACTAGTCCCAGCGCCGCTCTTCCTTCCAATCCATGTTGGAGTTTTTCGAAGGTGGTTTGAATTGCGATGGATCTGTTTGTTTCGCCGTATAGTTTCCACATCGCAGCCGACTCGTGGAAGCTGGCATGCCAACAACTAATGAATGTGTCCTTTTGCATATTTCTAGAAAGGAATGCATCTTCTCGAACCATTTTGGCTATTTCGCCGGAGGGGATAGCGGGCGTTTGAGCCGCGATGTCTTGATAATAGCGAACGCGTCTTTCTTTGTCAGCGCTTGGATAGGATCCTTCGAAGGGATCCTGCTTCGCCAGGCGATCTGCCCTTGCGAAGAATAGTCTCTGTGTATGCAACAAGTGCACATATTTTGCGAAGTCGACGTATCTCCAGACTTTCACGATCCGATCCTTGGGTATCAAGCGGTCCGGATCAGTCTCGCTCGGGGAGGATTCGATTAGGTATGGCCGCGGCCCAAGTAGCGGCGGAGCTTTTCCAACCATGTGGTGAAGCGAAGGCCCGATTTCATCAGGATGATTACTCATTTGTTGCCTTTGTACCTGCAGAATACATCATGTATTTGCAAGAACATAGCGCTCGGGCTTCCACATCAATTAACAGCCCCTACGATCGACTCGGCACTGCCGCTATCTTTCACTGGCGTAATAGTTGCTCACGTATCTTTCATGCTCATGCGATCCCCCATGCCGGTTATGGGTAGGGTATCCATTTGTACCCACAATCTTGACAAACTAATTCGGTCTTCTTGCCGACCATAGCGCCCAAGAGCCTAACCGGGTTAGCAAAAATCGCAGCTGCTACCACTTTGCCAAGGCCCAACCTTTTTTGTCTAGAAGATACATTCATCGAACTACATCTTAGGCATTTGACATGAAGCCCGGGTGCATTTTGCCCGCAGTGGGGGCATGTGGGAGCGGCTTCGGAAACCTGTTTGCCACAGCTTTTGCAATTCACCAATTCTGCCATGACTACCTCCCGCCGGTCCGCCCGTCCGGCCTGCCATGTCGTTAAGAAACGCTCAAGTATCTTTCAACCCGTGCGCCTTCCAGGCCAGTTTCTCGATCAGTTCCACAAGTTGTTTCGTCATCTGCTCTCTCTTCGCCTTGTCCTCCGTGAAAATAATGTCCACGAAGAATTGGTGCATCATCTCAGGAAACTTTTTTATGTCTGCAAGATTCCTCGCCCGTTCAAGTTGCGCATGGATTCTCTTGGCCCTCATCCGCTCCTTGAGTTTGCGAATCCTCAGGACGATGAAAATGGGAATCCAGATCGTGGCCAGCACCACCAACGACACCAAAGCGAAACCACCAACGGCCTCATGCCAACTTCTCACGTCCTGATGCAAGAAGCCATACACCGCGATCGTCACCGCGAACAGCGCCGGCATCCCTCCCAGGACCGCCGACAGGATCACCGGCACCTCCCACCACTTATACCCCTTCTCCATGGTTTGCCTCCCATCCTAGCAGCGCGCCGCTCATGGTGTCCCCGCTTTCTCTTCGATGCCCGGGCCAGGGGAGTATCCGACGAAGAGCTCCTCATCGGTAAAGGAGTCTTTGACGTAGAAAGCCAAGGTCGTCGCCTCGCTCGCGTGCCCGAGCAGACGGGAGACGGCCTTGATCCTGCCCGTCTTTTTCAAGAGGTCCGTTGCCCTGCTATGCCGCAGCACATGAGCAGAGGCCGGCCTGCCGTCTTTTTGTTTCACCCCCGGCCTCCGATCTCACATAGTTCTTCCTGCGTATCTGATTTCATGTGAGCGCCTTCTTGATCTTGCCGCGCTCTCTTTTGTCTCTGTTGCGTACCTTCGCCAGCGCCAGTGTCCCGATCCGCGCCTCCCTGTTGTCATCAAAGATGATTATGATTCTTTGTTATGTTTGTAAGCCGGCGGGCATACATGGAGGGGAAAGCGTTGACCGAGTACGTGCGGCCGCTCACGGGACGATCTTAAACTGCCCTGACACGACCTTGTCCCCCTCGACGTACAGGTCAACGCGATAAGCGCCTAGGCTCCATTTCCCCATTTCATCATAGCCCCGGCCAGATGTAAGGTATATTGTGTTGCTCGTCCCTTTTGTCGCCGTGTACGTAGTAGCAGTGCGCGCCATTACTTCGCCGCTGGGGCGAAACCACACTTCGATGACTTCGAACTGGGTGTCCTTTGGGAGGGCGGGCATCTGAAGCGTCAGTTCGAAGTTCACGAACCGCGTCACCAGCTGTTCGAATCGCATCCGATAGTTCAATCTGTCTCGCGAGGGGGTCGTTTCCCCGGATTCGTAGAACTTGAGCGAGACGACGTCGGCTTCAATATAAGGTATGAACCCGTCGCGGTATGTGATGATGTTGTCGCCTTCTACCTTATATTCGCTCGGCGGATTACGTCCGAAGAGGGCGGCGACACATGCCTCAAGCGCGGCACTTAACTGGGCGGATGATCTCGACCGCTGGTAAGAAGAACTCTTGACGAGACCACTGGCGACTTCGATCAGGTTGCACGTTATATGGTATTGGCTTCCATCTTGGAAATACTGCCCGAAACAACCAATTGTGCAGATAGAAGTTTGCCAACCCGAATTGTGCCGGACAGGGTATCGCTCGCATTCGATAGCGCGAACTGCTGTTCCCGGAGCAGGGAGTCGCGATTGGCTTTATCGATGAGCAGATATCCACTGGGCATGTACCGGTGGATTTGGGTCAGAAGGATATCGGTAAGGGCCTTTGCTTCTGCGATGGAGATGCCAGCTTTGGGCACCAGGTCGAGTGCGGCGATGGCGACCGTCGAAGCAAGGGGAGGCTGACCTGCAGGCGAAAAAGTCGCGGGCGACGGCTGGGCGGTAGACGGCGCCTCTGCGCTCGGCATGTACGATGATTCGGCAGTCGAGCGGGTGTTCGCGTACACGGACTCGTTGGTGCCAGTGCCCCAGCCGAGCGGGGCGAGCGACAGGAGGAGGACTCCCAGTGAAATGAGGTGTTTCTGGATGAACCTGCTCATCGCCGAATGAACACTAGTCGTCCTCGGGATCTGCAGGAGTGTCTTCTCGCACTTCACAATCCGGTTCGTATCTTTCGTACCTCGCCTCCGCGCCTACAGAACTAGCCTCGTCTGTCAGTTCCCCGTCAAACACCTACCCTGTGATTCTTGATTGTACTCTCACCTTGCAGATCATGATACACCTCCCCGATACGGCTGCCGGGTTCCGCCTGCCCCGGGCCGACCGTGTACTCACCCGATTGAAAGAAGGCCCTGGCTGCCGAAACAAGCTCAGGGCCTAGAGAGAGGCGGACTACCCGACGGCGACGCGGGAGGGGACCTGCGCCACCGTTTCGGCCGCCTTTCACGGCCTCATCAGGGACATTAGTTCTGGATGTGCGGCACATGCACCGCCAGAACGATGAGGATGCACGCGGTCATGGTGAACACGAAGTTGCGCGGAAAGTGGCAGACGCCAAACCACATCATGCCTCGCCTCCGTACTTCTTTTCCAGCGCCTTCAGCTTCCGCTCGATACCCTTGACCGCTGCCAGACGTTGAGCATCGTCCGGGAGTCCGTCGAGAAAGTCCTGTACCGCATGAAGGACGTCGCCAAGATCTTCAGCATCCCCTTCGCCGTCCTCTACCTCCTCCCCTTCGTGCATGGCCTCGCGTAGCTCCTTGACCGTCCACTTGTTGTTGACCGCGAGGGTGATCCACTTCTTCTGGTCTGCCGGGTCACACGGGGCTACCAGACTGTGATGGGTGAAGCTCAACTTGTCACTCCGGACTGACAAGTCAACCCTAGAGCATGTCCACTTCAGGTTTCGCAGATAGCCGGGATCGAACCCCGTGTCGTTGATCGCCTGAGTGTAGCTCTCGCCGTATGTATGCTCCCCGATGTTCAGCAGGTCCCCGATCCAGAAAGGACAACTTTTAGCGATCCCGCAGGCCACAGAAAGCGCAACCTCCCATTGAGCGTAAGTGGCCTTCCCCTTCGCAACGAGCCCCACAGCGCTCGTCTGGTACTTCGCGCCGATGGAAAGGACGCCTGTCTTCGTTTCACTCATGCCGCACCGCCCCGGAGATGGTCCATCACGACCGTGATGCTCGCGTCTGCGATGGAGCTGTAGGGTGTCCTACGGTCAGTGCTGGCGATCCAGGTGTTGAACGTGAAAGGGCTTTTTGCGATCCGCCCCACTTCGATGCCGAAGTATTCCACTGATCTGATATGCGGGTTCGCTGTCTTCCGCACCGTGGTCCTGCGCAATATCTCGCAGCGCAACTCGACCGCGCCGAGGGAGTCGAGGTCCAGCTCGCCCAACACCTGCTTGTCATTCCTGACGTTGAAAGGTTCCTGCGGGATCGGGCTGTACCTCGGCCTCGGGAGCACCGTCAGAAGCAACCTCGGCACGGGCGACGGGAGCATCGGACGAGCGCACCCGTCGAGGTCGTGGAGGGCCTGCTCGAAATCTGCTACCCAAGCCGGGTCAGAGAAACGAAAGGTATCGTCACTCATGCCCGCACCTCCTCCCGCTTCGCCGTCGGCGGGTTCAACGCAACGTAGAGCAACTCCCTTGCCGTCAGCCCAACTCGGTAGCACGGCAGAGCGTGCTCGGGGTCCTCCTCCTGCATCTTGGCCGAGAGAGTGGAGAGTCGATTGAGGGCTCGGTAAACGGAAGCACTAGAAGGGAAAACCTGATTCTGCATGGCGCACCTCCCTGACAAAGTGCCCTGAAAATATCGTCGTGGAAGCCTGTTCAGGAGCAGGTGTTCGGCCGCTAAGCCTATCCACGACTCAGGATTGTACCCTATGCGGACTTAGCTGTCAATAAGTTTTTTGCCAGCTTGCGGACTATTGCGCGAAGGCTGTCGAAGGGGTCAAATCGGACTATGGCCGAACTGAGAATCCGGGATCTTGACGACGACCTGCACCGCGCCCTGCGGCACCTGGCGGTCGAGCGGGATACATCCTTGAATAAGCTAGTGGCCGAGTTGCTTCAGGAAGCCGTGGACAAGCTGTCAGAACGGACAAAGGGGAAGAAATAGCCCCTGTGCCTCGCGTGGCGGGCCTACAGCGCGTCCGGGGCCCCCGGGTGGTATCCCAACAGGACGTCTAGGGCGAGAATGGCCACTACGCCCCTACGTTTTGTCGTCGGTCGAGCTATATAGGATATCTCACATAGATATAGTTCCGGATGTGACTCCGCCGCGACGAGGTGCGGATCTGGTCCCTCTGCGAGGGACTTTGGAGAAATCAGCCTTTGATAGCCCCTACGCTCTGCGATTCCGCAAGGGCTTGAAGATTGAACGGTGGGATCAATACAGGCCGAAGGCCACTTCGCAAGGTGGTGTTCGCGATGATTTCCCGGACGTAAGGCAGGAGCAGCGCCGGTCCGTTCACCTTTGCGAAATCCTCCAGACTCATGTTCTCCTGACCTGTGATCACCGAAAACAATCCGACAACCGTGGCCTTTAGAGAAAAGGACTTCTTGTCCGGGTCTACAATGTCTGCGGTGACTTCGATGCTTAGGCTGTGCTTATCCGCTGAAATAGCCATCGCATTCGAGATGTTGACTTGCAGATTCGGCTTCTCAAGGACCTGCGGATTACGCTCGAAGTGAAGTGCCTTGAGGATTACTCCATCGAACGAAATGCCCGGCTGCCGACTCTTGTCCATTCTAGTTATGCCGCCATCGCAAGATCACCCCGGACCTCTACGGGCAATCGTTGCTCTCTTCCGCATACATCTGTTCCGAAACTGAATTCCGTGTACGAATGGGTACCTTGAGCATGGATCCGGAACGCAACAAACTGACGGTACGTCTCAGAGACGCCGAAAAACACATTGAAGACGCCGTTTGGCCAAAGAAGTTCGCTCTTTGTCCGAGCTACCATCTCCTGATAAGCTACTCCCTCGTAGATCTCCATAGAATCAACCAGGAGAAAGACCTCGTCAGACTCGGCAACAGTCTCTATCTCCACATACACCATGGGGAACGAAAGCTCGATCTGAGATACAATCTTGCGAAGAAGTTCTGAATGCTCCACCTTAGTTCCCTCTTGACTCACAGTCTGGCAAGAATAGTCAGCATTTCTGCTGCCTTGTCATAGCACCATCTTAGGTTCTTTGGATCCACTTCGTAGCCAGCATCATACTCTGATTTTCGGCGCACCGTATAGAGTTGATCAAGCGGCACCAAATTCTGCAAATCAGACAACGCCACCCGTTTCCTCGTGTTGGTGATATGATCTTGAAGCGCGGAAACGATTGTTCCATGAGAAAAAGGTCTCTCGTTCTTCAGGTTTCTTTTGGAAAAGAAACCCGGATAGTTGAATCCTTCTGTCTCAAGGATGTGCTTCATTCTTTGGAAAACCGCGTAGTAGGCACGGCCTGCTGCCGCGGTGTAGAAGCTTTGACGTTTCAGGCAAGCCTCCACAAGCGCCAAGTTTTCCTCGGATTTCGCCTGAAGTGATAGCGGCACCCCTGACCTCTTTGGAGAACCCGCTTCCCTTGCCATCCTCTGACGGAACAAGTGCCGTACGGGAGCCAATACGGCTCTCCATCTACTGATACTAACATACATCTCCGCATTGCTCATTGCAAGCCTCTGCCGATCCTTACCCGGACCCGGCCGCCGTGCTCAACTGTCCCTTCGTATCGTATCGAGGAAGGCAACTCTCGCGGCACGGGCGCGCTTCGCCTTCGCTGCCGATTCCCGTTTCTTCAACGTCGCCTTCGGAGTCGGCAGCCTCGTCATGCCCTGCCACAGACACCCATCGGGCATGTGCTCGCTCTCTGGAAGCCAGTAGCGGCACTCGGCTTTCCCACAGTTACACGGCAGCGAATCCAGCGGACAAGGGAAATCCTCTTCCACCCTGGCCTACCGCTTGGCCGCCCTACGAGCTGCCTTCGCCCGCTTCTTGATCTGGTGGACTTCGGCCTCGCTCATCATCCCGGACAGGCCCAGCAGCAATCGGTCCGTGAGTACATTCGGGTCATAGATCCATTCACTGTCGGCGATCAGAGTGCCGAAGACGCCGCAGAGCTCCAGAAGCTGGTACCAATCGCGGTTGTTCCGAGCCAGCCGTGAGGCATCGAAACTGATGACCATCCCGACGCGGCTCAGACCGATTTCAGCGATCAGATACTGAAACCCTTGTCGCTCTGTGGCCGAGGTGCCCGACTTGCCCAGATCCTCGTCAATGACTTTGACGCGCTCCCGAGGCTACTCCCCACCCTCCTCCTGCGCCTCTGGTACGTACACCCTCTTCAACGGCAGGAGCCCCTTGTAGCGTGAATCGAATTGTTCGTAGTGCTGAAGCATCAACTCAACCAGTTCTCTGCCGTCAATCAGTCGAAGATTACTCTTGCTGCGTGCGAAGCTCTGTGCTTGCTTCGTGAATGACCCCAGCGTCACCAACAGGCCATACTCGTTGGAACTCACCTTGCCGTAGAGGGCAGAGACGTCCGGGTCGCCGACGTTACCTTCCGTACTCTTCACCTGCACTTTGATGATGGGAGGCTTGAACCCTAGTTCATCCTCATGAGCTATAATATCTATCCCTGCGTCCGGACCTTCTTCAGAGACACGTGTTCGGTAGCCCATCAGGTTCAACAGGTGAGCCACGAAGTCAGCGAAGGGGTGACCTTTCAGTTCCTGAGCAAGTGTCTTCAGGATAAAGTCGTGAGTTGTTTCTTCTATGTCCTCTGCTACGCGCAGAACGGTATCATCCTTGGCTACTGTCGGTGGTGTGGGTTTTCCCTCCAGAGCGTTGTGGAACTCTTCGGCGTAGCTACTGACCTTGAACAAGCTCATCGCTGATCCGATCTCATAGAGTGCACCCTGTGTGAACTGTGTCCGTGGTAGCACTCGGAGCCACTTCACCGCCCTCAGATGCGGATACCCCGGCTCCAATTTGTCGTTGAATTGATAGCTGCCCTCTATCTGGCCAAGATGGACCTGATGATCTCGTTTGGAAGGGTAGACTACGATGTCCCCTGGTTTCATTTCGTGTGCGAAGCGGAATATCTGACCAGCGTTGTTGGGAATCGCGCCCGGTTTCTTCTCTGGGTACACCTCCGCGACACGCACCTTGAAAGCTTCTCGGTCTGCTGTGAGTTTCGAGAGATCGCCCATTTTATCCCAGCCGATCGCTATGTAGTTCTTCCTCAGGAAGAGGCTGTCGGCATCTCCGGTCTTCCCGCCGTGGATGCCCCAGATCGTAGGTTCGTGGTCTGTCGTCATGTCATCCCCCTCACTATCTTGATGAACGAATGCCGTTCACGCTGCCGCCCACTCCTCCAAGCTTGAGTCCTGGCAGCACCCTGTGTCGTGCATGCCTTTTCGGGTTATGCCTTGACGTCCCCCAGTGGCTCGCCATTGCCGCTGTCCTCCAGTATCCGAAGGTCCTGCAGGGCGTATGCGCGCTCACGATGAACACACACGAGCAATCAGCTTCATACTTGCTTGCGGACCGACTTCCCGGCTGGCGGTATTACCAGTTCCCAGCACACTAGCTGCAAGTCACGCTCGGTGGGTTGCCTGTCATCCGGACGAAGCATGGGCCGGTCTAGCCCCTTGGCCTCGAGCGCCGCCCACAATTCTTCGAGGGCGTGGGCAACCTCGTCCGAGGCTGTTGCCGCCTTCAGCCGGCGATAAGCTTCCTGCACCGTGTCCTCGCGCTTCAGCAGGTCGCTAGGGTGAGGTTTATCGCACCAATCCTGAAACTTCTCGGCGATTCCGGGGATCGCCTCCTGCACATCGGCGTCCTGTAGCTTGCTGCGTACGAGTCGGACAAGCTCGCCGGGGTCCTGCGCTGTCACCCGTTGACGGTATTCCTGACCAAGCTCTGCAATAGCTCGCTTGAGTGGCGCCACCAAGTGCGTGAACGGGTTCTCCTCCTCGGGCATGTCTGCGCGTACGCTATCCTGATCGCAGGCTATTCGCTGGGCAGCCTCTATCGCCGAGGCGATGACTTCGTTGGACTCCGCCGGGTAGAAGCGCCAGAACACCTCCCCGCCGCAGTCGCTGGGCATTTTGAGTTGGATGAAAACACCCGGTCGATCACCCTCGCGTACGCTATATATCCCGTCAGGAAGCTTACGAACCTCTTCAGTGCCTATCGACTTCACAAGGTCGATGTATCCCCTCAACTGGTCTAGGGCGTCATCGAATTCAGCTTTCTTCTCTCCCTCAAGGTAGACTTGGTCAGCCTCAGCACCTCCCTGACGGATCATCATCAGGTCGTCTATCGCCTTGGCCTCAATAACCTCTCCCAGTACAGAGGCGTCGAGTCCAAGGGTCGCATCGATCGCCTTGACCCGCTGCTGCAATCGCTTCACAAGTTTCAGCAGGTCCTCAAGTCCCTTCTCAGGCATGATGTTGTAGAAGTACACCTTTTCGTGGGGCGAGAAGAGCCGGTCGATGCGACCAGCACGCTGGATCATGCGCACTGGATTCCAGTGCAGGTCGTAATTCACGAGGTATTGTGCGTCCTGAAGATTCTGTCCTTCGCTTAAGACGTCTGTCGCGATCAACAGATCGATTCCCTGTTCTCGGAGTGGCTTGATCTCATCTTGGAGGTCGGGGTCATCGAGATCACGCTCACCCCGCACTGCCGCAAGCGGCGCGAAGTAGCTGAGTACATCCTGACGCCGTTTCTTGTCGTCCGAACCGGTGAGCCGCGAGATCCACCGCTCTGCTGTGAGATTGCTGCGAGCTCGGAGCTCGGCTGCAGCAAGTCCGTCTTTGGGACCTCCAAAGGCTCGGAAGAGATGAAGAGCAGTGTCTCTGTAGTTGGTGAAGACCACAACCTTGGTGGGCACGCCATGAGAATCCGCCGCGGGCAGCGACTCAAGCACCCTTCGCAGTGCAGCGACCTTTGGATCGCTTCCCGGCTGAATGGCCTTCAGGCTATTCAGCGACTTCAAGAGCTCTGCCAGAGTGTCATGGTCCGCAGCTACCGCCGCAGCGAGGCGGGCCGTGTCGCACTTCTCAGAGTCAACGTCGATCAGGGACTCGACGAGGCCCCGCACGTCCTCGTCTGCGCCGGAAGCCTCAAGCGCTTCATCCGAGAGCGAACCACCGAGCATTACCCTTAGTGGTCCGTTTCGTAAGTACAGTGACGTGAGAGGGGGTTGTTGGGAACGCGATCGACACGGTAGAATAGGGACGTAGCATTTTCTTCTGGGAGGGGAACATGCCACGTGAAAGCCCGTATTCTGTC